>OBHX01003301.1_pt1 | contig 11627 bp, 8 predicted proteins | sample 1519331 | NCBI WGS metagenome assembly OBHX01 (sample SAMEA2602897, study PRJEB22501) | metagenome
ACATAGTCTCACACCTAACCTCCCTCCAGTTGTAGATTGTGCATAATACAACTGTTTGGGTATTTTATTGCACTGGTAATTATTATAACAGATTTTTTTATTTCGTCAACTGGTTTTTTGAAATTTTTCCGGTTTTTTTGTTGTTTTTTCCGTACTGGAATTATTTCAGCTGTCCCTCTACCAGTTCTGCCACTTTTGCGATAGCTTCCGGAATCTTATCCGGGTTCTTGCCGCCGGCCTGTGCCATATTCGGACGTCCGCCACCGCCGCCTCCGACGATTGCAGCCGCTGCCTTGATCAGATTACCTGCATGTGCTCCTTTATCCATAGCACCCTGTGTTGCCATGGCAAGAAGGCTTACTTTGCCATCTTTGGCAGATGCCAGAACTACCACACCTTCACCCAGTTTTTCTTTCAGCTGATCGCCCAGGTCACGCAGTCCATTCATATCTACGCCATCAACGGCAGATGCCAGAACTTTCACACCTTTTACTTCCACAACCTGATTCATAACATTTCCCAGAGAATCCTGAGCCATCTTACTCTTCAGAGATTCATTTTCACTCTGCAGTTCTTTTACTTCTTTCTGCAGATGTGTGATCTTTTCTGTGATCTCAGCAGGACTGGTCTTCAGTGTTTTTGCGATTATATGCAGATTTTCTTCCATCTGACGATAGTATTCGATCACGTTGTTACCTGTCAGTGCTTCGATACGACGAACACCTGCCGCAACACCTGCTTCGGATACGATCTTGAACAGTGTAATATTCGCTGTATTTGCCACATGAGTACCACCACAGAGTTCTACAGAGAAATCGCCCATGGATACCACACGTACCTCATCGCCGTATTTCTCACCGAACAGTGCCATAGCACCTGTTTTCTTAGCTTCTTCGATACCCATGATCTGTGTGGTTACCGGCAGTGCAGCCTGGATCTCTTTATTTACCAGAGCCTCTGTTTCTGCAATCTCTTCCGGAGTCATTGCCTGGAAGTGTGCGAAATCGAAACGCAGTCTGGTCGGATTAACCAGAGAACCTTTCTGTTCTACATGAGCGCCAAGAACAGTCTTCAGGGCTTTCTGCAGCAGATGGGTTGCACTGTGGTTCTTACAGGTGTCTTTTCTTTCCTGCTCGTCTACTTTCAGTGTTACTTCATCTCCGTTGGAGATCATACCGGATTCCATCACACCTACATGGCCGTATTTGCCGCCACGAAGTTTGATGGTATCTTCTACACGGAATACACCGTTTGCAGTGGTGATCACACCGGTGTCACCTTCCTGTCCACCCATGGTAGCGTAGAACGGTGTCTTTTCTACAAAGATGGTTCCTTTCTGACCTTCCATCAGGGAATCCACGATCTCTGTCTCTGTGGTCAGAACAGTTACTTTGGAGGCAGCTTCCAGTTTGTCATATCCGTCAAATTCGGTTGTGATATTGCGGTCGATCTCATCGTATACAGTTGCATCTGCGCCCATATAGTTGCTGACTGCACGGCTTTCTCTTGCACGTTTTCTCTGCACTTCCATCTCTTCTTTGAAGCCGTCTTCATCAATAGTGTATCCCTTTTCTTCCAGAATCTCTTTCGTCAGATCGATCGGGAATCCATACGTATCATACAGACGGAAGGCATCGGAGCCTCCAAGGACGGACTTTCCTGCTTCTTTCATCTCAGCTTCCAGATCGGCGAGAATCTTCAGTCCCTGGTCAATGGTCTTGTTGAACTGACTTTCTTCGTTATGCAAAACGTTCAGGATAAAGGTTTTCTTTTCTTCCAGTTCCGGATATCCATCTTTGGATCCTTCGATGACAGTCTCACTCAGTTTCTCCAAGAACGGTCCTTCGATACCAAGAAGACGTCCGTGACGTGCTGCACGACGGATCAGACGGCGAAGAACATATCCTCTTCCTTCATTAGTCGGCATAACCCCATCAGAGATCAGGAAGGTAGCGGAACGCATATGATCCGTGATCAGACGGATGGATACATCGTCCTCGTGATTGACACCATAAGTTTTTCCGGCAACTTCACAGACCTTATTTCTCAGGGCACACAGTGTATCTACATCAAAAATAGAATCTACATCCTGAACAACAACAGCCAGACGTTCCAGCCCCATACCGGTATCGATATTTTTCTGTTTCAGAGTCTCATAATGACCTTCCCCGTCATTTTCGAACTGGGTAAATACGTTATTCCATACTTCCATATAACGGTCACAGTCACATCCCACGGTACAGCCCGGTTTGCCACAGCCGTATTTTTCTCCACGGTCATAGTAAATCTCAGAACACGGACCGCAAGGACCTGCGCCGTGCTCCCAGAAGTTGTCTTCTTTTCCGAAACGGAAGATTCTGTCAGCCGGAACACCAATTTCTTTATTCCAGATATCGAAGGCTTCATCATCCTCTTCGTATACAGACGGATACAGACGGTTCTCATCCAAACCTACCACTTTGGTCAGAAATTCCCAGGACCATGCGATGGCTTCGTGTTTGAAGTAATCACCAAAAGAGAAGTTACCAAGCATCTCGAAGAAAGTACCGTGACGGGCTGTCTTTCCTACGTTCTCGATATCACCGGTACGAATACATTTCTGACAGGTAGCCACACGGGTTCTCGGCGGAATCTCTGCTCCGGTAAAATACGGTTTTAATGGTGCCATACCTGCATTGATCAGCAGAAGGCTGTTATCATTCTGGGGTACGAGGGAAAAGCTGTTCATTACCAAATGACCTTTGCTCTCGAAAAAGTCCAGAAACATCTGACGAAGTTCGTTTACTCCATACTTTTTCACTGTATGTTCCTCCTCATATTTATTGCTGTCAGAAGCTCCACGATTCCGGAGCTTTTCCAGAAACATTCCGGAGCTTCCACAATTTTTCTCTATCTTTCTACTTTAGCACAATTGTGATGCCCGTGCAAGTGACACCCTTCTTATAAGCAGATTTTCATGAATTTTTTCTTACCACGTTTTACAATAAGACCTTCTTCTGTAATATCTTCTTTTTTCACGTTGTAACGGATATCCGTAATTTTCTCTCCGTCTACGGATACACCTCCCTGCTCGATGGCACGACGTCCTTCAGAACGGGAAGTTACCAGACCGGCTTTACACAGCAGAGAAATCAGGTCGATGGCACCATCCTGAAAATCCTCGGCTGCCAGTGTTGTGGATGGCATATTAGCTGCATTACCCGCAGAGAACAGTGCTCTTGCGCCTTCCTGTGCTTTCTTTGCTTCTTCCTCACCATGTACCAGGGCAGTCAGTTCGTAAGCCAGGATCTCTTTTGCCTGGTTTAACTGGCTGCCTTCCCATTTATCCATTTCGTCAATCTGCGGACATCGGCATCTGCCACATTTCTCCAGTACTGATAAAAATCAAACGGAGAAGTTTTGTTTGGATCCAGCCATACCGCACCGGACTGTGTTTTACCCATTTTCTTTCCTTCAGAGTTTAACAGCAGGGTGATGGTCATGGCACATGCGTTCTTTCCTAATTTACGGCGGATCAGTTCGGTACCACCCAGCATGTTACTCCACTGGTCGTCTCCGCCAAACTGCAGGTTACAGCCGTATTTCTGGTACAGCATGTAGAAGTCATAGCTCTGCATCAGCATATAGTTGAACTCTAGGAAGCTTAATCCTTTTTCCATACGCTGTTTGTAGCATTCTGCGGTAAGCATACGGTTTACGGAGAAATGCGGTCCGATCTCGCGCAGGAAATCTACATAGTTTAATCCTAACAGCCAGTCTCCATTATTTACCATCAGTGCTTTTCCGTCAGAGAAATCAATAAAACGCTCCATCTGTTTTTTAAAGCAGTCACAGTTGTGCTGAATAGTTTCCTGTGTCATCATCTGACGCATATCACTTCTTCCGGACGGATCACCAACCATGGCAGTACCTCCACCGATCAGTGCAATCGGTTTGTTTCCTGCCATCTGCAGACGTTTCATCAGGCACAGTGCCATAAAATGTCCTACATGCAGACTGTCTGCAGTCGGGTCAAACCCGATGTAAAAAGTCGCTTTTCCATTATTGACCAAATCTTTAATTTCTTCTTCGTCGGTTACCTGGGCGATCAGACCACGGGCAACTAATTCGTCATAAATTGTCATGATAAACTTTCTCCTTTTTGTGTTTATTTAGAACAAAGAATGTGTCTTGGCACATTCCCGCGGAACATTTTTTTACTTTACGGGAAAGCAATTTCCTGTAAAATAAGAAAACCTGACCTCGTCCTTTTTTATAGGACGGAAGCCAGGTTCCGTGATACCACCTAATTTCACAGAAGGTTCGCACCTCCTGCCTCTGTAAGTACAGGTAAATCTATACTCTGACCCGTATAACGGAGGTCCTTCCGTTGCAGCCTACCAGCACGATGCGTTCGGTGCAAAGCTCAAAGATGTATTCACAGGAAGTTTCCCGCGGGCCTCTCACCAACCGGCGCCTCTCTGTACGGATGCTTGCTGCTACTGGTTCTTATCCATGCATTTTCTTATGAATCAATCATATGGATGTAGTATACAAACTTCTGCTTTTTTTGTCAAGAGGATGATTTGCCGTCAAAGTTACTGTCCGCTCCGTTTTCGGTAACTATTTCCTTACTCTGCCTTCACCGGATTACTTACGCTTACTTCGTGGTCATACCATTTTCCTTTAGTTCCGACCAGTGCCAGATCAAAGGTTTCATCCAGTGCTTTTACCGGAACATCAAAGCCATATACCTCTTCTGTACTTCCGTCATCATAGGTGATCGTATCGGTTGTTGGCTGCAGAAGTTCTGCACCGTCTTTCTGTGCATCTGCTGCTTTTCCCACATACAGGTTTACGATATTCTTAGATACCAGGCTGATATGGATCGTCATTTTTCCGTCTTTTACTGTCAGGATACCTTTTCCGTCATTTGCTTCGTTAACATGGAACATTCCACTGTCTGTGTCAAATTCTGCTTCATAAGTACCATCTTCCAGTGTGCCGGCTGTTTCCTCTGACTCTTCGGAAACAGCTACATCATTGCCATCCATTGCAGCTTTGGTATGTGCTACATACAGATCCTGGATGGCAGAGATCTCTCCCAGTCCTGCGATCTGAGTATCAATCTTGTCAAATGCTCCTGATGCCTCGAACTGGCTCTTCCAGGAATCCTCATCATCTCCGGCCATATCGTTATTTGCATGGTCTCCGGCTACTACCATCAGCGGACGAAGCACTACTTTTTTGTATCCCGCTTCTTTGATCTTTTCGATCACTGCTTCACATGCAGTATCTTCCGGTTTTCCTTCTACGGTACCGATAAATACATTGTCATATCCCAGATCATTCATCTGGCTCTGCATCTGGCTGTAGCTGATCTTTGCAGTGTGAGAAGTTCCGTGTCCCATGAATACAAATGCGGTTCCGTCTGCTTCCGCAACTTCCAGACTGTCGTATCCGGCTGTTTTCACTGCTTCTGCCGTGATGGCTTCTGCTACTGCTTTTTTGTCATCATTGACTGCATCGTCACTGTCCCCAACTTCTCCTAACAGTGGTTCTGCGATGCTTACAGATTCAAATTTATCTTTGTAGCTTTCTACTGCTTCTGTCAGCTCGTCATACTCAGCGCCATGCATCAGATGGGTCGGCTGTACCACCAGGTTCTTTACACCATTGTCTACGGCACGCTGCAGGGCCTGATCCATATTGTCAATCTTCTCGTCATCACGGGCCTGTACATGGTTGATGATGATCTGTGCGGTAAAGGCTCGTCTTACGGACCAGTCCGGATATGCGGTCTGCAGGGCTTTCTCGATACCTCCGATATCTGCTGTACGGCTGTCATTGAAAGAAGTACCGAAACTTACTACCAGCAGTTCGTTGTCACCGATGTCATCTCCGTTTAACGGATCGTCCTTGGATGCGTCACCGGTATCTCTTCCGAAGTAATCAGGGTCTGCATTTTCACCTTCTACCAGTTCTTTCTGTGCATCGGTCAGAGCATCCCAAGCTTCTTTGGCTTCTTTACACTGTTCGTCAGTGTTGTCGTTTCTTTCCTGCACATAGATCTGATCGATCAGGGCTGCTACTTTATCTGCTGCCTCCTGGTCAGATGCACTGTCGTCTGTTGCTTCTTCTGTTGCTTCTTCTGTCGGTTCTGCTTCTTCTGTGGTTTCTGCATCCTGTGTTGTTTCTGTTGTTGTGGATGCACTGTCATCCTTTGCTGTGTTTCCACATCCTGTCATCATGGACATGGTCATAGCTGCTGAAAGCATCATCACTACAATTTTCTTTTTCATCTCATGGTTCCTCCTGTCTTTGTCCTTTTGAGATTGTGTACCACGGTGGTACAGGACGGCTCTCCGAAGAAGGTTATCTGGGGTCTTGCCCGCATGAAACGTAAAAAACCTCCGTCCGGAGACGAAGGTAGTAGGTACTACATTTGGAATTCTTCTTATAGTTTCAGAATCAGTTTTAGGGATACCAGAACCGTTTAACGGTTGTAGATGTTTCTTTCACCATAAGTGCCGGAAAAACCATTTTTATACAAGCAAACAGGTTTTTCTTTCGTACTGCCAATTCCTCGTGGCCTGAACTTTCGTTCCCGTACTGCGCAAAGGCAGGTCTCCCGGCTGATCGCTCAAGCGGTTTGACACCTTCCCGGTTTCCCAGTGGTTTTTGTCTTCCCTCGCGAATCACGGTGACGAGTTCGTACAGGATTCACACCTGTTTCCCTTTTCACCGGATTAACAGAAATCTTCTGTCATCCGACACCTTACGCTTTTCTATGTGGTCGATATTCGGTAATTTTTACCGTTATCTTTTTAACAGAATGAGTATATCATTCTGCGTGCATACTGTCAATCATTATTCCGTGATTGTTGGAAAAACTCACGAAAAAAATACACCGGATGCTGTGCTGTCTGCTCTCACACCGTTTTTCAAAATATGATTTCAAATATACTCCGTGCTCACAGAAAATCCGCTGAGACACCAGCGGATTTTCCCTTATTCTCGTTTTTTATTTGCGAAACATTTCTCCTGCTGCCATCTTATCCGTAAAATGTTCCCTGCAAAACTGGATAAACGGTCCCATACAAAAAGCATACACCAGGGTAGCCAGTCCCAGATCTCCTCCCAGAGCAAACCCGACAGTGCAGCATACCACATCGGTACCGATTCTCACTGCCCGGAACGGAAATTTTGTTTTCTCTGCAAGTGTCAGTGCCTGTGCATCGTATGGAGATACCCCAAGTTCTGAAGAATAGTACAAAGCAGCAGAAATAGAAATCAACAGTACCACAATCAGCAATAAAATCACACGGACTGCCATTGAGGGATGTTCTCCCACCACTTTTACAGCTGCTTTTCTGGTGGCGTCTGTAACAAATCCGCTGAAAAACAGATTGACAATCGTTGCAATTCCAAGTAATTTTCTGTTAAAAACAAATGCTATACTCAGCAAAACGGCACACACCACAATGTATACGGTCTGATATGTCGCATGAAAGGCATTGGAAAACCCGAAAATAATAACACTAAACGGATCCACTCCAAGTCCCGAAATCTTTTGAAGCCCCACAGAAACAGCAGTCAGTGCTATTCCGATTACCGCCATCGCGATACGAACCCCCAGATTATTCTTTTTTGTTCCCATAATAAAAGATCCTCCTTCTCTTCCTCTCTCCTGAAAATCAGATTTTCATCTGTTTTTTATAACAAAATCATTCTGAACTTCCTTTCTTGTGTTTTAACACAAAAGACAGTATAATAATTTTACAGGAATTCAGCTATCACAATATCTGCAATTTCTATAACAAAATCAACATAATCCGAGGTACCGCTTATGTCAACAAACTGTCCTGTCATTTCCACCCAGAAAAATCTGAAAGAAAATCAGCTTCATGGCAGCCTTGATTTTCCGGTTGATATCCACATGGATTATTTTCCAGTGTCGGAAAGCGGGGAACATACCCTGTATGTTCCCATGCACTGGCATCCGGAAGTGGAATTTCACTATCAGCTTCAGGGATCTGTGCGGATTCAGGTTGAATTAACTGAATATGTGCTCCACCCCGGAGAGGTGCTCTGGATCAACGCCAAACAGCTGCACGACTGTCATCCTGTGGGAAATGAAACCGCAGTAGCGCATTCCATTATCTTCCATCCTGCTTTTATCTATGGTACCGAGTCCAATATTCTTTTCCGAAAATACGTAAAACCTCTGCTCGGTAACCCGGCAATTCCTGCACTTTATATACGTCCGGAAGATCCTGAACAGCAGATACTTCTGAATATCCTCTACAAGTGTGGGATTCTTCACCAGGAGCAACCGGAAACCTGGGAATTGCAGATTCTCTCCCATCTTTCCAATACCTGGGGACTTCTCTGGAAAATGAGTGAGCGACCTGGTTTTACGATTGCTTCCGCAAAAAAAATATCCAGAGACAGAAAAACACTGGATACGTTTCTTACTTATATTCACTCTCATTATACCGGTAAAATATCTTTGAAGGATCTTGCAGATGCAGTTTCTGTAAGTCCCGGGGAGTGTGAACGACTCTGCAAACGTCTTCTCCACCAGACACCGATGAATTATCTGATGTCTTACCGTATCGAACAGAGTATTCCTTTGCTTGTCAATACCTCGTATACCATCACAGAGATCGCTTTACAGGTTGGGTTTTCCGGTGCCAGCTATTATACGGAAATCTTTCACCGTATCATGGGAATCACACCAAGCGATTACCGCTGCCGGATCCGTGGAGATCTTCCCGGTTGATACTGCTAGAGCATGTCTGGAAAATCATTTCCGCAATCTGCAAGCCCCACTTTGCGGTATATTTTGCCCTCATTCGGTTGCCGTAGCCCGCTACGCCGCCCTCATTCGGATAAAATCTCCCACAAACTGGGACTCGCAGCTCACGAAAAGCCTTTTTCAGACACGCTCTAGAGCGTTTTATATACAAAAAAGAACATGTATTTTAACTATTAATATAATTAAAATACATGTTCTTTTTCTTTATGCGATCCCCGGGTCCACCAACAGATTGTCTCCATCCGCCGCAGAGGTTGCCAGATAATCGCACCGCTCGTTCATCTCATGGCCGTCATGGCCTTTCACCCAGATAAATTCCACCTGGTGTGGTTCTTTCGCCTGTAACAGACGTTTCCACAGATCCACATTTTTTACCGGCTCATTCTTTCCACGCTTCCATCCTTTTTTGATCCAGCCATCGATCCAATGCTGGTTGAAGGCATCTACCAGATACTTGGAATCGGAATATAACTGGATCTGGCAGGGACGGTTCAGGGCTTCCAGACCCACGATCGCTGCCATCAGCTCCATCCGGTTATTTGTCGTCTTTTTATATCCTGCGGAAAGTTCTTTCTCGTGAAGATTTCCATTTCGATCGGTATAATGCAGGACACAGCCATATCCTCCCGGTCCGTCCGGGTTACCTCTGGCTGCGCCGTCGGTATAGATTTTCACTAACATAACAGTTCTCCTTTTATTTCCACACACCGGTTTCTTCAAAGTGTTTCGCGCTCTCCTGTGCCGCCTCGATAATCTTCGGATCATAACCGATCATAGCAAGCAGGCGGATCGCATTTCTCGTCATGGCTCTGCCGGTGCGGAGTTTATAGTCAAATACCACATCATTTTCCTGAATCTCTTCCTCAAAGTGATAGTTATCATACTCTTTTTCCAGGACATAGGACAGTTCGATATCGTGCGTTGCCGCCATGGCAAGGACTTTCGGTTTTGCCAGAGAATGCAGGATCTGTGAGGATGCGGCGATTCGCTCGATGGTGTTGGTTCCGCGAAGAACCTCATCCACGATACAAAGCACCGGTTCCGGTTTCTCACACTCTTCCAGAATTCGTTTCAGGGAACGGATCTCTACCATATAGTAGCTCTCGCCACCTGACAGATTGTCCCGCAATGCCATAGAAGTAAGCACCTTCAGAAAACTTCCACAGTAATGCTTTGCAATACAGGTGTGCACAGTCTGAGCCAGAATCGTATTGATCGCAATGGTTTTTAAAAATGTAGATTTTCCGGAAGCATTGGATCCGGTGATCAGCACTCCCCTCTGCATCTGTATGCTGTTTGCAACCGGATCGCCGATCAGCGGATGATACAGTTTCTCCACTTTCAAAGATGCACCCTCCCGGTCATTCACTTCCGCGAATTCGGGTTGGCTGTAATAAGGCAGACTCTCCCGGAACGAAGCAACCGCAATCAAAGCATCTAACTCTCCCATCGCCTGATACATATCTTCGATGGTGGATTCATTCCCTTCTACATGTTTCAGCATCGAATAAAACTTGATAAAATCCACCTGAAAGATAATGCGAAGATAGGAGACAATGATTGCTTCCAGACCGTCCTGTACAGAATTCGTCGAAGCCACCAGAAAAGCACCCCGGCGGAAACTTTTCATTTTCTTTCTGCCTGTTCGGATCCGGTCAAGATAGGTCTGAATCACCGGATTGTCCAGTTTTTCAAACTGATCCGCTGCCCGCAGAAGACGAAGGATACAGACAAAGCAGTTCAGATACGGTTCAATCCTTTTGGAATCCCGTGTATGAACCACCGCACTGACGCAGAGCATCAGAAGCAACAGAAACATACACGGGATCGGGCGGATCAGCGTAGCGACAATTGCCGCTGCCGAAAGTCCTGCAAGCAGAGGGTATTTTCCTCTTCCTCTGCGATCCACGTCTTTCAATGCATCGATATAATCCGCAATAGACATTTTCCAGATCTTTTTGACCTCATTTACCCGTGTCAGCACCTGAATCCGTTCTTCTTCATGGGTCTGAAAATATGCAATCAGCCGTTCTCTTTCATCCAACACGTTTCGATCCATCTGCGGCTGGCGCAATATCTGGTAAAGTACATCTTCGCCGCAGGAAGAAAGTGTATTGTTGATACGTATAAAAATTTCATCCATCTGCAGATCGTTCCAGGTGATATCATCGATCATAACCTGCTCTCCCTCATTCCGTTTCGCATAATGGGAGATGCTTTCCAGTTCCTCCTGGGTATATTCCCGATCCGGTACGGTTCCCCACCGCTGTTTCAGATGCCGCAGAAACCATTTGCGCTGCCGGATCTTATCCCAGATGATCATGGCAGCGCACAGGATCAGGATGCCCCCTGCCGTGAGCAGGGTTATCATCCATTCACTTTTCATTTATTTGATATCCTCTTTGATGAACCGTTTCATGCCTTCGCAGTTGCAGGCTCTGAACGGTTTCCTCTACTTACTCCTGTTTCAGGAATCCCTCAAAGATTCCCAGTGTCTCTTTGGTTGTCTCTTCGGTATGGGCATTGGATAAGAACATTGCCTCGAACTGGGACGGTCCCAGATGGATACCATGTTCCAGCATATAGTGGAAGTAACGTGCAAACTCCTCTGTGTCAGAAGTTTTTGCGTCTTCATAATTTTCCACATCCTGATCGGTGAAATAGATACATCCCAGAGATCCGATATGGTTGACTTTCCATGGTTTTCCGTATTTTTTCACCAGTTCTTTCATACCTTCATACAGCTTTTCTCCCATCTGGCTCATATGAGTATAGATTTCCGGATGATTTTTCAGGATTTTCAGCTGTGTCAGACCTGCGGCCATAG
>OBHX01003303.1_pt1 | contig 11624 bp, 14 predicted proteins | sample 1519331 | NCBI WGS metagenome assembly OBHX01 (sample SAMEA2602897, study PRJEB22501) | metagenome
AAAAGCCGCCGTTACTAGCTTACTGTGAAGCCAATAATCAATTGGCAACAGTTCCGCAAGAGTATTTAGACGTGAAAGCACCGGCAGCACTTGCACCGGCAGACTGGAAAGAAGCCATTGAAAACGGAACAGCCCCGGCAGCCCTAACGCCTATAAAGATGAGTGTGCAGCGGAGCGCTATGCTTTACTATATGCTTCGCCGTATTGCGGCCATGAAATACGAAGATGAAAGGTATAGAAAGGCAGCAGCCACAGCAGAACGGTACAATCGCCCATGTTTGGCAAAGAAGCCAATTACAAGAATCTTGTTTGCTTCTATTTTTGAAGCGGCAGGAGTACCAGACGAAGCGAACACGGCCCGAAGAAAAGATAAACAATTCTGTGAACAGTGCTTGCTATACTGGCAATCCCTGCACTACATAAAGGGTTATACGCTTATAAAGAAGGGCCGAGCAGTCGTTGCAATAGACGTACATCCATAACGAAAACAACTGCGAATTCGATGTTGATAGACTGCGAATTCGATGTTGATAGACTGCGAATTCGATGTTGATAGAAAACCAGCAAAAATGCCATTTTTTACCGCAGCACCGTTAGAAAATGGCTTTCGCAGTGTGCCCGCTATATATTTCTATATATTTCAAGGGCAGTGCCGCCCCATATTGACGGGGCGGCACACTGCTTTATAATAAAAAAAGGCCGCTGCACCCCAGCACGAGCGCAGCAGCCATACACACGACCGAAAAACCAGACACAAAGGTTTTACAGCCAGAGCTATTATAGCACGTTTGGAAGCTCTGGCGCAACAGAAGAAAGGAGTTTTCCAAATGGTAGACGAGAAAATTATACAAGAAATAAATAGTAGATGGCCGGAACTGTACCCAGCTGCAAAGGAAACAAGCAAGGGGAAGCCCGCTATCATTTGCCCGTTATGCGGTCATGGGGCAAATGGTGACGGCATTGTAGAGAATCCACACAGCGGAGCGCCGCACCAGCTGAAGTGCTTCGGATGTGATTTTTCTGGCGATGTAATCGCCCTTTATCGGCAGCAGACCGGGAAGGACTTCCGCAGTTCGGTTGATGACCTTGTGCAGCGTTTGAACATAAAGACGGGCAACCAGAGCACCACAGCGCACCAGCAGAGGGCCGCAAGCGTAGAATTAAACAAACTACCCGCCGAACCGAAAAACGCCGTACAGAAGCCCGCAGCCGCCACTCAGAACGCGCCGGATTATGGCCGCTATTACTTAGATTGTGCAGCACGTTTGAAAACCAGCACAGCCGCGCTTGAATATCTGACAGGGCGAGGAATAAGCGCAGCAACCGCCGCGCGCTATGGAATCGGCTTTGACCCAGAATCAGACCCAGCCAACAACCCCGGCGGAGCAGGGCGCAGCCTTTACCCAGTGCCGCGCATTATCATTCCTACAAGCCCGGAGCATTATGTTGGGCGCGCAATAGCGAAGGACTGCACCCGTCCAAAAATGAACCCCAAAGGGGCGAAGCCCGGAATCTTCAACGGCCCGGTACTGGAAGCCGTAGACGACCACGAAAATGTATTTCTTGTGGAAGGTGCATTTGATGCACTTGCAATAATGGAAGCTGGCGGACAGGCCGTTGCGCTGAACAGCACGAGCCAAGCCGGGGCGTTTGTGGATTATCAGAAGCAGCTACCAACAGCAAAGACGGTTATAATTTGTCTCGACAACGATGCAGCGGGCAAACGCGCAACGGAAACATTGTGCAGCGGGCTTGCTTCTATCGGCATAAAATACGCCGTTGCGAATGTTTCCGGAGAGTACAAAGATCCTGACGAGTTTTTACAAAAGGACCGGGAAGGCTTTATCGAAGCAGTTCGGCGCGAAGAACGGCGCGCCCAGCGCCCGGACAACGTGGCTGACTTCATCGACTGCGAGTTTATAAAAGAGCTGGAAAAAATAAAGGCCGCGCCGATGATTAAGACAGGCTTTGACGAGCTGGATGAAAAAGCGGGCCGGATCAATGCAGGGCTGTACGTTCTTGCCGCAATAAGCAGTTTAGGCAAAACAACCTTTATGCACCAGTGCGCGGATCAGATCGCCGCCGCCGGAAATGATGTAATCTATTTTAGTTTGGAGCAGAGCCGAACGGAGCTTGTCTCTAAAAGCGTAGCAAGAATTACGGCGCAGCCGGATATTACAAAGGGCGTTTCGTCTCTTGCAATCAGAAACGGCTATTTGCCGCGCTCCGTTGTACAGGCAGTTACAGAATATCAAAAGCGCGTTGGGCAGCGTTTCAGCATTTGCGAAGGAAATTTCAAGTGCACTGCTTCCTTTATCGAGCAGTACGCGAAAGGCTACATAACCAGAACCGGCGCGCGGCCCGTTGTGTTTGTGGACTATCTGCAAATCATTCAGCCAGAGCCAGGCGCGCGGCAGACCACGCAAGAAGTTATTACTGACACGATTACACGGTTAAAGAGAATGAGCCGCGACCTTGATATACCCGTGTTCGTTATTTCAAGCGTGAACCGCGCCAACTATGCAACCCCGATTAGCTTTGAGAGCTTGAAGGAATCTGGCAGCATTGAATATAGTGCCGATGTCGTTTGGGGACTTCAGCTGCATTGCTTGCAGGAAGAAATCTTCAGCACGGACGCGAAGGCAGTTGCTAAAAGAAATCGCATAGAAGAAGCCAAAGCAGAGAACCCAAGACAAATAGACTTGAAATGTCTGAAGAACCGCTTCGGAGTGTCTAATTTTACAGTGCCGTTCTATTATTACCCAGCGAACGAGCTTTTCACGGCAGCCCCGGCAGAACACCAGCAGCGGAAGGCGGGCCGATAGATATGGGTTTCAAACAATACGCAGAAGCACACGCGCCCACAGCGGCAGAAACGGCCCTATTTGAAGCGCAGCAGCAAAGGCAGCAAGAGATATGGCAGCAAGAGAAGGAAGCCGCAGAGAGCACCGCATACACATCAGAGCGTACACCAGACCGGGAAAGCCGGGCAAGGGCAAGACGGTTACTTGATGAAGTGGCAGCAGGAGCACGAGCCGGGGACAACATGGCCGGATTGCTTCTAAAGGCAGTCGAAGCAGCCGGGCTTCTGGCGTGTCGGCCAGAGATCGCCGCAACCGTTGACGAATCGTTAAAGACCGTCTACGGACAGGCCCTTCACAACCCCGCAGCCGCCGGGCTGGAAGTGGCAGAGCGTGAACAGCGCTTGCAGCTTTTGGAAGAAGCATTGAACACGGCCACACCTTCAGAAGCGCAGCTGATCAGGCGCAGCATTAAAGCCAACAAAAAACGGCTTCGGGAACTGGAAAAAGAGCAGGAAGCCGGGCAGATTGACTTTGAAGAAGTGACCTTCGGCAACGACCCATTTTGAAAAACCTTCAGAAAAGTTGCTGACAGGCTGGACGCTGACGAAAAGGGTATGAATCAGATTCACACCCCTGGCGGTATGCAGGATGTAACGGTACAACAGAAAGACGGTAGCTTTTAACGGGCTATCGTCTTTTTAATTTGACTTCTTGTTGTATTTATGGTATAATAAGCTGTAAAGAACAAGAGGTATTCAGCACATACAGAGCATATTTGCACAAGAAGTACACGACATGAAGGGAGCGCGACACAATGACAGAACAGGCAAAGGAAGCCAGACGGCAGTATTTGCGAGAGTGGCAGCGGGCGAACCCCGAAAAATGCAAGGCAGCACACGAACGCTATTGGGAACGGAAAGCAAAACAGGCGGCAGCACCCGCCAGCAAAAAGGCCGATTGATCCATACACACGACATGAAGGGCAGACTGATGGTATATGAAATTCTGAATCATGGGGCGGAGAACGCCCAGAGCGCAACGGATTTATGCAAGGTTTTGGGCGTACAGCGCCGGGAACTTGTAGCAGCCGTACAGAGGGAACGCAAGGCGGGCAGGCCAATTTGCGCCAGCACAAGCGGCAGTATGGGCTATTTCATAGCGGCAGACCAAGACGAAATGACCCGCTATTGTGAATCCCTTTTACATAGAGAAAATGAGATTACCGCAGTTCGGAAGGCTTGCTTGACGGCAGCGCAGCAGCTACCGGCAGCGCCGGCCACGCGAGAAGCACTATACACGAAGTGACCGACTGGAACAAAAAAGCAGGGCCAGCCAGAAGCAGCCCTGCTTTTTTTCTTGCGCGCGTATCGTGTCAACGAACTATAAGGCGTTGACATTTGCAAACCTATTGGATATAATAGAGACAACAAAAGGCACTGCGACAAGCGGTTGACCCTTTGGGCTATGGAATTAGAAAAGCTCTAATAACCGTCACCGTGCAGGGTGGCGGTTATTGCTTTTTACAACAAAACTAATCGTAACGGTTTTGCAACCGATATGGAAAGTCAATGTAAATCGCATTTGGCTTCACCCCCTTTCGGGAAGTGTGGCCAACCGCCTGCCGTTGTGTGCAGTGCCTACCGCCGAAGCGGCATTAAAATAATACCATAATTCGAGCCGTCTCGCAAGGGCTATGTACCTTTGTGGGCGGTTTTTTCTTTATCGGCATTGACTTTTGCGGATATCATATAAAAGCCGAATGTGTACACGCTGGATAAGGTATTGAACGCCAAACATAGCGCCAGAATACCCGACTTTGGTTAAATTCGTAAAAGAGCACCGGGGCGGCGCACTTGAATACACAGTAGCCAAGAAAAGTATTAGGGTAAACAAGCCCATTGTATTAACCGATGAACAACGAGAGAAAAACGCAAGGGCCAGCGAGAATCTAACCAGATCGCCCCGGTGGGGCGGTAAACGAGCGCAGCGAAGGTTAGCAAGCATTGCTTGTGTATAAACACAAGACGCGTGGCAATGCCGCCGCAAGCACGTCATTTTGATATCACGATACCAAAACGACCCTACCGGGGGGAGACCCCCGCCCCCCATGAGCGCCGCCCCCGGTCTGCTAACGAGCGCGGCCCAGTACGAATATATAAGCCCCCGGAGCGCCCCTAAAAATAAAATTTCTTCATGCGCGTATCGTGTCATTAAACTATTACCAGCGCCACGCAAAAGGCCGAAAAATAGGACCAGACAGTCAAGCACCAAACTATATTGGCAGGCACAGAAAAGGCCCACAGAAGCGCCCAGAGCGCCCCGGCGGGCCTTCTTTTATTGTGCAAGTGTATCGGAATTTTTCGGACATATATAAAAGGCTGCATAAAGGGAAAAAGGCGCGCCGCATAAGCAGCACGCCGAAGATTAACATATTATGCCGCCAGAGCTGCCGAGTTTTTCCGTATTTTCTATTATAAAGGATTCGGGGAATTAACGAACGTGTCGAAGTCTTGCAATGCTTCATCGAGCGCGGAAAAATCAAGTAACGGCAGCGCGTCCCCCGGTTGGATAGTTTCTAAATCTTCTTCAAGCGTCATTCTGCATTGCCACCTTCATCGGGAACGTATTCCAGCAGATCGCCGGGCTGACAGCCCAGCAGCTTGCAAAGCGCTTCCACATTTGCAAGGCTGACAGGATCACCGGCGCGCATCTTTTGGATAGTTGCTTCACCGAAGATTTTTTCTTTACGAAGTTTATAGGTGCTGTATCCGGCTTCCTTCAGCGCGGCCAGCACGTCCACCTTATATTTTAACGGCATTTTTAGTTACACCCCTTTTCATTGTAACCATTATACTACAAATATACACCACTTTCAAGTGTACAATTTGAATTAAATATACACTCGAAGATTGTGCATATTGTCAATAGACATACACCACGCGAAGGTGTATACTTAGAGTGTCGAAAGGGAAAAGGTCAAGGCGGACGTCAAGCCGACAGGCCCACCAGAAACGCCAGACAAGACGCGGACACAGGATTGCAGGAACCGGCAAGACCGAGCAGATAGCACCGAGCCACCGCGCACCTTAACCCATAACGGCAAAAGAAAATGACCCGGAGCAGCTACCAACTACACACCGGGCCAAACCCAAAACAGGGGCGAGAACATTATACCACAATCGCCCCGCAAATAAAAGGAGCGTTTTTACATGACCACGACAGAAGTTAGCAGCCTTGTGAAGCAGTACCGCGAAGCCCAGCAGCTGGCCGAGATGGCGAAGGCCGAAGCAGAAGCCGCAAAAGCGGCCCTTCTGGACGAACTGAACCGCCGGGGAGTGGATCGGCTGGACGCGGGAACTTACAAAGTGACCGTTACCACCGTTACCAGCAGCCGAATTGATACAAAGGCCCTGAAAGCCGCCGCCCCGGAGCTGGCCGAGCGTTTCTCTAAAGAGATCGTTACCCAGCGTTTCAACGTCCGCTAACCACCTATAACAAGAGCTGTGCTAACGGCTTGACGGGCTTGCGAGGTATACACAATGGATAGCGATACATTAGTGAAAACAACAAACACCGCGAAAGCCGGTGACCGGTGCGAGAATGCCTATTGGTTAGCAGCAGCGGCAAACGCACTTGCACACGAGCTTGTATACGCCAACGAGGCGCAAATCGGGAAGTATGACGCATGGGAAATTGCGGCAATGATTGAGGCTGCAACAGATGCTGCAATGATGGAAACCGCCATATTGAGCGAATTTCTTTGCGATGAAGCGCGAGAGAAAAAGACACAGGAAGATTAACCGACAAGGCTGCGCTATCCGGCTATACGGGCGTTAGGAGAACTGAAAATGAACGACCAGAAAAACGACCTTAAAGAAATAACGCTGCTGTGGGGCGAGTTGTGCGACCTGCAAACGCGGTTTGCTTGCGCATTGAAAAACGCGCATTTTCTCTTTTCGTGGTACACGGAATGCAGCAACGCGATTGCCAATAATAACGAACTGGACGCGCTTTATAGCGTCATTGACCATATGGACGTACTGAATCAGTCTTTTTATGATTTCAACGACGATATGAGCTACTATCTTCACGAAAAGGGAATAGAAGGCGAAGCATGGGAAAAGGCAGAGAAAACCAACCAGCAACGCGAGGGCTACACCCCGAAGGATTGAGGCTGCAACAGATGCTGCAATGATGGAAACCGCCATATTGAGCGAGTAACTTTGCGAGGCAAAAAATGCCGACGAGAAAGGAAAGAAAATGGAAAAAGCACCGTACAGACCACTGACCGATGAAGAATTGAAAATGACCGACGATGAATTGATGGCGTGGATAAACGAACAGAACGCCAAAGCTGCACAGCACCGCACAGCCCTTAAAGCTGAACAAGAAGAAATTGTAAAGGCCGCATATCTGGCCGGGATTGAACAGCTATTAACCACAGCGACACCGGCAGCGCTGGATCGTGTATGGGCCATTCTATCAAGTGAAGCCATTCAGAGATTGCAGCAGCACTAAACCGCAAGCCCCGACAGGCACACGCCCGCCGGGGCTTCTTTTTATATGCTGAAGCGGTAGAAAAGCGGTAGAAATGCAGGAAAACCGCCCAAAATCGGGAAATAGCGTGCAATAAAACACCTAAAAAAAATAGATTCTGTTTTTTATAGGTCATTTTCGGCAGTGAAGCGGCAGTGAAAAAGGGCAGCGCGCAGCAGATGGAACAGCAGACACAGTGCAGACGGCAGCGCAAACCGCAATAGAGCGCGCAACAGAGCGAAACACCAAAAACACACAATAACTTCTTGTGCATTGTGTGCAATTACATTTGCAAAATAATATGCACCGAAGTGCTTTACTTTTCATTTATTCCGGTGTACAATAAATACAAACAAAATCATAACACACCAAAGGGGGAAGCAGCGTTGTTAGCAACAGCACAGCAGATAGCGCAAGAGATGGGAACGCCGCTTGACGTGTACAGAGCCGCGCCGCTTCAGACGGCACAGGAAATGCGCGCAGCCCTATTTGCGGAGTTTGTGGAGTGGATAGACCGCAGCCCCAACACTGCGAGGACTTATATAATAAACCTTCGGCAGTTTTGGGCATGGCTGCAATACAAAGAGTGTATGAAGCCGCAGCGGGCGGACGTGATTGCCTTTAGAGAATGGCTTATAACCGAGCATGAAGCAATACAGCTTGACCATGCGGGCCGCTGGACGTACCGCAGAGACCGGGCCGGGAACGTGTGCAGGACAGTGTGCAGCGCCAACACAGCCGCCCAGTATTTGCGCAGCGTGAAGCAATTCTTTGAATGGACTGCAAGCACTGGCCGCTATCCAAACATTGCAGCGAACGTACACGCCCCCAGAATCAGGAGCAACAAGCACAAGAAGGACGCGCTGACACCCGCAGCAGTATTTGCCATAGAACAAGCCATAGACACCCAGAGCGCAGCCAAGAGGGACAGCGCAGCGGCCAACAGGAAGGACACCGCCGGGCGAGTGCAGCGGGCAGACGAACAGGCCGCAAGGCTTCGGGCCTTGTATCTACTGGCCGTAAACGCTGGATTGCGTACCGTAGAATTGAGCCGGGCCAACGTGAAAGACCTTGTTTGCATGGGGAACAGCGCTTATTTAATGATTTGGGGCAAGGGCCACGCCGAAGCGGACACCAAAAAGCCCCTTGCAATGGAAGTGTACAGGGCAGTCAAAGACTATCTGAACACACGATCAGACCGCCCCGGCGGGACAAGCCCTCTATTTGTGGCGACAGGCAACCGCAGCAGCGGCAGAATTGCCCCGACTACAATTAGCAAGATGCTGAAGGATGCAATGCGCGCCGCCGGATATGACAGCCCCACCTTAACGGCCCACAGCTTGCGCCACACAGCGGGCACAGGCGTTATGCAGGTGACAGAAAACAATATCTATATAGCACAGCACTACATGCGCCACAGCAACCCAGCAACAACAGAAATCTACATCGACCAAGAACAGGACGCAACCCAGACCCAGACGGCAGAAAAGCTATACACGCTATTCCACCCCGCAAATATTCCTAATCCCACTAATATAGAATAGCTGAATTAGAAACAGCTTGCACTTCTTGTGCAGATACACACACGACACAGGACGAAAGGCAGGAACAAATATGCAAAGTGACTTGCAAGCGCTTCTTGAACTGGAAGCAGAGAACAAGCAAATAAAGGGCAAAACAAAAGCCGCAGCCTTGCAGGCCGGAGCTATCCTCAGACGGGCCGCAGAGGGCCGCACAGACGCGGAAGAGCTAGAAGAACAGTTTATCGCAGAACTAGCAGAAATAATGGAATTGAGCCATCAGGCGGGCTATAACGAGTGTATGCAAGCAATCGCAGCAATGGGGGCCAGTACGCCCGGCCCGATACAGTGAAAGGCGGGAACCGATATGCACATAATCGCAATAGGGAACCAGAAAGGCGGCAGCGCAAAGACCACCACCGCAGCAGCGCTTGCACAAGCGGCCAACAGCAGGGGAAGAAAAACCCTCGCAATAGACCTTGACCCGCAAGGCAATTTGACAGACTGCACGGCAGCAGACCCAAACAGGGCAAACAGCTTTGACCTACTTACAACAACGCCACCGCGCGGCGATACGATCCAGCAGCGCCCCGGCGGGCTATGCGTAATCCCTGCAAGCTGGAATCTTGCCACGCTGACAACGGAGCAGGGCAGCGCCAGACGCTTGCAGCGGGCCTTGCAGCCGTTAAAGAAGGGCTTCGACTATATCTTCATCGACACACCACCAACAGCCGGAGAGCTGCAATATAACGCCCTGCAAGCCGCCGACACGTTGATTATGCCTATACCGGCAAACAAATTCGGCTTGCAAGGATTGTACCAAATGACGGCAACGGCCCGGCAATTTCAAAAGACGAACCCAGAATTAAAGCACATTGGGCTTGTTTTGACCTGCTACGATGGGCGCACCGTGATTGCGCGAGACATGGCCCAGACGATTGCAAAAGCAGCCGTTGCACTTGATGTACAAATATATGGTATTGTGCGGCAGGGCGTATCCGTACAAGAAGCACAAGCAACACAAAGCGACCTATACGAATACGCGCCCAACAGCAACCCCGCTAAAGACTATATGACCGTATTTGAAAATTTGGAGGTAATCTACAATGGCTAAAAAGAGCTTCGGAACGAACGACCCTAACTTCGCAATGTTCAACAGCATGGCAAGCGCAGCAGCAGCCCCGGCGGATCAGGAGAAGCCCACAGCAGAGCGCGCAGACGTGTACCAGACATTAGACCGCAACGCCGATGAAGCGAACCCAGCCCCCGGCAAGCGCCCCACACAGGGCCGCAAAGGGGAACACGCAAAGAGAATCAACCTTGCTTTCACTAGCGAAAACTACGCCTATATTCGGATTATGGCAGCAATGACCGGCCAGACATTGACCGATTTTGTAAACGTCTGCATTGAGCGCCACAGGGAAGGCCACGAAGAAGCGTTTCAAAAGGCACTGGACATCAAGAACAGCCTATAAGGAAGGATTGCTTGCATGAAAAAAGACCAGACACAAAACGAAAGCCCCCGGAGCAGCACCCCGGAGAATAAAAAGCAAAATAGCGAATTGCGAAATTCACCGCTTATGAAGGCACAAACAGCAAAAATATTTGATATTGTTTTAGACGCATACAACGAGAAAAGCAAAAACGAGAAAAGCGAAATTGACAGCTCGCTTGAAGCTATAGAAACCGCCAAAAAAGAGAACGCAGCCGACTATGAAAACATACTAGCCAACTCAAAATTTAGAGAGTTTTTCAACGGCGTTGTAAATAAGCAAATAGAATTGCTGCACGAGAGCTGGAAAGAATTTGTTTCATTCTCTTTCAGCGATGAAATGAAGGCATTCTTAAATACAATAGGTGCACCCACTACACCGGTAGAGGATTTTGAAAAGCCAAACACAGTGCTTTTCGACATATGCTACGCCGGGAATATGGACGTTGCTAAAATAAAACTTTCTATTAACAGTGCGAATAAACTTTTTAAGGCAGACGGAACCGCAGCAGCAAAAACGCTTGAAGAATTAAAGGAAGCGACAACCGTAATTTGGCCGACAGCCAGTTATGCAGATGAATGCACCTTGCGTTTTGGAAAAGATGACGCAGACGATGATGTAATACTTGCCGATGACGAAAGCAAGAAGCGCTGCGAAATTTTCCGCGCGTTCTTTCAGAATGCCATTGCTACAACAACCCAAGTAAAAAATACTGCATTAAAGAGCCATGTAATGCAAAATAGCGCCGTTACAAATTATCTGCAAGCACACCCGGTTTTAGGAGACAAGCAAGGTTTTGACGTACCGGTTATCCCAGCAAGAAAGAAAAACGAGCCTATAACTACTTTTGTTCAGCTCCAGTATACGGATGAAGCATTACAAGCCGTCACGCCGCGAAAACTAACAGAGCAAGAGCGCGCTATGAATGACGCTATTTGCAGCCTTATAAAAGCAGGGCAGCCCGTATTTGACGATACCGCAGTGTATACCGCCATGTATGGCAGCGGCAGACCAACACCGAATTTTACAGATGAGCTTGACCGCTGGATATGGGAAGCCGCCGGGATCAGAGTAGAGCTTGACGCAACTGATGAAATGCGAAAGCGCGGTATTGCAGAGGCCGGGGAAGCATGGACGAAGAAACAGATGTTTTACAGCGTGCAAGGGCTTAAACGCTCCAAGAACGGACACTTGAAAAACTATTACCACTTCATAGAAAAGCCGCCGTTACTAGCTTACTGTGAAGCCAATAATCAATTGGCAACAGTTCC
>OBHX01003308.1_pt1 | contig 11619 bp, 8 predicted proteins | sample 1519331 | NCBI WGS metagenome assembly OBHX01 (sample SAMEA2602897, study PRJEB22501) | metagenome
TTTTATCAGATCACAGATCCGAAGATGTTCTGTTATGGAGTGGCAAATCCGATCATGGCAATTGAAAATCTGACCGCGACGACACTTCGTAATATTATCGGTGATCTGGAACTTGACCAGACATTGACTTCCAGAGAGACGATCAATACGAAGATGCGTGCTTCCCTGGATGTGGCAACAGATCCATGGGGAATTAAAGTAAATCGTGTAGAGCTGAAAAATATCATACCACCTGCAGCTATTCAGGACGCAATGGAGAAACAGATGAAAGCAGAACGTGAGAGACGTGAAGCAATCCTGCGTGCAGAAGGTGAGAAGAAGTCAACAATTCTGGTAGCAGAAGGTCATAAAGAATCGGCAATCCTTGATGCGGAAGCAGAGAAACAGGCAGCAATCCTGAAAGCAGAGGCACAGAAGGAAGCGATGATCCGTGAAGCAGAAGGTGAAGCAGAAGCAATCTTAAAGGTACAGCAGGCGAATGCAGACGGTATTCGTTTCCTGAAAGAAGCAGGAGCAGATGAAGCCGTGCTGACAATGAAGAGCCTGGAAGCATTTGAGAAGGCAGCGGACGGAAAAGCAACCAAGATTATTATTCCATCCGAGATCCAGGGCATGGCAGGACTGGTGAAGTCCATGACAGAGATTGGTGGAAAAGATAAATAAAATAAACAACGGCCAAAAAGGCTGACTGGACAATAAGGAAAGAAGGACACGAAGGATGAACCTAAAAGGCAGACATTTTTTAACACTGAAAGATTTTACAAAGGAAGAGATTACCTACATGCTGGATCTGGCAGCAGATCTGAAAGATAAGAAGAAAAAAGGAATTCCGGTAGATAAATACAGAGGCATGAATGTTGCGCTTATTTTTGAAAAGACAAGTACAAGAACCAGATGTTCTTTTGAAGTGGCGGCACATGACATGGGAATGGGAACCACTTATCTGGATCCAAGTGGATCCCAGATTGGCAAGAAAGAGAGTATTGAAGATACAGCAAGAGTACTCGGAAGAATGTTTGATGGTATCGAATATCGTGGATTCGGTCAGGAACGTGTAGAAGAACTGGCAAAACATGCAGGTGTTCCGGTATGGAATGGTCTGACAAATGAGTATCATCCGACACAGATGCTGGCAGATATGCTGACGATCCGTGAGCATTTTGGAACACTGGAAAATATCCATCTTGTATACATGGGCGATGCAAGGTATAACATGGGTAACTCTCTGATGATTGCGTGTGCGAAGATGGGAATGCATTTTACAGCATGTACTTCTGAAAAATATTTCCCGGATGCAGAGCTTGTTGAAACATGCAGAGGCTATGCGAAAGAAAGCGGCGGAACCATTACTTTGACAGAGGATGTAAAAGCCGGAACCAAAGGTGCAGATGTTATTTATACAGACGTGTGGGTATCTATGGGTGAACCGGATGAAGTATGGGCAGAGAGAATCAAAGAACTGTCACCATATAAAGTTACGAAGGAAGTAATGGATAATGCCGGAGAGAAAGCAATCTTCCTTCACTGCCTGCCGGCATTCCATGATCTGAAGACCAAAATCAGTAAAGAAATTTATGAAAAATATGGTCTTACAGATATGGAAGTAACAGATGAAGTATTTGAATCTTCACAGTCCAAGGTATTCGATGAGGCAGAGAACCGTATGCATACGATCAAAGCGGTTATGGTTGCAACACTTGGTGAGAGATAGAAAGTCGGAGCGATAAGATGAAAGCAGAGATTTTACGACTGCTGAAAGAGAGCAGCTCTTATATATCCGGGCAGCAGCTTTGTGATCATTTTCAGGTGTCAAGGACTGCAGTCTGGAAAGTAATGGAACAGTTAAAAAAAGAAGGTTACACAATTGAGGCGGTACGCAATAAAGGCTACCGCCTTCTGGATAGTCCGGATGTTTTGTCAAAAGCAGAAATTGAAAGTCTGGTTACGACAAAATGGGCGGGCAGACAGGTTGTTTACTACGACGAGACGGATTCCACAAATAATCAGGCGAAAGCGGCGGGTGAGAAAGGTGAAGTACACGGTACACTGTTTGTCGCAGATCGACAGACTGCCGGTAAAGGAAGACGCGGACGCGGCTGGGAGTCACCGTCTGGGAACAGTGTTTCCATGACTATTTTATTAAGACCGGAGATACCGCCGGTGAAAGCACCGATGCTGACACTTGTAATGGCGCTTGCGGTAGCAGATGGAATCAGGGATGCGCTTGGTGTGGACGCGGGAATCAAGTGGCCGAATGACATCGTACTGAATAAGAAGAAAATCTGCGGAATCCTGACGGAGATGAGTACGGAAATTGATTATATCAATTATGTTGTGATCGGAGTCGGGATCAACGTCAATCAGGAAACATTTCCGGATGAGATCAAAGAGACGGCAACATCTTTGAAGGTGGAGACGGGTAAGCCTGTAAAGCGTGCCGGAGTTATTGCGACGGTTATGGAAAGATTTGAACAATATTATGAACAGTTTGTGCAGCGGGAAGATTTGTCCGGAATCCGGGAGGCATATGAAGCGTGTCTGGTTAATCGTGACCGGGATGTGCGGGTATTGGATCCGGCGGGAGCATATGAAGCACACGCAAAAGGAATTAACGATACCGGTGAGCTGATCGTAGTTCTGCCGGATGGCACTGAGCGTGAAATCTATGCCGGAGAAGTGTCTGTGCGAGGAATCTACGGATATGTATAGACAGCCGGGACAAACTGTTGTAAAATAGCGGAGGTATTATGTACGAAGAGAAAATCGTCCTTTGTGGGGCAAATTCTTATGAAGAAAAATATTATCTGAATCCTGATTTTTCAGGACTACCGGATCATATCAAAGACGAACTGAAAATCATGTGTGTGTTATATGTACACGACGTAGGTGGCATACTGACACTGGTCTATGAAGAAAACGGAGAGCTGTGTTTTGAAGTGACATCTGAAGAGGGAGATCCGATGTTTGATGATATTGGAAGCCAGTTGAAAATCAAACAGCTTCAGAGAGAAAAACAGGAATTACTGCAGTCGCTGCAGTTATATTACAAAGTGTTCTTCCTGGGAGAAGAGCTGTAGGAGGAAAATATGTTATTAGTTATAGATGCGGGAAATACAAACATTACACTCGGCATTTTTTCGGAAGACAGGATCTCCGGTACTTTCCGTATGAAGGCAAAACAACCGCGTACATCAGATGAATATGGAATCACATTGCGTGAATTGGTGGAAAGACATGGAATTGAAGGCGAACAGATTACAGACGTAATTATCGCCTCTGTAGTTCCGGATATCATGCATTCTTTAGGAAGCGCAATTATTAAATATTTTGGCGTAAAACCGATGGTCGTTTCAGCAGGAATTAAGACCGGAATCCGTATCGTTACAGAGAATCCGAGACAGGTAGGGGCTGATCGTATCGTGGATGCGGTTGCAGCATATACATTATTTGGAGGACCTGTTATTGTTGTAGATTTTGGAACAGCGACAACGTATGATATTGTCGGAGCAGATGGCACATTTGAAGCAGGTGTGATTGCTCCGGGAATCCGCACTTCCGCGCAGGCATTGTGGGGTGAGGCAGATATGCTGCCGGCGATCGAGATTAAGAAACCGGCATCTATTTTGGCGAAAGAGACGATTTCGGCAATGCAGGGCGGTCTGGTCTACGGACAGATCGGACAGACAGAATATATCATCAATCAGTTGAAAAAAGAGTCTGGTTATGAGAATGCAAAAGTCGTTGCGACCGGAGGACTTGGAAAAATCATTGCTGCAGAGACAGATACGATTGATGTGTATGATCCTCAGCTGACTTTAAAAGGACTTCATATTATTTATCAAAAGAACAGGAAACGTTAAGCATGAAGATTGGAGAAGTAAAGCTTGAAAATCCATATATCCTCGCACCGATGGCGGGGGTTACAGACCTGCCCTTCCGTTTGCTCTGCAAAGAGCAGGGGGCAGGGCTTTTATGTATGGAGATGATCAGTGCGAAAGCACTGCAATATAAGAACAAAAATACAAAGACTTTATTGGCGATTCATCCGGAAGAATATCCGGTTTCATTGCAACTGTTCGGATCGGAGCCGGATATCATCAGTGAGATCGCGAAAATGATCGAACCACTTCCATTTCAGATCCTGGATATCAATATGGGCTGCCCGGTACCGAAGATCGTGAAGAACGGAGAAGGTTCTGCACTTATGTTAAGACCGGAGCTTGTCTATGAGATTGTGTCAAAGACGGCAAAAGCAATAAAGAAACCTGTGACAGTGAAGATCAGAAAAGGATTTGACGATGCGCATATTAATGCAGTGGAGATTGCAAAAGTTGCAGAAGAAGCAGGAGCAAAAGCAGTAGCCGTACATGGAAGAACAAGAGAGCAGTATTATTCCGGAAAAGCAGACTGGGATATTATAAGACAGGTTAAAGCAGCAGTGTCTATTCCGGTTATCGGAAACGGTGATGTGACAACCGGAGAGCAGGCAATCCGGATGCGGGAAGAAACCGGCTGTGATGGCGTAATGATCGGACGAGGCGCCCAGGGAAATCCATGGATTTTCAGAGAACTTCTGGAATACGAAAAGACTGGAAAACTGCCGGAACGTCCTTCGCCGGAAGTGATTCGCGAGACAATGCTAAGACATGCGAGACTTCAGATGGAGTACAAGGGTGACTTTATCGGTATCCGCGAGATGCGAAAACACGTTGCTTGGTATACGAAAGGAATGAAAGGCTCATCCAAATTAAGAGATGAAATCAACCGGACAGAATCTTACGAAGAATTGGAAGCACTTCTTTATGAGAAGATCAAATAATGATAGATACTTTATCACACCGCATTGATAGTGTGGTAAATATATACAAAAATCCTCCTGAAAAATATTGCTTTTCGAAGCGATTGTTTAAAAATTAACAAATATGTTAAAAAAATACCAAAAGTAATTGACAAAATATTAACGAGCATGTATAGTATGAAACATAGAAAGAAATCACATATACCATTTACAGGAGGATCAGAAGATGGCAAAGAAAAAAGAGACAGTACCAACATTCATTGATAGCGTGGAAACTCTTGAAGCAAAAATGAAAGCGATGAGAGAAGCACAGAAGATCTTTGCTACATACACGCAGGAACAAGTTGATAAGATTTTCTTCGAAGCAGCAATGGCAGCCAATAAGATGCGTATCCCTCTTGCGAAACAGGCAGTCGAAGAAACAGGTCGTGGAATCGTTGAAGATAAGGTTATTAAAAACCATTACGCAGCAGAATATATTTATAACGCATACAAGAATACAAAAACCTGTGGCGTGATCGAAGAAGATAAAGCATATGGAATTAAGAAGATTGCAGAACCAATCGGACTGGTTGCGGCAGTTATTCCTACAACAAACCCGACATCAACAGCAATTTTCAAAACACTGATCTGCTTGAAGACAAGAAATGCAATCATCATTAGTCCACATCCGGCAGCTAAGGCATCTACAATTGCAGCGGCAAAAGTTGTTCTGGATGCGGCAGTGAAAGCAGGAGCACCGGAAGGAATCATCGGATGGATCGATACACCTTCACTGGAGCTGACGAATACCGTTATGAGAGATGCAGATATTATTCTTGCAACCGGCGGACCTGGAATGGTAAAAGCAGCATATTCTTCCGGCAAACCGGCACTCGGAGTTGGAGCTGGTAATACACCGGTTATTATTGATGACACAGCAGATGTGAGGATGGCAGTAAACTCCATCATTCATTCTAAGACATTTGATAATGGTATGATCTGTGCATCTGAGCAGTCTGTAACTGTACTGGACAGCATTTATGATGAAGTAAAGAAAGAATTTGCATACCGTGGATGTTATTTCCTGAAACCAGGCGAAGAGCTTGATAAAGTTCGTAAGACAATCATCATCAACGGCGCATTGAACAATAAGATCCCTGGAAAGTCTGCTTACGAGATTGCAAAACTGGCAGGTGTAAAAGTTCCGGAAAATACAAAGATCCTGATCGGTGAAGTAGAATCCGTTGATATTTCAGAAGAATTTGCACACGAGAAATTATCTCCGGTACTCGCAATGTACAGAGCAAAGACATTTGATGAGGCACTTGGAAAAGCAGCTCAGCTTGTAGCTGACGGTGGATATGGACATACAGCTTCTTTATATGTGCATCCGGCACAGACAGAAAAGATTGCAAAGCATGCAGCAGCAATGAAGACATGCCGAATCCTTATTAATACACCATCTTCACACGGTGGAATCGGTGATCTGTACAACTTCAAACTTGCTCCGTCTCTGACACTTGGCTGTGGTTCCTGGGGTGGAAACTCTGTATCAGAGAACGTAGGCGTAAAACATTTGATCAACATTAAGACGGTAGCTGAGAGGAGAGAGAACATGCTGTGGTTCAGAACACCTGAGAAAGTATATTTTAAGAAAGGCTGTATGCCGGTAGCACTGGATGAACTTGGAACCGTAATGCATAAGAAAAAGGCATTTATCGTAACCGACAGCTTCTTATATAAAAATGGATATGTAAAACCGATTGAAGAGAAACTGGATGAGATGGGAATTCAGCACACATGCTTCTATGAAGTAGCACCGGATCCGACATTACAGTGTGCACAGAAAGGTGCAGACCAGATGCGCGCATTTGAGCCGGATACGATCATCGCACTCGGTGGTGGATCTGCAATGGATGCCGGAAAGATTATGTGGGTGATGTATGAACATCCGGAAGCAAACTTTGAAGACATGGCAATGGATTTCATGGATATCCGTAAGAGAGTATTTACATTCCCGAAAATGGGAGAGAAGGCATATTTCGTAGCAATTCCTACATCTTCTGGAACAGGATCTGAGGTGACACCTTTCGCGATCATCACAGATGCAGAGACTGGTGTAAAATGGCCGATTGCTGACTACGAACTGCTTCCGAATATGGCAATCGTAGATGTTGACAATGCAATGACAGCCCCAAAAGGACTGACAAGTGCATCCGGTATTGATGTTATGACACATGCGATCGAGGCATATGTATCTATCATGGCAACAGATTACACGGATGGTCTTGCTATGAAAGCAGTGAAAATGGTATTTGAAAACCTGCCATCTGCTTATGAAAACGGAGCAAATGATCCGATTGCAAGAGAACATATGGCAAATGCTTCCTGCATGGCTGGTATGGCATTTGCAAATGCATTCCTTGGACTGAACCACTCAATGGCTCATAAATTAGGAGCGTTCCACCATCTGCCACACGGTGTTGCAAACGCAGTTATTTTAACAGAAGTTATGCGATATAATGCAGCAGAAGTACCGACAAAGATGGGAACATTTTCTCAGTACCAGTATCCACACGCACTTGCCCGCTATGCAGAGCTTGGACGTTTCGCAGGATGCCAGGGAAATACAGATGAAGAAGTATTTGAAAACTTCCTTGCAAAACTGGAAGTACTCAAAGAGAAGATCGGTATCAAGAAGACGATCAAAGACTATGGTATCGATGAGAAATACTTCCTTGATACATTAGATGAGATGACAGAGCAGGCATTTAACGATCAGTGTACAGCAGCTAACCCAAGATATCCACTGATGAAAGAAATCAAAGAAATGTATCTGAAATGCTACTATGGTAAATAAAACTGTAGTAAATAAGAACAAATAACGGTAGTCAGCCGGGATGTGAATTTTGTATGTGATTTCTATAAAATTCATATTCCGGCTTTCTTTACTTTTCAAGGTCGTGCTGTGTTGCTATAATTGACATATACCTGCCGCTGACCGGAGCGTCAGTTTCAACTGTAAGGCTGAGGGACAGCGCCAATTTTATGGCAGAAAGTCAACGCCGGTGAAGTCCTTTACATCCGCTGCCGTTCCTGGCAGGAGGCGACTTCTTATGAACTATCTGTAAAGAAAACAGAGAAGAAGCTGGATACCACAAATTATGAGCACGCCAAAGCTGTGCGCAGTACAACAAAGGTGAGTCGGGATGTAAATTTTGTATGTGATTTCTATAAAATTTACATCTTGACTTTCTTTTTTTGATATGTTATAAATATGGCATACATGGTGTGTAACTGAGTAAGCAGGCATTAACCGTGCATAAGTATTTTGATATTTATGTGGGGGTAATGTCTTTTTTTGCTGTATATATGATACTTTGTTTTTCTTGCATAAACCTCTCTGAAAAGATGCCCACTCGCGCGAAGCGGAGAATTCTCCTATATAAATGTTAAAAACGGATACACTATAACAAGAAACTAAAGGAGAAGAAAAACTATGAAAGACAAAATTTTCGGAGTTTTGCAGAGAGTAGGAAGATCCTTCATGCTTCCGATCGCAATTCTTCCGGTAGCGGGACTGCTGCTCGGGCTTGGTGGATCGTTCACCAATGAAACAATGTTGAAAACGTATGGACTGATGAAGATTATGGGACCGGGTACGGTGCTGAACTTGATCCTGCAGGTTATGAGTGCAGCCGGAAATATTATTTTCACGAATCTGCCGGTGATTTTTGCAATGGGTGTTGCAATCGGTATGGCAAAGAAAGAGAAAGAAGTTGCAGCACTTGCATCTGTAATCTCATTTTTTATCATGCACGCTTCCATCGGGGCGCTGATTACGGCAAACGGTGGAGCAGACGCGATGTTAGAAGGAGCAGTTGCAGATGTATGTGGAATCACTTCCCTGCAGATGGGTGTGTTTGGTGGAATTATCGTAGGGCTTGGAGTTGCGGCGCTGCATAACCGCTTTTATAAGATCGAACTTCCGCAGGTGTTATCATTCTTTGGCGGAACGAGATTTGTACCGATCATTTCCGGTCTGGTCTATGTAGGAGTCGGAATTTTAATGTTCTTTGTATGGCCGGTGATCCAGTCTGGTATTTACCACATCGGAGATCTTGTTTTGAAATCCGGATATGCAGGAACATGGGTTTACGGATTTATGGAGCGTCTGCTGATCCCGTTTGGATTACATCACGTATTCTACCTTCCATTCTGGCAGACTGCTGTAGGCGGAACATTAGAGGTGGCTGGAAAAACTATCGAAGGTGCACAGAATATTTTCTTTGCACAGCTTGCAGATCCGTCTGTAAAACATTTTGCAGTATCTGCGACAAGATTTATGAGTGGAAAATTCCCACTTATGATCTTTGGATTGCCGGGAGCCGCGCTTGCAATGTATAAGACAGTAAAACCGGAAAAGAAGAAAGCAGTTGCAGGTTTATTATTATCCGCAGCCCTGACTTCTATGCTGACAGGAATTACAGAGCCACTGGAATTTACATTCTTATTTGTTGCACCGGTGCTGTATGGAATTCACTGTGTATTCGCAGGACTTGCTTATATGCTGATGCACGTCTTTAAAGTCGGTGTCGGAATGACATTCTCCGGTGGACTGATCGATATGTTCCTGTTTGGAATTTTACAGGGAAATGAAAAGACAAACTGGATCTGGATCGTGATCGTCGGAGTTGGATATTTTATCGTTTATTATTTCTTGTTTAGTTTCCTGATCAAGAAAATGGATTTGAAAACACCGGGACGTGACGATGTGGAAGAAGTAAAGCTTTATACGAGAGCAGATGTCAACGCAAGAAAAGAAGGTGCAGCAGCAAATCCAGAGGATGCAGTATCAGAAGGAATTCTTGTAGGACTTGGTGGAAAGAAAAATATTTCTGACGTAGACTGCTGTGCGACAAGACTTCGCTGCACAGTTTATAAACCGGAGCTTGTACAGGATAGCATTTTGAAAGCGACAGGAGCTTCCGGAGTGGTTCATAAAGGAAATGGAGTGCAGATCATTTACGGACCGAAAGTTACAGTGATCAAGTCAAACTTTGAAGACTATTTAGAAACAGCACCGGACGAAGAAATCGTTCCGCAGGCAGAAGAAGTTGCTGCAACAAAGGAAGAAAATACAACTGCAGAAAATGAAACAAAAGAAGTAAAAGAGACAATTATCGTGTCCAGTCCGATCACAGGTCTGGCAGCCGACCTGTCTACTGCACCGGATGAAGGATTTGCCGGACGCATGATGGGAGATGGAGCAGTTGTGACACCGGAAAATGCACAGATTGTTGCGCCGGAGGACGGAGAAGTCGTGTTTGTATTTGATACGAAACATGCAATTGGATTTTTAACTGACAGTGGCTTATCTTTATTGCTTCATATCGGAATTGATACAGTAAGCCTGAACGGTGAAGGCTTCCAGGTATTTGTAGAAAATGGACAGAAAGTGAAAAAGGGCGAAAAACTGATGGAAATTGATATTGATTTTCTGAAAGCACATGCCCCGTCTCTGTGTTCGCCGGTCCTTTGTACAGAACTGGACGATAATGACAAGGTAAGACTTCTGGCAGAAGGCGAGATCAAAGCCGGAGAACCATTATTTGCAATAGACAGATATTAAGAAACCCGTTGGAGGATCCAACATTATATAAAGAAAAATGAAAAAAGGAGATTAAACAAATGAAAGAATTTATGTACACAGTAAAAGACGAACAGGGAATCCATGCAAGACCGGCAGGAATGCTTGCGAAAGAGGCAAAAAAATACGAAAGTAAGATTACGATTTACAAAGATGAAAAATCTGCAGAAGTTACAAGATTGATGGCTTTAATGGCACTGGGAATCAAATGCGGACAGGAAGTACGTGTGACAGCAGAAGGACCGGATGAAGAAGCGGCAGCAGATGGAATCAAAGCATTTTTGGAGGCAAATCTGTAAAAGTTTGCAGAATGCAAAAGAGTGGAAAATATCGTTGAGGTAAAAACTATGGCACAGGAATATAAAGGGAAACCGGTATTCAAGGGCATTGCCCTTGGACCGGTTACAGTCCTTAAAAAACAGGATGTACAGGTAAAAAGAGAAAAAGCAGGGGATCCGGAATCGGAGATTAAAAAAGTAGAAGAAGCAGTTGAGACATCGAAAGAACAGCTTCAGCATTTATATGAAAAAGCATTAAGTGAGGTTGGCGAAGCGAGTGCGGCAATTTTTGAAGTGCATCAGATGATGCTGGAAGATGAAGATTATCAGGATGCCATCCGCAATATGATCCGTACAGAAAGAGTCAGTGCTTCTTATGCCGTCGCAGTGACAGGTGATAATTTTGCAGAGATGTTTGCGGCAATGGATGATGATTACATGCAGGCAAGAGCTGCGGATGTCAAAGATATTTCTAATCGTCTGGTTGAGAATTTAAATGGAAACAGCATAGGAATGGAAGCAGGAGAGGAAGCATCTATTATTGTTGCAGATGATCTTACGCCGAGTGAGACCGTGCAGTTGGATAAGGAGAAAATTCTTGGATTTGTAACTGTACATGGCTCTTCCAATTCCCATACGGCAATTCTTGCGAGAATGATGAATATTCCGGCAATGATCGGAACAGAAATGGATCTGGATAAACTGGAAAATGGAATGACCGCTGTCCTGGATGCGTTTGCAGGAACATTTATCACAGAGCCGACAGAAGAACAGTGTGCGGCTGCAAAGGAAAAGATGCAGGAGGAAGAGGAAAAAGAAGCACTTCTGCAAAAATACAAAGGAAAAGAAACCTGTACGAAAAATGGAAAAAAAGTACATCTGTATGCAAATATCGGAAACGTGGGCGATAT
>OBHX01003335.1_pt1 | contig 11538 bp, 6 predicted proteins | sample 1519331 | NCBI WGS metagenome assembly OBHX01 (sample SAMEA2602897, study PRJEB22501) | metagenome
GCTGCATCAGCAGATTCCAGATAAAGCATAGAAATCGCAGCAGAAATGCAACCGGCAGCAACAGGATTTTCAGCATCAGCTTAAACAAAAAACTTACGATCTTCATGGATTTCACCCCTTCGTTTTTCTTTTCATCTTCATTTTATCGTACCCGCTTGTCAAACACCACGATGTCAACAGGAAGACCTGCAAAAAATATGTAATGACACAGACTGTTTCATCTGTGCCATGTGCAATAGAAATTCCGCACGTTTGCGCCGTCATCGAATACCAGAAAGCCTCTTTAAAATCAGCTTTTGCATCTCCCAGAGTTCATCCAGTCGCTTCTGCAAATCCCGGATATCCTCCGCATAGATGCTTCCAGATTCATTGGCGCGTTTTGCGTACTGGTTCAGGTTGTTGCTGCATCGGCGAAGAAGGGTGGATACCTGCGCCACATCCGACAAATCAAGATTTACGCAGTACCCGTCCATCGCCATTTTTCTCATATAGGCACCGGTATTCCGAATCCCCAATTCTTTCTGCTTTTCACGAATCCTCGCCAGCTCTTCCGGGTTTACCCGGACATTGATCCAGTGTTCCCGAACACTCATAGTGCCACCTCCTCATCATTTCGATGTGTCATCGGCGGAATGCGCCCTGCACGGTCACGCAGCTCTGCCAGGACAGACGGCTTTTCTGTTGTATTCTCACGGTCAGGATCATCATTTCCACGGTCATCCATATTCAGCAGTGCGTCCAGTTCTGCCAGTCTTGCACTCTTTTCTGCCAGTTCTGCCTCCTGGGGAAATGGCTTTCCAAGCTCGGCCTGCGCCGCTTCCTGCTGGCTCCTAAGATTGTCCAACTGCTGTTCCGCCTTTTCCAGCCTTGCAGGAATCCCGGCAAGAGCATTGTCCAGACGCTGGATATTGCCCGCAGCACTGGTGCCGATGGGCACCCGGTGGGTCATCTCGCCTTTCAGCAGCACCTGATACTCTTTCTGGAAGCTGTCAAATGCCAGCTCCATCTTGAAACCACGATAGCTGCCAAGCGGCACCGGCTCCAGACTCTGATTGGCTTTACAGGCCGCAAGGATTGCTTCACCGGCCTCGGCTTTTTCAGTAAATTGTGTGCCATTCACCTCCATACCGCAGAACCCCTCTTCCGGCAGCGGATGTGCCGCCACCGTCCGAATATCCGACTGAAAGCCCTTGATGAACCCTTGCGTTTTCTCAATCTCCGCAGGGAAATATTTCATCAGCTTATCCTCCAATCGGTACTGCTGGCTCTGATGGTCTGCTTTCAGCACTTTCAGTCTTGCAACATCTACATCCAAATCCATCTTTTCCTTGATCTGCGGGTCTCCTGCACAAAGTGCCTTGATCTCCGCATAGGAAAGTGCCTGCTCATCCACATCGTCACAGGAACGTACCGGAGATTTGCTGGTCATGATCTGGCTGATGAACTTCTGCTTATTCTCCAGTGTCTGATAGAGGTAGGCGTCAAAGGTTCCTTCCGTCACATACTGATAAACCTGCACTTCTTTGTTTCGGTTTCCCTGACGGATGATACGACCATTTCGCTGGGTCATGTCCGCAGGCCGCCAGCCCACATCCAGATGATGCACGGCCACCAGCCTGTCCTGCACGTTCGTGCCTGCGCCCATCTTCTGTGTCGAACCTAACAATACCCGTACCTGTCCGGTACGCACTTTGGCAAACAAATCTTTCTTTTTTGCCTCAGTATCGGCATCATGAATAAATGCGATTTCTTCTTCCGGCACACCGGACTGAATTAGTTTGGCGCGGATATCCTCATAGACATTGAAGGTTCCATCGTTCTTCGGCGTGCTGAGGTCGCAGAACAGCAACTGGGTCAGCTTATCCGACTGTCCTTCCTCATAAATCCGAAGCACATTCCGCACACAGGCGTTGAGCTTGCTATTTGGGTCATCCGGCAGGAGCGGATTCATCAGCCGCTGATCCAGTCCCAGCTTTCTGCCATCCGATGTGATTTTCAGCATGTTATCGACCGACGGGTCTACCACACCGGAATGCACAGCCGCCGCCCGTTCCGAAAGCTCCGCCACCATCGCCTGCTGATGCTCCGAAGGCTGCACTACCACGGTTTCAAATTTTGCCTCCGGCACCGGCAGATGCAACTGATCGGAAGTCTTGATATCCGCCACTTCCTTGAACATGTTCATCAGCTCCGGCAGGTTGAAGAATTTTGCAAATCTCGTTCTTGCCCGGTATCCGGTTCCTTCCGGTGCCAGCTCAATGGCCGTGGTGGTCTCACCAAAGGTAGAAGCCCAGCTGTCGAAATGGGTCAGCCCTTTCTGCTGCAACGTGCCGTACTGGAGATACCGCATCATGGTGTAAAGCTCCGTCATGCTGTTACTGACCGGGGTGCCGGTCGCAAAAATGATGCCGCGCCCGCCTGTCAACTCGTCCATATATTGGCACTTCATAAACATATCCGAAGATTTCTGCGCTTCCGATGTGGACAAGCCTGCAACATTGCGCATTTTTGTGTAGAGGAACAGATTCTTAAAGGCATGTGCTTCGTCTACAAACAGTCGGTCTACGCCCAGCTGCTCAAAGGTAATCACATCGTCTTTTCGGTCGGTTGCCCGGAGTTTCTCCAATCTCGCCTCCAATCCTTTCCGGGTCTTTTCCATCTGTTTGATGGAGAAACGTTCGCCATTCTGGGATTTCATCTCAGCAATGGCGTTTTCGATTTCATCAATCTGGGCAGTCAAAATCCGCTCCTGCCGTTCTGCGGACACCGGAATTTTCTCAAACTGGGAATGCCCGATGATGACTGCATCGTAATCACCAGTAGCAATTCGTGCGCAGAACTTCTTTCTGCGGGCAGTTTCAAAGTCCTTTTTGCTTGCCACCAGCAGTTTTGCACTCGGATACAGGCGCAGGAACTCGTTTGCCCACTGAAGGGTCAAATGATTCGGAACGACAAACATGGATTTCTGGCACAGTCCCAGCCGTTTTGCCTCCATAGCAGAAGCGGCCATCTCGAAAGTCTTACCGGCACCCACTTCGTGGGCCAGCAGTGTATTGCCACCGTACAGCACATGAGCAATGGCATTCTGCTGGTGTTCCCGCAGCCGAATTTCCGGATTCATGCCGCCAAAGCGGATGTGGGAGCCATCGTACTCACGAGGACGGGTACTGTTGAACAGCTCGTTATACTTTTCCACCAGGTCCGCACGGCGATAAGGGTCTTTCCACACCCAGTTCTGGAACGCATCCTTAATGGCCTGCTGTTTCTGCTGGGCGAGGGTGGTCTCCTTTTTATTCAGAACCCGCTTCTGCTTGCCGTCTGCATCCTCCACGGTATCGTAAATACGAATATCCCGCAGATTCAGCGTATCCTCCAGAATTCGATAGGCATTGGCACGGCTGGTGCCGTAGGTCATATAGGCATGAACATCATTCCGGCTCGGTGTACTCTTACCGGTGATCTGCCATTCTGCCGTCATGGGAGAGAATTTCACTTCAATATTTCTGCGCAGATAGAACGGCGGTTCAAAGGTTTCTTCCATAAACTGCTGGATATAATCCCGATTGACCCATGTGGCACCAAGGCGCACATCAATCTCCGATGCATCCAGGTCTTTCGGCTGTGCTTTCTTCAAATATTCCGTGTTTACCGCAAAGGCAGGGTCAGAAGCCGCAGCCAGTTCTGCCACGCGGAGTTTTTCCCGGACATTGCCGGACAGATATTCATCAGCCGTCACCCAGCCGGTTTCCTCGCCGCCCTGCGTCATCGGGTCTTTGAAAATGACACCATGCAGTTCCTGCTGGATTTTTTCAAATTCTCCCGGTGTACCTAAAAGCTCCGACATATAGGGCAAATCCACTCTGCCGCGCTCTCCGATGGAGATTGCCAGAGCCTCTGCCGGAGTATCTACGCTGGTAACAGCCCGTTCCGGTCGAATCGTCCGTTTGGTGAACATATCTGCCTTGGATTCCAGCCTGCCGTTTTCGTCTACATTTTCCAGAGAGCAAAGCAGATAATAAGACGAATCTTCCGAAAAAGCCTGCGCATTTGCACGGGAGTTGATAATCCCGTATTGATCGGCGAATCGGTCATAGGCTACATTCAGTTCCCGCTGTTTCTGGGCAATCGCGTCCTCCGGATAATCGTTCAGCTGATAGTCGATCAGTTCCTGCACAATGGTACGAAGCTCCACCATGCCCTTGATCCTGCCGGTGGCTGTCGCAGAAAGGTCAGCCTTTCGCATGATGCTGTTCTCACGGAAGTAGACATCCCCATCCACCACCGCATAGGAGAAGTTCTTTACATTGGGGTCTGCCGGAATGGTTTCGCCCTGCAAGGACAGTTCTTCCTCCGGTGCCAGCTCCTGCGCTTCATAGTGACCGCCGATATGCTGCACAGCCTCATGCAGCTGGTCTCCCAGATCCTCATCCGGAATCGGAATGACCGTACATTCTTCCTTGCCGTACTGGGTACTTTCCGTTGTAATCTCACCCAGCACCATTTCCGGGTGGTCAACAAAATAGCTGTTGAGGGTAATACCCTCCGATGTCAGCCCCAGATGCACCCAATCCGGTTCGATATCAATGGGATGGTCTCTCTTTTGCAGAAAAATGATATCCGACACTACATCTGTACCGGCATTGGCACGGAATGCGTTGTTAGGAAGTCGAATGGCTCCCAGGAGTTCTGCCCGTTGCGCCAGATACTTTCGCGCGTCCGGATTCTTGGAATCCATCGTATAGCGGCTGGTAACAAAGGCCACGATGCCACCGGGACGAACCTGATCCAATGCCTTGGCAAAGAAATAGTTGTGGATAGAAAATCCGAGTTTATCATAGGGCTTATCGCTGACACGGTAGTTGCCAAAGGGCACATTGCCCACGGCCAGATCATAGAAGTCGCGCCGGTCGGTGGTTTCAAAGCCTGCCACCTTGATTTCTGCCTGCGGATACAATTTCTGCGCAATGCGCCCGGTGATGGAATCCAGTTCCACACCATACAGTCTGCTTCCCAGCATGGAATCCGGCAGCATACCGAAGAAGTTGCCGACACCCATCGACGGTTCCAGAATATTGCCTTTCTCAAATCCCATACCGTCCAATGCCTCATAGATTGCACGGATCACGGTAGGGCTGGTGTAATGCGCATTCAGAGTCGAAGCCCTGGCTGCGGCATATTCTTCTTCCGTAAGAGCTGCTTTCAGCTCCTTATATTCGCCTGTCCAGGCAGTTTTCTCTGCGTCAAAGGCATCTGCCAGCCCACCCCAGCCGACATAATTGGCCAGCGTTTCCTGTTCCTCCGGTGTCGCATCCCTATGCTGATTTTCTAAGGCTTTCAGCGTGTAGATGGCATCCATGTTGGCACGGAATTTCTGCTTAGGACTGCCTTCGCCGAGGTGAAAGCTGTTGATGCGGTAGTTCTCCGCATGTTTTGCTTCATGCCCTGCCCGGAACGCTTCTTCTTTTCCAGAATTCAGATCAACCACCAGATTGTGCAGGTGAACATTTTCCTCATGCCCCAAAATTCTTGCCAGATTTTCCTTGCTTTCCGAGCGGAAGATCGGATACACGGAATCCGGGTCCCGAAGTTCCACATCGAAAAGCCCGACTTTTTCAATCGTAAATGCCTTTCCGTCCAGATACAGCGTATCGCCAACGCGATAATCCGGCTGCACCGGAGCTGCGGGTTCTGGCTGCACAGTTGCAGGCTCTTTTTCAGCCTCCATGTTCCTGCCGCGAATCTCCTGCAACGCCTCTGATGCACTCACATAATCGGCAAATGTCTGCACTTTTCCGTCCGAATATCCGTAATACTCTTCTTTGACATAATCCCAGATGGCAAACGCATCTTTAGAATCCGGAAAGTTCTCGCCGGTCATTGTGACCACAAACCGTTCATCCGGTGCATAGCCAGACTCTCTGGAAAGTTCGCTGGCGTGTTCCTGCATTTCCAGTACCAGAGGATCTGTCTCTGCGTGAGCCGATTCCTGTACTTCTTCGGATTCCACATCTGGGAATGGAATGTCCTGCTGCAAATTCTGCTTGCTCTGTTCAACATAGAGCCAGTCTTTTGCTTCCCGTTCCTGAACTTTTTCAATCAACTGCTGGCGGTAGGTCTCTGCCTCCCATTCGCTGGTAAACTCTTCGCTGACACCATCCGGCTCCACATGAATGCCGTCCTGAATATCATCCCAGACCGCATAACCATTGTCTGTCTCCATCACGGTAAACCGCTGTGGTGCCGCCAGTTCACTCCGGGCATATACATCCGCAGCCGTATTCAGCATGTTGTCCACATGCTCATTTCCGGTATCGTAGCGTTCCGGTGGCGTCGGCGGAAACACATGGGCGGCAGTCGGCATAGGAAGCGGCGCGCCGTATTCCTGCTCCAGCTTCCGATACTCTTCCATTTCCAGCGCGGTCAGGTACTGATCATTTTCCACAAGCCGGTCTAACCGCTTATCCACCGCCGACCATGTGAGTCGCACTTCCCGGTCATGGTCATAATTGCGAAGCAGAATACCTCTTCCGTTATAATCGGCAAAACCGCGACTGCCATCCATAAAGGTATAGCTGTGGCCACCGAGACCGTATTCCGCTTTCAAGAATGCAGCTCGTTCTTTTGCGTCCCCTTGCTGCTGATACAGCGCATAAATACGGATCTTTCCGCCTTCAAAATTGGAGCCTGTCCGCAGCATCCGGTCGATTTCATCCTCAGAAATGACAAAAGCGGAGGGCTTTTCGCTCTCCGCTTCTCTGGCTGCATTTTCTGCCGCCGCATCAATTTTCTGAATCTGCTCTGCTTCGGACTGAAACAGACTCATGAAGTTTAACTGTTGATAAGTTCCGTCAGAATGACTTCCTCTGCCTGCGCTTTCAGCATGTTCATGTGCTGCACCCAGGCCATCTGGTTTGATTTCTTGTCCGGTGCCGGATTCGCTTTCAGAAGATCCGCCATCATCTGCTCCATCCGTGCGGTCGCGGTCTCCTGAATCTCCCACAGGTGCGGGTACAGCTTCTCGGTCAGGATCAGGTGATTGTACAGCAGCGTGTTGTTCTCCTGCAGGAACGCTCTGCGCATCCTCCCGTACTTGCCCAGGGGCTTCTGTTCCTGCACCGACAACTGGATGTCCGGAATCAGGTAATCGCCGTTCTTCGTGTAATTCAGCTCCATCATAGTTTTGGCTCCTTTCTGCCTGCTTATCTCTTTCATAGGTTCGGATCGTGCGTTCAATTTCCCGGAAGATCTGGCTGGACATTTCGCTGACCGCAGTTCCCAGCACATTGGCGGCAGCCTGCGTATTAAAATCAAAGATGTCCAGAAAATCCTCGTGCTCAAAATAGTCATCTGCATTGCCCACCGTCCGGGTAAAGACGGAATATGCGATGCTGACAGCGGCAGCTCTCTTAAAGGAAGCTCCGATGTTGAGTTCATCATATCCTTCCAGATAGGAATCTGCAACGATGTCACTGATCTGCCTGCGGTTTTCCTCCCAGTAATCCCTTGCAAGGCGTTCTGCCGCTTCCATGATATGATTTTCCAGAGACCCAGCACCGGCAGGAACATCGAATGCAGCATCCAGTGCCCGAATGATTGGCTGCTCATGCTCCGCATTCATTTTCCAGAGCTGTACCGGACGGGAATTCTTCCGTTCTCCGGTATCTGCCACATCAAATACATACCGCAGTTTCGGCTGCTCGCCGCGCATGTCCAAAAGAGCAATGCCCTTGGAGCCACGCTTCACATAGCGGTTCATCCGATCATTCCAGAGATCGTACTCTGCACAGGCCGTCGCTTCTGGTCTCTGCTTATAGATCATCAGCTGCTCCGCAAAAGGATACTTATAAAGCCGTGCGGATGTGGTCAGAAACGCTGTCCACTGCTCTTTGCTGCCAGTGATCTGTGCCGCAGCTTCCTGCGCCATCTGCATATAATAAGCCGTTTTCGTCATCATCTGTCTTTTTCCTCCTCTCCTTTATTCGTCCGGATACAAATCCAGTGCCTCATATTCTGCATCCGTCATCTCTGCCAGTTTTGCAAGCAGCGAGGCCGTCCACCTGCGCAGGTTTCTGTCTCTGCCCGTCAGACTTTTTTGCATCTTTTGAAGCTCTTCGATCAGCCCTGTCCGTGTGCCAGGGCTGTAAAGCATCATGAGCATCCATTCGTCATCCGTAAAACGCATTTATAACTCCTTTTCTTCGCAGCACCTGCGAGGCGGCGCAGGCGGCACAGCCTCCTGCTTTTCCTTCAGCTGATCCAGAACCGATGCTTTCTCCACCGGTTCTTCCTTCTTTCCGTTATTGATTACGCCGTCAATCATGCCGTAATCGTCTTCCATTGCCATTTCTGCGGCTTTCAGGTAATTCTCCGGTTTCAAAAATCCGGGCAGTTCCTGGAAGCCGATGGAATCCACATAGTGACAGCTTACAACACCATTCTGCCGTAAAGCCACGATGTCAGACACAGAAAGACTATGCCCAGTAAAATCATCAGGGCGGGAAACATTGAATTTCGCATACAGTTCCTCCAACATCGTATTCTGATCCTTGTAGGGAAGAAGCGGAGCCGTATAAACCACTTCATAATGGTCAATATCCGGTTCCAGCCCCATCCGTTCCAGTTCGCGCATAGACGAAAAGCGTTCATATACCGTATCCTCGCTGCGGCGAAGCTGCAAAATCGCATACTGGTCGGTAGTACTGTCGAGAAATGCCATCATTCTTTCGTCCGGTGCCTGCGTTCCATGCACTTCATCCCATTTTTCAATTCTTGCCATCGTTCATTTCTCCCTTCTCCATAAACGGCAGGCCGTTTTCCTTTGCTTCCTGTCGCTGCTGTTCCCGCCGCTTTTCACTATAAGGCGGTCGGATACCGACGCAGCGTTTCGGAATCGTATAAGTGACCGACCCATGCTCCCGGTGCTCCAAAATAAACTGCTCCGGATACTGTTTTCGCAGTTCCCGAAGCTTCTTAATCAGGCGGCTGTCATGGGTATAAATGCTGGCGGTATCCAGTTCATTATCAAAATTGATGACGGTTTCCTGCTCTGCCTTCGTAAGCTTGTATTTCATCGCTCTGCCTCCTTCGCCTTGGCAGCTTTCACCGGCGTATCCGTTCTGGAAGACAAATCCGAGAGTTTACCCAGCACAGATTCCCGTCTGCTGATTTCTGCATCCTCTGCACGATCACAAAGTTCATCATAGTCAATCCGCGTCATGGTACGGCCACCGAACCCATAATCCGAAAGAATCTGGTCTCTGGCTGCATTCATGCTGATTTCCGGGTTGTCGATCTGTCCACCGTCAATTTCCGTGAAGTCCTTATGATATAAGGTATAGTCGTAACCGTCCTCACAGGTCTGAATGGCAAGAAAGCCCTTGCTTCCCAAATCCCATGCGCTGCGTTCTTCCGTAATCAGCGGCTCCGGGCGGCATGTACCGCCGCCGTGTTCCAGCATTTCTGCCAGCTGGCAGATGTGCAGAACATCATACCCCAGGCGCAGATGATATTCGTCCATATATTCGCAGCGGGCTGAGAATTTCCGATTCGGATACTCAATCTCTACCGCACTGCCATCCGGAATTTTGAAACGATCCTCGTAGCTGCTGGTGATAAACCGGATATTTTTAGCATTCTCCAGTTCAGGATCAGCCTTTTTCATCTGCCAAAGAACCTTTCTGCCGCCGCGCATCTGCTCCAGCATCTCCGGGGCTACCGGCGCAACGGTAAGACCGTCCAGCTGGGGAATCTCCTTGAGTGCTGCCACCCTCGCGCTTTCTTCCAGCGTAGAAAACGGCTGTTTATCCAACACATCCCAGCCAATGTGTCCCTCGGCAATCTGCACCTTGCTGTCCATATCAAAACAATGGAATTCCACGCCGTCCTGCTTTTCCTGCAAGGAAAGCAGAGCGACATTATCCACCAGATAAGCTGCATTCATCATTTTCATGCTCATTTTTTACCTCCAAACTCCAGCTTAAATGCTGCTGCACCGTCCTCGCCGGTCTCTACATGAACGGTTGTGTCATAGTAACGATTGGACTTCCTGGAATAGCAATGGGTAAGCCGTGCTTTTCCACGATTTACCAGTTGCTTTGCCAGTTCCTCTGTCATCTGCTTTCCCAGTGTCTGAAAAAACCTGTTTTCCTTCCAGAGCGCAAATTTACAGCTCTTATCCCTGCAAAACCATCCTTTTGCCGTTTCGCAGACATCACTGCCGCAGGCGGGACAGGAGCCAATGACCTTGCGCTCCGGCTGCATCAGAACATCAGCATCTTTCACAGCCTCGTAGGTTTTTACAAGTCCGCTGACCATGCTGCTGATTTCTCCCATAAAGGCATCGCTGTCATACTCGCCGTGTTCTATTTTCAGCAGTTTTTCCTCCCAGTCTGCCGTCATGGATGGAGACTGAATCTGTTCCGGCACCACCGTCACCAGCGCATTTCCCTTGTCCGTAGAGCAAAGGTATTTCGTTTTCTTATCGCCTCTGCGCTCGATAAAGCCTTTCTGCACCAGTTTTTCGATGATGGCAGCGCGTGTAGCTGGTGTGCCGATGCCTTTTCGCTCTACACCAGCCGGAAATTCATCCGAGCTGGCACTCTCCATCGCTGAAAGCAGAAGATCTTCGGTAAATCTCTTAGGCGGGCTGGTCTTGCCCTCTTTCAGATCGACACCGGCAAGTTCCAGTGTCATGCCTTCCGAAAGCTCCGGAAGATCACCCGCCTCCGCATTCTTCTCAGCATCTTCAACTGCCTTTCCTGCATATTGCCTCCAGCCCATATCCGTGACTGTTTTGCCTTTCGTGCGGAACTTCTGACCGGCGCACTCGGCTTCTACTATGGTTTCTGCATAGCGGCAGGGGGTTCCTACCGCACAAATCAGCCGCACCGCCAGCATGGTAAGAATCGCCTGTTCTCCACTGGGAAGAGAGGAAATGTCATAACCCGCCGCTGTTTTTGTAGGGATAATAGCATGGTGATCGGTAACTTTCTTGGTATTGATGACCTGTGCTGTATTCACCGGTGCCGGTGCATCCGGCTGAATCTGAAAGCTCTGCTGAATCACGGAAACAAGTTCCGGCACCAGCGGTGCCATATCATCTGTCAGATACCGGCTGTCGGTACGGGGATAGGTCACGAGTTTCTTCTCGTACAGAGCCTGCGTATAATCCAGGGTCTGCTGGGCAGTGAATCCCAGCTGCCGGTTTGCTTCTCGCTGAAGCGATGTCAGATCAAAGAGAGCTGGGGGCTTCTCTGATTTTTCTTTCTGCTCCACCTTGGTAATGATGGCACTACCTGCCTGACAGCACTCTGCCACCAGTTTTTCTGCTTCTGCTTTTTCTTTCATCCGCTCACCGCCTGCTTGAAAATCCCGAAATTTCAATTCTGCCGAGTAGAACGGCTCTGGCTTGAAAGCCCGGATTGCTGCATCCCGCATGACCACCATCGCAAGCGTTGGTGTCATCACGCGCCCCACATTCAGGGTCTGCCCATACAGGCATGAAAAAAGCCGGGTGGCGTTGATTCCGACAATCCAGTC
>OBHX01003337.1_pt1 | contig 11536 bp, 9 predicted proteins | sample 1519331 | NCBI WGS metagenome assembly OBHX01 (sample SAMEA2602897, study PRJEB22501) | metagenome
GCGACCACCGAGATCTACACTCTTTCCCTACACGACGCTCTTCCGATCTCCCCTAGCCGATTGATGAGTTCATTGCGCAACCGGATTCCGGCAGAATCGGCATCAACGGCAATGATGATTTCTTTCAGGTCCTCGAAGTGCGTCTCCATAAAACGGTCGAGCCAGGAGAGGTTCGAATTGGCTCCGGCCGGCACGGAGATGACACTTTGAAATCCGGCGGCGATGGAGGAAGCAGCATCCAGTTCGCCCTCGTGGATGATGCAGGAGGTCTGCCCCACAATGGAGTCGATGTTGTAGGGAATCAGTTCGGCACCCTGCACCATTTTGAAAAGTTTCGGGAGAGCGCGAAATTTGGTGTTTATCAGTTGCTCCCCTTCAAAATAGTTGAAGCAGATGCAACGTTCCTTTTTGCCGGATTGCGGCATAAATTCTTCCTGTTCGGTGATGCGTAGGGCAGCTATGACGGACTGCGGGATGCAACGCGTCTCCACCAGCCAACGCTCCGTGTCTTCGGAAAGCGTGGTTTTCGAGGCATCAAACACTGGACGCTGAAAATGCTGCGGAATGGCTGCTGCACGACGCTTGCGGGCTGCCACACGTTCGGCATTCTTGCGCTCTTCCACATCATCGGGAACATAAAAATCAGCGCCACAATGATAACAGTGACAATGGCCCGTGTCGACGTTGACACGTAGCGAACGGTCGCGCTTATTCTTGCGGGTAGGAAGACATTTTTTACAAATCGTCTTGAGCACTCCACTCGATTTACCGTGGATGTCGACATCATAGTTGGCAAAATTTCTCATAATTTTTTCCTTTTTTCTAATTAAAAAATAGTTTAAAATAATCATTCACACGCAGAGGACTTACCTGCCGGACGAGTGTCTGCCACCTGCCGGACGAGCTTCCGTTACCTGCCAGACGAACATCAACAACCTACCAGACGAACATCGGCAACCTGCCGGACGAAGCCAGTCATCTGCCGGATTAATGCGCCCATCTTTTCTTCACATCATCCCACACCGCCGATGCATCGGGACGTGGCGGCGCATCAGCCGGAATAAGATGTCCCAGATACGTTCGCCGCCCGTCGACGACGCTTTCAAAGCGGTTTACATCCTTGTCGACCGTATTCTCAAGCTCTTTCAGCAAGGTTTCCCTCAACGTGCGGCAAGTAACGGAACCGGCCGCGATATAATTTGAAAAATACCGTTTCACGTCCTCCGGAAAAAGCAGTCCCGCTCCTTTGTCATAAAGGCGGATATGTTTTTTGAAGATTTCCAAAATAAGTTTTTGATGGTCTACAAAAAGCTTTCCCAAACCGGAATGCTGCCCGGCCAATTCCATATATGACTGGAAAGTAGAAAGTTGGTCCACCAACTTTTCCCAAGGCAACACGGGTTGTAACGGACAATGATTGCCTTCATCCGCCAAACGGCTCACAAGAGACGACGGTGTTTCTATATTACTCCTATTATTGTTTACAACAGAAACACTTCCTTTACTCTCCTCTTCTTTACTCTCCTCTTCTCTCCTCTTCTGGTTTTCAGTGGGTTTTCTCCCTTTACTGACGGGCGTTTCAGCACTTTTTGCCACCTTTTTCGGACGCCCTCCTTTTTTACCGTTTTCGATGTCCATTTTCCGCTTCTCTTCCAAGCTTTTCATCACCCTATCCAAGTAAGAAGAACGAAACATCTGTCGTTCCTCATCCAGTTCGAAGAGATCGAATTCGCGAAGCACCCGCTCCACCGCTACTTCATCCACATCATACCGCCGGGCCATGGCCTTCAGTAAAACCGGTTTGCACGACGCCTCATAAGCATCTTTAGTGCGCAGATGCAACAGCAAGATCACGTAAATTCCGAGTGCTTCCGCGGCATTCATCTCCGACATCATACTGGCAATATTGTCGTCATTCAACAAATTTACCTCCAAATTGAAATACTGATCTTTCTTCATTTTCATTTATCATTTATTATTCCACATTTAATATAATACTTCCGGGGCGCAAAGGTGCGAAATGTATTTTATTCCAGCTATCGCAAAAATGAGAGTTGGATTATATATTTTTTATCAGACCTTTGCCAAATATTATTAATAACCCCAAACAATATGGATACAAAACGCAACCAAACTTTGGAAGAAATAGAAGAAAATAAAATAGTAAGCGAGCATTATCAGAACAGAATAAAGCTGATAAAAGAGCTCCTGAAAACGTCACAGCTAGTCATAGGAGACCTCTGCGTTCATATCAACATCAGTGAAGCCTCCTACCACCGCTACACAAATTTCACCAGCTATATGAAGACAGACATTTTCATACATGCTTGCATCTTTCTCAAGCAATATATCGAAAGTCACCACATTCCTTATACCCAAGAAGAAAAACGGCTTATAAAAACATTAGACCTGTTTCAGATTTCCTCAAATAGCAACTTAAACTGCAATTAAAACACAGAAAAGGAGAAACTTATCATAAGTTTTATTACATTTGCAATGTAATAAAAGTCTTTAAAACTTAAAAAATGAATGATAGCGAAACAGACAGCCCATCAATAAAAGCACTGATCGTTTTCAGAGAAAACGGAGAAACCGACAATCTATTTGTTCCTATCTTATGCGATGCTATCAGAATGGCTGGAATTGACGTGCGATGTTCCACAAAAGAGTTTTGGGACTCGGATAAGCATTATGATATCATACATTTCCAGTGGCCGGAAGAAGTGGTGGGATGGACATGCAACGATCCTGATATCATCAGGTGTCTGGAAGAGCGAATCAGTTTTTTTCGTTCGAGGGGAACACGTTTTGTCTACACACGCCACAATGTCCGTCCGCATTACGCAAACGGAATCATCAGCCGGGCCTATGACATTATCGAATCGCAGAGTGATATCGTTGTACACATGGGACGGTTTAGCCGGGACGAATTTCTCACGAAGTATCCTGATAGTCAGAATGTTGTCATCCCTCATCACATTTACCAGTATACCTATAAAGAAGATATCAGCGTAGAGCGTGCACGTCAGTATCTCAACCTCTCGCAAGATGCATTCATCGTCACGGCTTTCGGAAAATTCCGCAACCGTGAAGAAATACGCATGGTGCTCGGAGCTTTCCGCGCCTGGGACGAGGAGCACAAGATGCTGCTGGCTCCGCGCCTCTACCCCTTTTCGAGACGCAACAGCTATGGCAGGAATATCATCAAACGATGGATTTCAAAAGCCGGATACTATCTGCTCATGCCGCTGCTCAACCGTATGTATAAACTACAGGCGGGAGCCAACGACGAGCTGATAGACAACTGCGATCTGCCCTACTATATGGCTGCTTCAGACGTGATATTCATCCAGCGGAAAGATATACTGAATTCGGGTAATGTCCCCCTCGCCTTCCTCTACCACAAAGTCGTGGTGGGTCCCAAGGTGGGAAACATCGGCGAACTGCTTTCCGAAACCGGTAACCCGACTTTCGATCCCGACGACAAGAAAGACATCCTGCGAGCACTCGAAGAAGCCCGCCGGCTTGCCGCATGGGGACAAGGGGAAGTGAATTACGCATACGGTATGGAAAACATGAGCATCCGCAAAGTGGGACAAGCATACGCGCAAACATATAAACAAGCAATCAATGGCTAATAATATTAAGAGTCAATTATTTTCGGGGGTATTTTACACAGCGCTGGCCAAATACAGTGGCGTCGTCATATCCCTTGTTGTGGCAGGAATTCTCGCACGTCTGCTATCACCGGACGACTTCGGCATCGTAGCTGTTGCCACCGTCATCATCGCCTTCTTCAATCTTCTCACCGACATGGGAGTGTCTCCCGCCATCGTGCAGCACAAATCGCTGACTAAAGATGATTTGTCGGACATCTTCTCATTTACTATATGGACGGGCATCGGAATCAGCATCCTGTTTTTCGCTTCTTCGTGGATCATCGCCGATTACTACCAAAGCGACACCCTGCGCATCCTGTGCCAACTGCTGTCCGTCAACCTGTTCTTCGCCTCCGCCACCATTGTGCCGGGAGCCATGTTCTACCGGAACAAAGAATTTAAATTCATTGCTATCCGTAGCTTCGTCATTCAGATTTCGGCAGGTGCAGCCGCGGTAACCGCCGCCCTCTGCGGAGCAGGATTGTACGCATTGATTATCAACCCAATCGTATCCAGCGTACTGATCTTCGTAATTTCCTTTCAGCGTTACCCGCAACGGTTGCGTTTCACACTCGGATTGAGGGTACTCCGGAAAATATTTTCCTATTCCGCCTATCAATTCCTGTTCAATGTCATCAACTATTTCAGCCGCAATCTGGACAAACTGCTGATTGGTAAATATATGAGTATGTCCGATCTGGGATATTACGAAAAGTCGTATCGTTTGATGATGCTGCCCTTGCAGAATATCACGCAGGTAATCACTCCGGTGATGCACCCTATTTTCAGCGATTTCCAGAATGACAAGGGAAAACTGTTGAGTTCCTACGAACGCATCGTCCGTTTCCTCGCCTTTATCGGTCTGCCGCTTAGCGTGCTGCTTTTCTTCACGGCAGAGGAAGTGACGCTTATTATTTTCGGCGATCAATGGATGCCGTCCGTACCCGTGTTCCGGATACTGTCGCTCTCCGTAGGGATTCAGATTATACTTTCTTCGTCCGGCTCCATCTTTCAGGCGGCAGGCGATACACGAAGTTTGTTTGTGTGCGGAGTGTTTTCGTCCGCGTTCAACGTGGCGGGAATTTTGCTCGGCATCTTCCATTTCGGAACCCTGACAGCAGTGGCCAGCTGCATTGTGGTGACATTCACCATCAACTTCATACAGTGTTATTGGCAGATGTACCGGGTGACCTTCCGGCAAAGTGCCTGGCCGTTCATCCGTCAGCTTATTTCTCCGTTGGTGATTAGCATTTTGATAGCATTAGTCCTCATTCCAATGCAGTATGCGCTGGAAGGGATGAACATTTTTGTGACAATTATTGCTAAAGGTATCGTTAGTTTTATTATCTTTGGCATTTATATACAGATGACGCATGAGTATGACATGATCAGTAAAGTGCGGTCGTTAAGAAAAAAAAGTCTATAGCTATGAATATACGCGACATTTTTATAACGCTACGTTATAAAATAAGTTATGGTAGCACTGTGGAATGGTACAATTTCTGGTACATCGTCTTGCGGAAAAAGAGAAAAATCATACCGCAAGTAGCTTCCATCGACGAAACGATACGTAAAATCATCGACGACCGTTGCTCTGTCAGCCGTTTTGGCGACGGTGAAGTGTTGCTCACCAGTCCGGACAAGGAAATCCGTTTCCAGAAAGGTGATCCGTTATTGGCTAAAAGACTGACCGAAGTGCTGCAAAGTCACGAAGAAGGACATATTGTCTGCATCTCCGACGCATTCCGCGATTTGTATCGCTACAATCGCAAAAGTCGCCGGTTCTGGAGAACTCATTTTTATCTGTACGGTTCTTGGTGGGACCGTTTGCTGGTAGCGGGACGAAAATATTATAATACATTCGTCACCCGTCCGTATATGGATTTTGCCCGCAAAGAAGATTCCGCCCGATGGTTTCACGACATGAAGGGCATTTGGGATAACCGGGACATCGTCTTCATCGAAGGGGAGAAAAGCCGGCTCGGAGTGGGCAACGATCTTTTCGATAATGCCCGGAGCATCCGGCGTATTCTTTGTCCGCCCAGAGATGCATTCGAACGCCTGGAAGACATCAAGCAGGAGGCCTGCAAAGTAGAAAAAGAAGCCTTGTTTCTGATTGCCCTCGGCCCCGCAGCCACAGTGTTGGCCTACGATTTGTTTAAAGCCGGCTATCAGGCCATCGACGTCGGTCATGTGGACGTAGAGTATGAATGGTGGCGGATGGGAGCCCATAAAAAAGTGAAACTGGAACGAAAATATGTCAACGAAACTGCCATTGGCAGCGAAGTGGCGGATGCCGGAGAAGAATACCGGAAACAAATCATCGCCCAAATCGTTTGAGGAAGAAAAAACAGTTTGAGAAAGAAAAAACAGAATAAACAATTATTGAATACTGAAAATAAGAATGAAAGCTCTTTTCCTTATATTTCACGGCTTCAATGAGGCCAACGGAATTAGTAAGAAGATACGTTATCAGGTGAAAGCCCTCAAAGATTGTGGAGTGGATGTTCGCTTGTGTCATTATGATGTGACCTCTTATGGCGAACGGCGTTGGATGGTGGATGACGAAGTGATCGCTGATTTCGGCACGGGCTTTGCCGCAAAGATTTGGAAACGTGTCTACTACTCTCCTATTCTTGACTATGCACGCCACGAAGGAATCGACTTTGTATATATGCGCTCTTTTCACAATGCCAGTCCGTTCACCCTCCGGCTGGTGAAGTCGTTGAAACGTACAGGCGCAAAAGTGGTGATGGAAATTCCTACTTATCCTTACGATCAGGAGTACGTCACCCGTTCCATGAAATTTCATCTAGCCATCGACCGCTGTTTCCGTCACAAGCTCGCAAAGGCTCTGGACGGTATCGTCACTTTCTCCAATGCGGAAGAAATATTTGGCGGAAACACCATACGCATCTCCAACGGAATTGATTTTGAGGCGATTCCGATGAAGAAGCAGCAAAATGACACTTCGAAAGAGTTGCACTTGATCGGAGTGGCGGAAGTGCACTACTGGCACGGCTTCGACCGCCTTGTGCGCGGATTGGCAGATTATTACCGCAACAATCCGGAATATAAAGTATATTTCCATATTGTAGGCCCGCTGTCCGGCGAACGGGAACGGGCAGGGATCTTGCCTGTTGTCCGTGACAACCATCTCGAACCGTATGTTCTTCTGCATGGTCCTTTGCATGGCGACGAATTGGATGCGATGTTCGAAAAAGCAGATTTTGCCATTGGCAGCCTGGGACGCCACCGCAGCGGAATTACGTATATCAAAACGTTGAAAAACCGAGAGTATGCCGCACGTGGCTTCGCGTTCACTTACTCGGAAACCGACGACGACTTCGACCACATGCCGTATGTATGGAAGGTGGCACCCGACGAATCTCCGGTGGATATTCAGGGACTGATCGACTTCCGGAAGACGCTGAAAATGACGCCTGCCGAGATACGCGAATCGGTCTGCCCGCTATCGTGGAGGGCGCAGATGCAGAAAGTGATCGACGCCATAAGGACTAAAGATAAATAAACAAAAACACAATTAATAACAAACAATATTCTGATAAACATGAAAATAGCCTACTGCATCCCCGCCCTCTACTACCCTAGCGGCATGGAACGGGTATTGACACTAAAAGCAAATTACTTCGCCGAAGTGTTTGGTTATGAAATACATATCATCCTCACAGACGGGAAGGGCAAGAAACCGTACTACGAACTGCATCCGTCCATCACTCTTCATCAACTTGACATTGATTATGATGAATTGAACGGAATGTCATTCTATAAAAAACTACCTAAATATATTGCGAAACAAGGACGTTTTAAAAAGAAACTCAACGAATGTCTGCACCAAATTCGTCCGGACATTACTATCTCCCTGCTCCGTCGTGACATCAATTTCATCAATCGGATGACGGACGGCAGCACGAAGTTGGGTGAAATACACTTTAACAAATCTAATTACCGGGATTTCAGCAACAGCCGTCTGCCCGCATTCTTACGGACAATCGTAAGCAATTATTGGAGAGAGCAGTTATACCGGCAACTTCGCCAGTTGAAACGTTTCATCGTATTGAGCCACGAGGATGCACAGGAATGGACGGAACTGGATAATGTTGAAGTGATCCATAACCCTCTTCCTTTTTTTCCCGACCAAATATCTGACAATAGCCATAAACAGGTAATAGCGGTAGGGAGATATGTTCCGCAGAAAGGATTCGACCGCCTGATCCCGGCTTGGCAACTCGTTGCCAGAAAGCATCCCGACTGGATACTGCGTATCTATGGAGACGGTATGCGTGAGCAACTGCAACAGCAGATTGACTCTTTAGGAATCACTGCCAGTTGTATATTGGAACCTACTGTTTCCAATATTGTCGACAAGTACTGTGAAAGTTCAATTTTTGCCCTTTCATCACGTTTCGAAGGTTTTGGAATGGTTATTATAGAAGCAATGGCATGTGGCGTGCCGCCCGTATCATTCACCTGTCCCTGCGGCCCGCGGGATATTATCAGCGACGGAAAAGACGGTCTGCTGGTAGAAGACGGGAATATCGAACAACTGGCGGAGAAAATCTCTTATTTAATAGAGAATGAAGATATACGTAAGAAAATGGGACAGCAGGCGCGTATGGACGTCCAGCGCTTCCGAATAGAAAATATTGCCGAACAATGGAAACAACTATTTGAAAGCCTGATTATCCCGGTTAATGAAAACAAATAAAGCATTCAATATCTATGGAATGGTATTCTAAGTATTTACAGGTTTATGAGAAACCTTTTGCGGAAGCTCCGCAAGCCGTTATCGAGGAAGTACGCCGCAATCTGGCCGGATTGCAGAGTAACGAACCGCTTGTCACTGTATCACTCATCGGATACAATGAGGAAAAACATCTGCTTGCCTGCCTCTGGTCGTTGAGCGAGATGAAATGTAAATATCCTGTAGAAATCATTGGTGTGGACAACGAATCGAAAGATCGCACTGCGGAGATTTACGAGGCTTGCGGTGTGCCTTATTTCACGGAAACGCAACATAGTTGTGGTTTTGCCCGTCTTTGCGGACTGAACCATGCCCGTGGAAAATATCATATCAACATTGATTCTGACACGATGTATCCGGCAAAGTATGTGGAAACAATGGTGGATGCGCTCGAAAAGCCGGGTGTAGTGGCTGTCAGCTCGCTTTGGAGTTATATTCCCGACAAGGATCACTCTTGGATGGGGCTGAAAATCTATGAGGCTGCACGCGACTTGCATTTATGGTTGCAGTCTTTCAAGCGTCCGGAGCTTAGTGTGCGCGGACTGGTATTTGCTTACCGGACGGAATGTGCGAGGAAAACGGGAATCCGCACGGATATTATCCGCGGTGAAGACGGATATCTGGCTTTGCAGCTCAAGCAATTTGGAAAGATTGCATTTGTACGGAAAAGACGTGCGCGTGCCGTCACCGGATATGGGACGGTGGGAGCCGACGGAACTTTGTTCAATAGTTTCAAGGTGCGTGTCGTCAGCAGATTAAAAGGTATCGGAGGACTGTTCACCCAAAAGAAGGAATATAAGGATGAGGAGAGTAATCTAGTAAAAAAGAAGTAAGAAAGGAAAGCCTATGTGCAAGAATCTCAATATCGGTATCGTTTTATTTTTAATTATTGGCTTAGTTATGTCGGGATGTATCCGCAAACTGAATCTATATCAAGGAGATAAAGACGAGGATGAAAACAAGGATAATGGAAAGAGGCGGGATGTCATCTGCGAAACGGAATTCATATCCCCGTTCGGTAATGAAACAGCCGATAAAGAAATAGAAATAACCATTCACCTGAAAGCAGACAGACAGGTAGGATATCTGTATACGGAAATACCAACATTGAAATATAACAAAGATTGGCTGTTTCTGATGACACAGGACGACTGTATGCATTCAGCCTTTTCATATACATGGGCTGCCATTCATGGCAAACCTTTATCTTATATTTATTACTGCGATCTGGCTCATCTGCAAAACGGTGATTTGCCTCCTGATTATTATTCATTAGGAAAAACATTAGCTACCACCAATGGTACCGGACAGGAAGTACGTTTCTCTTTCGGAACTACCGTGGCTGCCGACGATGATTTAATGAACACACAAACATGGGTACAAAATGGATATACAAGAGATTATTTCCGCTTTTATAAAAAGACAATGTTAGTATGGGGCAACTTGCAGGAAATGATGAATTACGGAGTAAGCATCGCTTTCCATGACTTGAATCTACCTGACGAAGATAAAACAGAAGATAAGTTGCTGGCACAATTTCCTATTGCTCAAAGCATGATACGTGAGAAACTGAATAATCGAACTTGTAAAATGCTGGCAGAGCCTAATGGAGATAAAAATTATATCAAAGCGGCTTTGAGATATGATAAAATCAGAACCCTGTGTGCACAAAGCGGAGCTACAAAACTCTATCCATTTCAAGAAAACGGAGATATTGAACAAGTAGTGATCGAAAGAGCTTTCTATGACCCACCCGAAGGTAGCGGGCTGACAAATCCGGATATGATTAAGGCGGCTATTCTCAAGGAAATGGAAAATCCAAAAGAAGAGCGGGCAGCTATTTCTATAGGTGCCCATAATACAGATACCGGTTGGGTAAACTTCTTGGAATGGCTCAACGACACATACGGACGAGATGGTGACGACTCTATGTGGTTTACCAACCAGGAAGAATATTATGAATATTATTACTATCGTTTGCACAGCAAACCGGAAATCAAACAGGTAAATACGCACACGTGGAAACTGACACTAAATCTGAATGGAGAGGACTCCGCTCCTTTCTATTACCCTTCCGTGACTGTAAATATTTTCGGGCTTAAAATGGGGGACATTGAAAGCATAAAATCAAATGAAGATGTTACAGGACTCTCTTATGGTGACCATAAAGATTTCTTCATGCTAAATATCGACTGCCGGAAATACCTGGCGGAACACGCCGAGAATTTCGTGAAACGATATGAAGCGAATCCGACAAATGCTTCTGCCAAAGCGGACGCCAACTACTTTGTGAATATGCTGAAAGATTCGGATAAAAAGACGGAGTTGAAGAAACGAATCGAATAAATGGCCGGACGCAAAACGAACTGTTAAGCTATTTGGGCATAAACGAATAAAAAAGATGGAACGTAGAGAAAGAAAAAGAAGAAGTAATAAACAAATATAATTATGAACGAAACCATGACCCTTTGTCTTGAAATTATTTTCTGGCTTGCCCTGTTCGTTGTGTTCTACACCTATTTGGGCTATGGAATTGTGCTTTATATTCTTGTCAAGTTGAAAGAGCTTTTCGTGAAGCCTGTGAAACGTTCGTTGCCGGCATCGGACGCAGACCTGCCGGAAGTTACCCTCTTCATTACGGCATTCAACGAAGAAGATGTAGTGGACGAGAAGATGGAAAACAGTCTTGAGCTGGATTATCCTGCGGACAAGCTGCACATCGTATGGGTGACGGACGGAAGCGATGACGGTACGAACGAACGATTGCAGACGCGCTGGCAGGGGAAAGCGACCGTACATTTCCAACCGCTCCGGCAAGGTAAGACGGCTGCAATGACACGTGGAATGACGTTGGTGGACACTCCGCTCGTTGTTTTTACGGATGCCAACACGATGGTGAACCGGGAGGCAATACGGGAAATTGTGCTTGCTTTCCAGGATCCGAAAGTGGGCTGCGTGGCTGGTGAAAAACGGATTGCCGTGCAGACCAAAGACGGGGCGGCTGCCGGTGGTGAAGGTATTTACTGGAAATACGAATCAACCCTGAAAGCACTTGATGCACGGCTCTACTCGACCGTAGGAGCAGCAGGCGAACTGTTTGCCGTACGTAACG
>OBHX01003350.1_pt1 | contig 11507 bp, 8 predicted proteins | sample 1519331 | NCBI WGS metagenome assembly OBHX01 (sample SAMEA2602897, study PRJEB22501) | metagenome
ACGGCCTTCCCTTCGTTCTCTTCCAAAAGAAGCGAGGCGCGGGCAAGGTTCCTCTCCTTTGCCAGCAGGAGCTTCCACCCCTCTTTGGTGTGCTCCAGAGAAATTCCCGGCCCTCCGGGGGCCACCTCCACCTGCACCGCAGGTTCGGGGATACGCAGCTGGTTTAAAAGACCTTTCTGAAATTCCGTTATACCTTTCCACACAATACAACCGCTCCTTCCGTCAAACCGTCAAAGGGCATCCCGCTTATTACTGCCAGTATACCGTATTTTTTCCTGTTCGTCCATATCTCCTTTTCTGCTCTGCACCATGAGGGTCCCCGCCAGAAAATCACTTAAACGCAGATTTTGCAGACCAACGCTTTAAAAAATACTATTATGGATATAGATGTTGGTGATATTAATTATAACTATTCTTGATACTGGTCTCTTAGTTTTGCTTTCACTATAATAAGAGTAAAACAAGACATCGAAAGACGGTAGAGGAATATGAAAAATATAACCACGAAACAATTTCAGCCATTAACAGATAATCAGATTGTATGGGATTTGCTGGTAAAAAATTATGATGAAAACGGAGTAGCAGCTCCATTTTTTGAGTATGCTCTTACTGCAACCTGGTTGGATAAGCGGTATCTATATCTGAATAGACTTTGGTTTGACGGGAACAAGGCAGTGGGGTTTGTGTTCTATGAATCCCCGTATACAGATGTACATTTTAGTTTGAGTTGCGGGTATGAGGAGTTGGCAAATGAAATGATAGAATATGCCGAAAAATGCATGCCAGGAAATGATATAGACAAAACATTTATTTTTAAGCCGCGCCAGAAAGCGCTGATGGAAGCTGCTGGGAAACGGGGATACCGACAGCATTATGTGGATGAAAATAATGTCATTGATTTTGGGGTGGCAGCATTAAACTATCCATTGCCGGCGGAGTTTCATTTTGTTGACCCTGATAAAGTTGATCCAGTAAAACTTGCGATATGTGCATGGAAAGGCTTTAACCATGAAGACAAGGGACCATTTGAAAATTGGGAGGCAGAAGATCCTGGAACTCCATGGAATCCGCAGAAGGCATATCAGGATACTATCGGCAGTCTTATGGCGCCACCGCCTCATTCCACATATGAATACAACGTGATCATTGCAAATGAAGAAGATGAATATGTTTGCTTTTCAGGAATGTGGTGGGTGCCGGAAAATAGGCTTGCCTATATGGAGCCTCTTTGTACGATTCCTGAATATCGACATAAAGGATTGGCTTCAGCGGCGCTTTCCAAGCATTATCATAGAATGAGGAAACTGGGGGCTGAATGTATGACTGGTGGAGGAAATCCATTTTATAAAAAAATTGGATATAATCGAAATGCTCCATCGTTACAATGGAAAAAAATTGAGTAAGGAGAAAACTGGTATGAATTATTTAGAAGAAAGGAATCAGAAAATCATAGATGCAATCATTGAAAAAGCAAATCTTGTTTGCCCTGGCTCTCTTGCTTTAATAGGAATAAACGGATCCTTTATGACTGGAGATTACCACCAGAAGTCAGATTTGGATTTACTTATTTTGATCAATGATGATAGAGGGTGGCAACTGGGAAGTACTTTTATCCAGGATGATTTACAGGTAGGGCATGATATTTATTGTACCAGTTGGGAAGGATTGCAGAACGATGCACGATATGAACATCCTAATATATCAAAGTTGATGGATGCAAAAATTGTTTATTGCGCAGATGAAAAATATAAGCGAGAGTTGGAAAGATTACGGAAGCAGGTAAAGGATAAATTATCAATGCCATTTGATAAGGAAGATTATGATAAGGCAGAAAATATGTTAAAGGAGGCAGAGCATTGCTACACAATGGCTATGCTTTCAGAAAGCAAATCAGAGGTATTAGATTGGACTGGTGGCGTTATTTACTATATAGAAAATTCAATAGCAATGCTAAATAAGAAGTACTTTCGATATGGGGTTAAACGTACTTATGAAGAGTTAAGCGCAATGAAGACAAAACCCGAAAGACTTTGTGAATTGATAGATAATACAATTTTAGCAGAATCCGTTAAGGCTGTAAAAGAACATGTATCAGTGCTTATAAAGGAAACAATTGCAGTATTTAACGATATGAAAAAAACTATTACCCCACAGAAAAAGTCTGCTACTAAAGAGGAACTTACCGGCACATACGAGGAGATGTATTCTAATTGGCGAAATAAAATGTATTTGGCAGCCGAAACAGGCAATGCACATCTTGCATTTATGAGTATTTTTAGTGCCAATCATATGTTTTCTGAAATTTATGAGAGCGTAGATATTGAGAAATATGATGCCTTTATCGGATATAATCCTCAGGATTTGAAACAGACGGCAAAGTCATTTTCAGATAGTATGGACGAATATCTGAAAGAGTATAGAAAAGCGGGAATACAAGAAAAACGCTATTGTGATATAGATAAATTTGTTGTTGAATATCAAAAGAAAGCTGACAAGAATAAATAAGAAGACAATCCTGCCGTCTTAAATCCGAAATGATAATCCTCGACCAACATGTTTGTTTATGGAAAGTAATGTGCAAGCTTGGGTTTGTGGTGTGGTATCTTTAACTTTGGGAAACTCCTTTTTCTCACTGGGATACCACCTGTCTGGTGGAGCAGCCCTTCCATCAGCTCTTCTTGGGTGAACCTACACCCTCGCCGAAAAGAAAGAAGTCGATCACTAGAAAGTGATCGACTTCTTTCAAAATCTGGTAAATCTAAGGGGACGAAACGCTCGCGTTTCCCGGCTTGCCCACCGTTCGCTCTGCTTCGGTGCCGGTCTACGCCGCCCTTCGTTGAGAAATGCGTCACAGGCGCATTTCTCAACGCTCAGACCCTCTCAGGGTTCGAGTCCCACATTGATAAAAAAAGGCCCTGCCCCTTGGTCACATCTTGTTTTTATAAAAAACCTATAGAGAAAATTTTTTATTTTGGTGTGCAGAGTTGAACCCGCAAACTCGCAAAAAGTTGGTAGCGACAGTGAGCCGTCGTGAGGGCGTTTACAAGCGAATAGGCGAGCCGAGCGTGACTTTTTGCGAAGGAGGAGGAACAGTGGAGCGGGTGACTGATTTTTTATAAAATAAAAAATCGGAACGAGCGTAACTCGTTCCGACGTGGTGGACGCAAGGGGACTCGAACCCATGACCTCTCGCGTGTGAGGCGAACGCTCTAACCAGCTGAGCTATGCGTCCTAATATGTAACCTCCGGAAAATTCCGGAGGTTACTCTTGTATGGTGACCCGGACGAGATTCGAACTCGTGAAACCGCCGTGAAAGGGCGGTGTCTTAACCGCTTGACCACCGGGCCAAATTGGTAGCGGCAACTGGATTTGAACCAGTGACACTTCGGGTATGAACCGAATGCTCTAGCCAACTGAGCTATGCCGCCATATCGCTTTCTGGAAGAATTGTTCCATGAGAAGCGAGAATAAGTATACTACAGTATATCCCATTTTGTCAAGGGAAAACCGAAAATTCAGCGAAAAATTTTTATTTTTCCGTCTGTGGATTCGTCTTTTTCAAGGATTTCTTCCAACAAGAGCTTTTTCTCTTGTAATTTTACCCTTTCCCAAGACACAATGCGCGATGTAAAGAAAGACAGAAGGCCCGAAAGAATGCTTACCCCCTGCAGGGAAAAAACTCCCTTCGGGCCTTTTTGTTCGCTTGTGCTCCTATTTTTACCTGCTTACAGCCCAGAATCTAAAGAAGCTTATTTAAAGAAACTTATTTAATATTCGTAACGTTCTTATCCTTCAGAATCACATCATGGGCTCCGCCTTCCACAATGCTGGTAGCAGAAACAAGGGTGATCTTTGCTTTTTTCTGCAGCTCGGGAATGGTCAGGGCGCCGCAGTTGCACATGGTGGATTTCACCTTGCTCAGGGTCAAGTTTACATTATCCCTCAAGCTGCCCGCATATGCTACATAGGAATCCACGCCTTCTTCAAAAGAAAGCTTCTTAGCGCCGCCCAGATCGTAGCGCTGCCAGTTCCGGGCGCGGTTACTGCCTTCGCCCCAGTATTCCTTCATATAGGTGCCATTTACGTTCACCTTGTTGGTGGGGGATTCATCAAACCGGGCAAAATACCGGCCCAGCATGATAAAGTCAGATCCCATGGCCAGCGCCAGGGTGATATGATGATCATACACAATCCCGCCGTCGGAGCACACCGGCACATAAATGCCCGTCTCTTCAAAATATTCGTCCCGGGCGGCTGCCACGTCAATCACAGCAGTGGCCTGTCCCCGGCCGATGCCCTTTGTCTCGCGGGTAATACAGATAGAACCTCCGCCGATGCCCACTTTTACGAAATCTGCGCCGCATTCAGCCAGGAAGCGAAAGCCCTCCCGGTCCACTACGTTGCCGGCGCCCACCTTGACGCTGTCTCCGTAATTTTCCCGGATCCATTGAATGGTGAGCTTCTGCCACTCGGAAAAGCCCTCGGAAGAATCGATGCAAAGCACATCTGCACCGGCTTCCAGCAAAGCCGGGACCCTCTCCTTATAATCCCGGGTATTGATGCCCGCGCCCACAATATAGCGCTTCTGGGAATCCAGCAGCTCGTTGGGATTATCCTTATGGTTGGCATAATCCTTGCGGAATACCATGTATTCCAGGCAGCCGCTCTCATCCACAATGGGAAGGGAATTGAGCTTATGCTCCCAGATAATGTCGTTGGCTTCAGAAAGAGTGGTACCCTTAGGGGCGGTGATGAGCTTTTCTACGGGCGCCATAAAATCCTTCACCTTTTCATCGGTGGACATCCGGCTCACCCGGTAATCCCTTCCCGTCACAATACCCAGCAACTTCCCGTGAGCGGAGCCATCCTCTGTAACAGCCACAGTGGAATGACCGGTCTTTTCCTTTAAATCCAGAATATCCTGGAGGGTATTTTCCGGCTGAATATTGGAATCACTGATGACAAAGCCCGCCTTATACGCCTTTGCCCGGGCTACCATGGCTGCCTCCTCTTCTATGGTCTGGGAACCATAAATAAAGGAAACGCCGCCCTCCTTGGCAAGGGCAACAGCCATTTTATCATCGGAAACAGACTGCATAATAGCGGAAACAAGGGGAATATTCATGGAGATCGCTGGCTCTTCCCCCTTCCGGAACCGGGTCAGCGGCGTTTTCAGGCTTACGTTTGCGGGCACGCATTCGCTGGATGAATACCCCGGTACCAAAAGGTATTCGTTAAAAGTATGACTGGGCTCGTTAAAATAATACGCCATAATGTACACCCTCCATAATATATTTTTGTTTTCCCTGGCTCTGGCTTACTGTTTTCCTTGCTTATTGTTTACTGTTCACTTTGTTTCCAGTTCCTGGCATATCCCTGCCTGTTTCCGGCCCTGGAAACAGCAGTCCGGCGGCAGAGCTCTCCGGTTTCGGGGCATTTCCGCCCTCTCCCGCCGGAAGAGTATTGTCCATTATTGTATCACCCGCAGAGACGGATTTCAACCGTTCCCGTCAATTTTTTTCATTTCGGCCCGGGCGGAGAAAGAAAGCCCTCTATCGTGGAACCCCTGCAAAATGCATACACCGTCCTTTTCCTCGCCCCGCAGGGTGATGGTCTCCCCAAAAAGTGCTTCGCTCACATAGTCCACCTGCACAGAAGCGTAGCTCCTGCCCTCGTGGCCGCCGGGGAGAAAATCTTCCAGCACATCTGCATAGATGGTATTGTTCATATGACGGTTGCAATCCAGATCGGAATAGCGAATCATCCTCTCACCCAAAAGGGGCATGGTTTCCCCTCCCTGCGGAGAAATACGGCTGATCTTCTCCTCTCTGGGAGTTTTCATCTCCTGGAAAACACCGTAGGCGTAAAAATCCTTTGGACGCAACAATTTATGATCTTCCGGTCTCACCAAAGCAGAGGACTGCATCATCTTCACCAGCCTTTCCCCGCCGGAAAAGACCTCAAACCCTCTGTAAAAGGTCACCCCCGCGGAACCTCTCGGATAGGTGAGGATCTCAAGCTTTTCTCCATACCGAGGCATCCGGGAAATCTCTGCTTTATTGCTAATTATGAGGAACACCATACCGTCCCTGCGCAAACGCAGATACCCAAGACCCAGTTTTTCCAAATGATTGAAGCAGACATTCTGGCAGATGCGGAAGAGAACGGAAAGCTTTACCTCCCCTGTGGGGCCTGCGTCGAAGATATCCACCATATGGGTTTCGCGGTATTCTTCCGGGATAGCCTTGCTAGTTTTCTCACTACCGGCGCCTTCTGCATCTAAACCTGCAGGGGCGCTTGTTTTTCTATCTTTCTGTTCTTCCATTCTTTCACCATCCATTTCCATGTCTGCAGCCTGACGGCTATCAGGCTACGCTCACCGGGAATCGAATTCTCTCTCTGGTTTGATCCATCGGTGGAAAATCCGGCCAGCTGCACGCTCAAGCTGCATCGCTGGCCGGATCCCGTTCTGCCCGTTGCCCTCTTTACCGGATAACCTCCTGGCCTCCCATAAATTTGCGCAGGACTTCCGGCACCGTTACACTTCCATCTGCATTCTGGTACTGTTCCACAATAGCAGGCAGCACCCGGCTGGTTGCCAGGCCGGAAGCATTCAGGGTATGGGCGAAATGAAGCTTTTTATCTTCGCCCCTATATTTTACATTTCCTCTTCTGGCCTGGTATGCCCTGGCATTGGAAGCGGAGCTTACCTCTTTATAAATGCCCATGCTGGGGATCCACACCTCAATGTCATAGGTGCGGGCCATGGAGAAGGAGCAATCCCCTGCTGCCAGCTTGGAAAGCCTGTAATGGAGGCCCAGCTTCTGCACCAGGGTTTCCGCCTTGCGCACAAGCTCTGCAAAAGCTTCGTCAGAACCTTCTTCTGTGGTATACTGCACCATTTCCACCTTATTGAACTGATGGCCGCGGATCATACCTCTTTCTTCACTGCGGTAGCTGCCTGCCTCCCGGCGATAGCAGGGGGTATAGGCGATATATTTTCGGGGCAGTTCCTCCAGGGTGAGGATCTCATCTCTGTGAAGGTTTACAAGAGCTGTCTCCGCTGTGGGAAGCATGAATTTCTTATCCGCGGAGGTGGGGTTCTGGATCCAGTAAACCTCATCCCCGAATTTCGGGAACTGGCCCGCTACATAGCCGCATTCATAGTTCAGCATGTGAGGAGGAAGAATCAGCTCGTAGCCATCGTTCAGATGCTCCTCTATAAAGAAATTCAAAAGGGCCCATTCCAGCCTTGCGCCTGCACCCCGGTATACCCATGCACCGTTACCCGCAATTTTTGCGCCGCGCTGGTAATCGATCAGACCAAGATTCTCACAGAGCTCCACATGATTTTTCGGCTCAAAATCAAAGGCAGTTTTTTCCTTATAATAATGAAGAGGTTCGTTCTGTTCTTTGCCACCTGCTACAACGTCCTCGTCCGGCAGGTTGGGCAGGGAGAGCATCAATTCCTGCTGCTTCTCCTCTAAAGCAGAAAGCTTCTCATTTTCTTCCCGAACAGCTTCAGAAAGAGCCTTCATCTCCGCCAGCACAGCGGTGGTATCCTCCCCCGCCTTTTTCATAGCAGGGATCTTTTTGGTCACCGCATTCTGCTGGGCCTTCATGGCCTCTGCCTTTCCCGTAGCCTCCCGGCGTTTCACGTCGATGGCGATAACTTCATCCACAACCGCGTCCAGATCCATTTCCCGTTTCCGGATAGCCGCTTTTACATAATCCGGATTTGTGCGAATCAGTTTGATATCGATCATGTTCCAAAATCTCCTTATTTTTAGGTTTTTCTTCCTTATGTTTATGGAATTTTTATTTTATAGCCTTCTTATTTTGGGCTGCCGTTTTAAAACGGATGCTTAAATGGCCAAACCATCTTAACTGAACAGCTTCAGAAGTTCTTTGAGATCCTCTTCCCCATAAAATTCAATTTGCAGGACACCCTTTTTTTTCGTGCCGTTTACGGTCACCTTCCGGCCTAAGTGTTCATGCAGGGCCAGCTCTGCTTCGCTGAAATAGGGGTTTTTACGTGGCTTTTTCTTTTCTGCAGACTCCCGCTTTTCTTCCTGAGAGGCCTTTTTTACCAAAGCTTCCACCTGACGGACAGAAAGGCCCTTCTCCTTTACCAGCCGCGCCATAGCCACCATTGCATCTTCACCGGGCAGAGAAAGCAGAGCCCGGGCGTGGCCTGCTGAAAGGGAGCCATCCTCCAGCATGGAGCGTATTTCCTCCGGCAGCTTCATGAGCCGCAAAGCATTCGTCACCGCCGGGCGGCTTTTGCCCACTGTTTCCGCCACTTCCTCTTGTGTAAAGCCATAGGTTTCTATCAGCGTCGCATAGCCCTGAGCCTCCTCCAGAGGGGAAAGATCCTCCCTCTGCAAGTTTTCAATGAGGGCCAGCTCCATGACCTGGCTTTCATCCAGCTCACGGATCACGGCCGGAACTTCTGTAAGACCTGCCATCCGCGCCGCCCGCCAGCGCCGCTCGCCTGCTACGATCTGATAGCCTCCCCCCAGAAGAGGACGCACCAGAAGGGGCTGCAGAATGCCGTGCCGGGAAATAGAATCCGCCAGCTCCATAAGGCTTTCTTCCTTAAATTCACGGCGGGGCTGCTCCCGATTGGGCTCCAGATCGCTGAGTTTCAGCGTAACGGTGGCGTTCTGATCCTCCGTGGCATTTTCTGCAAAGATCGCCTCCAGGCCCTTTCCCAGGCCGCCTTTTTTAGACGCCATGCGATCCCTCCCTTTCCTGTATTGTAATCTTAAAATTCACATTATTCTGTTGCTTTAAACGGATATATCTCATATCTTCAGATGTTTTTTTACTCTTCTGCTATCATACGAAACGTGTATCTATCCGGCGCATACAGCCTTTTGATTTGCCTGCTCAAAATACACATACATAGCTGAAAACCAGATGCAACTTTTCTTTCAGCCATTTCCAGAAAGTATTGGCCGTGTCTTTCTTCTCTATTCCAATGGGAAAAGCTTAATATTAGGATTTTTGCATAAGGCTCTTGTTTGATTTATCATGTTTTCATTATTCCAAAACAGAATTTATATATCTTTATTCTGTTTCAAAACCTCTTCTGCCAAAACCATATATGCTTTTGCTCCCCGGCTGCTTTTATCAAAATACTGGATAGGGCATCCAAAGCTTGGGGCTTCACTGAGCCGCACAGCCCTGGGGATTACAGTGGCAAACACTTTCCTGGGAAAATACTTTTTTACTTCCTGCACTACTTGCTGAGTAAGATTTAACCTGCCGTCATACATCGTGAGCAGAACACCTTCAATTTCCAGCTGGCTGTTATATTGCCTTTTTACCCGGCGAACAGTATTCATCAACTGAGAGAGGCCTTCCAGCGCATAATATTCACATTGGATCGGCACCAAAAGCGTATCTGCCGCCGTAAGAGCGTTAGTAGTGATTAATCCCAAAGAAGGCGGACAGTCTATCAGGATATAATCATATATATCCCGGTACGGAGCTAGAGCAGAACGAAGAATAGAGATCCGATGTTCAAGGCTAGCCAGCTCAATTTCAGCTGCTGCCAGGTCCATTCCTGCAGGGATAATATCAAGGTTATCGTATTTCGTATGCAGAAGAGTATCCTTAACCTCCGCTTGACCGATAAATATCTCATAGGAGGTATTTTTGATTCTTCTCCGGTCTATACCCACCCCGCTTGATGAATTGCCCTGGGGATCCACATCCACCAGAAGGGTTTTCTTTTTATGCAGCCCCAAGGCAGCTGCCAGGTTTACCGCTGTGGTGGTCTTCCCCACGCCGCCCTTCTGATTTGCGATTGCAATGCTTTTGCCCATATAGTCCCCCCTGAAAGATGTCTCAGTTTCCTTAGTATACAAAATGCATCCGCTCCCTATGCCAATGCATTCCATATTCGTAAACACGCAGTTATTCACTTGCCATAGAACACAGAAAGATATTTCACATCGTATGGCTCAATCTTTCCTTCTATTACCTGGCAAGAATCAACCTCTGTATCTTTAACTTCCGAACGGCAAAGAAAATCTTATGGGTTTCTTTGGCATTCTGTTTGTGCTGAAAACTATGTTTTCAAAACATAGTTTATCCATACTATGGCACTGCAGAGCTCATCTGCCAATCTTAAAGAGCAAATACAGAGAAATTTGTTTTAAGATTCGCTGTGCTCTAAGGCAAAGGGGCCCCTTTTGTTCATTATACCACGCTTTCTTATGAATATAAAGAGAAAACACAGAATTTGCTCTTTTCCTCTTTTGTGCAAATAGAATATTAAATTATGATTGGGTTTCACGTGAAACGTATGCAGGGAAAAACGACAGGGCGCGGTTGAGATTTCTCTCTTCCGCGCCCTGTCGCATGCCGGTCTCCCGGCACAGAGTCGCGCTGCTTCCACAGCGCTCGGTACAGGGAAAATGATAAGGGAATGGGTCGGGGGCTCCGCCCCCGGGCTTGTACACTTTTTCAGACAGGATTTCTGCATTTTGCATACTACATACAACGCACTACATCCCGAAGCAGCAACGCCCTCTGCAAGGCTTTATATGTATATTATCCCATTATGGACAAATATGCTGGAGGTTCATTTGTATGTTTCTTCCTTTTATGCGTGCAGCGCCTCCTGCGGCGGCGACCGGATATCCGGCAAAATTGGCTGATATATTGGTCCTAGTTTCCCAATTTGGATATATAAAACTTTACTTTTTTAGGACGCATTGGTATGCACAGAATTGGAATTCCAAATAACAAGTTGTTCCTGCGATGTTTGGCTATTGGAAGCGGAAGCGCTGTTTTTTGCTTTTGTTTTTCGCATAAGAGGCCTTGGCTTTTCTGCTGAAGTTTTCAGCGCTTTATCCTTTGGAATCCTTACTTTATATTCTATATATTCTTCTGTTTCATCCTGAACACTTTCTGCCGGGATACCGCATTTACGCATGGTATCAATGGCATGTAAAATGGTATTTACAAAAATGCGCACATCCTTAAGCAGCAGCTTTTTTTGAGGGCGCACTTTTTCGATTTCTAGCTGAGGTTGTTTTTGTTTTTCCTCTTCCAGAAGCAGCTCCGTTAACTCCTCAGTCTGGGCAACTGTCAACTCCTGCTCCCGCACCTGGCGAATTGCCTCGCTGCGCCTTTCTCCCGGCTCTATGCGTAGAAGAGCCCTTGCATGTCTTTCAGAAAGGCCCCCTTCTAATATGGAAGCCCGTTCTTCCTCAGTAAAGCGAAGCAAACGCAGCTTGTTCGCTATGGCTGACTGGCTTTTTCCCAGCCGAGTTGCTGCTTCCTCCTGAGTCACATTCCATTCGGCAATTAACCTACGAATGCCCTCTGCTTCTTCAAAAGGATCTAAATCCTGTCGCTGCAAATTTTCAATCATTGCATACACAGCACTTTGGGAATCTGAGCAGCTGCATACTATACACGGAATACTTTCCAGGCCAGCAAGCTTACTGGCGCGCAGGCGTCTCTCTCCCGCTACCAGCTCCCATCCCCC
>OBHX01003356.1_pt1 | contig 11492 bp, 9 predicted proteins | sample 1519331 | NCBI WGS metagenome assembly OBHX01 (sample SAMEA2602897, study PRJEB22501) | metagenome
CCCGATACCCCCGCCACCGGCGATGAGAGTCAGCTGATGCTGTGGGTGAGCGGTATGCTGGTGTGCGCTCTGGGTGCCGGTCTGATGCTGCGGCGCAAGAAGGAAAACTGATATCCCGCTTTTCCCGATATCTCTCGATATCTTTCCTGTAAGCAAGAGGGACGGTCCGTAAGGACCGTCCCTCTTGTGCATGGCTGTGTAGATAAGAAAAGGCCCCCGGCATGACCGGGGGCCAAATACATCCGGAAAAGCTCGGAAAATTCCCGGAACGATGCAGCCGATTTATCCAATGTTTTCCAGAGGCCAGCAGGGCGGATGCGGCTTTGCACGCAGGGCGGCAGCCGGGTCAGATGAGCGGCCCGGCCGGAGTTTTTCGTTGACAGAAAAACCGGAATGAGGGTATAATGCAGGCAAGTACTGCGATCACTTCTGGCAGATGGTCTCGATTTCCACCAGCGCCCCGGCGGGCAGTGCGCTCACCTGATAGGCGCAGCGTGCGGGGTAGGTAGTTCCCTCAAAGAAGGAGGCGTAAACCTCGTTAACGGCGGCGAAATCAGCGATATTCGTGAGGAAAACGGTGGTTTTGACCACGTTATCCAGAGTCAGTCCGGCTGCGGTCAGAACCGCCTGGATATTTTTCATAGCCTGCGTGGCCTGAGCCTGTACGCCGCCGTCTGCAAGTTTACCGGTGGCGGGGTCCAGACCGAGCTGGCCACTGGTGAATACAAATTCGCCGCAGTCGATGGCCTGAGAATAGGGGCCGATGGCGGCAGGAGCGCCGTTGGTGGAAATAGCTTTTTTCATGGGAGGATCTCCTTTCTGGTGTACAGCAGTGATGACTGCCAAATGTCGGGGACGATTATAGCATAGGCCATTTGTTTTGGCAAGTCCCCTTTTGGAAAGCGCTTCCGGGTAGGGTCTGGGAGCCGATGATGGAGGAGGGAGCAAAATGGCGGTAACAGGCCATGCGCTGAATCAGTTATTACAGCAGATGGACCGCACATTTTCCAATGTGACGGGGCAGAGCGTGTCCTTTATCGATCAGGAGGGACACTATCAGGGGCCGCTGCGGCTGGACGTGTTTACCGGCTTCTGCCGCAGGGTCATCAGCAGCGAAAAGGGCGCTCAGCACTGTCTGGCCTGCAACCACAGCTTCGGGCTGGACGCCGAGCAGCGGTGTACGGTGTCCCAGTGTCACATGGGCATCAGCGTGATCTCCGTGCCGGTGCCGCTGCCGGAGGCCAGAGGGCTCAGCCTGACATACGGGCAGTTCCTCACACGGGATACCGAGGAGTCGTTTTACAGCACACTGCGCCGGCACTGTCAGGAGCTGGAGCTGGATTACGACGAAATGGTGGCGCTGGCGGGGACGCTGCGGGTGCTCTCTGCGGAAGAGCTGGATGCCAGGATGCAGATGCTGCAGGTCTTTGCCGGGTATGTGGCCACCTCCGAGGCGGAGCTGGAGACCCGGCGGGAATACGCCCGTCAGGTGGAGAAGAAGCTGGCGCTGGAGCGGACGCTGCACGCCAGTGAATTTAAGTTTTTGCAGTCCCAGATCAGTCCGCACTTTCTGTTTAACACCCTGAATCTGCTGATGAGGACGGCCTATCGGGAGGGAGCGCCCCAGACGGCGGATCTCATCTGCGATCTGGCGGATCTGCTGCGGCGGGCGTACTACTACAAGGACTCCATCTGCACGCTGGCGGAGGAGATGCAGTGCGCCCGGCAGTATCTGACCCTGCAGAGCCAGCGGTTGGGGCCCGGCTTTTCCTTCGAGGTGGGGGACGTTTCCGCCTGCGGGCAGCTGATGATCCCGGTGCTGACCATCCAGCCGCTGGTGGAAAATGCCATCCTGCACGGGGCCGGGGAGGATGAACACCCGCTGCACGTGAAGGTGTCGGCCACCGCAGAGGACGGAAAGCTGGTGATCTCCGTCAGCGATAACGGCGCCGGTATCCCGGAGGAGGTGCTGGAGAAGCTCCGGGATCATCAGGCCGGAGGCTCCGGCGTACAGAACGTGACAGAACGGCTGAAGCTGTTTTTCGGGCCGGAGGCGGAGGTGGACATACAGAGCGCATTGGGCAGCGGTACCCGGATCGTTCTGACGTGTCCCCTGAAAAAACAGGAGGAAGCATAAATGGCCATCGACATTCTTGTGGTAGAGGATGAATATACCGAGCGGCAGGAGCTGACGCAGCTGCTGGAGACGGTGACGCCGCCGGAGCATATTCGCAGTGCCGCCACGTGCAGCGCCGCCATTGCGGCCATCAGCCAGCTGTGTCCGGATCTGATCCTGCTGGATATCATGCTGCGGGGCAGCTCCGGTTTTGAAGTGGCGGAATTTGTACGCAGCAACCGGCTGGACTGCAAGATCATCATCCTCACCGCCTATCACGAATTTGACTTTGCCAGCAAGGCGCTGTCCATGGATCTGCAGGATTACCTGCTCAAGCCAGTGCGGCCATCGGTACTGCTGCAGCGGGTGCGGGATGTGCTGCATCTGTCGTCCCCGGCCAGAGCCGCCACCGGACTGGCGGTATGGCCCTATCTGGCCTGCGGTATCTCGTCGCCGCTGCCGCCGATCCCCAACCTGCTGCCCAACATGACGGTGGTGGGTATCCTGCGGGACGGGACCGACCGGGAGGTCATATCGCAGATCAATCTGGCCCTCCACGGCACCGGCTGGACGGAGCAGGACGGCCGGCGGGTCATCGGCTATTGCCGCACGGCGCCGCAGCAGTCGCCGGAGGAGGCGGCGGAGCCGCTGGTGGCGGCATGGCGGCAGCGACTGGAGGGTCTCGCCGCCGTGGGGATCGGCGGTCCGTCGGAGCAGGGACTGGCGGAGAGTTACCGCACGGCCTGCCGGGCAGCGGACTGCCGCATTTTCCATCCGGAGGGAACGCTGGTGTGCCGGGATACGGCCTCTGATGTGCCGGAGCCTTACCCCCTGAAGGCGGAGGGACAGCTGCTCCATGCGCTGCGAAGCGAGGAGGGCGGGTTGGAGGAGGCCTGCCGCCACATGGGGCGTTGCATGACAGCGGCCTGCAACGGAGATGCCGGAGCCCTGCGGGAGCAGCTGACGCTGCTGTGGGCCGGAATCGCAAGGCTGTGCGCCGAGTCGGCCCTCCCACCGCCGGAGCGGCTGACCACGGAGGGAATTTTCACGGTGGAGCAGCTGTGCCGGAGGATACAGACCGTCTGCGAGGATGTGCGCTGCCAGCTGGTTCTGGTGCGGGATTCGGAGCATCCTCTGGTGCAGGCGGCACTGACGGCCATCCAGCTGCGGTTCCGGGAGCCGCTGAAGCTGGAGACTGTGGCAAAGGAGCAGTACGTCAATGCGGCGTATCTGGGGCGTATTTTCCGGGCGCAGACGGGCCAGAGCTTCCGGGATGCTCTGACGGAGGAGCGGATGCGGCGGGCCGAGCGCCTTCTGCGCCAGCAGGTCTCCGTATCGGACACGGCGGTGGCTGTGGGGTACAGCGACTCCAACTACTTCAGCCGTGCGTATAAAAAGTACTTTGGTCACTCCCCCAGTGAAAGCGGTCCGCTTCGTACCCATTGAAGGAAGCAGGGACTCCGCAGCGGTATGCGGAGCCCCTGCTTTTTTGCAGTGCGGTAGGTGCAGAAAAGTAAGATAGTGCAAAAAGTCCTGATCAGTCGGGGAGGTGGTGGGTGCGATTGCTGCAATTATTACAAAAAAGGGGCGCAAAGAGGCATTCTCATTGGACACTGTATCTGCTATGATGTAGAAAAATTACACGGAACGCCAAGAGAAGGCAGAAAGCGACAAGGCAGGAGGCCCCGATGATGATTGACAAGCAGAAACTTTTGGATATATTGACCTCTGAGATTGAGTCCTCCACCGGCTGTACCGATCCGGGCAGCGTGTGTCTGGCGGTGGCCGTGGCGGCTCATACCCTGGGGCGCAGGCCGGAAAAAATCGACGTGCTGGTGAGCCCCAACATCTACAAAAACGGTGTCAGCGTGGGCATCCCCGGCACGAACCGCATCGGACTGGAGCTGGCGGCGGCGCTGGGTGCGCTGCTGGATGAACCGGAACGGGGTCTGGCCATTCTGGCCGATGTCACCGGTGATATCGTGCAGCAGGCGGCGGCCATCGTATCCGACGGGCGGGTACACGTCGCCTACGGCCAGACGCCGGAGCCGCTGTATGTGCGGGCCATCGTCTCCGGCGGCGGCGAGGAGGCGCAGGCGGTGATCCGGGGGGACTACTCCTGCGTGACGGAGATCCTGCGAAACGGAGCGCCTGTGATGCAGGTGGAGGGGCGGACCCATGGAGCGGCGGTCTATCCGTTGGTGGGATACAGCGTACAGGAGCTGTACGAGACCATCCTCTCCATGGAGCCGGAAAGCTTCCGGTTTTTGTTGGAGGATGCCCGGCGGAATCAGGAGGCGGTCAGAAGAGATCTGGAGGATCCGGAGCTGCCGCTGGGCAGGCTGCTGAAGCAGCGGATCTCCGGTCAGATGACCGGCCCGCTGGCAGTTTCTGCCGAGGCGCAGGCCTACACCGCCGCCGCCGGGGAGGCCCGGATGAGCGGCCTGAATGTGACCATCATGGCCATTGCCGGAAGCGGCAACCACGGCATCACGAACTTTGTGGGCGTCCTCTCCGCAGCGGAGGCGCTGGGAGCCTCTGAGGAGCAGACCGCCATGGCGCTGGCCATCAGCTCCATGATCACCATCTACATCAAGGCCCACATCAAGCGGATGACCGCCTTTTGCGGCTGCGGCGTTGCAGCGGCCACCGGCATGACCGCCGCCGTCAGCTATCTGCTGGGCGGCAGCTACGACACGGCGGTCCACGCCATGCAGACGGTGCTGGGGACCATCGGCGGAATGTTCTGCGACGGAGCGAAGATCTCCTGCGCCTATAAGCTCAGCACGGCCGCCTCGCTGGCGGTGCAGGCGGCGTATTTGGCCAGAGAGGGCTGCTTCGTTCCCGCAGGCGTGGGCATCATCGGAAATACCATCGAGCAGACCTTCGCCAACGTGGGGCGGCTCAACGATCCGGGCATGGTGGCCACGGACCGGGAGCTTGTGGCCATCATTGCGGAGAATCAACGACATATGGCCGGCCGCAGTTAAACGGTCGGATAGGAAAGGAGCAAGATCATGATCGTTCTGAAGGGACGAGTGCTGGACGGCAACGGCGGCGCACCCATCGAAAAGGGCGCCGTGGTGCTGGAGGACAACCGGATCCGGCTGGTCTGCCGGCAGAGTGAACTGCCGGACGATCCGACAGCCGAGGTGTATGAGCTGGAGGACGGCACCATCATGCCGGGTCTCATCGACGCCCACGTCCACATGGGATGGGGCAGCGCCACGGCGGTGGACTGGATCAGCATGACGCCGCAGCTCAGCATGGCCCGTGCGCTGCGGGATATGGCGCAGCTGCGCCAGCAGGGCTACACGGCGTTCCGGGATCTGGGCAGCGACGTGCTCCTGATGCGGCCGGCTGTGGCCGAGGGGCTGCTGGATGTCCCCCGTATTTTCGGCGCCGGGCGCATCATCTCGCAGATCGGCGGCCACGGCGACGTGTATCAGAAGCTCTCGTTGGAGGCCAGCCAGCGGGCATACAGCCCCGCCTTCATCGTCAACGGTGTGGATGAGGTGCGGCGGGCCTGCCGCATCAACGCCCGCAACGGAGCGGATCTCATCAAGATCATGACCACCGGCGGCGTGTTCTCTCAGGGAGATAAGGCCACTCCCCACAGCCATTTCAGTCAGGAGGAGATCCGGGCGGCGGTGGAGGAGGCGGAGAATATGGGCAGCTATGTCTCCACCCACGCACAGGCTACGCGGGGCATCAAGATGGCCCTGAAAAACGGCGTAAAGTGCATCGAGCACGGCTTCTATCTGGATGAGGAGTGCATCGAGCTGATGGTGAAGAACGACTGCTATCTGGTCCCGACGCTGGCCATCATGCACGCATCGAAGCTGTATTTTCAGGGGAAGGAGGGCGTGCTGCCCTACCTGAAGGAAAAGACGGAGAGATCCTACGAGGCCCACTACCGCTCTCTGGAGATGGCACGAAAGGCCCACATCACCGTAGGCGTCGGCTGCGACTTTCTGGGAGACGCTGCCTTCGGATGCCCGTACAGCGAGGCCACGCTGGAGCTGGAGCGGCTGTGTGTGGCGGGGTATACGCCCATGGAGGTCATCACCATGGCCACCAAGGTCAACGCACGGCTGCTGCAGATGGAGGATCAGCTGGGAACGCTGGAAACCGGCAAGCTGGCGGATGTGCTGCTGGTAGAGGGAAGGCCGGACGAGGACATCCGGGTCCTGCGCCGCAGCGACCATGTCAAGCTGGTGGTTCAGGACGGACGGATCGTGAAAAACGCCATGCCACACACGGCCAAGGCGTGAAATATAAACAAAAGAAAGGAACATGAGCGATGGATACTATCTTTTACAACGGCATCATCCACACGCTGGACAAGGCCTATCCCGAGGTAAGCGCTCTGGCCATCAAGGACGGTGTGATCCTGCGTCTGGGCAGCGACGAGGAGATCCTGGCGCTGAAGGACCCCCAGACCCGCCTCATTGACCTGCAGGGCAGACTGATGCTGCCGGGCTTTGCGGATACCCATCTGCATCTGCTGTTCTACGGAACGTTCCGCCGCCGCATCGATCTGGTGAATACCACCACCTATGAAGAGGTCGTCCGAATGTGCAGGGAGGGCGCCGAGAAGGTGCGGGGTACCAACCGCTGGGTCATCGGCTGCAATTTCAACCAGATCAACTGGACGGATACCAACAAGATCCCCGACCGCAACGATCTGGACGCCATCGCCTCCGATGTGCCAATCTTTTTGCAGCGGGCCTGCGGCCATATCGTGTGCATGAACACGATGGCGCTGCAGCTGGCCGGCCTGTGGGACGAGCGGGCGGATACCACCAAGCAGACCATGGACTTCGGCCCCGACGGTCTGCTCAACGGCTACGTCCGTGAGAACTCCGCCATGTGCGTCCAGAGCTGCTGGGAGCGCTATACGGTGGAGGAGATCAAGGACATTCTGGAATCCACCTGTCTGGAGGCTGCCTCCAAGGGTATCGTGCAGGTCCACACGGACGACTTCAACCTCATCGCCGACGACGACTTCGAGGATGTTCTGCAGGCGTATCGGGAACTCAACGAGGAGGGGCGGCTGCCCATCCGTGTCAACGAGCAGATCCGCTTCCGCCGCACGGACCAGCTGCAGCGGTTCCTGGATCTGGGCTATCGGGCCAACGACACCATAGGTCACTTCAAGTTCGGCCCGGTGAAGTTCCTGTGCGACGGCTCTCTGGGCTCCCATTCCGCCGCCATGCGTCAGCCGTATCACAACGACCCGGGCACCAAGGGCCTGCTGCTGTTCACCGACGAGGAGCTGTACGATCTGGCGAAGCTTGCCTATACCAACGGCTACCATCTGACGGCCCACTGCATCGGTGATGCGGCACTGGAGCAGATGATCAACACCATCCAGCGGGTCTCCGCGGAGTTCCCCCACGCCGACCGCCGCAACGGTATCATCCACTGCCAGATCATGGACGAGGCACTGCAGGACCGGTTCCGGAAGCTGAATCTGGTGGCCTATGTTCAGCCTATCTTCATCAAGGCCGACTCCGCCGTGGTGGACGACTGCGTGGGCGCAGAGCTGGGACGCCAGAGCTACAACTGGCGGCGCTATGAGGATATGGGCGTTCATATGTGCGGCGGCTCCGACTGCCCGGTGGAGCCCTTCGACGTCCTGCCCAACATCTACTGTGCCGTGACCCGCAAGGGAAAGCCCGGCATGGAGGCGTGGTATCCCGAAAACGGTGTCACGCTGGAGGAGGCGGTGGAGATGTTCACCAAGGAAGCCGCCTACGCCTCCTACGACGAGGCCAAGTACGGCACCATCACCGTCGGCAAATACGCCGATCTTGTGGTGCTGGACCGCAACATCTATGACAGACCGCTGGAGGAGCTGTGTGAAGCTCAGGTGGATCTGACCATGGTAGAAGGAGAGATCGTGTTCCAGCGGTAAATGCGCCGGAACGCAAGAAAACACAAAAGGAGGCTCTATCAAATGAAGAAGAACCACATCACAAGGGACAGTATCATTGTTGGTCTGGCACTGTTTTCCACCATGTTCGGTGCAGGCAACCTGATCTTCCCGCCGCAGATCGGCTTGGCCGACGGCACCCAGTGGGGCTGGGGCGCTCTGGGCATCGTGCTCACCGGCGTGATCCTCCCCGTGCTGGCCTTTTGGGGCGTGAACAACGTCGGTACGGACGTCAAGTGCCTCATGGGCCACGTACACCCTAAGTTCTATGACATTTACTACCTCTTTGGCTGTATTCTGGTGGGCACGGGTTCCACCCTGCCCCGCAACGGCGCCACCACTCACGAGATGGGCGTGCTGGCCATCTTCCCCAATGTGCCCTCATGGGTGACGATGATCGTCTTCTTTGCACTGGTGTTCTTCTTCGGCTGTGACAAGGGCAAGGTCGTGGATAAGCTGGGCAAGTATCTGACGCCGCTCCTGCTGATCCTGCTGGCCATCGTGCTGGTGAAGGGCGTGATCTCCCCCATCGGCACGCCGCAGGATACCGGCATCTCCAAGCCCCTACCCTCTGCCATGCTCACCGGTTATCTGACCGGCGACCTGACGGTTGGCCTGATGTGCGCCAACATTTTTATCGGCGGTATTCTGGACAAGGGCCACACCAATCCTCTGGAGCGTAAGCGCAGCGGCCTGATCGTGGGTCTGACCTCCATTGTGGCGCTGGGCATCATCTACATCATCCTGACCTACATCGGCGCCTGCGGCGGTGACTACTACGACCTGAGCGTGCCTCAGACCACCCTCCTCAGCGGCCTGGTGGGCCGGGTGCTGGGCGGCTTCGGTAAGGTCTGCATGGGTCTGGCGGTCAGTCTGGCCTGCCTCACCACCGCCATCGGCATCGGCTCCACCGGCGCCTCCGTCATCAACGAGGTCTCCAAGGGCCGCATTTCCTACAAGCTGTGGATGGGCATCGCCTGCGTGGTGGGCGCTGTGTTCGGTTCCTTCGGCATCCAGAACATCATCAACTACGTGACTCCCATCTTCCTCATCATGTATCCCATCTGCATCGTGCTGACCGTGCTGGGTCTGGTGGACAAGTGGATCCCCAACGACGGCGTGTATAAGTTCGGCGTGGCTGCGGCCGGTATCGTCAGTGTGGGCGACGCCATTCTGGCGGTGGCTCCCAATCTGGACGGCCTGCGCAAGGTCATGTACATGATCCCCCTGGCGGAGCAGGGCTTCTCCTGGCTGATCCCCACGGTGATCGCCATGGTCATCGGCGGCATCGTCTACCGTGGCAAGCCTCGCTACAACTACGGCGAGACGGCAGTGGCCACGGAGGAAGCTGCCAAGTAATCTATTCATCCCCTACCCCCCCTCATTTGAAAAGGTTCCCTGCGGCCATACCACAGGGAACCTTTTCCTGTCGGAAAGGGACATCCAACGGAGTATTATCCTATGAAAAAAATCTCGACCTCCACCCTGCAGCGCCCCATGGTCATCTGCCTGCTGGCGGCCTTTTGCTGCCTGCTGTGGGGCAGCGCCTTCCCGGCGGTGAAGATCGGCTACGGCCTGTTGTCTATTTCCTCCGCCGATTCGGCGGAACAACTGATCTTTGCGGGGCTGCGTTTTTTCTTTGCCGGTGTGGTGACGGTGCTTTTCCACAGCGCTTCCCTGCGTCGGCTGCGGCTTCCCGCACGCTCCTCCCTGTGGAAGGCCACGAAGCTGGGTCTAATCCAGACCCTCGTGCAGTATGCCCTGTTCTATATCGGCATGGCGCACACCTCCGGCGTCAAGGGCTCCGTCCTGATGGCGGTCCACGTGTTCTTCGCCATTTTGATCTCCGCCAAGCTGTTTCACTATGAGCGGCTCAATGCCCCCAAGCTGCTGGGCTGCCTGTGCGGCTTTGGCGGCGTGCTGCTGATCAATCTGTCCGGCGGCGGGTTGGGCGGCGGCTTCACCCTGCTGGGGGACGGTGCGGTGCTGCTGGCGGCGCTGGCCAACGGCTTCTCCATCTCGCTTTTCAAGCGGTATGCCGAGGGAGAGGACACCCTGACCCTGTGCGGATATCAGTTCATCGTGGGCGGGGGGCTTTTGCTGCTGACGGGACTGTGCTTCGGCGGTACGCTGCCGCATTTCACCGGGCAGTCCCTTCTGCTGCTGGGATACATGGTGCTGCTGTCCGCCGTGGCCCAGACCATCTGGAGCGCCCTGACCCGGTACAATCCGGTGGGGCGGGTGGCGGTATACGGCTTTTTGAATCCCGTGTTCGGCGTGCTTCTGTCGGCGCTGCTCCTGCGGGAGGGGCAGCAGGCCTTTACCCCGTACAGTTTAGCGGCATTGGTACTGGTATGCGTGGGAATTTTCGTGGTCAACCGCAGCGATGCCCCCGGCAGGGGAGCGCAGGCCGATCAGCAGCCATAACAGGAAAAGGGACGGTCCACAGGGACCGTCCCTTTTCCTGTGGGAGGGCTTGCTATATTCACTTACGCATATGGGAGCTTCCGAAACAGCTGGGGCTCCTCCTCGCCGCTGCCAAAGACATCCTCCGACACCTCTTGGGGACGGTGAGGGATTTCAGGTCCCGGCAGCTGACCAGCGCAGACCAGCCGAAGGGGGCCTTTGAAGCACTGATGATGTGCTCCACATGGCGAAAGTCCTGCATCTCTCCCGCAATACCGTGCATATGCGCCTGCTGGAGGAACACGGGCTCATCATCACGGAATGGACGCAGATACAGATGAAAAACGGTATTAGGAAAAACGGTATTAGGGAAAACGGAAACTTGCGCTGCACCATCGTTCCCATGCACGAGGTCTTGGAGCAGTGTTACCAGCGGCAAATGACCGAACTGGAGCGTCAGCGAGTGCAGCAGAAGCTGGCGGCACAGGTCGCAGAAGCCCCGTGTTCGCCCTCGTGAGCCGCTGTGTGGTCTCTTTCGGAATAGGGCAGCATTCCTGCTCCGAAGAGAGGTATCAAACCACTTTTGGGCGGCTTCCTCGGCTCTGCGGAGGACGAAAGAAGAGGCAGGGAAAAATTTCAAAACCGGGGCGAGAGCTCAGGTTTTCGGAATACAAAAATATGCCCCCGGCTGAGCCGGGGGCATACCCTGTATGGGAAAGACGATCGCTTACTTCTGATAGAGCACCTTGTCGGCCTCGGCCATTTCGGCAAAGACGCCGGCGTGCTTCTTGGAAACCACGGCCTTGATGACCAGCAGGGTCGCGACCATCAGAATGATGGCGATGATCATGCAGACCACAGCGTTCTGGACCAGACCGGCAATGATGAAGCTGACGAAGGAAACGGCGGCCACGGTGATACCATAGGGCAGCTGCGTCGCCACGTGGTTCAGGTGGAAGCAGTGGGCGCCGGCAGAAGCCATGATGGTGGTATCGGAGATGGGGGACAGGTGGTCGCCGCACACGCCGCCGG
>OBHX01003366.1_pt1 | contig 11471 bp, 9 predicted proteins | sample 1519331 | NCBI WGS metagenome assembly OBHX01 (sample SAMEA2602897, study PRJEB22501) | metagenome
TAAATTTAGTAAGTATTAAAAAGATAAGTAAAATGAAGATGACATCATATTTTTTTATAAAATCTTTTAAATTTTTCATTTTAAATTTTCACCTATGAAGTAAGTTGTTTAAACTTAATAAATAAATTTGATTTATTTATTGTTTAAACAACTTATTATTTTATTTAATAGTGTAGCTGATTAATAATTTTCAGCAAGTAAGTTAAAATTCTTAATTATAAGATATAATCCTATGAATTGTCCTATTCCGCATAAAAATGAACCAAATAACATCCATAATAATATTGAAGAGCCACTTTCAGGTATTAAGATACCACGTGAATTACCAGCTCTTTGAATTTTATCTCCTAAATTATAATACCAAAAGAATGTATAAATACCGCAAGTAATAATTGAAAGTATTATTACTATAAAGAAGTTTGGAAGTGGTTTATTATCATCTTTGCACATTATATTAAGATCTTCAGTAAATTGATACCAGAAGAATAAGCTATAAATTCCAAATGTTATAATGCTTAATAATAAAAACATCCAAAAGTTTCGTTGTTTAATCATTTGATTGCTTCCTCCTTATATAAAAATAAAATAACACCAAACAGTTTACTATAATTAAACATAGCAGTAAACAATTATATTGGAATTTTATTTAATAATTGGAAAATAAAAAAGTAGATACTATTTTAAACCACTTACTATATAGCTGATAGGTTCAAAATAATATCTACATTTAAATATTAAATTTCATTTTCTTCTTTATGCTTTTTTATAAGTTCATTAATTATATAAGAACAATTTGCACCTTTACAAGAGCCTTTACCAGCACCAGTAATTTCTTTTACTTCTTCAAAAGTTGAAGCACCATTTTTTATAGCTTCTTTTATTTTTGCTCTGCTAATAGCTCTACAGCGGCAAGTTTTTGTTAATTTATCTAAAACAACTTCGTTTAAATTATTATCCATATTTCTCTCCTAAAAATGTATTTTAGATAATTAAAGCATTATATAAAAATATGGTCAATGGTATTTTAATGAATATTATTTAAGGGTATCCAAAGTTTGGTGTAATAAAAAGAATAATATAAGAAATAACTCCATTATATAACTGGATTTGAAAAACTGACTTGAGTATAATACTATTGAAATAGAGGTGAAGTTAATGGTTAAAATATTAGTAGTAGAAGATAATATAGAAATAAGTAAGAATATAGAAGAGTATTTTCAAAAAGAATTTGAAATAACTGCAGTTTACAATGGCGCGGATGCTCTTGATAATTTACAAATATATAATTATGATGTTGTCATTTTAGATTTAATGCTTCCAGAGGTAGGTGGTATGACTGTATTAAAATATATATCAGATAAATGCCTAAATACAGGGGTAATAATATTAACTGCCAAAGAAGAACTTGGAGATAAATTGAAAGCATTTAATTTAGGTGCAAATGATTATTTAACAAAACCATTTTTTATGGAAGAATTAAAAGCACGTATAAATGCAATATTAAAAAGTATGGGTAAGGTAAAAACAGCTAACATACTAGAATTTAAAGATTTGAAAATAGACATGAAGACTAAAAAGATATTTATTGAAAATAATGAAATTGAATTAAATGAAAAGTTATATACGCTTTTAGAATATTTAGTATTAAATAAAGGGGTGCTACTCTTTAAAGAACAGATATTTGATAATATTTGTGGATATAATAGCGATGCGGCAACAGAAATAATAGAAGTTTATATAAGCCGACTTAGAAAGCAGCTAAACTCTTTTGGTTATGGGAAGTATCTTGTAACTAAAAGGGGGATGGGTTACATATTAGATGAAAGTGCAGATGATTAAAAATATGAAGAAGGATCTGTTTTCTAGAACAAGGAGAAATATTACAGCTATTAGTATTACAATTGTTTTCTTATGTTTGATAGTATTTTCAGCAATAACACAGATTTTTTATTACTCCAGGGTATTAAGAAATGTTGATATTCAGTTAATGGAACAGAAAAAGCTATTAAGTGGAGATGTATTTAATGGTGGAGATGGATATAGTACACAAAAGAATACACATATTCCTGAAAATTTTAAGGGGAAACCAGAAGATAAGGCCATGAGAGTTCCTCCTAACTTAATTGTTATATTATATAAAGATAATGAATTTCAAGCTATGAGCAATAATTTATATTTTTCAGAAGATAATCTTCCTAAATTCCCTAAAAATTCAGAGGATAAGATAGTTTCATTAGAAATTAATGGATATAAATTTAGAGGGATAAGTGTTAAGCAAGAAAATAAAGAGTTTCAAATTTTTTCTAACATTGATGCAGAGATAGGATCTATGTATAGATTGGCAACATCTATTTTATTTGGATTAATAATTTTAGTAGTAGTTGCTTTAGCTATGTCTGCATATCTAGCATCAAGGGTTATAAAGCCAGTAAGAGAAGCTTATGATAAGCAAGTATATTTTGTTCAAGATGCATCACATGAAATGAGAACTCCCCTTGCTGTAATAAAAGGAAAGCTTGAACTTTTAGCAAATGCTTCAGGAGATAGAATAGATGATCATTTTGAGCATATATCAAAGATAATGAGTGAAATAAGAGGTCTTGAAAAGCTGAATAGTGATTTACTCTTATTATCAAAAGAAGATTTAAGTTTAGGAGATAATATTGGAGAATTTGATTTAAATGATTTTATTGATGAAATAAGTGAATTCTATACTGACTTAGCAGAAATAAAGGAAAAAAAATTTAGCATTATAAGGCCAGAAGAAAGTACAAAGGTACAGTGGGATTATACTAAAATTAAAAGAGTATTAACTATATTACTTGAAAATGCATTTAAATATACTGATGAAAATGGAGAAATTATATTAAAAATTGAGATAATAAAAAAATACATTAGAATAAGTGTCAAGGATAATGGAATAGGAATTAAGGAAGAAGATAAATCTAGAATATTTGATAGATTTTATAGAAGCGAATTTGTAAGAGGACAGAATATTGGAGGTACTGGAATTGGATTAAGTTTATTAAAATCAATTTCAAAGAGCTTTGATATAAAGATAAAAGTTAATTCAGAATATGGAGTTGGATCTGAATTTATATTAGACATTCCAAAGGTTACAAAATAATATTTATATTTAAAAGAAGGCGTTGGTATAACAGTGTAAGCACTGATATGCCAACGCCTGTTAAATTTAAGTTAAATGATTTTTTTAATGTTAAGCTAACGTTAAGGTTGCTTGATTATACTATGTATAGTGAGGAACGGAGGTGTAGATATGGCAGAAGATACAAAGTTTAGACATGAGTTAAAACATTATATAAATTACTCAGATTATCTAGCTATAAAAAGTAGAATAAGAACAATAATGCATATAGACAGAAACGCAAACTCAAACAATGAATATAGGATAAGAAGTTTATATTTTGATAATGTTTATGATAAAGCATTAATGGAAAAGGTTATTGGAATTCCTAAAAGAGATAAATTTCGTATTAGATTTTATAATGACAATCATGATTTTATAAGATTAGAAAAAAAATCAAAAATACGTGGTTTATGTCTTAAAGATAGTGAGCGCATTACTAAAGAAGAATATTTAAAAATTATTAATGGTGATATTGAGTTTTTAAAAGAGTCTGGAAAAAAACTTTTTATAGATTTATATACTCAAATGAAGGGAAATCTACTAAAACCAAAGACAATTGTAGATTATACAAGAGAGGCATACATATATCCTATAGGAAATGTGCGTATAACTTTTGATAAATCAATAAGAACAGGATTAAATTGTATAAATATGTTTGATGATAATCTGCCAACAATAGAAACTGTTGATCATAAATTTATTGTATTAGAGGTTAAATTTGATGAGTTTATGCCACAGGTAATACATGATATTGTTCAAGTAAATGAACGAAGAGCTACTTCAGTATCAAAATATGAAGCGGCAAGAATTTATGGATAAGAAACAATATTAATGGTAGTAGATTAGGTTAATTGATAATAAATTAAAGATTAATTATAAAAAAATAAAATTGAGTCAATGAAAATCAGGAGGAACAAAAAATGAATTCTACAACAGTAAATTTTAGTGACATTTTCAAGTCGAGTTTCGTAGAGAAAATGGCTTCAGTACAAATTTTAGATGTATTTATAGCATTAGCTTTAGCGTTTGTAATAGGTTTGTTTATAATGCAGGTTTACAAAAAGACATTTAAGGGAGTAATGTATTCAGAAAGTTTTGCAATATCACTTATAGCACTTTGTTTAATTACAACATTAATTATATTAGCGGTAACATCTAATGTAGTATTATCACTTGGTATGGTTGGTGCTCTTTCTATAGTACGTTTTAGAAGTGCGATTAAAGAGCCCATTGATATAGCGTATTTATTTTGGGCAATTAGTGTAGGTATAGTAATTGGTGCTGGACTTATTCCTTTAGCAGTTATTGGTTCTGTATTTATAGGATTAGTGATGGTGTTATTTGTAAATAGAAAAACAACAAATAATCCATATATTTTAGTTATAAATTGTGAAAATGATTATTCAGAAAATGATGCATTAAAATTATTATCAAAAAATGTACAAAAGTATAATGTTAAGTCAAAAACTGTATCACCAGTAAATGGAATAGAAATGACAGTTGAAATTGGATTAAAGAAAAATACTACAGGATTTGTAAATGAAATATCGAAGGTAGATGGAGTTTCAAATGTTGTATTAGTAAGTTACAATGGAGATTATATGTCTTAAGTGATAAGTGATAAGTGAGAACCCAAATTTTACATTTGGTTGTTCGAACTTAGTTAACTAGCGTTAGCTGGTTAACTTCCTTATAAGAAGAATATTTGGCGAATCTAATTTACTCCACAAGACTATAAAAAACCTAGCTAGCTGTATGCCGGTTGGGTTTTTATTATAGATTTATCAAAGAAGGTGAAAAGCGTGATAAAAGAAAAATACCAATGGTATATATCCATAATTACTATTGTTTTATCCATAATTTTAGTATTTACAATAAGCAGTTTTTCAGGGAAAATTAATTCTAAAAGTGATAAAACAAAAACGTTAGCAACAGTTTTAGACAAGGAAAGAATAACTGATATAAATATAGATATTGATGAATCAGACTGGCAGTGGCTTATGGATAATGCTTCTAATGAAGAATACAAAAGCTGTAATGTAACTATAAATGGAGAGACTTATTATAATGTAGGAATAAGACCAAAAGGTAACTCAAGTCTTTCTAGTGTTGTATCATCTGAAGAGACTGATAGATATAGTTTTAAAATAAAATTTGATAAATATGTTGATGGTCAGACATACAATGGAATGGAAAGCATAGTTCTTAATAATATGATTGAAGATAACACATATATGAAAGAGTATATATCCTATGATTTATATGATTTTATGGGTATAGCAGTTCCAGAAATGTCCTATAGCAATATTAAAGTAAACAATGAAAATTGGGGATTTTACCTTGCCATTGAAGTGATAGATGAGCGATATCTTGAAAATAATTTTGGAACTACAGAAGGAAATCTTTATAAACCTGAAACCATGGGAATGGGTGGAGGAAACAACGCTAAAGGTGGTGGTGGAAATCCACCAGCAATGGGTAATGGAAATCCTCCGGATATGAATGGTGGCAATAGGAATAATGGAATGCAGAATCCACCAGATGTGAACAACGGAGAACAGAACATGGAAAATCAGCCTCCAATGGATGGAGAATCTACTGGTGGACCAGATAATAATATGGCACCAGAAGGAAATGATATGAATCAAGAAAAAAATAATAATGCAGGTGTAAATCAAGGAAATGCAAATAAGAGACAAATGGGAGGACCAAATTCGAATAAAAATGTTGAGGGAGCTGATTTTGTATATATAGATGATGAAGTAAGTAGTTATTCAATAGTTAGAGATAGTGCTGTATTCAAAAGAACCACTGATAAAGATTTTGAAAAAGTTGTAAATATGTACAAAAACTTAAATGATGGAACAAATTTAGAAGAGGTATTAGATGTTGAGGAAGTTCTTAAATATTTTGCAGTAAATACATATCTAGTTAATCTTGATAGTTATTCTGGAGCAATGTATCATAACTACTATCTTTATGAGAATAATGGTGTGTGTCAGATACTTCCTTGGGATTTAAATCTTTCATTTGGAGGATTCTCAGGAATGGGAGCAAACGGAGGTAATTCAGGATCAGGAACATCAACTATAATAAATTTTCCTATCGATAATCCTGTATCAGGAACATTAGAAAATATGCCATTGATAGGTAAGTTATTAGAGGTTGATGAGTATAGAGAATTATATCACAGTTACCTAAAAGAAATAGCTGATGAATATTTCAACAGTGGATATTATGCTGAACTTGTAGATAATCTTGATGGTCTTATTAAAGATTATGTAAAGGAAGATCCAACAGCGTTTTGCACATATGAGCAATATGAAGCATCCATACCGGAAATGATTACATTTGGAGAAGATAGAACAAAGAGTATTTTAGCTCAGTTAAATGGTGAACAGTCTTCAACAACTTATGGAAATATTGAATCAACAATAAATACATCAGCATTATCATCTAAGATTGGCGGCGGAAAAGGTCAGGGAGAAAAAAGGTCTGAAAAGGTATCAGAGAATAATGATATACAAAATAACAACTTAGAAATGAATAATTATGCAGTTAATGAGGAAAATGATAATAATGTTGATAAGAAAGAAAATACTAATCAGCATAATCTAAATAATCAAAATCAAGGACATCCAGGTATGGAACAGAGTGCTTCAAAGATGAAAGAGTATTTATTTACTGGAGGATTATTCTTTATTGTTATAATTTCAATGTTTTGTGTAAATAAATTTAAAAGAAGAAAAATTTAGATGAATAAAATAGGATTTTTGTGAGATAATATTAATGTGATAATTACACAATAAATTCTACAAAAAATATCGTAATGCCTTAAGTTTATAGGGATTACGATATTTTTTATTTTAAATTTGAAAAGCTAAAATAATTCCCATAAAAAAAGCTGTTATATATAGGAAAATCCAAGATATAAATCCATATATAGTCCATGAAAGTATTTTACGTGAATTAGCTTTGTTTTTAGAATTCATTATAAAAAACATGCAAACCCCAACAATAGGAAAAACAAGAGCTATAAGTTTAGAACCAAATGAGAGTTTAAAATATTCACTATTAATCATTCTGCAATGAGGACATATATTGGTATTTTTAGAAATTTCATTTTCACAATATTTGCAAATCAAAAAAATCACTCCTGCTTAATAAATTTTATTAAAAAAGGGATAAATATACTTAAATTATAACATTACTTTAGAGTATAAAATTATTACCATAATGAAAAGAAAAATTTACGAAAAATGTAAAATCATTAATTGACATTTAAAAATCCTTACTATATAATAATTACAATAAAAGACTATGATTAGGAAAAGTATCTTAGAACTTATTTTTAGAGAGTAGCTGTTTGGTGCAAAGCTATAATAAATCTTAGAGAAAATCACCTAGGAGTTTGAGGCTGAAAGGCATATATTATTTATGTTTATTAAGTTATCACGTAAGAGCCTGCGTTAAAGGATAGAGTATGTATGTACTTGAAATTAAGCATTTAGTTTTAGATTGAATGTTCACCTTAGGTGGTTTGCGAATTTTACTTCGTCCTGTAGGATGGAGTTTTTTTACGTTTAAAATACTTTTAAGGGCATATAATAATGATTAAATGTTCAATGAGAGTTAATTATTGTTTTTTAGCATGATAAGCATATATACATTACATAAAATGAAAGGGGAAAATTCAATGTACAATAAAGTAGATGCCTCAAAAGGCAATGTAAATATGGAAAAAGATATTGCGAAGCTTTGGAAAGAAAAAGATGTTATTCAAAAAAGTTTTGATTCTAATAAGGACGGAGAACATTTTACTTTCTTTGATGGACCACCAACAGCTAATGGTAAGCCACACGTGGGACATATCTTAACAAGAGTTATGAAAGACATAATTCCAAGATATAAAGTAATGCAAGGATATCAAGTTTTAAGAAAGGCTGGATGGGATACTCATGGTCTTCCAGTTGAGCTTGAAATAGAAAAGAAACTTGGCATTTCAGGTAAAGAACAAATAGAAGATTACGGAGTAGAAAAATTCATTACAGAATGTAAGGATAGTGTATTCTCATATGTAAGTCTTTGGGAAAAAATGTCTGAACAAATTGGATACTGGGTTGATATGGATGATCCATATGTAACATATCACAATAACTATATTGAATCTGAATGGTGGGCTTTAAAGAAATTATGGGATAAAGGATTATTATATAAAGGTCATAAGGTAATGCCTTACTGCCCAAGATGTGGAACTGCTCTTTCATCTCATGAAGTAGCTCAAGGATATAAAGATGTTAAAGATTTAACTGCTACAGCTAAATTTAAAGTTGTAGGAGAAGAAAATAAATATATATTAGCATGGACAACAACTCCTTGGACATTACCATCTAACTTAGCATTATGTATAAACAAAGCATATACTTACTGTGAAGTTAAGGTTGAAGATGAAACATATATCTTAGCAAAAGACTTAGTAGAAAAAGTTTTAGGTGAAAGAGAATATGAAATCATAAAAGAATTCAAGGGTGAAGAATTATTAGGTGTTAAATACGAACAATTATTACCTTTTGCAAAAGTTGAAGGTAAGGCATTTGAAGTAATTCACGGAGACTATGTTACATTAACAGATGGTACTGGTATAGTACATATAGCGCCAGCTTATGGTGAAGATGATAGCTTAGTTGCTAAGAAAAATGGAATCACATTTGTAAACTTAGTAGATGCAAGTGGTAACTTTGTTCCAGAAGTAACTCCATGGGCAGGTAAGTTCGTTAAAAAATGTGATGAAAGTATTTGTAATTATTTAGAAGAGAATAATAAGTTATTTGATAAACACAGACACATGCATTCATATCCACACTGTTGGAGATGTGACACACCACTTCTTTACTATCCAAAGGATAGTTGGTTTGTTAGAATGACTGAAATGAGAGACAAATTACTTGAAAATAATAATAAAGTAAATTGGTATCCTGATAACATAAGAACAGGAAGATTCGGTAAGTTCCTTGAAAATGTTATTGACTGGGGTATTTCAAGAGATAGATATTGGGGAACACCACTTCCAATATGGCAATGTGAATGTGGCCATAGAGAATGTATTGGAAGCAGAGAAGAATTAGAAGCAAAAGCTACAACAGACTGTAAGGGAATTGAGTTACACAAACCATATGTTGATGGAATTAAATTAACTTGTCCTGATTGTGGTAAGGAAATGACAAGAACTAACGAAGTTATTGACTGCTGGTTTGATTCAGGATCAATGCCTTTTGCACAATGGCACTATCCATTTGAAAATAAGGAAAAGTTTGAAAAGAACTTCCCAGCTCAATTTATATCAGAAGCTGTTGACCAAACAAGAGGATGGTTCTATACATTAATGGCTATATCAACATGTTTATTTGATACAAATCCATTTGAAAACTGTATAGTATTAGGTCACGTTTTAGATAAAAAAGGACTTAAGATGTCAAAGTCTAAGGGAAATGTTGTTGATCCATTTGAAGTATTAGGCAGTCAAGGAGCAGATGCTACAAGATGGCATTTCTATACTGCAAGTGCACCATGGCTTCCAACAAGATTCTCAACTGAAGATGTTGCAGAGACTCAAAGAAAGTTCTTAGGAACATTATGGAATGTTTATTCATTCTATGTGTTATATGCTGATATAGATAAATTTGATCCAACTAAGTATGCAGATTTTGTGTCTGATAACGTAATGGATAAATGGATAACTTCTAAGTTAAACACATTAATAAAGACAGTTGAAGAAAACTTAGATGGATACAAGATAACTCAAGCGGCATTAGCTATTGAGGACTTTACAGATGAATTATCAAATTGGTATGTAAGAAGAAACAGATCAAGATATTGGTCTCAAGACTTAACTGATGATAAGATTGGTGCTTATGTTACATTATATAGAGTGTTAACTACTATATCTAAGATAGCAGCTCCTTTCGTACCATTTATGACAGAAGAAATTTATCAAAATTTAGTTGTTAATCTTGATAAAAATGCACCTGAAAGTGTTCATTTATGTAAATGGCCATTAGCAAATGAAGATGCTATAAATTCAGAGTTAGAAAAAGAAATGGACTTAGCTTATACACTTGTTAAGCTTGGAAGAAGTGCAAGAAATGCTGCTAATGTTAAGAATAGACAGCCACTTTCTGAAATGCTTATTTCAACAAATGTTCTTCCAGAATACTATGGAGATATAGTTAAAGAAGAATTAAACATAAAGAAAGTTGAGCTTGGAGCAGACCTTTCTAAATATGTTAACTTTGAAATTAAGCCAAATTTACCTGTATTAGGTAAGTCATATGGTAAATTAATTCCACAAATCAGAAAAGCAATTTCTGAAAAGAATCAAATGGAATTAGCTCAAAAGATTCAAAATGGTGGAAGTGAAGTTATAAATGTTAATGGAACTGAAATTGAACTTACAAATGAAAGTCTACTAGTAACAATGCAAGGATTAGAAGGATATGCATTTGCTGGTGAAGGACATTTAGGAGTTGTACTAGATACAACAATTACTCCAGAACTTAGAGAAGAAGGTCATGTTAGAGAAATGATTTCTAAGATTCAAAACATGAGAAAAGATAAAGGTTTTGAAGTTGCTGATAAGATCAGACTTTATGTTGCAGGCAATGATATGTTAACTGATGTAATAAAGAAGTTTGAAGAGACTATCAAGAAAGAAACTTTAACTGTAGAAGTTGTTTATGGAGCTGAAGCTGAGTATACAGAAACAACTATTAATGGTGAAACATTAAATATGACTGTAGAAGTTGTTAAATAATTCAAGTAACAGAATTAAAATAAGCTGGGGATTTAAGGGAAACCTTGGATTCTCGGTTTATTTTGTATAAAATAAATATTTAATATTAAAATATAAGAGAATATTATTTAGGGAAAATGACAAAAATTAGAATAAAGATAACTATTTATTTATAGATTATTGATTTATAGTAGATTATATTAGTATAATTAAGTAAACTAGAAAGTTTCAAAGGAGGAATAAGGATGGCTACTTCTATAAAGGATGTTGCAAGAGAAGCAGGGGTGTCTATTGCAACAGTTTCTAGAGTTTTAAATGATATTGACGTAGTAAATGAAGATACAAAGAAGAAAGTGCTTGATGCTATAAAGAAGCTAGGATATAGACCTAACATAGTTGCGAGAAGTTTAAAAACTCAAAGAACAAAAACAATAGGTATTTTAGTACCAGATATATCAAATCAGTTATATCCAGAAATTGTTAGAGGAGCAGAAGACGTTTCTAACATATATGATTATAATGTTATTTTATGTA
>OBHX01003367.1_pt1 | contig 11466 bp, 9 predicted proteins | sample 1519331 | NCBI WGS metagenome assembly OBHX01 (sample SAMEA2602897, study PRJEB22501) | metagenome
GCGATGAAATCAGAAGACGCCAAAAAGAAGCAGCAGAAGAAGGCTGGCAGGAAGGTATGCAGAAGGGCATGCAGAAGGGCATGCAGAAGGGTATGGAGAAGGGCATGCAGAAGGGTATGGAGAAGGGCCGGGAAAAAGAACGGGAAGCCAACATCCTGGGCATGCTGAAGGAAAAGATCCCCGTGGAAACCATTTCCCGAATTACCCACTATTCCCTGGACCAGATCCAGAAACTGGGAAAACTGCATGGATTGTTATAGGTTGGAAAACGCTTTGGGCGTTTTCCTTCCGAATGGAAAGGCCGCCGGAGATTCCGGCGGCCTTTGTCAGCTGTCAACGGTCAGCTGTCAGCGGCCGATTGACGCCAAATGCCGGGCATTTGCCTTTGAATGGATCTGCCCCTTGGGCGGCCGGGACGGGCTCTCCTCCGGATAGCCCCTACGACGTTGAGGTCAGAGATATAACGAAAAATCTCAGAAACGAGGTTACCGAAGGCCCCGTTTCTCTGACCTTTGGAATCAGACATCTGATACCAACGCCGCAGGGGCGATCACAGGCCCCCCTTCCTGACTTCCGGTTTTCTATCCGCCCTTTGCAAGGGCGTAAGCAGGCGCCCGACGCTTTAGCGGCGTTGGCGGTCGCTTATGCCGTAGCTGGGAACCAGCCGCAAGGCTGGTGGTGGGTTAGCAGCCCCCTGGGCCAGGATGCTGGCTGACCAGGCGGGATTACGGCCCAACCCTGAAACAGCCGGCTCCACTCACCCCTTTCACACTCTTTCTTTTAAACTGTCTTCAATGCATTGATTTAAGGAATCATAGGTCCATGGAACCCGATTTCCTCGTACCAGCTGTACAGTATCCTGAAGCAGCCGAAGGATTTCTTCAGACTGGTAAGGTTTTCCCAATGCGCTTTGGGTAATTTCCAAAATTTTTTCTTCCGTAAGGTTGGTAATCTCATGTGCCAGCCCATTTCTCAGTGATTCTTCTATTTTTCGGAGCTGGTCAAAGTTAAAAGTCACCTTTCTATGCCGTTCATCTTTCTGCAATTCATTTCCGGCATAAAATTGACAAATTGTCAATAAAAACCAGAAATAGAGTCTTGTGTCACGGAAACTTTTCCCATAATCTATGAATTTCAACAACTCCGGATAATTTTTGTCTAAAGCATCCCTGGTGATCCAGAAGACATTTCTTCTTTGTTCACCACACCGTTTTAGCGAAAAGCCCGGAATCGTATCCACATACTTCTTGCCAATTTCCACCAGGACCGGTGAAATCTTGATGATGAAATCAGCCAGTTGCTTTTTCTTCTGTCTCAGTTCCAACAGCTGAAAGTATTCCAGAAAATTATCCTGCTGCTTTTCCAGGATCTTTCCTTTATAACTGGAAATGATTTTGTTTGCCTTTTTCCACTGTAAATCAAGACGCAGGCAGGCATGCTGCAGAAGCTGTTCAGTTACCCCAGGAAAAAGCGTTTTTTCCCTCATGACCAGTTTAAGAGCAGTCGGGTATTCATACGCCTTTATCAAAGAAATCAACTGTTTGTTCAAACTGTGTCTTTTCAGAAGAAAAAGCGGTGGTTCAAGGCACCGATTGGGAGCATTGGCTTCGTTGTCTTCATTGACTTCCAGCATTTCAACCAGTTCATCCACCGTTGTGCAGGGATGGTTTTCCCGATTGGATTTTCTTTCCGGACTCAGTACCTGGACAGCCTTCGTCCTGGGGTAGTCCAATGCCAGAAAGGACATGACCGTTTTAATCTGGGGCGTACCGGAGCTGATGTTCAACAGCCAATCATTGTCCGGATATTGCTGATAGTACGTTTCAAACACATCCTGTATCTGTACCAGTTTTTCATAATTTTGGGGATCCGTGATCCCACTCCGGATAAATTCTATGGAAACCTGAGGCCTTACGGCCTGGATGCCCCTGGTATAACAGGCCAGATGATCCTCCTTTGCCTCCATTTCCCTGGTGAGGAATACAATCACCCGATCCACAGGGTAGTGCCGAAGGATATGAAGGATGGCCCCATCGTGATATCCCCGAACAGGATCCGTATCCCCTGCCGGAGTAAATAAATTCAGCATCTCATCGTCCTCCTTACCGCAATGTGGTGTCCACAGCCCCCATCCCCATGGCCGTCTTGATACCCACGCCAGAAAATCCGGCAAGGGTGCACAGCAGGCCCTGGATCCGTTTCAACATATCAAAGCCAAAGAACTGGTATTCCATCATACCCATGCATCCATAAATCCGGCTGCTTTCTACAGAAAACACCTGGGAATGGAGATCATAGCGGCTCAACCGGCAATGGTCGGTCAGCTGTTCCAGCAGATCATCTGCTTCCAGCCGGAATTCCGGATAAAAGGTGTTCCACCGCTGGAGCAGATTCTGGTACAAAAGCCGGGCATCGGGCAAAATCACATACCGGCCCTTTTGCTTGAAACTCATCACACTGTGGCATTGCCATCTGACACCGGATGGAGCCTCCCTGCGCTGGATCATTTCCTGGGACAGTGCTTCAGGAGAGATTTCCCGAAGCAGACGTCCCGGCTGGAGCTGCACCGCATACCCTTTTTGCTTCAAGAACAGTTCCCGGCATCCTGCCAAAGGTCCCAGGATCTGTTCATAGGTATACTCATCCAAAGTGCCGATCCGCCAACAGGCAGTACCTTCTTCCCGGTTCCAAAAAACAGCCTGGCTGTACGGCCGCAGGCTCATTTCATGGAACCGTTCCGCCGCTTCCGGAGCTATTTTCTCCATCAGGGCCCCATGGAACACCGATCCCATTTCCGGCTTCACCTGGATGCCTTCCGGAAATTTCAACCTGAATTCGGTCAGACGCAGCATCATTTCACCTCTTTTACAGAGGCCAGTCCCATCAGCCATCTCTCATGTCCAAAACGAGCCAGCTTCACTGTGCGTGGTGTCAGGCCCTGGTCATCCCGTTGATGATAATGGGCAGGTCGCCCCCTTCTGAAGAAAACTTTGTCAAGATATGTTGCCAGGTTTTTTTGTCCTTCCTGCTGGGTCGGCGCCAGTGCGTAGAATACGGTTTTTGATAAAAAACCAGTCCCACCCCCCAGCAGAAGATCCGCCGTTTCTGCTTCCTTAAATTCTGGACTGAAATCCTGTCCAAATACCTTCTCCTGCATATGGATCCCAGCCTGGGTATACTCCCGGACCCACTGCCACAATTCTGACAGAGAAGAAAGGCCGATTTTCTGGACGATTTCCCGCTCCAGCGTAATGGTAAACCGATATCGGCTCCGGCTGGGAATGCATTCTCTGAATACAGAAAGAGTATGTCCTTCCGGTTCAACAGCAGCCCGACCGTACCCTTTCTTTTTTTTGAAGCTGGCATCCAGTTTCTGGATCAGGACGGTATCCCTTTTCTTCACAACCAGATGGGCATCACTGATCCGGATTCCCCTCATGACACTGTTCAGGGCATCTTTCCCTTTTTCACTAGTGAGATGCAGTACATTGACTGTACGGTTTTCCAGTCGAGCCGTCAGATTCCGTATCCGTACCTGTACCTCTCTTCGGTTTCTTTGTCCGACTGCGCTTTGGATTTCCGGCCATAAGTCCCGGTATCTTTCCGGATTCCTGCGAATCAAATGCCAGCGGATGGCCGAATGGATCACGCCTTTGAGACTGCTGCCGGGAATAACCGGATAGCCGTATACATCCCGTTGCTGCCGAGCAATATCATTCACAGACTCTCTTTTTTCGCTGGACAAACAGACAGGGGAAGAGGAAAGAGCCCTTTCCTTGACTGCCTGAAGAGCCTGTCCTCGTCCAACCTTTGCATCCAGCCAACGTTTCAGGTACAATCTGCCTTTTTCCTTTTCCACGTCCTGAGCATAAGCATCCATCAGCCCTTTTGCTGCCAAAAAATCTGCCCATTTCACCGGATCCAGAAAGTAAACCCTATGGTTGTACCGATCATAATAATATTCATACGACTTGTACAGTTCTCCACTGCCAATATGGATAGGGCTGATGCAAGTCAGTTCATATTCTTTTCTTTCCCATTTTGTCGTATCGATCATGGTCATCCCAACCCTATAAACAAGCCTTTTCCATAGCGCCACACTGGATGGTCAGCTTTCCAGCTGACATCGGCAATGGTTCCCTGGATTCGTTTCGGAAAACAGGAACCAGCCTGCAGCATATAAATATCCTGCTTCTTTTGCACAGGATTCCCATTCGAGCTCAAAAAACCGCTGCGTTTGAGCAAAGTATAGTACCCGCTTTTTACCGTGGATACTTCTTCCGGACAAGGCAGGAGAACCGACAGGTTCATGACCCATTTGCCCTCAGTCTGCAGCAGTTTCGCCAATACCATATCGTCGTGGAAAAGAGGATAAAACAAGTCGATCCAATCTTCTCCAAAGTGGAATTTTCCCAGTCCGCTGCTTCTTTTGCCGCCGATTCCTGTGATTCCCAACTTTTCCAGAAGGTCAAGAATCCATTCCCGGTCTTCTTCCTCTTCATATGCCAGAATTCCGTATAAGCCAGAATGTGCTGGCAGCACATTTTCCTGTACATAATACGGAAGGGGCTGTTCTCCCTGACAGTTCACCCGGGATACCACCTGGCTCATCCCGGTCCCCGGCTGGTCCCATTTCAGTTCTTTTCCCTGCAGGAAGTCTTCCAGCTGGGAAACCCGGATATAGGCCATTTTCTTTTTGCTCTTTTCCCGGGTGGCATCTTCCTTCAGCGCAGCAAAAGAAGGCAGTTCATGGGAAACAGTCCTGTCCAGGGGCCGGATGGGTTTGGGGAGAAACAGTTTTATGTTTCCTTTTCCAGCCTCTTCAACAGTGTACGGGAACAGATCCGAAAGCAGCAATTTGCCATCCCTGGCCTGCTGATACAGCCGTTCCAACCCGGTCTGATCTCCATAATCTGCCAGTTCGCAGCAAAGGGCTCCAAATAAGGTATCTGCCCGATACTCCAGAGAAGCTGTTTCCAGTTTTCCCCCATTTTCTCCGCACCCGAAATGCAGAGGGGTATCGAATTCTAAAAAATAAACCACATATTTCATAACCAACTTCCTTTATTTCTGCAAAGTCTGCTGAAACTGCTCCCGGATTTCCGTTAAATCCAAATCCTGATGACAGGTGAAACTTTCCACTCTCCAATTTTCAAAATGGACCCGGCCATATCCCCGGGACCCATTGCCTCCCAGGTAGTCCCATTCCAGAAGCCTGATACCGTCTTTTAACGTTTCCATATCTTCCTGCACTTCATCCTTATTGGCCAGATCATAGACCAGACAAAACTTGAAAACGGTTCCTGCCGGTACCCGTTCAATCTGTCTGGGATTGGCTTCTCCTGTAAGGGGATCGATGCTGTTTTCGAATTTGATTTCTCCCAGATACGTATCCGTATCCAGCTGGTTCATTTCCTGCACACTGGCAGGATCCATTTTCACATCATAAAACTGTAGCCGGGAAGCAAAACGGTCTTCGTCCGCTGTTCCAAACAGCCGCTTGATCCGGATGCTTTCCGTTTTGGATCCCAGATTCCCTTCATTGCGCCGAAGAAGAGAACGGATTTTCCCTTTAAGAGAGCTCCCTGGAATCATGGGCTGCTTTGTATACGGATCCCGGATAAAAGTACTGTCCACTGCCCCGATGGGAGCAAAATCACTGGAACCGCCAATATGCAGTCCGGAATCCAGCACCAGATTGGCCGTCAGTTTCAACTTCCCCAATAAGATTTCCTGTCCCATCAGTCTTTCCCTCCGTAATATTTATGATAAGCCACCAATGCTTCCATATAATTGGCAAATTCTTCATAAGCATGGATACTGTTCCCAATGGCATCGATTTTTGCTGGGATACCCGCTTTATTCATAAATTCTTCTACCGTTCTTTCCCTGCCCATTTGGTAAGCTGCTTTTACCTTTAGGAAGCGGATTTGTACACAGATATCATCCGGCAAAATATCTTTCTTCGGATTCTGTGCTTTATAAATGCTGATTTTATTACTTAATTTATTAACGGCCGCCAAAAACTTCCGGATTTGATTGGTTTTCAATTCAGGAACAAACTTCACTTTGTCCTTTTCTATTATTTTCTTGGTACATAATTTCTGGATTACATTTTCAGCCTCTTTTACGATATCCGTCATTCTGCTTCCACCCCTTTGTCCTGCTTGTCTCTTTTCCGATATACCAAAAGTTCGATGGCCGTAATCAGCTGCTGCCGGTCCTGCGAGTTCTGGTACCACTGGTAAAACTGATTCCGAACTTCATGATAACATCCCAGTTTGTTGTTTTCGCCCCGCCTGGGTTCCATCCGGGCCAGCACATAGGCAAACCGGGCCAGATTCAGGTGATTTTCCTCTGCTCCCCGCATCAGTCCCAGCATCCGGTATAATGCCCCCTTTCCGGCAAACAGCCGATTGGAACGGGCATCTTCTTTCAAATCAAAATGGGTTTCCAGGAACCGCAGTTTTTCCCTGCAGACCCCCTGTTCAAATTCATCCCAGGTATAGCGGGCTGTCCGCTCTTCTGTTTCCTGGTCCTTATAGCGAACCACCTGTCCAAACAAAGACACGCTGTTTTTCCCAGGATTCTGCTTTGCATAGTTTTCCAGTTCTTCCGTCTTCCGGGCCATCTGGCTGATGGGGAAAGACGGTTTGAAGAACCCGATCCCTGCAGAAAATGTCAGTTTGCCATTGGTGTATCGGCAAAATGCATGGCGCAGATCCACCGCAGTTTCGATGATATCGTCCCAGGTCCCGGCCAGGAATACATCATCCCCGCCGGAATAGATGATATGGACTTTTCTCTCCTTTTTTTGCTCTCCGGAAAACAAGGTAAATTCAGGAACGCCCTGGGGAAGGATTCCCTGGCAGATGCCATTGAGATACCGTTTGAAGAACAGGGACAGAGTACGGGACAAAGCCGCTTTCCGGGAGAGCGTATCATATTCCCTGGGCAGCCCGCCAATAAAAGCGGCACCCAGATTGTCCACATCGGCCCGGAGAATCCCGATCCGCTCGATGCCGGTTTCCCCTGCATTTCCGCCGCTTTCCCGGGCCAGTTCAGCAAATTCCACAGGCGTTCCCTGGGCATTGCGGCAGGTATAATCCCCCATCCAGAGATGGGTGGCTACAGGACTCCCCAACAGGATTTCATTTTTGGTGTAGATCCGTTCCGGTTTGGGCATCTTTTCCAATTTTTCCTGCGACACAGCCCGGAGATACAACCTGCGGCCAAACCCCGGCAAAGGAATACTTTTCGAGATCGGATCTTTCCCAACGTAAAAGACTCCTTCCGATAAGGCTTCCTTTCCCAGCCGGTACAGTCCATTGCAGCTTGCACAGGCTTCCGTTTCGCTGGTTTCGCCAGTTCCCGGCTCCCCATATGGTTCCATGCAGGCAGTGGAAGTATGGCAGATGGCACATTCCCGTTCCCCGTCCTGCAGTTGGGTATACTGGCTGCCTGGGGTAAACAGAGCCCCCAGCTGCTCTGCCGAATATCGATTCAGCTTCGCTTTCCCCAGGGCCCGGCTCACCTTCCGGAACACCATCCCTGCTCCGTTCCCTTCCTGGGTGAAATCCACTGCAGAACAGGGTTCCCAGGCCAATGCCATATAGAGCCGGTTTCCATAATATTTCAGGAACCATTCCTGCAGCTGTTGCTGAAAGCTTTCCAGACAGGATTCTACCTGATGCGTATTGGGCAGCATCATATAAAAATGGCCGCCCCCTGTATAGAGCAGACAGGACCGGCTCACCCGGCAGGCATCCAAGAGTTCGTCCACGATATTTTCCACCAGCAGTTCCAGATACAGGGATCGACCCCGGAGACTTTTCAAAGCTCCTTTGGAAGGAATGGTGTAGATGAATTTCTGGATACCGGACAAATCTCCGGAAACCAGCAGATACATGGGCTGATTCCGGACTCTGCTGCTTTCTTTTTCAAAGCATTCTTTCCGATAATCATTGATCTTATGCGCCTGGAAATACTGCCACATACATACAGCAAAGGCTGCTGTCAGTTTTACATGGTCATACAGTGACACATCCGGAATTTCAGCCGTATTGGTACTGGAAGGGATATAAGAAGCCGCTGCAGAAAGCACCTGCAGCAATTCCGCCACCGTCATCTCTGCCGGACTCTTTTTTCCAAAGGAATCCCCCAGTATTTTTTCCATTTTCCGGTATTCTTCCGCTGGTGCCGACACCTGGAATGCTGGCACAGGGTAAGGATACTCCGCCTTATGTCCCAGGCCCCGAATGGGATAGGCCGTATCGGCGCCCGCCTTTCGTTGGTCAAACACATCAAAAATGCTGTACAAGGGGCTTTGGGCATTGAATCCAAAAGTTTTTTTATTGTCACCTGCCGCGTTTTCCTCCCTGGCCCTGCGGTCCGCCGCCGAAGCCAGATTGTCCGCTTCATAGACAATGTAACTGATATCATCTGGAGGAAGTCCTGCTCCGCCCAGTTCTTTATAGTGATGATAGGCAACCCCGTGGAGGATTTCTTTCCTGTCCCCAGTGAAATACCGGCGCAGGAATTCTTCCCCGATGGCAGCATGAGTCTGCCGATGGTTTGCTTCCGCCCGCTGGATCAATTTTCCGATATCATGAAGAAGCGCTGCTTTTTCCACATCCACTTCTGTTATCCCCATTGTTTCATCTCCCTGTTAAATAATGATTACGTCATCCATATTGGTAAGCCCCACGCCCCAGGTAGAAACAGCCAGATAGTTCGACAAAATATAAATCCGCAGGGAATCAGTCTGCGGATCTATGCACTTGGGAGCCTCCTGAAGCAGCCGGCCGTATTGTTTGCGGGTAAGGTTGGCCTCAAAAGCTGATTTCTGGACCCGGACACCATAACGGTTCAGAAGCTTGACCATTTTACTTCTCGTCTTATTTTCTACTATATCATAAATAATCAAAATAATGTACTTTTTTTCGTCAATATTTTCAGTTATCGAATTTTTCATGGGAATCACCGGATCCAGATTGGCTCATAGACAGAAGGGTCTTCCCCCATCAATGCCTGACTGTACTGTGCTGCCTGATATGCCAGAGAACGGCGGTAGGAATGAGTTCCCTGCAGGTATTGATTGGTGCTGCGCATTTTCCGTTCATAAGCCCGGAAAAAGATTTTGCGGCCTTCCGGTGTAAGGAAAACGCCTCCATTTTCTTCCTCCCGATAAAAATGCTCCAAAAGGATTTCATGATGCTGAACCAGAGAAAGCACAAAGGAATCCGCCAGGATGGGCCGCCATTCTTCCAGCAGATCAGAAGCCAGGGCTGGATGATCTTCCTTCAGGGCGTGCATGAACCCCACATAGGGATGCAGTCCTTCATTGGTAATTGCCGTAAACAGTTCATACAGAATCAACGTATAAGCCAGACTCAGCATGGAGTTAAAGGGATCCAGGGGCGGCCTTTTGCTGCGGCCGTCAAAACGGAAATCTGGTGCAATCAATTTCCCCAGGGCTGAAAAATAGATTTTGGCTGAAATCCCTTCATATCCCATAAGTTCATCCCGTGATTTTGCCTCCCGCAGCCGGGTTCCCATCATGGCAATATTCCGGATATCCATTTTCACCTCGGGAATATCCCGATCCCGGTTGTATCTTCGGAGCAGGGTCAGTTGATTGTGGACCTTGGCAAACAGCGTCTTTTTACTGATTTCCAGAGCAAAAGGACTATCCTGGAGCAAAAACTGCTGTCGTTGTTTGAAGATTCTGATATGACTGGTCGATTCAAGACGGCCGAAGAATTTTCCGGTAGTGGACAGCCAGGTTACCGGAATGCCCCGATGCAAAAAAGAAACCATGGCTTGGGAAGAAACCTGGACCGTGTCGATCAGCACCAGTCCATCCAACGTTTCTTCCGGGATTTCCATCAGGACTTCCGCATTCCGGGAAACAACGAACCGGCCTTCCTTATGGGTAATCGAAGTCCCTTTTTCCGTAACATAAGCAAAACTCAAAAGAATCACCTCTTTAGAATTTTTCCGTCCCCTATCGGGGATTCTGGTTTCTAACGACGTGGAGATCATCGAAACAAAGTTCGGCAGGTAGTTTCCGTCCCCTATCGGGGATTCCGGTTTCTAACATAATCAGAGGATTAGTTTACAACACCCAAACTGCAGTTTCCGTCCCCTATCGGGGATTCCGGTTTCTAACCCCATACGCAAAATATCAAGACGCCGGGTACACTTCGTTTCCGTCCCCTATCGGGGATTCCGGTTTCTAACTGCTACACGGTAGGGATTGACGACGAACTGGAGTAAGTTTCCGTCCCCTATCGGGGATTCCGGTTTCTAACCGTTTACGACGTATACACTTGTGCAAAAAAGGTAGTTTCCGTCCCCTATCGGGGATTCCGGTTTCTAACGGACGAAATCGAGTTTTGGAAAGATATGAGTCTGGAAGAGGTTTCCGTCCCCTATCGGGGATTCCGGTTTCTAACCGTGAACTGCTGATAAATTGGACGTTGGAAAACAGAAGTTTCCGTCCCCTATCGGGGATTCCGGTTTCTAACTTAATAGCGACAACGGCGAGGAAGATGCCTACAAGATCGTTTCCGTCCCCTATCGGGGATTCCGGTTTCTAACGAAGACTTACTTAGAATCTATGGGGAGCAACGATTGGGTTTCCGTCCCCTATCGGGGATTCCGGTTTCTAACTTACAGTTTTGCCAAAAAGGTTTTTGACACTGTAACAGTGCCGTTTCCGTCCCCTATCGGGGATTCCGGTTTCTAACCCGCATTGAAAGACGTTCTTCACATGAGCGACGAAATGGCGTTTCCGTCCCCTATCGGGGATTCCGGTTTCTAACCCTTGGATGATACGGAGTACACCATCACCCCGGTAAGCGTAGTTTCCGTCCCCTATCGGGGATTCCGGTTTCTAACAGATGAGATCCCGGATTATAATCCAGAACATCCCTATGGTTTCCGTCCCCTATCGGGGATTCCGGTTTCTAACTCCACCATCGCCCTGGAGAAACTGAGAGTCATGGCTTCCGTTTCCGTCCCCTATCGGGGATTCCGGTTTCTAACGGCAAGCCCTGGAAGCCGCATTCCAGCTGATTCTATTCCCCCTTTTGCGGGGCGGAATGAAATCCGCTGTTTTCCAGCAGCCAAATCGGGTCTGTCGCAGTAAAAATCCTTCATTTCCCGCATTCTTCCTTATGCGGGGGAGAAGGTAGAAGACAAAGGCTTGCTATTTCATTGTACCATAGAATCGAAAATTGAAAAGTCCCCCGTTTCAATCCACTCCAATCATTATGGCTCCGCCCCTTAGAATTGCAGTTGGTCAGATGATGGGATATCATGCCCCCTGGGCGGCACGGAGGGGCCTGCAACCAGGCGGGGCGCCGGGCGTTGTTATGTGCAATAACATAGTTTACAAAAGTAGGGGTCTCCCCCCTACTGAAAAAAGTGGTATTTTGTGGCATAAGAAGGAGTTGATTCTTA
>OBHX01003368.1_pt1 | contig 11466 bp, 4 predicted proteins | sample 1519331 | NCBI WGS metagenome assembly OBHX01 (sample SAMEA2602897, study PRJEB22501) | metagenome
ACGCGGACGATCATCATAATCACGATCGTCACGATCGGAACGACGATCATCACGATCGTAGTCACGGTCATCGCGATCGGAACGACGACGACGCGGACGATCATCGCGATCGTAATCGCGGTCATCGTCACGATCGGAACGACGACGACGCGGACGATCATCATAATCACGATCGTCACGATCGGAACGACGATCATCACGACGGCCACGGCTGCCGCGACGGTCATCGCGATCGGAACGCTCACGGCGCGGAGCGGAGGATTCCTGATCTTCGAAGCCTGGAATGGCCAGGGAGATCTTGCCGCGATCGTCAACGCCCTGCACGACTACCTCAACGGTGTCGCCTTCCTTGAGCACGTCTTCGACGGCGTCGATACGCTCGCCGTTGGCCAGATTACGGATCTGGGAGATGTGCAACAGGCCGTCGGTGCCCGGGGTCAGGTTCACGAAGGCACCGAAGGAGGTGGTCTTCACAACCTTGCCGTTGTAGGTTTCGCCGGCTTCAGGAACGTGCGGGTTGGCGATCTGGTCGATGATCTGCTTGGCCTTTTCAGCGCCGTCGCCACCTTCGGAGGAGATGAACACGGTACCGTCATCTTCGATGGCGATCTCCGCACCGGTCTCTTCCTGAATCTGGTTGATCATCTTGCCCTTCGGACCGATGACTTCGCCGATCTTGTCGACCGGAACGGTGGTGGTGATGATGCGCGGTGCGTACGGGCTCATCTCGGCCGGACCATCGATGCACTCGTTGATGACTTCGAGAATGGTGGTACGGGCTTCCTTGGCCTGCTGCAGAGCAGAGGCCAGAATGTCAGCCGGAATGCCGTCGAGCTTGGTATCGAGCTGCAGAGCGGTGATGAACTCGGAAGTACCGGCAACCTTGAAGTCCATATCGCCGAAGGCGTCTTCGGCGCCGAGAATATCGGTCAGGGTCTTGAAGATGTGCTGGCCGTCAACATCGCCGGACACGAGGCCCATGGCGATGCCCGCAACCGGGGCCTTCAGCGGCACGCCTGCGGCGAGCAGCGACAGTGTGGACGCGCACACGGAACCCATGGAGGTGGAACCGTTGGAACCAATGGCTTCGGAGACCTGACGGATGGCGTAAGGGAACTCTTCGCGGTTCGGCAGCACCGGCACGAGAGCCTTCTCCGCCAGCGCACCGTGGCCGATTTCGCGGCGCTTCGGGGAGCCGACGCGGCCGGTTTCACCGGTGGAGTACGGCGGCATCTCATAGTTGTGCATGTAACGCTTGGACTGCGGACCGGACAGTGCGTCGATCTGCTGTTCCATCTTGAGCATGTTCAGGGTGGTGACGCCCAGAATCTGGGTTTCGCCACGCTGGAACAGTGCGGAACCGTGCACGCGCGGAACGATGTCCACTTCAGCGGACAGGGTGCGGATGTCACGCAGGCCACGGCCATCGATGCGGTAATCCTGGGTCAGGATGCGGCGACGCACGATCTGGCGCTGCAGCTCCTTGAACGCATTGCCGATCTCCTTTTCCTTCTCGGCATCGTCCATGTCGGTGAATTCACCGGCGAGCGTGGCCTTGACGCCCTCCTTGATCTCATGGATGCGATCCTGGCGAGGCAGCTTCTCGGCAATGGAGAGGGCTTCGTCGAGATCGGCGTGGGCGATCTCATCGATACGGTTGTACAGATCTTCGGTGTACTCCGGGAAGAGCTGGAATTCCTTGGTTTCCTTCGCAGCGATCTTCTTGAGTTCGGCCTGAGCCTCGCAGATCACCTTGATGAACGGCTTGGCGGCTTCGAGACCACCGGCGACGACTTCCTCGTCCGGCTTGGTCTGGCCTTCGTCGTAGATGAGGTGCCAGGCGTTCTTGCCTGCGCCGGCTTCGATCATGGCGATGGCGACGTCGCCGTTTTCGACGACACGGCCGGCAACCACGATTTCGAACACGGCGCGCTCACGCTCGCTCCAACGCGGGAAAGCGACCCACTGGCCGTCGATCAGAGCCAGGCGAACGCCGGAAACCGGGCCTTCGAACGGCAGACCGGAAATCATGGTGGAAGCGGAAGCAGCGTTCAGAGCGATAACATCGTAGGCATCGTCCGGGTTGACGGCGAGCACGGTTTCCACAACCTGCACTTCGTTGCGCAGCGTGTGCGGGAACAGCGGGCGCAGCGGACGGTCGATGATACGGCAAGCCAGAATCGCCTCGGAGCTCGGACGGCCTTCACGGCGGAAGAACGAGCCCGGAATCTTGCCGGCGGCGTACATCTTCTCTTCCACGTCCACGGTCAGCGGGAAGAAGTCGTAGTTCTCCTTCGGGCTGGAACCGGCGGTGGTGGTCGACAGAATCATCGAATCATCGTCAAGATAGGCGGCGACGGCACCATCCGCCTGCTGGGCGAGACGACCGGTCTCGAAGCGCAACGTGCGCTTGCCAAATGAACCATTATCGATTACGGCTTCAACAGCCTTGATTTCGGGACCCTCCATAGGGTTCCTCCTTTTTCTTTTCTTTTACCAACTATCGGCAGTCCTCTTCAGCGGACTCCAACCGATTTCTGCATGCGTGACGCGACGTTACCTTCGTCGCTTCCTCATCTTTAGATTCTAGACCTCATGCACCCTAAACCTTGGGCTTTCAAACTGTCTTTTCCTCAACGCGGCTGTCATGCAAAAACGCCCGAACGCCAAGGAAGGCATTCGGGCGGAAGAATGTAACTATCGGCGCAGACCCAGACGCTCAATCAGGGAGCGGTAACGGTTGATGTCGACGCGCTTGAGGTAATCAAGCATACGACGACGATCGCCGACCATCAGCAGCAGACCACGACGGGAGTGGTGATCGTGCTTGTGCTCCTTGAGGTGCTCGGTCAGATCAGCGATGCGCTTGGTGAGCAGAGCAACCTGGACCTCCGGGGAGCCGGTGTCACCCTCGTGGGTTGCGTAGGTCTTGATGATTTCCTGCTTTTCCTCAGCCGTAAGTGCCACGGCATCCTCCTTATATTGCTGCGCGGTGCTGCCGGTCCAATACCGGCGCGCTCTCTATCCGCGGGCGAAACACGCCAAGGGGAAATCATACACGAAGGGCAGACCAAATCGAATCCACAACAAATGGCGGATCAGACCACGTTCAGCAGACCTCCGAACAACACCACGGCGAGCGCGATGATCTCAATCGCGAAGAACAGCAGGAACGATGCCCAACTGCGCGTCAGCACATTGAATTTCGATTCCTTTTTGATGCATACCAGCAATCCGACCCAGAGCACCGCATAGAAGGCGACACCGCATCCGGCTGCGATAATGCCAAGGTTCGCCGCGTTGGCCAGCCCTGAGGAATCGCCGTACATCACGTAGGTGGCGTTCCAAAAGTTGAAGCTCAGCAGACATACGCCGGCGACGAACTGTTCGGCGGCGAGTCCCACCACGAAAACCGTGCCCCACAGCCATTTCTTCACATCCGCAACCATCAATCCCAAACCGGCCATCGCCATAATGGTGACCGTCCACGAAATCAGCGCCACGCCTTTGGGATCGAGGAAGCTGAGATTGGCCACCATCCAAGCCGCATCCTTGACTGCGATGACACGTCCCCACCAGTAAGGCGCGATCAAAGCCACCAGCACCAGCGCGATGAACAGCGCCCAATGCCCCGGATGCGATTTGCGCCGTTCGATATCGGCCAAGGAAAGATCGGACGCCTCAATGGATGCCGTTGGATGCTTGGAAACGTCGACCTGTTCGACCACGCCGTCGACGACTTCCGTCACCTTGTTGCCTTGCGTTTGTGCCATACCCGCTCCGTTGTATTGCGATTGTCGCACCGCTGTCACGACACGTCCAGCATACCCAGTCGTCGAAGCAATCGTACGGCAGGTATGCAAAAGGCGTGCCGTCAAGCACGCCTTTCTTCTTCTCTAACGATTGTGTGGAGCGGATGACGGGAATCGAACCCGCGTAATCAGTTTGGAAGACTGAGGCTCTACCATTGAGCTACATCCGCGTACCGTCTATGCCAGCCGAAGCCAACACGAAACGACTCGAGCCATTATACACACTCCCTCAACAATCGCAAGTCGAAATCGTAATAATTATTTTTCGACCACGCAAACCTGGTACGGCTCCAACGCAACTTCGGCAGGAAGCTCGATATCGCCGTCCGAATCAAGACGCGCGATCTGACGTGCGGACGAGAAATTGAACAATCCCAATACCGTACGTCCTTCAACGTGGCGCACCACCGCAAGAACCGCATCATTATGCGCATCCCAAGTAGTGACCCATGCTTCCGGAGCGAACGCGGGATCGTCGCGCATCTCACGAACGCTCTTCAAACCGTCCCACATCTGCTTCTGCAGCGTGCCCGCCTGCTTGCGCTTGGCCGCATTCTCCCAATTGAAGGGGCTGCGATGCAGATTGCGCGAATCCTCGACGCGATCGGGATCCTCCTTGTATTCCCAGCCGTTGAGCTGCACGATTTCGTCGCCGCAGCTCAGCATGGGGAAGCCACGCAGGAACGACATGGCGGAATGCATCATCAGATCGCGTTTCATCGAAATGTCGAGCAGCGGCTTGTCATGCGTGATCAGCGCACGTTCCACACCGCACAGGCTGGCCGTGGTGCCGCAGCTGCGCGCGTCCTTCGATGCCTCGTCGTAGTTGTACAGCTCTCCCATAGCCCAGCTGCCAGGCACCGATCCCTCGTAGAAGTGGTACAGGAATTCCTTATGCTTGAGCGGGTCGATGCCGAGGCTCTCCTCCACCGGCTCGTCCAAGCCCCAGCCGATGTCGTCATGGCAGCGCAGGTAGTTGACGAACCAGCAGTTCTCCGGCAGCGCGTTAAGCTTGTCGAGCTGGTCTTTGAGCAGGCGCACGTCCCCACTGGCAAGCGCACTCCACAGATTCACCATGATCGACACGTTGTAAAGCATTTGGCATTCCGGCTTTTCCGGCGTGCCGAAGTAGGCGGCAAGCTCCTTGGGGGCCATCACCACTTCGCCCTTCAGCACTACGGCCGGGCAGACGCATTCGAGCACGATGCGCAGCATACGCACGATGGCGTGCACTTGCGGCAGATTGCGGCAGTTGGTGCCGAGTTCCTTCCAGATGTAAGGCACCGCGTCGATGCGGAACACTTCGACGCCAAGATTGGCGAGGCCAAGCACACTGGAGAGCACCGACACGAGCACGCTCGGGTTGCGGTAGTTCAGATCCCACTGGAACGGATAGAACGAGGTGAGCACCCACTTGTGCATCTGCTCGTTCCAAGTGAAGTTGCCGGGCGCGGTGGCCGGAAAGACTTCCGGCACCACGGCGTCATACTGGTCGGGGATGGTGCGGTCGTCGTGGCAGTAGTAGTAGTCCTGATATTTCGGATCGCCCGCTTGAGCGGCTTTGGCCCAGCGATGGCTGGATGCGGTGTGGTTCATCACGAAGTCGAGGCACAGGCTGATGCCCGCCGCACGCAGTTTCTTGGTGAGCGCGGCGAGGTCTTCGTTGGTGCCGAGCGACGGGTCGACGGTGTCGAAATCCTCCACTGCGTAACCGCCGTCATTCTGCGGATGCGGCATTTTCAGCAGTGGCATCAGGTGCAGATAGGTGAGTTTCTGTTCCTTCAGGTACGGCACTTTGTCGGCGAGTTTCTTCAGATCCCCGGCGAACAGATCGGTGTACATGGTCATACCGAACATGTTGCCGCGCTTGTACCATTCCGGATCGGCGAGACGCTTGGTGTCGAGACGCTTCAGATCGGCGGGGCGCGCATCGTGGGCTTTGGCCATCAGCTCGGTGAGGTTGCGGAAGGCTTCGTCGGCCTGCTCCCCATACAGATCCGTCAATAGTTCGCGCAGTTCCTCACTATATTGTGCGACGCGCTCGTCAAATGCTTTGTCGGATTTGGACCGTGCCATTCCTTGACTCCTCTTCCCAGGGAACTTCGTTGTTATGAGTTGGATTCCGCAGCGTTCGTTGCCACGACGTTGGCACCAGTGTAGCGTGATTTTACGGTTTTATCAAACCGGTTCGAGGTGTTGTCGCGATTGGCGTCAATCGATTGACGCAATCACTTGCGGTCACGCTTCTATCGTCACCACCGCGGATGCGACGGATCCGTCATGACTCATGGAAATATGGATTGCGCACGATTGATCATCCCCATCAACCGGCAATCCCAACGATTGCCGCAACTTGCGTCGCACCTCGGGCGAGAGCATGACACGGGGCACGCCGTGGGAATCGTCAAGTATTTCGATGCGCGCCCAAGGAAAATCGTCGAGCGTGTACGGATAGGCAATGTCTCCATCGGCATTTGCCCTGCGTGAAATCGCTTCGCACCACGCCTTGAGAAAAGCCTCCTTGCCCGCCCATCGGGCCGCAAGATGCACCGCCTCACCGTCCCTTTTGACCTGCACACGTTGAGCGGTCTGCCATAGCTCGCGCATGGAGAACAGGTTTCGCATGCGCGACCCCGGTTCGCCCAGTTGCTCGGCGAACGCAGGCACATCCACGACGTCATGCCCTAAACCCAGCATTTTCCAGCCTTTCGAAAGTTTTCAGGAAGAAACGAACCATGTCGACTTCCGCGAAACAGGCGGGCGACACTTCGCTTTCATGCAAGGACACCATCCTACCTAAGCGCTTCATCCTCTGCCACCCGCATTGCGCGCCCCTCGTTTCGCGTCTGCACAAGTGAAAATACGACACCAAACGGAAATCGTGCAGACGGAAAGTAGAGTGATTCAAGAATATGAAAATCCCGTATCTGCCGCGAAATACTGAGATTGCGACAGATACGGGATTTTGATGATCGTGCGTCTGAGCGCCAGAAATTTCAGGCGCTCAGACGCGGGAATCAGGCTTCGAAGTAGCCGGAGGCGCCCAGGCGCGCGTTCGGGTCGAGCAACATGGCCTTCTCCACCTCGTGCGCGTTGTAGCCGCGGCTATCCTCATGGAAACGACGGTTGTCGATCGGCTCGTAGAGCGCGGCGCGACCCATCATGCCTTCCTCGAGGCGACGCTGGCCGGCAGCCAAACGCTCGTTGGCGCGATCACGCCATGCATTCAGTGCCTCGACGCCCGCGGTGTTGGCCACTGCCGCTTCGAACGCGCCCGGATTGACGATCGCAGCGAAGCCGGACACGTGGCCGAAACCGAGCGACGTGGCCAGGCCCGCCTTGACGGAGCCGACCTTCAACGGTTCGCGCAGCCAGACCATGTGGTCGTCGCGCATGAGCTTCGGATCAACGCAGTCAAGGGCGGCATTGGCCGGAATCACGCCGGACTTGAACAGCTGGGTCAGACCGTTGACCTGGAAGATGCAGGCACCGCCCTTGGCATGACCGGTAAGCGTCTTCTGCGAGATCACGAACAGCGGATTGCCGTCGGCGCGGCCAATGGCGTGGGCCAACGTGTTGTGCAGTTCGGATTCGTTCGGATCGTTGGCGTTGGTGGACGTATCGTGCTTGGAAACCACGGCGATGTCGTCCGGGGTGACGCCAAGACGGGCCAGATCGCGTACCAGCTTGGAATCCTTGCCGCCCATGCCCGCTGCAAGCGCACCCAAGCCCGGAGCCGGAATGGAAGTGTGCGCGCCGTCGGCGTAGGAGTGCACGAATCCGATTACGCCGGCAACCGGCAGGCCGAGCTTCAACGCGATATCGCCACGGGTCAGCAGGATGGTGCCGCCGCCCTGGGATTCCACGAATCCGCCACGACGACGATCGTTGGCACGGGAGAAGAAGCGCGCGTCGATGCCCTTGGCGTACATTTCCTCCGAATTGGCGGTGGCGTTCATGTTGCCGAAGCCGATCACGGATTCCACGCCGATGTCGTCGATCGCACCGGTGACCACGAAGTCGGCCTTGCCGAGCGCGATCTTGTCGGCACCCTCTTCAAGAGAGACGGCTGCCGTGGCGCAGGCGGAAACCGGCTGGACCATATTGCCGTAGCCGCCGATGTAGGACTGCATCACGTGGGCTGCGACAACATTCGGCAGAGCCTCCTGCAGAATGTCGGTCGGAATCTCATGGTTGAGGAAGCGATTCAAGTACAGCTTGCGCATGGACGCCATGCCACCGAAACCGGTGCCCTGCGTGGAGGCCACCATCGACGGATGCACCGCCTCGATGATTTCGGTCGGCGTGAAGCCTGCGGACAGGTAGGCGTCGACCGTAGTAACGATGTTCCACAAGGCGATCTTGTCGACGTCGCCGACCATGGAAGCCGGAATACCCCACTTGACCGGATCGAAGCCCTTCGGGAACTGGCCGCCGACCGTACGGGTCATGGCCGCGCGACGAGGCACGCGAATCATGGAGCCGGCATGGCGGGTCACGTTCCATTCGCCGGATTCCGCATCGGCCGCGAAGCTGGTGTGCGCTTCATCAAGCTTGACGTACTCTTCGGCAATCTCACGAGTCGGAACCGAGAAGGTCACATCGTGGTCAAGGAACACCTCGGCCTCTTCCTCGTCGGTGCCGTCCTTGTAGTCGTTGCCCATGCCTTCGTCGAACGGACGCACGCCGGAACGGGCCACGACCTCGTCATGGTAACGTTCCGCGATATCCTCCTCAGGCACGAGGTTGCCATCAACGTCGTACCAGCCCGGCTTGGGGCTGTCGTTCCACGTCAGCAGGCCCATATTCCATGCCAGTTCGAGCACCGCGCCGGCAGACAGATCCACCTGGCCGTCGGAATGGATGCCGAGTTCGGCTTCGAAACGGGTGCGGCCGGAGCCCCATGGGCCAAGTTCACCCACGGACACGATGACGATTTCGTCTTCCGGACGTGCGCTGACGTTCTGCCAATCGGCAAGATCGACCTTGGCCTGACGCGGAGCACGCGGGCTTGGCAGCGCCTTGATGAGCGTCTTGGCCGCGGTATCGGATTCGTTGCTTGCGATTGCGTTCTTGGCATTCGCCGCTTCCGCTTGGGCCGCGTCTTCCATGGCTTCCGCACGCAGTGCCTTGATATCGATCGGCTCGTTGCCGAGTCCGCCGGTCAGATCCACGTCGAGCGGGGCCTTGGCTGCTTCGATACGGGATTCGCGGGTGGAAAGGTTCAGCAGTTCGACCGCGATTTCGGCGGTGGAATAGGTCTTCAGACCGTGACGTTCCACGACCTCGACCAGCGGATCATTGCCGCCCATCAGGCCGGTGCCACGCACCCAGCCGATCTTCGGATGGGCGAAGGTGACACGGCTCGACCACACCTTTTCGGCGCGAGCACGGTTCACAATCGCATCAAACGCGCTCTTCACTTCGCCGTAGGCACCGTCGCCGCCGAAAATACCGCGGTTCGGAGATCCCGGCAACACCACATGCAACTTATGCTGCACATCGGTGTCGGCACCGATCTTCGCAAGTCCGGCAATCGCACGCTCAACACCCCACAGCATGAGGCGAGCCTGGGATTCGAACAGTTCGCCGGAATCGGCGAGGCTGCCATGCACCGGCGGAGCCGCGAACGGGAAGAACAGGCTCGGCTCGTAAGCAGGTTTGAGAATCGTGGTGGTCGCACCGGAAGTCTTCTTCTGCACATTGCCGACCCAAGTGACCAACGCGTCCACGTCACGGTAGCTTGACAGGTTCGCAGGAACCAGCCACAACTTGGCGTCACCGGCCGCATGCTCACGGTAGGTCTGCTTGGCCCATGCCTTCACGCTTGGCTTGAAGCTGTGCGAGGTGGCCACCACGGTCGCACCGCCTGCAAGCAGGCCGTTGACCACCTGGGCTGCGATGGAGTTCGGAGCCACGCCCGTCACCACGGCGATATCTCCAGCGAAACGGCTGGTTTCCGCCGATTCGGAAGCGTTTTCTCCTGCTTCGGCAGCGACACGATTGAATGCGGCCTTCAGATCCGCGTTGTCGCTCTTGCCTGCATACCAGGCGGCTTCGTCGGCAATGGTCTTGCCGAGACCGATGAAGCTACCGTTCAATGCGGATTCATCGTTGTTGTAGTAGGCGCGTGCCAGATCCTCACGTGCGGATGCCCAACGATCGTCGAACAGAATGGCCTTGCGCTCGTCAAAACGAGGTTCGACCTGCTTCGGCCAGTCAGCACCGAGTTCGGCTTCGACCGCAGCCACAACAGCCGCGTTCTCATCAGCAGTTTCTTCGGCAACCGGAGCGGCAACGCCCAGCTGGTTCAGCACGAACTTCGCCGTGGAGGCGAGCACGCCATCGGCACCGGTCACCTTGGCCGCGAACGCGTCCAAAGCGGCGGAATCAACCACAGCCCCGCCAGCTGCGCCACCAGCGCTCGGCATGGCAACGGCGATGCCCTTGTCGGCGGCAACCTTCTGCACGGCCGCATCGATCAGCGCGTTGGCAGCGGCCGCATTGGAAGCGGCATCCGTGCTCAACGAGGCAAGATCACCGCCACGAGAGCTGGCCCCCTCACGGGTTTCGAGCACGAGCGCAGCCACCACATGGGAAGTCCACCCTTCACCAAGCTGCCATGTATCGGTCACACGCTTGGTGATCTGGCCGAGCTTCACACCGGCGGCACCGAACATGCCACGCACACGGTCACGCACGATGTCAGACAGCACCGGACCGAACGCCTTGTAGTTCGGAGCGACCTTGTTGACCAAAGCGCTCAGCGCCTTGACCGTCGCTTCGGCGGCACCGTCCACGGAAGCCACGCCCAGTTCGGAGCTGATGTCCATAAGCAACTGGTTACGGCGGGAAGACACGCCATTAGTCAGCGTATCGGTGGTATCGCTTTCGCCGATCTGATCGGGGCGAACCTTGGCCGAGTAAGCCAGCAATGTGGCGATCGCATCGGATGCCTTGAATGGAATATCCGCAACGGCGGCACCAGACGGGGCGCCAGCGGAAGCTGCGGCAACCGGAACTTCCGCAACGGCTGCAGGAGCCGCCGCAGGAGCTGAGGCAACAGCCGGAGCAGCAGCCGCAGAAGAAGCCGCAGCCGCAACTGCAGAATCGTCGGCATCTTCTTCCGGAACCAACGAATCGGAATCGGTCATATATACGCGGCCCTCATCGCGACCAACGTTGTACACCGTCACATCGCGACCGGCAAACTGTGGCAGACGCAACGTCTTGGCACCAAGATTGGCGAGTGTCGGAGCATTGCCGAGACCAACCTCAACATACTCTTCCACACCAAGACCGCCCTGCTCGGCGGAACCGAACAGCAGAGCCTGCGTCTCAATCCAACGCACCGGGGAGGCGAACTGCCAAGACAGCAGTTCCGTAAGCAGCAATCGACCGAGCTTCTGATCATCAGCAGCATAGGAATCCCAAATCTGCGGATCATCCAAAGCGGCCTGAATGCGCTCGGACGGTACGACTTCGAGAATCTTGGCCGCGAATTCCTTCGTCATTTCGAACGGAGCCGCAACCAGGTTCGGAATGTAGCGTCCGACCAAGCGACCACGGTAATCGATGGTCTGCGGCAGGAGCGCGTCAAGCTTGTCGCGGAATTCCGGCACGCCCTTGCGCAGCAGTGTGGAGTGGAACGGCA
>OBHX01003370.1_pt1 | contig 11465 bp, 11 predicted proteins | sample 1519331 | NCBI WGS metagenome assembly OBHX01 (sample SAMEA2602897, study PRJEB22501) | metagenome
CGTTGTTTAATTTACAAGGTACACGCTCCATGCGGAACATTTGTTATTATACTGCCCAGTCCCCCTTTTGTCAATCCTTTTTTTGAAATTTTTTCTATTTTTTATTTTTCAGCAAGATGACATTTGAATCCGGCTGTGCTATAATGGTTGAGCCGCAGGCGCGCCTGCACCAGACTGTTTTTTAGCCTGCTTTTCAGGCTACAATTCAGGCTGCAACCCTGACACATTGCTATACATTTTGATATACATTTATAATTAATAGAAAGGCGGGACGATCTTGCAGATCCTTCAAGCCAACGCCACCTACGGAAAACTGAACCAAGCATCCCTCTCCCTGCAGCCGGGTCTGAATGTGATCTGTGCCCCCAACGAGGGGGGCAAGTCCACCTGGTCCCGGTTTCTACTGACCATGTTCTATGGGCTGAACACCCGGCAGCGGGGCGACCTGGCGGATAAGAACCGCTTTCAGCCATGGAGCGGTGCCCTGATGCAGGGACAGCTGGAATTATCCGTAGGCGAGGATCTGCTGACGGTCAGCCGCTGGACCCGCCGGGCCGACGCGCCCATGGGTGTATTTTCCTGTACCCACACCGGGACGGACACGGCCGTTTCCGGCGTGGACGCAGTCCACTGCGGGGAGATGCTTCTGGGGGTGCCGCAATCGGTCTATCAGCGCTGTGCCTTCATCCCCTCCGGCAGCATAACCATAGATGCCGACGCCGACCTGGAGCGGCGGATCAACTCGCTGATCTCCTCCGGCGAGGAGAAGGTCTCCTTTTCCCAGGCGGAATCGCGGCTGAAAAAGCAGCTCCGGCAGCGGCGGTACAACCGCACCGGCACCATCCCTCAGCTTGAGTCGGAAATCGCCGAGCTCTCCGCCGACCAGACAGAGGCCATGGCCCTGGCGCAGCAGGAGTCGGATCTGCGACAGCAGCTCTCCCAAGCTCAGGAGGAGGAAAGTGCCCAGCGTCTCGCTCAGCAGGAGGACATGCAGCAAAAAATCGAAGGAAAGCAGCGGCAGCTGCAGAAGCTGCCGGACAGCACGGCTCTGCAGGAGATCAACGAGCAGCTGGGCGTTGTGCGGGCCGCCACCGAGGAGACAGAGCAGCTGCGCAGCGCCGTGCAGCAGCAGGAGGAGCAGGTGCAAAGCCGGCAGCAGGAGCTGTCCAGAAATCCCCTGCATCCCATGACCCGGGATGAGCTGGAGGCCCAGCTGCAGATCGAGCCTCCCGCCCCGCCTCAAGTGGCCCAGCTGCTTATATCCCTGGCTCTGGCTTTGTGCGGCGGCGGTTTTCTCTGGTACTCGGCAGAGCAAGCACAGACGCTCTGGCTGTGTGGGGCCTGCGTAGTCACGGCGCTGGCCGCCGGCAACTTTTTGCGTCTGCTGGTCTCCCGCGTTCGCTTGCAGCAAAGCCGCCGCCGGGAGCGGCAGCGGAAGGAGGAGCTGCGGAAGCTGGCGGAAAGCTATCTGCCCACCCTGGATGAGTTGGAAAAACAGCGTGACTTGCTGCAGCAAAACCAGCAAGCTGCCGCAGACAGCGAGGGACGCCTGCGGATGGCCCTGGTCCAACTGCTGACCCAGGTGCGCCGCTGGGAGGCGGGGGTACAGTCGGTGAGCGATATTCGCTGCTTCGTGCAGCAGGCGGCCCAGGATCGAGATCGGCTCTCCGAGGAGATCCGGCAGATTCAGGAGCAGCTTTTACAGACGCAGCCTGCCGACGCAGATGACTCATCCGCCCGGCTGCGGCAGCAGCTGACGCAGGTGCAGGGCCGGATGGCCGCCGTGGGCCGTCCTGACGACCTGGAGCGGCAGATCCGGCAAAAGCAGGCGCAGCGGGAGCAGCTCCAAGGAGAATATGACGCCCTGACCCTGGCTTTGGACGCTCTGCACAGCGCCAACACTACCCTGCAAAACCGGTTTTCCCCGGAGCTGGGCCGCCGGGCAGCGGAAATCTTTTTCCAAATGACCGGCAGCGGGTGGAGCAGCATCCAGCTGGATCGGGAGTTCCACCTCTCCGCCGGGCAGGGGGACGATCCCGCCCGGCGCAGTGTGCAGCTGCTCAGCGCCGGCACCGCCGATCAGCTGTATTTGGCGACCCGGCTGGCTGTGTGCGAAATGGTTCTTCCACCGGAGCAAAACGCACCGCTGATTTTAGACGACGCCCTCATTACCTTCGACGACGAGCGGCTGCGTAAAACCCTGGACTATCTGGCTCGGCTGGGTGAAAGGCGGCAGATCCTGCTTTTCACCTGCCAGAATCGGGAGGCGGCCTATCTCTCGGGCCGCCCGGGCGTGCACATTATTAGTTTAGAGTAACCCGAAAAAAGCGAGGTCATTATGTTTCCACTGAATACTTTCAGCAATCTCTGCATATTCTTTCTTCTGCTTATGATCTACAGCGCCGCCGGATGGGTGGGCGAGATGATCTACTGCTCTGTGGGCAAGGGCCACATCTGTGAAAAACGCGGTTTTTTGAACGGATTTATCTGCCCTATCTATGGACACGGCGCTCTTTTAGTGCTATATGTATTACATGGAGGATTCAAAAATCCCATTCTTACGTTTCTGGGCGGTATGGTACTCACCAGTGCCCTGGAATATTTTACCAGCTGGTTTATGGAGAAGATCTTTCACATGCGCTGGTGGGACTACAGCAAGAAGAAAATTCAGATCAACGGGCGGGTCTGCCTGCTCAACAGTGTGCTTTTCGGCCTGGCCTGTGTGCTGCTGTGCCATGTGGTGAATCCGCCGGTGATGGCCTGGCTGTTCCGGGTGGGCGATACCTACACCATTCCGGCAGCGTCGTTCCTGTTCGGCATCTACCTGATGGACAACGTTCTCTCTGTCCGCAGCGCCATCCAGCTGTCCAACCGCACGGAGAAGCTCCACCAGCTCCAGCAGGAGGTGCGCCAGCACCTGGCCGCCGCCACGGAGGGGCTCGAGGGCAAGGTGGCCCAGGGACGGGAGCGCTATCTCCAGGCCCTGGACAACATGACCCGGGACTTCATGGAGGGCTCCCGTACCCAGCAGCTGCAGGAGCACTATGACGCCTATCTGGCTGAGCGCCAGCGCCAGGTGCAGCTGCTTCGCAGCGGCCAGGATATGTTCGAGCGCCGACTGCTCCGCAGCCACCCGAACCTCCGCTCCCGCCACGACGAGCAGCTGGATCAGCTCCGCCGCCGTCTGGAGCGAATCAAGGCGGAGGCCAAGGCCCGCCGCGCCGGAGAAAAATAAAGCCCCGCCGGAATATTCCAAGGGAATTTTCCGGCAAATGGATCACAGCCAACATAGTATATGTATTGGAAAAATAAAGTTTGAGAAAACAGCAAAGGAGATGTCCCTATGAGCGAATGTACCCATGATTGCAGCAGCTGCGGTGAAAGCTGCGGAGAGCGCAAGGAGACAAACGTATTCGAAAAGAAGCCCCTGCACGAGGGCTGCCGGGTAGGCAAGGTCTACGGCGTGGTCTCCGGCAAGGGCGGCGTAGGCAAGTCCATGGTCACCAGCCAGCTGGCCGTCACCATGCAGCGCAAGGGCTTCCGCACCGCCGTACTGGACGCCGACATCACCGGCCCCTCCATCCCCAAGGCCTTCGGCATCCACGGCCGGGCCGTGGGCACCCAGGACGCCATCGTCCCCGTGCAGACCCGCATGGGCATCCAGCTGATGAGCGTGAACCTGCTGCTGGACAACGAGACCGATCCCGTCATCTGGCGCGGCCCGGTCATCGGCGGCGTGGTGCAGCAGTTCTGGTCGGACGTGCTGTGGCAGGATGTGGACTATATGTTCGTGGATATGCCTCCCGGCACCGGAGATGTGGCGCTGAACGTGTTTCAGTCCCTGCCGGTGGACGGGGTCATCATCGTCACCAGCCCCCAGGAACTGGTGAGCATGGTGGTGGAAAAGGCTGTAAAGATGGCGCAGATGATGGACATCCCCGTTCTGGGCCTGGTGGAGAACATGAGCTACCTCCCCTGTCCCGACTGCGGCAAGAAGATTTATCTCTTCGGCGAAGGCAAGACCGACGAAGCCGCCGCCCGGTACGGTCTGCCGGTGCTGGCCAAGATGCCGCTGGATCCCGCTCTGGCGGAGCTGGTGGATGCCGGGGAGATCGAGAGCTTCCAGGGCCACTGGCTGGACGGCGTGGCGGAGAAGATCACGGAGTAAAACGCCATTATGAAAGCGGGCTTCGGCATCGGCCTGCTGCTGCCCTTCATCTTCCAGATGATCCTGGGCTTCGGCAGCGCCCAGTATCGCGACGGCACCCGGGCCAACACCCAGCCCGACATGGTGGAGGATGTGGTCAACAAGGCCAAGGACGCCGTCTCCGGCAGCCACAACAATCAGAATCAGTAACTCGCAGTCTAATAAAAAGGATGGCAGTCCGTGAGGACTGCCATCCTTTTTATTTTTTCAACAGACGGTTGATAATGCCCACCAGCATGGGCATATCCCCCTCGTCCAGCCATCATAATTGGCAGGAATATTTCGTAGTTTCTGATATTCTCTAACAGGCATTTATAAGGGCAACTTTGGCAAAATATATGCATTGCTTCTGTCTTCTTCAGCCCTCTCGCAGCTCCGAGTATTTAATACTCTGCACGGTCATCATGTGTTAAGTTATATCGTCGATATTTCTCGTCGTAATCATCGATGCATTTTTTACAGTAGTCCTTATATTCATTCAGCGTCATCCCCGCTTTTTTTGCTTCCTCTTGAAATTCATCACAACGTTTCCCCGCAGACAGTAGATATTTTGCTTTCCTTTGATATGCCTTAGCCTTATACAAGTCCTCCTTCGAAATATACAGTTCCCTTTTTACTTCGCTCTGTGGCCTTTGCTTCTTAATAATAGTTGATATAATGGCATCATGTTTAGACTGCATCCAAATGTGCAAACCAAGTAGCGCTACGCAGATAACCGCCCCAATATATTCCGACTCCATAATGGATGAAATAAACGCAATAAGCAGGGTCGCTCCAATAAACCAACCGATTACGCGAATAAGCTTTGAAACTCTTGTCGCAACAGGATACTCTGGATAAACGTTGTATCTAATTTTAATCATTTTTCTCCTCCTAACGCGCTTTGTATTATTTATTATATCAAATACAGTCTTAATGTAAATACCTTTATAATTGCAATTTAGTCGATTTTTCAAAGCTCCAATGGGAAATATTTATAGGTTACCGCCTAACGGGTATTACATATCCACGACAATGATATTCAAAAATATTTCCATTTCTTCTCTTCCAAACATCTTTATGCCTACGCGAAAAGCATTCACCGTTGATGCCAAATGCGACTTTAGCGGTCGGAATAGGCAAAAAGAAAGAAGAAGGATTTCTCCCTCTCCTCTCCAAAAGGCTTATTTTACAGTGATTTACTTGCCAAAGTACCGCTTCAGCAGGCCCTCGAAGGCCTTGCCATGGCGGGCTTCATCACGAGCCATCTCATGGACGGTGTCGTGGATAGCGTCCAGGTTGTACTTCTTGGCCAGCTTGGCCAGCTCGAACTTGCCCATGGTGGCACCGTTCTCAGCGTCCACACGCATCTGCAGGTTCTTCTCGGTGGAGTCGGTGATGACTTCGCCCAGGAGCTCGGCGAACTTGGCGGCGTGCTCGGCCTCCTCCAGGCCGGCCTTCTCCCAGTACAGACCGATCTCGGGATAGCCCTCGCGGTGAGCCACACGGGCCATAGCCAGGTACATACCCACTTCGCTGCACTCACCCTCGAAGTTGGCGCGCAGACCGTCAATGATCTCCTTGCGCACTTCCTCGGGCACATCATTACCGAAGGACTTACCTACGCCCACCACATGCTCGGCGGCCCAGGACTTCTCTTCCTTCTGCTCGATAAACTTGTCAGCGCCCACATGGCACACAGGGCACTCAGCGGGAGGGGTATCACCCTCGTGCACATAACCGCAAACAGAACATACCCATTTCTTCATTGTAAAGTTCCTCCTTATTATGATTTGGGCCGAAGCCCGTTTTTCTCTTGCTGTGATTGTAGTATACCACAAGAATTCCGCTTCCAGAAGTTGCTTTTGCAACTTTTTGGAAAATTTTTTGTAAATTTCAAAAAATAGGCCCCTGATAACAGCTGCCCTTATCCAGCAGGGCGGCCCCGGCGGTCGTCTGCGGGAGACGCAAAGCCCCTCCCGCACGCAAAGCAAAAACACATCGGACGGACAGATGCGTCCGCCCCTACAGGTGCGTGGCAAGGGGGCGGCATATTGGATATTACGGATTGCCGCGGGTGCGGAGCGCCCCCGCAATGACATTTTTTGTGAGAGGTGCGGGGCAAGCCCGAGCAGCAGGGTGAGGGAGGGTCGGCGTTATCTCTTATACCGGTCATACGCAATGCGATCTGTGCCGTCCGGCTGATAGATGATGCCACACCTTTGAAAGCCGCTTTTCTCAATAACCGCCTGCATGGTCAGATTATTCCGATGGGTATCCACCCGCAGATGGTCTATTTGCTCGGCGCAGTAGTCAAAGCAGACTTTGGCGATCCCCTTTGCCGACCCGTCCGATGCCAGGCGGTGGATGGTCCCGTAGGGGGCACTGTAATGCCAGGCTCCGCCCTCTATGATCTGGTATGTAGGATCCGGGCCGATGATAAAGGCAAATGTTCCCACGATGCGCTCCCCATCCAGTATGACATAGCTCTCACCCCGGTGAATATCTCCCGCCAGCATATCCTTCTTAGGATAGTCGGTTCCCCACTGGGTGGGATTGCCGTGGTCGGCCATATAGCGTCGCGCTGCTTCGTAGATTGTCAGCATGGCATCCAGATCCTGCATCGTGCTTTTTCTGATCTCCATTTTTCGGCTCCTTTCCAGGCTCTTATAGCTTTAAAAAAGCAGCCTGCCGTTTTTCGGCAGGCTGCTTTGCATGTTTGCTTATTCTGCCTCTGCCATGGCCTTGGCCTCGGCAATGGCCTTCTCCTGGGCGGCAGCGGGGCAATCCTCGTAGCGCACGAAGGAGAACACGAATGTACCTCTAGACTGGGTCATGGAGCGCAGGTCGATGGCGTAGGACATCATCTCCGCCATGGGCACCTCGGCCTCCAGCACGGTCTCGCCGTCGCCGGTGGGGTTCATGCCCATGACGCGGCCCCGGCGCTTGTTCAGGTCACCCATGACGTCGCCCACGTAGTTGTCAGGCACCGTGACCTTCAGCTCACCGATGGGCTCCATCAGCACGGGCTTGGCCTCCGGCAGAGCGGCCTTGAAGGCCAGATTGGCGGCCAGCTTGAAAGCGATTTCGGAGGAGTCCACCGGGTGGTAGGAGCCGTCCACCAGCGTCGCCTTCAGGAACACCACGGGATAGCCCGCCAGCACGCCGTGCAGGCAGCTCTCACGCAGGCCCTTTTCCACGGCGGGGAAGTAGTTCTTTGGCACGGAGCCGCCGAACACGTTCTCAGCGAAGATCATATCCTCCTGCTCGGTCTGAGGCTCGAAGATGATATGCACGTCACCGAACTGGCCGCTGCCGCCGGTCTGCTTCTTATAGCGGCCCTGCTTGCGGACGGTGGAGCGGATCTTCTCACGGTAAGCCACTCTGGGAGCGGACAGCTCGGCATCCACGCCGAAGCGGGTCTTGAGCTTGGAGCACAGCACGTCGATCTGGATATCGCCGGCGCCGGAGATCACGGTCTGGTGGGTCTCGGCATTGTTGACCACGTGGAAGGTGGGATCCTCCTCGTTGAGCTTGTTGAGGCCGGTACCCAGCTTCTCCACCTCCTGCTTGGTCTTGGGGGAGATGGCACGGCTGTAGCAGGGCTGGGCATAGTCCATGCCGCACAGACGCACGATGCGCTTGGGGTCGCACAGGGTGTTGCCGGTCTTGACCTTATCCATCTTGCCGATGGCGCCGATGTCGCCGCAGCAGATCTCCTTGACCTCCTCGCCCTTCTTGCCCTTCATGATGTACAGGCGGCCCAGCTTCTCGGTGTTGCCGGTGGCGGGGTTATACAGGGACATGTCGCCGGTGACCTTGCCGCGAACGACCTTGATCATGGAGAACTTGCCATACTGATCGGAAATGGTCTTGAACACGATGGCAGCGGTGGGGCCATTGGGATCGAAGGCCACCTCCACCTCATTGCCGCTCTCATCCTGAGCCTTCTCAGCGGGCATATCGGTGGCCACGGGCACCAGCTCCACAATAGTCTTCATCAGCATATCCACGCCCATACCGGTGACGGCGGAGCCGCAGAGCACCGGGCAGACACTGCCGTCCCGGACGCCGATCTTCAGACCCTTGGCCATGTCGGCAGCGGACAGCTCCATGCTCTCGAAGAACTTCTCCATCAGCTCCTCATCTGCACCGGCGGCGGCTTCCATCAGCTCGGCACGCAGGGCCTCCACCTCGTCGGCCATGTCGGCAGGGATGGCACACTCACCCTTGGCATCGTAGGCCTTGTTATGCAGCAGGTCCACGATGACGGTGACGGCCTTGTTGGCATCGGCCTTGGTGGCAACGATGGGGGCAATGGCAGTGCCGAACTTGGCCTTGATGGTCTCCACGCAGGCGGCATAGTCGGAGTTGGCCTCCTCCACGCGGTTGATAAACATCATCCGGGGCTTCTTGCCCAGCATCTTCCAGGTTCGCTCCATGCCCACAGACAGGCCGTCCTTGGCGTTGCCCACGATGACAGCGCACTCGGCGGCGCGGATGGCGGACAGAGCCTCGCCGGAGAAGTCAAAGTTGCCGGGGGCATCCATGACATTGATCTTGACATTATTATACTTCACGGGAGCAAAGGCCAGAGAAATAGAGATCTGGCGCTTGATCTCCTCGGCATCATAGTCGCAGGTAGTGTTGCCGTCCACAGTCTTGCCGAAACGGTCGGTCCCCTTGGTCATAAAGAGCATCTGCTCAGCCAGGGTGGTCTTACCGGAGCCGCCGTGACCCAACAGGCAAATATTGCGAATTTCATTGGCAGTCATAGTTCAGAATTCTCCCTTCGTTTTTGGAAAATGTGCTGCAGCGCACACAGTCACTCAATAAAGGAATTATATAATATTTTTCAAGCTATGACAAATACAATTTTTTGCCTGATTTTTGTGGAAAGTGCCAATTATCCCGGCGCTTTTCAGTAAATTCAGCCCAAATGTGAGGCCGGGGGGCAGTTTTTACCCCACCAGCCACAGGATCAGGCCATACAGGGCGCTGGCGAGGGTGCCGAAAACAATCACCGGCCCCGCCACCAGAAACATTTTCGCGGCCATGCCGGTGACAAAGCCCTCGGCCTTAAAGTCGATGGCCGGGGACACCACGGCGTTGGCGAAGCCGGTGATGGGCACCAGCGTCCCGGCACCACCGAAGCGGGCGATGCGGTGGTAAAGATTCAAGCCTGTCAGCAGGGCCGACAGGAACACCAGGCTGATGGACGTGGCCGTGCCGGCATCCTCCCGGGACAGACCCGCCGCCGCATATCCGTCCTGGATCAGCTGGCCGATGACGCAGATCAGCCCGCCTACCAGAAAGGCCAGGGTCAGATCCTTGGCCAGAGGGGACTTCCTCTGCTTTTGCCGCACATACTGCTGATACTTCCGGGGCGTTGTCTCCATAAGCCACACATCCTTTCAGCCATAGCATCCCACCGGTCGGGAAAAATATGCGTTTTTCTTGCCATTGGGCGAAAAAAAGGGTATACTCATGAGAGGCAATTGCGACCTTAGCGTCTTTTATCAGTGAAAAGGTGGTTGAACTATGGCTGTGATGATTCATCCCTTTGGCCCCAAGCCCCACGCCCTGGCGGTGATCGATCCCGTCAGCTGCACGGGCTGCGGCATATGCGCCATGTGGTGCGTCATGCACTGCATTGACCTGCAGCCGGACGGCATCTACAGGGTCCGCGAGGCGGACTGCATCGGCTGCCGCTCCTGCAAGGTGAACTGCCCCAACGAGGCTGTGACCATGCTGCCGCCCAAACGACCCGAACAAGAGGTGTGAGCCGTGAAGAAAAACAACATGCAAAAAGACCTGCCCCTGGGCCTGTACATTCACATCCCCTTCTGCCGGTCCAAGTGCGCCTACTGCGACTTCTACTCGCTGCCGGAGAGCGAAAAATACATGGATGAATACTGCCGAGCCCTGGAGCGGCATCTGGCGGAGGTGGCGCCCCAGGCGAGCTGCCATCTGGTGGACACCATTTATTTCGGCGGCGGCACCCCCAGCTATCTGGGGACGGATCGACTGTGCCGGCTGCTGGGCAGCATCAAAAAGCTCTATAAGGTGGACAAGCGGGCGGAAATTACCCTGGAGGCAAATCCCGACTCTGCCGGGGACAAAAAGGCCCTGAAGCGGCTGCTCCGGGCGGGCTTTAACCGCATCTCCCTGGGGGTGCAGGCCTCGGACGACGAGATGCTGAAGGCCATCGGGCGCATCCACACCTGGCAGCAGGTGCAGGACACCGTGACGGCAGCCCGGAAGGCGGGCTTTAAAAACATCAGCCTGGATCTCATTTATGGCCTGCCGGGCCAGACCATGGAGGGGTGGGAGAAGACCCTGTCCGACGCGGTGGGCCTGCGGCCGGAGCACCTGTCCTGCTACGGGCTGAAGCTGGAGGAGGGAACTCCCCTGTATCAGCAGCGGGCAGAGCTGACATTCCCGGACGAGGATCAGCAGGCGGATATGTACCTGTACACCGTAGAGTTTTTGAAGCAGTGTGGCTACGAGCAATACGAGATCTCCAACTTTGCAAGGCCCGGGTTTGCCTCCCGGCACAATATGAAATACTGGATGCTGGAGGAGTACGCCGGGTTCGGGCCCGGGGCCTGCTCCGACTTCGGTAATGTGCGCTACGGCTACGAGCGGGACCTGGTGCGGTATCTGAAGGGAGAGCTTGTTTTGCAGGAGTCGGAAAGGGTGGACGCAGATGAGCGGGAGCGGGAGTACCTGATGCTGCGGCTGCGCACTGTCCGAGGGGTGGATCCCCGGGAGTTTGAGTACCGGTTCCGGCAGAGATTTGCGCCGCTGGCAGAGATCCTGCGCCAGTGCGCCGGGCAAGGCCTGGCGGAGGAAGACGAGCACGGCTGGCACCTGACACCCAAAGGATTTCTGGTAAGCAACCGGATCATCGGCCTGCTGCAGGACGAGCTGGCCCGGGAGAAAAACCGTCGGCTGCAGGCCGCGGCCCGGGGTGACTACCGGGTGGTGTGAAAAATACATAAACAGCATGGGGACGCCGGGGTAAGGCGTCCCCATTTTTATGGGAAAATTGGAATCCGGCAGATGAGGGGCGGCGGGGTGCATGGTATGGGGTGCGGTGGGGACGCAGCAGAGCGCCCCGCCGGTAGGCGGGGCGCTCTGCTGCATGATGGGATTATGATTTATCAGCTGTCGGTGCGGTGGCGCCATTCCAGCTCCTGATCCAGGTCGTACTTGAGCTTCTTGTTCTCCTCCACCAGATCGTCATAGTGGCGGCTCTGCACATAGTACTTCACAA
>OBHX01003376.1_pt1 | contig 11448 bp, 6 predicted proteins | sample 1519331 | NCBI WGS metagenome assembly OBHX01 (sample SAMEA2602897, study PRJEB22501) | metagenome
CATAACTTTTTTTTGTTTAGGTTTAATACGTTGTTCGTTTATTGCAAAAACAAAGTGTATGCCAGATTGTTCACGGGCGTTTTACAATTTTATATCCGATAGCTGCGACAGCGATACTCATTAAAGGACTGATAATGTTGAAAAAGCAATAGGGGAGGTACACCAGCGTAGGCACACTCAGGATGGTAGCCTGAGTCATTCCGCAGGTATTCCATGGGATCAGTACGGATGTAACGGTTACTGAATCCTCGGTGGTCCGGCTGAGCAGGCAGCTTTCGTAACCTTTTTTAGCATAAATGTCGCGAAACATATTACCGGTCAGGATGATGCTGATGTACTGGTCGGCAGTTGCCAGATTGAGGAAAAGCCCCGAACAGACGGTAGCCGATACGACGCTGACCGTTTTCTTCATGAAACGTACGAAGAGCGATGTGATGCTTCCCAGCATACCGCTGGCTGTCATTGCCCCGCCGAAACACATGGCACATAATATCAGCCAGATGGTATTCATCATTCCCGACATACCACGGGTGGCAATTAAATCTGTCAAAACAGCATTGTCGGTCTGCAGGCTTGTCTTGCCGTAGATGGTCATCATCAGTCCTTTAAATAGGGAGTCGAAGTTGGAAACGGCAGCCCCCGAAATTTCCCGCAACAAATCCGGTTGGAAGATCAGAGCGAAAATGCCCGCCAATAGAGTGGACAGAAACAGGGTAATGATGGAAGGCACTTTCCGTGCAATCAATATGCCTGTTGCTATCGGTATAATCAGCAGCCACGGGGTGATATGGAACTTTTCATTCAGGGCAGCTGCCACTTCCGCGATGTGCTGGGTATTGCTGGCGTCATGAGACAGACCTGCTACCGTAAATATAATCAGTGTGATGATCAGTGAGGGCACCGTAGTAATCATCATGTAGCGGATATGACGGAAGAGGGGCGTGTCCGTGACGGATGCCGCCAATATGGTCGTCTCGGACAAGGGAGAAACCTTATCGCCGAAATAGGCACCGGAGATGATAGCTCCCGCAATCCAGCCTTCTTCAAATCCCTGTGCCTTTCCGATGCCCATGAGGGCAATACCGATAGTGGCGATCGTTGTCCATGAACTTCCGGTCATAACGGAGATCAATACGCAAATAATACAGGTGGATGTCAGGAAGAAACTGGGATGGATAATCTGCATCCCGTAATAAATCAAAGTGGGCACTACTCCGCTAATCATCCAGATACCGCTTAATGCGCCGATAATCAGTAAGATGATGATGGCTGTTGTCACTCCTGCCACGTTGTTCGTGATTGCCAGTTCGTAGTCTTTCCAAGGGATTTTGTAGAAAGCCATGCCGATAAGGATACAAATGGCGGTGGGAGTAAGCAGCGAGATCTGACCTCCGCCATTGAGGGGAGTACTACCAAATACACGAATGGTGGCGCATAGTAATATCACTAATACGACGATGGGCAATAGTGATATGAGGGGAGGAGGAGCGTTCTTCATTCTAAATATAAAGATTTATTATTTAATCTGGTGGTTTAGGTTTCTTTCTTATTTAACTACCTAACCTTCAATGATGTCGGATGCTTTATTGATTTCAGGCATCGATTCCGGTAAATGTCTTTAGAGCATATCCTATCAGGAAGCTGATACCAGCCACGCTGAAACTGAGTACAGCCATTTCTGTAAACCGCTTTCGGAAGCTTTCACCACGGGCTACGGAATAATAGTAGTTGAAAAGGGCAATGATGATAAGTGCCATGGTCAGCATCACTCCCAAAGCTACGATTACATTGCTGATCAGTATAAACGGAGTAACCAGTGACACTACCGTGATCAGATAGGCGATTCCTGTATATACAGCTGCTTTTACCGGATGTTTCTTATCATCCCCTTCCGATTTGGTAGAAAGATATTCGGAAGATGCCATTGACAGTGCAGCGGCTATCCCTGTGATACTGCCGGTCAGTGCTATCAGTTTACTGTCACTCAAGGCAAGTGTGAAACCTGCCAGTGCACCTGTAAATTCAACCAGCGCATCATTAAGTCCCAGTACGACCGATCCCATATATTCCAGCCGTTCTTCATTGATTAGTGAAATCAACTTTTGCTCGTGCACTTCTTCTTCATGTGCCAGCCGTTGTAGGTCCGGTATATGGGCATATTTATCATAATTATTATGGGCATTTTCCTCACTGGACTCCATTAATTTGATGGCGAATGTGATACCTAGTATGCGTGCCAGAAAGTAGAAACGGGCGATACGCTTATAGTCCGGACCGATTTCTTTTCCTGTATATTTCTTGAGGATAGCGTAATGCGACTTTTCTTCTGCTGCTATCAGTCGGAGCGTTTTGCGGTTATTCTCGTCTTTTTCGATAGATGCGAGCCGTTCATATAAGATGCTTTCTGTTATCTCGTTTCGTTGAAAGCGGGTGAATTCGGCAATATCCTGTTGGGTTGGAATCATTTCTTTATTTTTTTGGTCGCGCAAAGATACAATAAAAAGACAGAATTCTTTTTGCCTTGCCGGACAGCACAATAAAATTTATTATAAGTTTATATTTTATTGGAATATAGATGCTTTCCTGTTACACCGGATTCGTCTTGCGCCTCAGCCACCAGTAACGGATGAAGAGTACGCCGGTCAGGATCAGTGCGATGGACAGTCCTGTGTAGAAGACAGATATAAAACTTTCGGGCAACAGGTGGAAGCTGCGGATGGTGATGCCCATACAGATCATAAAGATCATGACGATCCAGCTTTTGACATCGAAGAAGGAGAAAGGGCAGTTCTTCTGTTCCTTTTTCCGTTCGATCCTTTGAGTATGCTTGTAATAGAGTCTTTTGAAGATTAATACGAAGAACAGCAGAAAGACGATGGTTGCTTCTCCTATCTTGAACATCCAGCCTTCGGAGTTATTAAGCCATGTAACGATGCCTATTCGCAAGATATTGGCACCGGCGATAATCCAGACGGTGCCTGCTGTGATAAGTAAGATTTCTTTGTTAACTCCGTATTTCATGTTTCCCTTTTTTTGTATTAAACGGTTTACTGCTCCGTTTTGTTGACTCACTTCTTCGACAAAGTTGTAATTAGTAAAGAAATGCAGGTCAGTGTAGCTCCAATTCCAATAACACCATGCCATCCGTACAATTGCCAGAATGTACCCGCAAGGAAGGTTCCCAGGGAACCGCCGACGAAGTAGGTCGTCATGAAAATTGTATTGATGCGGTTGGAGGCTCGGGGTGACAGTTCGAAGATACTGGTCTGATTACTGAGCTGGATGCACTGCATACCTATGTCGATGATGATAATTCCCAGAATGATACCAAGGTAGGTGTTTTCTCCGACGAAGAAGAGTAGCCATGAAAAGAGGATCAGTCCGCAACCGATGAAGTTGAAGCGGCGGACACCCACTCTCTTTACGTATTTCCCCACAAAGGAGGCGGTTAATGCTCCCGCCACACCGCATAATCCCAGCAAACCGATGATGTCGCTGTTGGCATGAAAGGGGGCTTGCCCCATCTTGAAGGCAAGGCAGGACCACATGGCAAGAAGGGAACCGAAGTTTAACGCCGCACGAATGGAATAAATGCGCAGCTGCGGAAACTCTTTCACCAAAGCCAGCAGGGATTTCATCAGGTCGCCGTACTTGCCCCGGAAGTTGGTCTGAATATCGGGAAGGACTTTGAGCACGACAATCGCGCAGACGAACATCATGGCTGCGGCGATGTAATACATTTCGCGCCATCCGAACAGTTCGCCGACGAATCCGCTGACCACCCGTGAAGCAAGGATTCCGGTCAGCAAGCCCGATAGGACGATCCCGACATTCCTGCCTTTGTTTTCCGGACGGGAGAACTGGGCGGCTATGGGAATGAATATCTGCGGAATCATGGAGCAGGCTCCCGTGAAGAACGAAGCAAGGAGTATCAGATGGATATTATCTGCCAAAGCAATCGTCAGCAGGGAGAATATCAGGACAAAGAAATTGACAAGGATAATCTTTTTCCGCTGATACAAATCACCTAAGGGAGTGATAAACAAGAGTCCCGCTGCATAGCCTATCTGTGTGACCATGGCAATCAGGTTGGTACGGAATTCTGATATGCCAAGTTCATGGCGTATCATATTTAGCAGCGGTTGGATATAATAGATGTTGGCTACCGAGACTCCTGCCACAATGGCGAGCGTCCACAGGATGGATGCCGGCAGACCTCCGTTTTCTTTCAATGACTGTTTCATGCCGCAAAGATAATGAATATCACTCAACAAAGAAAGTGGTGGAGATGGTATTTCCTTCACCGTCTACTGCCGTCAGCGAATGTTTGCCGGCGGCGGGTTGCAGGGAGATTTTGTGAAAGTCCTGTGTCTGGGCTTGGTAGGTCTCGTCAAGATGCCAGAAAATGGTAGCATTAGGATTGCTGTGCGCCAGTTCTACAGTCAGGAAACCTTTGCTGCCATCCAGTTGCTTGGGCAGTTTGATGCGTGCGTTCATCGGAGGATAGATAAATTGCATCGGCTGGAAAGTATCTTCTCCGCATCCGGCTTTGAAAGGAGGCAGCGGTTTATACTCCGGATGATGTTGTTTGTAATACCATTCCCATACGGGTGGCAGTGTGAACCAGCTTTTCTGAAGCGTAGGCTCCGTGTTGGCGCAATTTTCATAAATACGCTGGCTTTCATCGGCTGATAAAGTGACGAGGTGGTGATAGGGGCATGCCTCTGTCCGCAGTCCTGCCGGTAAAACAAGAAGCGTGTCCGTTTCATCACAGAACCGTCCTTTCAGATGTCCCGATTTCCGGCAGACCTCTGCTTCGACAAAGATGCCCGTAGGGCGTGTAAACCACGAAGAGGCGGGAAGCAGATTAAAAATATCGAATAGTACGGGACCCGCTGTCTGTGCACCCACCAGTCCGGGCTTTCCTTCTCCGGTGGCATTTCCTACCCATACGCCGACTGCATAGCGGGGCGTAACACCCACCGCCCAAGCATCCCGGAATCCGTAGCTTGTTCCGGTTTTCCATGCAATGGTCTGCATGGAAGGAATGGATTTCCAGTCAATCTCTTCGGGACGGTTGACTTCTTTCAAGGCATCGAATGTCTGCCATACGGCGCCTGGCTGAAAAGGATCGGTTGATTCTGTGATTCGGCTTGTCGGGAGCAACAGGCTGCAAGACCTTTGCGGCAGTTGCAACAAACTGCGTCCCATCATTGCATATGCGTTTGTTACATCCCATAAAGTGGCTTCCGCTCCTCCCAGAATAAGTGATAAACCATAGTGGGAAGAAGAACGGTTGATGGTTTTTAGCCCGATCTGTTGCAGGAAGCTATGAAACTTCGGGACTCCGTATCTTTGCAGCATCGTGACTGCGGGAATATTTAATGAACGCGCGAGAGCTTCCGAAGCGGGAACAGCTCCTTCGAACTGCATACTGAAATTCTGTGGCGTAAATCCGTTGATATTGACAGGTACGTCCGGCAGCAACATATCCGGCAGTAAACTTCCTTCCTGTAACATCGCGTAATATAAGAAAGGTTTGAGAATACTGCCCGTACTTCTCGGAGCCTGAATGACGTCCACTTGATTTCCTCCCTGCTTTTGGTCGAAATGGACGTTGCCGCAGTATGCCACCACTTGATTGCTCGGAATGTCAATCACCAGAATGGCCAGATTACGAATATCACTTCGCCTGAATTCGTTGCTCCATCGTTCCGCCAGGTCTTCTATCTGAGTCTGAATGCCCTTGTTGATGGTCGAACGGGAGTATTCGCCGTTTCGTTCCTGATAGAACCGGCTGACCAGATACGGTGCGATCTGTGGGAGCGGATGAGGCTCATCGGGAAGTGGCTCGCTGATAGCCAGTTCGTAGGTAGACGAATCGATGGTTTTCTTTTCGAGAAGCTGTTTCAGCAGGCGGTTTCGCTTGTCAAGCAGCGTTTTTCGTCCTTTGGACAGATGAATCATGGCGGGCGCGTTGGGAAGAACGGCAAGCATGGCAGACTCCGCCCACGATAGGTCATCGGCAGAATGTCCGAAGTAGCGCCATGCGGCGGCATCCAGTCCCACTACATTTCCTCCGAAAGGGGCATGGGAGATATACATGGAAAGAATTTCTTCTTTGGAAGCGCGAAATTCCAGGCGGGTGGCCCAGATCATTTCAATCAGTTTCTCACGGAAGGTGCGCGATTCGTTCCGTGCCAGGCGGATGGTCTGCATGGTCAGCGTACTGCCTCCGCTTACGATGCGTTTATTCTTCACATTCTGATAGAAAGCTCTTCCGATAGCGAACGGATTGACTCCCCAATGGTGATAGAAATGTTTGTCTTCGAAAGTAATGAGGCATTCCTTGATCTTTTCCGGAGTCGTGTTTCGGGGAGGAAATCTCCATTGGCCGTCGGAGGCGATGCGTGCACCCAGCAGTTCCTCGTTCCGGTCCGTCACTACTGTGGAGTAGGGGACATGAAAAAGGTGGCGGGGAAGACAAAAGATATATCCTGTCACCAAAAAAGCAAGAATACAAAGTATTACTTTTTTGGTGACGGACAATCGTTTGAAGAAATTCAAGATTTTGCTTCCCATGCACTTATGCTATCTGTCAATGCTGTCTTATTGTTCAGAGTCTTGTCAGCGGCTGACAGTCGTTCTTCCCGCTTTGGTGCGTGCCTGTACCGCTGCGTCGTACATAGCTTCGCACTGAATGGCCGGAAGAATAAAGTTACCTGCATAAGTTGCCTGCAACCTTACGGTAAATGTTTTCGATTCACCCCGTCGCAGGTCGAAATAAGTCAATACCCGGTCATCACGAATATCTTTATAGGTATACTTACCGGCTGAACTTTCCGGAACATTCGCCTCATTGGTACTGGAAGAGGACACTTCCGGAACAATCATCCGTTCATTATATATTTCCCATCCGGACGGTATGATATGCGTCAGTGCCAGATTGCTGTAATCGGAAGTACCGCTGATATTGGATAGGGTGACCGCAGACATAAAGTCCGTTCCCTGTCTGATGTCTTCCACGGAAATCGGTGAACCTGCCATATCTGTGTATTTCACATCCAGCCGGATATTATCGGCAATGGCTGGCAGCGTATCATTCAGCAATTGGGTACGTGTAATCAGGTCTACACTCAATGCTCCTTTGCCCTTGTTCTTCACAGAGACTGTTCCCGATTTCGGAGAAGTAGCTATCTCCTTTTCAAATACGGCTTTAGCAGATTTCACGGCGGGCTGTTGCTTGCCGTTCCAGTTCCATGTGAAATCCAGTGTACCGGATAATTGCTCCGCAAGGCGTCCCATTGCCATCAGGGCAAAGGCGGTAGACTGCGTGCTGAACCAGTTTTCCTGTGCCAGATTCTGTGATACCTTCTTAGCCTGTTGCAACGCATCCCGATCCCGCTTCATCAGAATGAGCGTTTCCAGAATCATTGCTTCATCCCGGTCGGACGAACCGTAAATCAGGTTCATGGAAGAATAAGGAATGACGGTCGTTTCTGCGTTGTATACTAATTCTCCGGCAGGTTTCATCTTACCGGTCAGCGCATAGGCGGCTGCCAGTCTCCATTTGGCTTGGATGGAGAGTCCCGGCTGTTCCTTCATGCGGTTCATGGCTCCGTATTCCGGTGCACCGGCCAGTGCAAGGGTATAGAGGCGGAAGGCCTGCTGCAATTCCGATTGCCATATCTGCCAGTTGCTTGCTTCCTGCGGCATACGCCAGTTTTGGGCGGCGGCACGCTGGAAGCGTTTCCATTTGTTCAGTACGTTCGGATGAACGGCATACCCTTTTTCTTGTGCCAGTGTCAGGAACATACCCGTGTAAGAAGTGATCCATTCGTCGGCGACGGCGTTGCCCGGCCAGTATACAAATCCGCCGTTGGGAAGCTGGCGGGCATATATCTGCCGGATAGCTTCCTGTACATTCGTCTTTATTTTCTCGGCCTCCTGTTCGTCCACCGCCTTGAACTGGGAGACGAATAAGAGAGGTAATGCTTTGGAAGTCAGTTGCTCTGTGCAATGATGCTGATAGTTGTATAAGAAGTCGAATCTACGGCTGATGTCTACCGACGGAATGCGGGAGACTTCCAGTTGCACCTGATTGTTAGCCGAAGAAGAACCTGCCAGTGTGTATGACAGTTCGGCCTCCTGACCGGCTTCTATCCATTGGCTGTTGCGTAAGGTAACCACCGGATTCGGATTCCGGACTTCTATTTCGATCGTTTCTTTTGTCTGCTGTCCGTTGCCGCTTGCCGTCAGGTGGATGGTTGCCTTTCCGGTTTTGCTGCCTGTTTTCAGAGTGAAGTATGCCAGTTGGTCACCCGGCTGGTCAAAAGTGAGTGACTGCTGGCGATTGCCCGTGATCTGTACGCCTGCGCCGGATGCTTCCAGCGATACGGTCACGTTCTTCACTTGGTTCTCCATAGCGAATACATTTACCGGAACGGTAATTTCTTCCTGCGTACTCAATACACGGGGCAGAGTAGACAACAGCATGAGCGGTGTCCGCACAAATGCAGTCTTTTCCGCATTTCCGTAAGCGCCGTCCTGTCCGGCAACTACCATCGCACGTACAGAACCCACATACATCGGAAGCTTCAACGTATGTGTCTGTTGCTTACCTTTTGCGAGATAGAAAGGACCGATGAATTTGACCACCGGTTTGAAACGGTTGGCTTTGGCATCTGCCGGTTTCAGCGAGGCATCTCCACCCGTGCTGAACAATGAACTGTAACGTCCGCCGGAAGCACCCAGCACATCGTCGTACATATCCCATGTACGGATGCCGAGAGCCTCGCGTGCATAAAACTCGTTCCACGGGTCGGGCGTCTTGAAGTTAGTCAGATCGAGCAGACCGTCATCCACAATCGCCAGTGTATAAGTCATCGGTTTTCCGCTTTTCTCGCTGACAGTCACGTTAAAGTCAGTTTCCGGACGCAGCACTTCCGGCATCTTGATCTGCGGTTGCAGAATCGTCTGACGGTTGGTCACAAATACCGGAGCAATGCCGTACATACGGATCGGCAGATCATTGACTGTCTGCGCATGAGGCTGCAATAGGCTGATATGCAGATAAACATTCGGAGCCATTTCCGGTGTAATCTTGAAGGTGAGTTTCGTATCTCCCTGATCGGACACTTCGAGCCATTGCTGCTGCAAGACGGTCGAACCGTTTTCGAGGGATACCAGCGCACGTCCTCCGGCGGCTGCGGGAATGATTGCCGTGGCTGTTTCTCCTATCTCATAAGAATCTTTGTCCAGTGAGAAAGCAAGCATCTTGATGCCGCTCGGGTCTGTCTTGTTCGAACGTCCGCGCCAGTCGGGCCAGTCGATGTAGACGGTTCCTCCGGTGGCGTGTCCGCTTTCACGGTCTTTCACGTACACCAGATAGCGTCCCCAATCCGGATAATTGATGCGGAACTTGAAGGAGGCTTTTCCTCCTGTGGTCTGCAGGTTACCACTGGCAACGGGAGTGATGGAACTGTTGTTGATATAGGTTCCGAAAGACTCTTCACCGTTTTCCCACCACCAGCTCCAGCTGATCCGGTAGATTTTATATTCCAGATTGGAACGGTTCACCGGCTGTCCCTGATCGTTGACCGTCACGATATCAAACACATGATCTTTGTCTGTTTCGATATACTTTCCTTTCGGCTGGTTCAGATTGATGCCCACATACGATGTGAACGGAGAGAAGGGAACAGTCTGCGAGTAGATGCTTGCATCTCCTCCCGGTTCGAAGACACGGGTGGTGAGCGTTGCATTCAGCATACCCGGAGCACCCGTTGCTACCGGAAGCTGTATGTTGACGCCTGCTCTTCCTTCCGCATCCAGTACCCCGTTGAACACATCCGCCCGGACGGTCGTAAAGTCCGTTGCCGGATTGTTGAACAGGTATTGTCCGTAGTTCTTGAACTGCGTATTGACTTTCGATAAGGACATTTCGACCTTTGCTTTCAGTCGCGATGCGGTGGCTCCCGTCAGCCATGAAGAAGTAAGCGGGGCATATACGTCTTTGCTCGAAGCCTGAAGGATGGTTGGCAAAGCCAGCGTAATCTTCAGACGGTTCGGCTTGATGGTTTCGATGCGCAGACTCTTGTGGAAAGCGGTTCCTCCTACTTTCACGTAGGCATTCCATAATCCGGTGGGATCGTCGGCTTGCGTGGGCACGGCAAATGTATAGAATCCGTTTGTCCCCTGGGTAGAGATCATTTTGGTATAGAACTGTCCTCTTGGATTGTAAATCTCCAATGCTACCGGATGTTTGTCCGGAATACGTTTCTCACGGTCTTCCAGCATGAAAGAAATATGCAGTGTATCTCCCGGACGCCATACGCCTCTCTCGCCATAGATAAATCCTTTCAGACCTTTCTGAATGTCTTTTCCTCCCACATCGAACCGGCTGACCGACTGCTCCTCGCCATCGACCACGCGTACATACGCCTTTTGCTTGTCCGCTTCGGCCACCGCTATGAAAGGAACTCCCTTCGGAGTGATTTCTACCAGCCCTTCACCGTTCGTCTCTCCCTTTCCAATCGGCTGAAGCTGGAAGTTATAAATCGTCAGTTGTGCTTTCGCTACCGGTTTCGTATCCAAAATGTTATTTACTGCAATCCACAATTTATTCAGTGAATTACGTTTCACAATCATTCCCAGATTGGAGGCAAGGATATTGCAGGCGGCTATCCGGTCGGAATTCATATAGTAGGACGGATGGCAGGGGTTATCCCGTTCTGTCCATCGGTACTGACTCCAGTCCATCGGTACGCTGCCATTATAATAATAGTATGTTTCCGGAGTGTCCCATACTGCTTCATCGTCTTCCGACAATGTCTCTCCGCTGACTTTGGTCAGGTTGTCGGAAGACTTGTTGTCCGCAAACTGCATTTCCTTGTTTTCACTTCCCCCGCAAGGATAAGCGGAGTATTCCTGGCGGAACGAGAGGATGACACGGTAAATGGCTCCCGGCTCCTGATGAATCAATCCGGCAAGGTCTATCGAATAGTCTTCCCAGCGGTGCACATCTTTGGAAGAATCTTTCGCCAGCCACAATGTCTTCTTATAAACCAGTCTTCCCGAACGGCGCAATTCATTGGCTGAGGAGAGCGAGTTGTTCTGCATGAACATCAATACGTTGTTTTCGAAAATACGGATCACGCTCAAATCCACCGCATATAGATTGACGGCACGGAAGGGGATGATCAGACTTTTCGAATCGGGCAGGATAGCGGCGGAAGTAGCCATTTCTACCTGCGGTTTCAGGTTCAGTTCGCTGAATGAGATGGAGTGGGAAGTGCCCCAAGGTTTTCCTTTACTTTTTTTTTATCCTTCATGGGAATTTAACAAAAAGTTTTTTTTTTTGGTTTGTTTTGAAATAATTAAAAAATCTTTTTTCCCTATTTTGTAAGATCTATAACGAGATTTCCGGGATCTCACTATATCCTTTTA
>OBHX01003378.1_pt1 | contig 11436 bp, 7 predicted proteins | sample 1519331 | NCBI WGS metagenome assembly OBHX01 (sample SAMEA2602897, study PRJEB22501) | metagenome
CACCTGCTGATATACTGGAGGCAGCAGTACTGTATCTTCGTGTTTATTTTGTGGGCTTTCCGTTTTTGTTTATGTACAATATCCTTTCAACGATGTTCACATCGATCGGAGAGTCAAAAATTCCACTGGGTCTTTTGATATTTTCTTCTGTTTTGAATATATTTATGGATCTTTGGATGGTGGCAGGACTTGGCCTGGGTGTGTTCGGTGCAGCCCTTGCAACTCTCATTGCACAGGGGATTTCCGGAGTGTTTTCACTTTTGATTTTCTTTAGTCGGATGCGCCGGTATAAAAGCCATTTTGCCTGGTTTGATGGGAGAGAGTTACGTTCTATGCTTCGAATCGCCGTACCATCAGTTCTCCAGCAATCCACAGTATCAATTGGTATGATGATCGTACAGGCAGTTGTAAATCCATTCGGTACACAGGCACTCGCCGGTTATTCGGCAACGATGCGGGTAGAAAATGTTTTTTCATTGATTTTTGTATCCATTGGAAATGCAGTCTCACCGTATGTATCTCAGAATCTTGGCGCAAAGAAAATAGAACGTCTCAAAAAAGGATATCACGCTGCACTGGTGTTGGATCTGTGGTTTGCAGTTCTTGCTTTTGTAGTCATTGAAACACTGCATACTCAAATTTCCTCGTTATTCCTGGGGAAAGATGGAACCGCTTTAGCATATCAGGTATCTGGGGATTATATGAGATGGCTCGGTTACTTTTTCATTTTCATGGGTATCAAGATGGCAACGGATGGCGTTCTTCGTGGACTTGGAATCATGCGGCCTTTTCTCATTGCAAATATGGTCAACCTGGCAATCCGTCTGTCAGTTGCTTTGATCTGCGCACCTCGTTTTGGCATCGTATTTGTCTGGCTTGCGGTACCTGCCGGTTGGTTGGCTAATTTTTTGATTTCTTATGTGGCGCTCAGAAAATCATGGCCAACTGAAAGGGGAGAAATTTAACAACTATACTATACTCGGATTTCTCGTTGACATACTACCTTCTATTTGATATTATTTATCAAGTAATAAAATATTCCATGAGGGAGTAGTTAGCGCGAAAGTGTGGTTTGTCAACATTCTGATTGTAGTACAGAGTACAATCTGGCAAATCTTAAATAATGAGACTCATGTATATCTTTGCTTCGGAATAAGAAGTCTGATCCGAGGTGAAGATATACATGAGTCTTTTTTTACGCAGGCAGCGGGTCGACGTCGTGTCTGTACCAACCAGCAGAGTGCTGTAAGCTGCTGGAAGACAGGAAAAGATGTTGGGATGACGGAAACTCATGGAGAGAAAAAAGGAGGAAACTATGGAAAACTTTATTAACAATGCTCCATTTGCGCTGGTTCTGGTTGCACTTGTGATTGGGTTTGTGCTGTTGATCAAAGGAGCGGATTATTTTGTGGAGGGAAGTTCAAGTGTGGCAAAGCGTTTGCATGTGCCGGCAATCATCATCGGACTTACGATCGTGGCGATGGGAACGTCGCTTCCGGAGACGGCGGTCAGTGTGTCGGCTTCTCTTACAGGAAATAATGAACTTGCTGTGAGCAATGTCGTAGGTTCCAATATCTTTAATCTGATGGTGGTTATTGGTGTCTGCGGCGTGTTGGCTACGGTTAATGTGGCAAAAGAGACGATTCGAAGAGACATCCCGTTTTCACTGATCTGTGCCGGTATGTTACTGCTCTTTGGAATCGCCGGAATCGGAGATACATCTTCGATGATACTGGGGCATCTGGATGGCGTAATCTTTCTGGGATGCTTTGCCGGTTATATTTTCTATATGATCCGTACGGCGATGAAAGCCAGTAAAGAAGGAAAACAAGTGGAGATTGAAGGTGGTTCGGACGAAGAGATCAGGCTGATATCCATGCCGTTAAGTATTATTTTTATCGTTGGTGGTGCGGTTGCTATTGCCATTGGTGGAGATGTTACTGTTGATGCGGCAGCAAGAATTGCCGGTGATCTTGGGATGAGTCAGACGCTGATCGGACTTACGATCGTTTCCATCGGAACTTCTCTGCCGGAACTGGTAACTTCAATCGTTGCAGCGAAAAAGAACGAAGTAGATATGGCACTTGGAAACGCAGTGGGATCCAATATATTTAACATTCTGATGGTTCTCGGTATCGCATCTGCGATCAGCCCGATTACGCTCATCAGAGAAAATATCATTGACCTGTGTGTGCTGATTGTATTTACCGTATGTGTGTGGATCTTTGCGGTGACAAAGAAACGGATCGGAAAAGTGGAAGGATTCTGTATGATCGCACTTTATGTGGCGTATGCGATTTATATTGTGATCAGATAATAATTAAAAACAATTATTGAATCACAGAGAGGGAGAACATGTTATTATTTTTAAAGGTATTTTTCACGGAATTTATCGCGGAAATGGGTGACAAGACGCAGCTGATGCTGATCGCGCTGACTTCCAAGTATAAGTTAAAAGATATTATCATGGGAACGGCGGCAGCGATCCTGGTGCTGAATGGTCTTGCGGTACTGGCGGGCGGACTGGTCAGCGAATTTATCCCGGAATGGCTGATTAAGATTGTTGCAGCTTTTGCCTTCCTTTATTTTGCGGCATCGACGCTTGCAGGAGACGAGGATGAAGAGGAAGAAGAGGGCGGAAAGAGCAAGATCAAATTTGCTCCTCTGGCAGTGTTCTGCACGTTCTTTGTAGCAGAGCTGGGAGATAAAACACAGCTGACAGCCATTACCTTTGGTGCTAATGAAGGGATGGGGGCTGCGTTTATCGTATGGATCGGATGCTCTCTGGGACTTTTTTTAGCGGACATTCTTGGCATGCTGGTGGGATATCTGTTAAAGAGCAAGACTCCGGATGGACTGTTAAATACGCTGGCATTTGTGATCTTTGCAATCTTCGGTATCTACACAGCCTATCAGGCACTGAATCTGATCAGTGAAAGCGTCTGTCCGATCACCGTATGGCCGCTTCTGGCAGCTGTTACGGTGGCTTTCGTGGTGATTTGCGTCTGGCTTTATATGAAAAAGAAAAAGGGCCAGGATGTGTCAGCGGATAAAGGATAGTTTTTGAAGGATAAGAAGCCTGTGGGTGATCGAGGATACGATTGCCGGACAGATTTCTGAGTAAAATATAAGGGAACAGATCGTTGTACAGGTCTGTTCCCTTATATTTTTGCCTTATATTATTTTAATGTGAATTCAAGATATACCGGATCATGATCCGAATAGGTGTATCCGGTGTTGATGTTGTCGTAGGAGACGCATTCGATATTGTCTGAGATAATAAATCCATCCAGTGTTACGGTATACGTTTCACCCGGCACATATTCCATGTCGGCGTTTCTGGCGCTGTTCCACAGGGAATCCCGTTCCTCGTCCGTCAGCTGATCGATGCAGAAAGAAAAGTGGTCAGGAAGGCTGGCTCTCGGGAAGGGGTATGCCCAGGACTCACGATTTTCGGAATCGTCCTCGGAGGCTTTCAGGTCATGGTTAAAATCACCGCCGCACAGGACGTAATTGCCGGCCTCGTATTCTTTCTGCATGTCATCGGCAAGCATACGGATCTGACCCTCACGGATTGCGTCGCTGTTGCCGTAGGCGGACATGTGGAGTTCAAAAATTACAAGTTCTTTTCCGTTATCCACAGGCAGTCTGGAAATACTGTAGCAGCGATCCAGGTCAAAAAATTTACTGAAGGATGTAGACACCGGGAAACTTCTCCGCAGAGAATCGGTCACCAGATATCTGGAAAACAGAGCAAGCCCCGATTTGCTGCTTCCATGTGGCTGTGTAAACGGATAGAAAAGAAATGCGGAGTCATAGTTCTGTGCGAAGACAGAATTGTAGGAACTCAGGCAAGTCTTTAAGATGGAATATTCGTTTACATGATAACTTCTGGTGGAATCAAGATCTACTTCCTGAAGCAATGCAAAATCAGGTTCATAAGAAGCAATGAGTTCACCGGCTCCCTGTATGGTGTTCTGCACACTTTCTTTGCTTTTTGCCCAGGAGGATCTGCCGCCGTCCATGAAGAAACTGAAGTCCGGTGTGTAAGCACCGAAACCAAGGTTGTAGGTCAGTGCGGAGTAGGTTTCCCCGGTAGTCAGTGCCGTGTTGTACCGTGCGGATGCAGAATCCGGGCGGGCTCCGGAAGTCAGTCCCTCCAGATCTTCTCCGGCGTCAGGGGCAGATTCCACTTCCAGAACCAGATTGTCTTCGATGCGATGATAGCTGGCATAGAGATAGATGATATAAGCGATCAGCACCAGCAAAATCACCCCGAGTACGATACCAAGTACTTTAAAAATTTTCTTTACGGTTTTTTTCATAGTATGCCTTTCTCTTTGTAAAATCCAGGTAAAGTTTTTATTCCTTTGAGTGTATCATATTCGGGGTGAAAACTCTATAGTTCTGTTATCCGATCGGTTCAAAATCAGCAGCTCCGTGTTTACACAGCGGGCAGATGTAGTCTGCCGGAAGTTCATCGCCCTCGTAGATATAACCGCAGACTTTGCAGACAAAACCTTTCTTTCCTTCGGTTTCCGGTTTTGGTTTTACGTTGTTCTGGTAGTAGGTGTAAGTCATGGTTTCCTGATTGCTCATCACGCGGGCTTCGGTCACGCTGCAGATAAACATACCGTGGGTACCGAGATCTACATAGTCTTCTACTTTGAGAGACATAAAGGCATTGATGTATTTATCCAGGAAGACCAGTCCGTTGTCGGAACGGTGTACGGTCTGACCGGCAAATTTATCCACGCTTCGTCCGGTCTGGAAGCCAAACTGCTGGAAGACGGAGAACGGTGCTTCCGTGGACAGACAGTTGACATTTAACATACCGGTCTGTTTGATGACATGGTGTGAATAGTTTGCTTTGTTGATATTAACTGCTACACGGTTCGGGGTATCGGTCAGCTGGATAACGGTGTTTACGATCAGACCGTTATCTTTCTTACCGTCGTTAGAAGTTACCACATACAGGCCGTAACCGATCCGGAACAGGGCGGTCAGATCATTTTTATTGGCAAGGGTATCGTTCTGGGCAATGTACTCTTTGCACAGTTCATCTGCCATGGCTTCCAGCTGATCCTGATTTTCCTGATTGATGGCGGAGAGGATCTTTACGGTGGTATCGAGCCAGTTGATCTTTTTACATTTTGCCATCATCTCACGCATCACTTTGGCAGCCAGCGGAGCCCAGGAACCGTTCTCGATCAGACCTACCGTACGGTTCTGGAAGTTGTGTTCCACCAGACGGGAGATATAGTCGTGCATAAACGGATAGATGCTTGCGTTGTAGGTTGTGGTGGCAAGGATCAGTTTGCTGTAGCGGAAAGCATCGGAGAGAGCCAGGGACATATCGTCTCTTGCCAGATCGTATACGACAACCTTCGGACATCCTTTGCTTCTTAATTTGTCAGCCAGCAGATCGACTGCTTTTTTCGTATGACCATAGACGGAAGTGTAGGCGATCACGATGCCCTCTTCTTCCGGTGTGTAGGAGGACCAGGTGTCATACAGACCGATATAATGTCCGAGATCTTCTGAAAGTACCGGTCCGTGGAGTGGGCAGATGATCCGGATATCGAGGGTTGCAGCCACTTTTAAGAGGGACTGAACCTGTGTGCCGTATTTTCCTACGATGCCGATGAAGTATCTGCGGGCTTCGTCATCCCAGTCTTCTTCCACATCCAGAGCACCGAATTTGCCGAAGCCGTCAGCGGAGAAGAGCACTTTATCAGTGCTGTCGTAAGTTACCATAACTTCCGGCCAGTGTACCATCGGAGCAAATACAAAGGTCAGCTGATGGTTTCCAAGACTTAACGTGCCGCCGTTGGTAACTTCGAGCTTCTGTCCCTCCAGAGTAAGTCCGAAAAAGTTGTAGATCATCTGGAAGGTCTTCACGTTGGCGACAACGGTGGTGTCCGGGTAAACTTTCAGGAAATTAGCCACGTTGGCTGCATGATCCGGTTCCATGTGCTGCACGATCAGGTAGTCCGGTTTGCGACCATCAAGTACCTGCTCCAGGTTATCCAGCCATTCGTGGGTGAAGTTTGCATCTACGGTGTCCATGACAGCGATCTTTTCATCGAGGATCACGTAAGAGTTGTAATCCATACCGTTGGCTACCGGGTACTGTCCTTCAAATAAATCAACTTTGTGATCGTTGACGCCTACGTATTTGATAGTATCTGTGATTTTCATATATGGGAACCTCCTGTGTGTGGAATCTGTTTTTTTGTTATTATTAGTATACCCGGAAAAACCGGAAAATTCTGTTGCAAAAGCAACAAAATTGGAGTATGTTAAAAAAAACACAAAAAAGAAAGATGGGGGAATACAGATGGAGAAAGTGACATTGTTTTCACATATCCTGCCGGAAGAACAGGAACGGATGTGGGTATGTTTTCAGATGCGTGAGGTTGTATATGAAAATAACGAGATCATCATGGAGTATACGAATACGATGAAAAAGATCGGTTTGATCGCGGAGGGACAGGCTTCTTTATATGGCAGCGATGCGGAGGGCAATCAGTATCTGATGGATGAACTGAAAAAAGATGATGTCTTCGGGGAACCGCTGCTGTTACCGGAGATGTCGCAGCATTATTATGTCTGTGCGAAGGCGAAGACGCGTGTGATCTTTATCGATTATGAGCATGTGATCAAACGCTGTGAAAATGCATGTAAATTTCATAGCCAGATGGTCAGCAATCTGTTACAGATGATCGCCATGCGTGCCAGTCAGCAGGCAAACCGGATCTATGTCTTATCGAGAAACAGTACCCGGAAAAAAATTATGGCGTATCTGCATGAAGTGGGAGGAGGGAAAAAGAAACAGGTATTTACACTGCCGGTATCTTATACGACTCTGGCAGAATATCTGTGCGTGGACCGGAGTGCAATGATGCGGGAATTTAAAAATCTGTCGGAAGAGGGAGTTTTGTTCCGGGAAGGGAAAAATATACGGATTTTGTTGTAAAATGGAAGAAAAGAGATCTATAATTAAGAAAAATAAGGAAAAGAGGTACGTGTATGAAACTGACATTTTTAGGAACAGGAGCGGGGGAAACATATCCGGGATACTGGTGTGAATGTCCTCATTGTACTTATGCAAGAAAACACAGAGGAAAAAACCTGAGAACAAACAGCAGCATGGTGATTGACGAAGAGCTGCTGATCGATATGGGACCATCGTGTTTTGATAATGCAGCCCGGTTCGGAGTGAATTTATCAAAGCTCAAGACACTTCTGGTCACACATCCTCATGAAGATCATCTGTATCCGCAGCATCTGCACTGGAGAAATACAGACGAAAGCTTGCTGCCGCTTACTTATGTCGAAAAAATGAGACATGGAGGTCCACGGTTTACCGATATCCCGCAGCTGAATATTTACGGGAATTCTTTCGTGATGGAAACACTCAGAAAAAGTCTGGATGACATGGAAGAACTGAAAATAAATCTGCATGAGATCAGAGAGGGAAAGGAAGAGAAAACGGATGGGTACAGAATCTTGCCGGTTCGCGGAAATCATGGGTCGCAACGGGGATTTTCCCACAGTTATATCATTCAGAAAGATGGAAAAACGTTATTGTATGCGCTGGATTCCGGAAGTTATGACGAGGATCAGTTTGCATTGATACAGGAACATCAGTACGATGCAGTTATTATGGAAGGAACTACAGGACTGAATGAACAGTATGGCGGACATATGTGTCTGATGAACAATATCCGGATAAGGGACCGATTGAAGGAAAATAAGTGCCTGCGTGAGAATAGTAGATTTCTTTTGACGCATCTGTCCCCACACTGGTGTCCGCCGCATGACTGGTACGAATCGATTGTGGCGTCAGAAGGACTGGAACTGGCTTATGACGGTTTACAGATCGAGGTCTGAAAGGAAATAAGAGGTTCTGCATAAAAACAATGTGAATTTTTTGTCAAATATAGTGAATTGACCGGTAGTCAGTGTAATGTTACAATGAAGGAAACCGGGAAACTGTTCTCGGTTTCCCGGTTTCCTTTTCCGCTGAACCGTAAATGAGAACAGGACAGGAGAGAGAAATGAGAGAAAAAATCATTGATACAGCAATTGAAGAATTTACCAGGAATGGTTTGAAATTTACGATGAATGATGTAGCGAAAGCGTTGGGGATCAGTAAAAAAACCATCTATACGGTGTTCGAGAGTAAACAGGATGTGCTGATGGCGATTGCAGACCGATATGCCCGTGATTTTACGGATATGCGGCAGGAGATCGAGGCGGATACCGAACTGGATACAATGGAAAAGCTGGAACGGCTGTTTTGCGCAATTCCGACCAAGTATTATAACATCGGACTTAGCAGGATCTTCGAACTGGCACAGAAGTATCCGAAGCAGTATAAGTACCTGATGGAAGCAGTCAGTCAGGGGTGGGCACTTGCCGAGCAGTATCTGGAGAAAGGGATCCGGGAAGGAAAGATCCGGAAGGATATCTCGAAACCGGTCGTTATGGCGATGATCCGGGGAACGGTAACCTGCTTTCTGGAGAGCGATATTCTCTACAAGAACGGACTGACCTACGAACAGGGAAAAGAAGAGATGGTACAGATTATCATGAAAGGGATAAGAGAAGCGTGAAAGAGGTAAGAGTCCTTGAGATCAAGGAGAGCGTATTTGCAGACAATGACCGGCAGGCGGATAACCTCCGCCGGGAGTTAAAAGAACAGGGAGTATTTCTGATGAACTTGATGTCTTCACCGGGATCCGGAAAGACTACAACACTGAAAGGAACGATCGAGCAGTTAAAGGATCGGTTCAGGATCGGTGTGATGGAAGCGGATATTGATTCCGATGTGGATGCAAAGGCGATTGCGGAAACAGGTGTCAAATCGATCCAGCTGCATACCGGGGGTATGTGCCATCTGGATGCGGAGATGACCCGGCAGGGCGTGGAGGGTCTTGGCGTGGACGATGTGGATCTGGCGATCCTGGAAAATGTGGGGAATCTGGTCTGTCCGGCAGAATTTGATACGGGTGCATCGAAAAATGTGATGATCCTTTCCGTACCGGAGGGGCATGACAAACCGCTCAAATATCCGCTGATGTTTCAGATCTGTGATGCGGTGCTGATCAACAAGATCGATGTACTGCCTTATTTTGATTTTGATATGGAACGGGTGAAAGAGTATATCCAGCAGAGAAATCCACAGGCGAAGGTATTTCCGATCAGTGCGAAGACAGGGGAAGGCATGGATGCGTGGACCGAGTGGCTGGCTGCGCAGGTAACAGAATGGAAGAAATAAGGGGAAGGGAAATCTGTGGAAGGTACGAGTAAAGTAGCTTACAGGGAGTAACTACTGCAAATAAAAAGGGAAGCGTCTGTTATTCGAATTCAAATCGTTGCCGGTGGATTTGGCGAAGAAAATATAGAAGGCTGGCGCTGTGTAGGAGGATGAAAATGAAGAAAGAACTGGATAAGGAGCTGTATCCGGATTATGTCTATCCGGAATTCACCCCGGATCCGAACGAACCGTTCCGGGAGCCGATCGCGAAACTGGGCAAAAAGATCACAGACCGGATTCCGCAGAAACTGGGATTGAAAAAGATTACCAGAAACGATCCGGAGTACTGGGGACTTGCCGGCGTGCTTACCGATGAGGAAGCAGAACTGGCAGTAAAACTTGGTGTGAGAAAACCGAAGACACTGGCAGAAATCGTGAAACTCTCCGGTCTGGAAGAAAAAAAATGTGAAGCGCTGCTGGAAGAAATGTCAAGAAAAGGTCTTCTGGAATACAACTGGGAGAATCCGAAGCACGAAAAACAGTATGTGTTACCGATGTATGTACCGGGATGTGCAGAATTTTTCAACATGAACGCAAACATCCTGGACTCTAACCCGGAGATGGGAACTTTCTTTGAACATATGTCCCGTCTGCCGCTGGAGAAGATCACACCGTTCGTGCCGGAAGGCGGTGCCGGTATCGGTATGCATGTTATCCCGGTGGAAAAAGCGATCGAGATGGAAAATGAATCTGTAGATCTGGAACATATTTCCCACTGGCTGAACAAATATGAGGGAAAATACGCGGCAAGCCCGTGTTCCTGCCGTCGTTCCCGCCTGACCCACGGAGAGGGCTGCGCGGACGATCCGGAAGGCTGGTGTATCGCCGTCGGAGATATGGCAGATTATGTAGTGGAAACACAGAAAGACGGACGCTATATCGATAAAGCGGAGGCACTGGAGATTCTGAAGGCAGCAGAGGACAACGGATTCGTACATCAGATCACAAACATCGACGGTGCTAACAAAATCTTTGCAATCTGTAACTGTAACGTGAATGTCTGTTATGCACTGCGTACCTCTCAGCTCTTTAACACCCCGAATATGTCCCGTTCCGCTTACGTGGCGAAGGTAGAAAAAGCCAATTGTGTAGCCTGCGGAAAATGCGTGGAATTCTGTCCGGCAGGGGCGGTAAAACTGGGTCAGAAGCTGTGTGACAAAGAGGGATGCGAAGTGCAATATCCGCGGATTCCTCTTCCGTCTGAGCAGCCGTGGGGTGAACATATGTGGTCCCATAATTACCGCGATGTCAACCGGATCAACTGTTACGATACCGGTACTGCACCGTGTAAAACTGCCTGTCCGGCGCATGTTGCCGTACAGGGTTATCTGAAACTGGCAAAAGAAGGACGTTATGATGGCGCGCTGGCATTAATTAAGAAGGATAATCCGTTACCGGCAGTCTGCGGACATGTATGTAACCGCAGATGTGAGGATGCATGTACCAGAGGAACCGTCGATGAGGCGGTAGCCATCGATGAAGTAAAACGATTCCTGGCAGAACGTGACCTGAATGCGGAGACGAGATATATCCCGAAAAAGACGATTCCGTCTCTGAAAGGTGGATTTGATGAGAAAATCGCGATCATCGGTGCCGGTCCGGCGGGACTTTCCTGTGCATATTATCTGGCGCTGACCGGATACAAACCGACTATTTTCGAGAAAAATGAGGAACCGGGCGGTATGCTTCGTTACGGAATTCCTTCCTATAAATTAGAAAAAGATCTTCTGGCAGCAGAGATCGATGTGATCCGGGAACTCGGTGTGGAGATTCGCTGTGGTGTGGAGATCGGAAAAGATATCACGATCGAAGAACTGCGGGAACAGGGTTATAAAGGTTTCTACGTGGCGATCGGATGCCAGCGTGGAAGAAAACCGGGTATCACAGGAGAGAATGCAAAAGGTACTTATGCAGCCGTTGATTTCTTGCGGGAAGCGGGAGCGAAAGAAAGCTTTGCGCTTGATGGTGATGTTGTGGTTGTCGGCGGTGGGAATGTAGCTATCGATGCGGCGAGAATCAGCAGCCGTTGGTGGGGTTCGAAAATCTCCCTGGTCCTTCTGGAACAGCGGGGAAAAATTCCGGGCAGTAAGGAAAAGATTGTGGGAGGACTG
>OBHX01003401.1_pt1 | contig 11369 bp, 8 predicted proteins | sample 1519331 | NCBI WGS metagenome assembly OBHX01 (sample SAMEA2602897, study PRJEB22501) | metagenome
GGATCCGGCACCCACGGAGATCAACACTTTTCCCCTACACGACCCTCTTCCGATTGGGTACCCGGACCCCATCCGCTTCTGGATCTTTCTGTGGATCCGCCCGCCTGCCAGCATCGCATCCTTCTGGGCACTTGCCGACCTGCGGTTATCGATGTCCCCGGAGCGCAGCACAAACTCCACAAGATTCCGGACTGAAATACGGATCTCTTTTCTGTTATCTTCGTTCATGGCGCACTCCTTTCCTGCGGAATCCTGAACATGCGTTCTCCCCACGCATTGCCTGTTCTATCTTCTGGTCCCGCTGATTCCTTATCGCTCACGCAAGTATAGCATTTTTCATGTTCCCTGTAAAGCGGCGCATCCTCTGCGCCCCGCACGGTCGTTTGCGACAATCTACATTTTCGCGCGAGCGCGCATCATTGGCACCTTAGTGCCTTTTGTGTAATAGGGTTTCTTTTTACAAAAAAAAAGCAGCCTGCCATATTCTTCATACAGCCGCTGCCTCTCTTTGTCTTTATATATATTCTTACGCTACTGCGTGCATCGGATTCTTTCTCTCAAGAAACTCCTCAAACAGTGCGTTCTCGCCGTCAAACTCAACGGTGAGGATCTTTGTCAGATCAAGGCTCAGCACTCCGAGAAGGGACTTCGCATCAATGATCATGCGGTTATAAAACACATTTACATCAAAATCACAGCCGCCTGCAATCCTGACGAACTCCTTTGCCTCGTCTGCGGATACAAATTTTACTTTCTTCTGTTTCATCATGACTCTCAAACTCCTTTTTTGTTAAACCCTCAGATGCCAAATACCATTTACCTTTTTGCGAATCGTAACCCTACGTAAACCTTCACATTTACGATTCTACATTTATACCATATCCAAATTCGAGCGTCAATCGACAATTATCACCATCTTTTCGTATGATTTATGACATTTTTTGTCATTTATCACAGAAATACACAGAATGTTGTCTGATGTTTCCGCTATCTTTGTGCGCTTACATGGAAAGAAATGGCAGTATGTCCGACAACTTCTGTTTTTCCGAATTGGCAGCAAAAAGCCGAATGCAAGGCGGCTGCCTGTTCCGGCATTCCTGCTCGATGCATTCGGCGATTCTTTGATCTTACATTAAAATATATTTCAGGACGAAGAGCACTGCAAGGATATACATAACCGGAGTGATCTTCTCCTTCTTTCCCGCGAACAGGTTCATCACCACGTAAGAGATTACTCCCATGGAGATACCTTCGGAAATGCTGTAGAAGAACGGCATTGCGATGATGCAGAGGAATGCCGGAAGTCCTTCTGCCGGATCCTTAAAGTCGATCTCAGATACCGCACCGATCATATAGAAGCCTACGGTGATCAGAGCCGGAGCCGTCGCGAAGGACGGGATTGCAAGAAAGATCGGGGACAAAAGTAAGGATAACAGGAACAGGACTGCTGTCGTCAAGGAGGTAAGACCCGTTCTTCCGCCCTCTGTAACGCCGGAAGCACTCTCAACGAATGTCGTTACTGTGGATGTACCAAGGCAGGCACCGCAGGTAGTTCCCACCGCGTCCGCAAGGAGCGCGCCCTTGATTCTCGGAAGCTTTCCGTCAGCATCCAGCATATCAGCCTTCGCGGATACACCGATCAGGGTTCCAAGCGTATCGAAAAGGTCAACGAACAGGAACGCAAATACAATGACAATAAACTCAAGCATCGGAACGCCCTTTAAGCTGAACTTAAAGAGGATCGGGGACAGGCTCGGGATCGAGATTCCATTGGAAAAATCTGGAAGCAGATTATAGAAGCCAAGGTCCGGATTCGGAACATAAATACCCGCAAACTGACAGATGATTCCAAGGATCCAGGTGATCAGGATGCCCCAGAGGATGTTTCCTTTTACATTCTTCACGATCAGGATTCCTGTGATCAGGACTCCGAAGATCGCAAGGAGTACGGTGATCCCCGCGTCGCTCATGGACGCTGTGAGACCGTCAGCGAGAGTTTTGTTGTAGCCATCAACAGAGAACAGGCCTACAAGTGTTGCTCCGCCGATCACGATCTTCGCATTCTGAAGACCAAGGAATGTGATGAAAAGACCGATTCCAACGCTGACCGCTTTCTTTAAGTTAAACGGGATCGCGTTGAAGATCGCCTCTCTGATGTTGAGGCAGGACAGGATGATAAAGATGATACCTTCCGCGAGAACTGCTGCAAGAGCAACTTCCCAGGAATAGCCCATACCGAGAACGACCGTGTATGCAAAGTACGCGTTCAGACCCATTCCGGGTGCCAGAGCGAACGGGTAGTTCGCGAACAAAGCCATACAGAGTGTTCCGATAAAGGATGCCACCGCTGTTGCTGTGAAAACCGCTCCGTGGTCCATTCCGGCTGCCGCCAGAATGTTCGGGTTTACCGCCAGAATGTACGCCATCGTCATAAACGATGTCACACCGGCCATGATCTCGGTCTTAACAGTTGTGTTGTTTTCCTTGAGATGGAAAAATTTTTCGAGACTCATTTGTTTCCCTCCAATTTGATTTATCAGTTTTTGTTATAAAACCTCCACGATTTATTATACTTGTTACTGATGAAAAAGGCAAGAGAAAGAAACTAAGATGGCTCTTACTTCCAAATTTATTCGATTTTTTCTCATCGAAAGCCGCATTTTCACCCCAAAGAACACGCTGCAAAGCTTGCATCCCCAGTCTTATGTGTTATTTCAGCTCCCGCTTCAAAAAAGCCAGCAGGTTCATTTTCGCCCGTTCTTCCGTATCCTTTCGTCTCGTCTTTACCTTCTTTACGACCTTTCCTTCCTGATCGCGGTGGATATGGTAGACGATCCGCAGATACTCTCCGACCTCTTCCCAGGCCTCCCGGCTCTCCGGGATCAGATCGAGTCCCATCTGGAAGACGTGGAACATGCCGTCATAGACGGAACAGCGGACCTTTACGCCCTCTTCCCTCGCCTTCTTCGCAGCGGCTCTCGTATCATCCAGTAGAACCTCGTAGGCCCCAACCTGCATCAGCATCGGCGGAAATCCCTCGAAATTTCCAAAAAGCGGGGAGAGATACGGGTCTTTCTTGTCCGCGTCCCCGATATAGCTGCACTGGTAAAGCATATTTTCCTTCGAATTTCCAAACAGGGGATCGATGGTGTAATTCTCCTCGTAGGACGCGCCGCTGAGAGTCACATCTGTCCACGGGGACATGGTGATGATGCCCGCCGGGAGCGGAAGGGCGTGGTCCTTCGCGTAGAGACAGAGTGCCAGAGCAAGTCCGCCGCCTGCGGAATCTCCCGCCACAACGATCCTTGACGGATCGTATTTCTTTTCATTTAAAAGCCATTTGTAGGCATACACAGCGTCCTCTAAAGCCGCCGGAAACGGATGCTCCGGCGCGACACGGTAATCCGGGGTAAGGACATCCGCGCCGAGACCCAACTCTGAGTATTTCACTGCAAACCGACGATAAATATTTTTCATCGGACCGATGTAGCCGCCTCCGTGGAGCTGCAGGATCACCCGACCGGTGACCGCCTGCTTCGGCTTTAAGTATTCCATCACAAATTTTTCTGTTGGAATCAGTTCATATATATAGTCATTCGGACATCTCCAGGCCGGTTCCACCGGATTTTTCCGGAATTCTCCCGTTTGGATCGGCTTTTTTAATGATGTCTCCATGACATCCCTCATCATGTCGCGGGTCAGATTCCCGATCATGCTGACTTCTTTCCGGCTCATAGTTCATCTCCTTCTTTATTCTATATGTTTTTGGAACTGTTCGCTTTCTCTATTTAAACATGAAAGCGCCGGCGCAGTTCTCTTTTCACACTTCGATCACCCAAAAGCACCGTAAGCACCAGAGCCCACACCGATACTGCCACCGACAGCACCGTAAGCATCGGATGCTTCGTCCATCCGATTTTTAAGAATACTAACGGTACAAAGCTCAAAAACGTGATCGCGATCTGGTACATAAAATAGCATTGCCAGTTCATGCGGTTTACAAGCATCATAAGCAGGATTGCCGCCACCTCAAACAATACCACACAGGGGATCGCATAATCCACGGACCAGCCATGCAGCCCCGTCATCGTATCGATCAAAAGCAGGATCGCCTGAATCCCCAGACACTGCCGCACCAGGATCCCGGACATGCTGGCATGGCGCATGACGGAAAAACGCAGAGTCATTGCCACATAAGCCGCCGCCCCCCAGGTGAGGAATGCCCACTTAAACGGGATCTGCCGGTAAGTAGCAAGATTTACGACTCCCGCTAAAACGGATATGACTGCCAGTGACAGATAGAAAAACCGGACCGCTTTCTTTATTTTGTTCTTATCGCCGCCCGTCGCCGGATACCGGCCGTTGTCATGTTCCTGGTCAGCAATTCCGTTGCTCTCAAGTTCCACCGGAATTCCCTGTTCTTCCAGAAATCGGAAAAAATACTCCGGCAGACGATTTTCCGCCATGGCACTGGAGAAGGAAAGACACAGCTTTCCGTCGTACGCCACCGCGCCGCACTTCATCCGCTGCTTTGGTGACGCGCCTACGACCAGCTGGAACGCCTCGATCTGATCCCGCAGTCCTTCCTGCACCTGAATCTGACCGATGTTTGAAAAGGTCATCGTGTGGGCACGGGAACTGTGAAGGAAGATCATCTGCATTGCCAGATGCTTTATAAACAGCGGGATCGCCCGCACATACCATTTCTTCTCATTCGACACATTGTAGGAGATCGTCTCCTCCAGCCGTTCTTTCACGATCTGCTCGTCCATCTGGCGGCTCACCGCGGTCAAAACCTCCTCAAATGTCTCCGGCACGCGTTTTTCCTGCCAGGAAACATTGATGACTGCAAAAAAGTTTGCCAGAGTTTCCGACTCAAAAAAGCTTCTGAGATTCACCGGAAGGTTGAGCGCTGCCGGACGTTTCATCTCCTTCCCATCCGTCTCCGTCCGGATAATGGACCATAAAAGCGCTGCCGCCAGATATTTTGTGATACTGGCTCCCGCTGCCCTGCTGCAGTTTTTGAGTTCATTGATCCGGACAGTCCCGTGAAGCACCGCCATCTGGTCAAAGGGAAGAAATTCCCCGCTCACCTGGATCGCCGGACGGCTCTCATAACGCTTACGTGGCAGTTTCTTATAATAACGAAGATAATCATCCGCTCTCATCAGGGAAAACTCCCGCTCTCTCACCTCGGTCGGAATACCATTTTTTAGTTCCAGATAGTGTTCCGTCAGTCGCGAGACAAATCCCACAGCCCCAAGACCGTCGGTCAGTCCGTGGAACACCTCGAAGTTGATGCGGCAGCCGTAGTAACTCACGCGAAACGGAAACCGCTCACCGCGATGGGGATCGATAAACCGACAGGGCGCGCTCTGCTCCTCCTCCACCACCGGATCCCGGTTGTTCGTCTCAAAATAGTACCAGAAAAAGCCTTTTCTGAGTTTTACACGAAAATTTTCAAATTCCGGAAGTGTAAAAAGAAGCGCCCTGTGCAAAAGCTCCCGATCCACCGGCTCTTTTAGGACCGCCGCAATCCGAAACACACTGCTTAAGTCCTCCCCGGATACCGCTGCAAAGAGCTTCGCCGTGTTGTCCAGCCGCCGCCATGCGGCCCCCTGAATGCGCGGGCGTTTCTTCACCAATCTTTCAGATAATCTTTCCAAACTGATTTGCCCCTTTTAACAATATAAAAAAATAACCGGAAAATCGAAATTTTCCGGTACGTAAGAAGCAGGGGAAGAGGGGCTCGAACCCCCATCTACGGTTTTGGAGACCGCTGCTCTACCATTGAACTATTCCCCTATATTTTGTTGCGCATCACTTAATGCTCCATTATAGTATCATGAAATGTTTTAATTGTCAACACTAATTTGAAAATTTCTTTCACCAGTTTGAGCATACGGCATTTAGGATGGAAAAGCAGGTACTGCAAGCTTGCTTGCAAGCGACTGTTTCTACATCCTAAATGACATATGTTTCTTGTTTTCATCACAACTGAAGGCAAGAAGATCGCACCATCCAGGCGGGCATCAGATCAGCTGTATCGCCTCTCTCACATTCTCCACCCCGATCAGCCGAATCCTCTTCTCACCCTTCAGTTTGTCCAGATTCGATTTTGGCAGCAAGCAGCTCGTAAATCCCATTTTGATGGCTTCGGTCACACGCTGGGCAGCCTGAGAAACACCCCGGACCTCACCGGAGAGTCCTACCTCACCGAAAATCAGCATTCCCGGGTCCACTTCCCGGTTTTTGAAGCTCGAAACAAGCGCCATCACCACTGCAAGATCCAGCGCCGGTTCATTCATCTTCATCCCGCCTGCGATATTGACATAGGCATCGTACCGGCTCATGGCAAAACCACAACGTTTTTCAAGGATCGCAAGCAAAATATTGATCCGGTTATAATCCACGCCATTTGCCGTCCGTCTCGCCATACCAAAATTCGTCGCAGTCACAAGGGCCTGAACCTCCAGAAGGATCGGTCTTGTTCCCTCCAGAGAGCAGGCGACAACCGCTCCCGATGCCTCCTTTGGACGCCCGGAGATCAGCATCTCCGACGGATTTAACACCTCAGAAAGTCCCTTCTCCTCCATTTCGAATACGCCGATCTCATTTGTTGAACCAAAACGGTTCTTTACCGCCCGGAGGACCCGGTACGTATCGTTTCTGTCCCCTTCAAAATACAGAACCGTATCCACCATATGTTCCAGTACACGAGGGCCTGCAACCACACCCTCTTTCGTCACGTGTCCAACGATAAAGATCGTGACTCCGTATCCCTTTGCGATCTGCATCAGAAGATTTGTGGACTCCCTGACCTGACTCACGCTTCCAGGTGCAGAAGAAATGTCTTCCCGGAACATCGTCTGGATCGAGTCGATGATCACAATATCCGGCTTTGCGCGCTCGATGGCGCCGTGGATCGTATCGAGATTCGTTTCGCACAGAAACAGAAGATCCCCGGATATCTCCCCGATCCGGTTTGCGCGCATTTTGATCTGCTTTAACGATTCCTCTCCGGAAATATAGAGGACGCGTTTTCCCGCCGCTGCGAGATTTCTGCATACCTGCAAAAGAAGCGTCGATTTTCCGATTCCCGGATCACCGCCCACCAGCACGAGACTTCCCTTCACGATCCCACTTCCGAGAACCCGGTCAAGCTCCCCAAAACCAGTGGGCGTCCTGTCCTGCTCATCGAGGGAGATCTCTGAGATATGGACCGGGACTGCCATTTTTCCGGTACCCGTCGCAGAGACCTGACCCGCCGGTGCCTTCTTCGCCTGGGCCACCGGTTCCTCGACAAATGTATTCCACTCCTTACACACCGGACACTGTCCGAGCCATTTTGCGGACTCATAACCGCACTCTTTACAGAAAAAAGCTGTACTTCTTGCTTTTGCCACGATTTTCTCCCCATTTTCCGCACACCGTGCTTTTTGTCCTGCCGAAAAATCCCGTCAAACCGGAAGCGCTCCGAAGTTCATTCCCCCGGAGCGCCTAAAATACTGCCGTACACGTTCTGTCCCAACAGTAATTTTCAATTTTCATAATTACTTACGAACAATCTTAACTTCTACTTCTCTGCCTTCATTGAGCTCAACAGAAAGGCTGAGCTTGCCGCTCATATTGGTCTTCATTCCGCCGACGCCAACACCGTCCTCGTAGATCTCGTACTCGCAGTCATCCTCCAGCTGTACCGTAATCTGGGCATCCTCGAATCCCTCGACCTTGAAGGTAACCGTTGTATCGGTAACTGCGAAATCTTTAACTGCAGTTCCCGGAACGGACTCATAAACGAACATTCCGTTTCTCTCCAACTTTGTGATTTCCTTAAATGTCTTAACTTTATAAAGATCACCTTCGTGCTCGAAGTCTTCTACTTTGGATTTTGCTGCAAGGCTGTAATTTCCGAAACTTAAAGTTCCGTTTGCCTCTGTGCGGATCAGTTCGTTGATTACTGACATAATGCTTACTCTCCTTTTGTGTGTTTCAACAAGGATTTGAATTTCCCTATTGCTGTTGTAATAGGTAACGGTCACAGGCAATCGTCCCTTCTAACCGTTACGTCGTGCCTATGATTTTACCACACTGGCGGAAGTTTTTCCAGCAGTTTGTGGATGTCTTGCCGAAAATTTCAGTTCTCCATCCTTACAGGTGATCTTCACAGAATCGCCTTCCCGCACTTTTCCTTCCAGAACCAGCTCTGCGAGCTTATCCTCGATGAGGTTCTGGATCGTGCGCTTCAGCGGTCTCGCGCCGTATTTCTCATCGTATCCCTTTTCCACGAGATATTCCTTCACGTCATTTCCTGCATTTAAGCGGATGGACATCTGATTCTTTGTCCGCTTCGCAAGGACATTCAGGAGGATCGTCACGATTTCCTTCATATGGTCTTTCGTCAGCGGATGAAATACGATCGTATCGTCGATACGGTTTAAGAACTCCGGCTTGAACATCCGTTTCACTTCATCCATAACGCCGGTCTTCATGCGCTGGTAGCGGACTTTCTCATCATCCTGAGACATGAAACCGAGCTGCTTCGGCGCAATGATATTCTCAGCTCCGGCGTTGGAGGTCATAATGATAACAGTATTCTTGAAGTCGATCTTATGACCCTGAGAATCCGTGATATGACCGTCATCCAGCACCTGTAAAAGAATATTGAAAACATCCGGGTGGGCTTTCTCCACCTCATCAAAAAGGATCACGGAATATGGATTTCTGCGGACCTTTTCACTCAACTGTCCGCCTCCCTCATATCCCACATATCCTGGCGGGGAACCAATCATCTTGGAAACGCTGTGCTTCTCCATATACTCCGACATATCTACACGGATCAGGGCATTCTCCGTACCGAACATGGCTTCCGCAAGGGCTTTGCAGAGTTCCGTCTTTCCAACACCGGTTGGTCCCAGAAACAGGAAAGAACCGATAGGACGCTTTGGATCTTTCAGACCGACTCTTCCACGGCGGATCGCCTTTGCGACAGCGACCACTGCCTCGTCCTGTCCAACCACGCGCTCATGAAGGATGGATTCCAGTTTTAACAGGCGTTCTGTCTCACCCTCCGCCAGCTTGCTCACCGGGATCTTTGTCCATCCGGAGATCACGTCCGCAATGTCATTCTCATCCACCGTCAGCTCTCTGTTCTCCTTCTCGCTCTCCCATTTTTCCTTCAGTTTGCGGATCTTCTCGCGCTTTGATGTCTGCTTCTTTTTGATCTCCCCAGCGAGCTCATATGCCTCGTCGCGGATTGCATCCTCTTTTTCTTTCTCAAGTTTTTTGATCTCTTCCTCAAGGGTCTTGATTCCCTTCGGTTCCACATAGACTGTGAGTCTCGTCTTGGAAGCCGCCTCATCCACGACATCGATGGCCTTGTCCGGCAGGAACCGGTCATTGATATAGCGGGCAGAAAGACGCACTGCTGCCTTTAAAGCCTCGTCCGTGATCTTCACGTGATGATGCTCCTCATATTTCGGACGCAGCCCCTTTAAGATCCAAAACGCCTCGTCCTCCGTCGGTTCCTCCACAGTCACCGGCTGAAACCGACGCTCTAAGGCTGCGTCTTTTTCAATGTATTTCCGGTACTCATCGAGCGTCGTAGCGCCGATGAGCTGTATCTCACCGCGGGCCAGCGACGGTTTTAAGATGTTGGACGCGTCCAGCGCCCCTTCTGCTCCGCCTGCGCCGATGATCGTATGGATCTCGTCGATAAACAGCAGGACATTTTCCGCCTCTGTCACCTCGCTGATCACGTTTTTGATGCGCTCCTCGAACTCACCGCGGTACTTGGATCCCGCAACCATGCCGGAGAGATCCAGAACCACCACGCGTTTTCCGCGGATCGTATCCGGAACGTCACCGGAAGCAATGAGCTGGGCGAGGCCTTCGATCACAGCTGTTTTTCCCACACCCGGTTCTCCGATGAGACACGGGTTGTTTTTTGTTCTTCTGCTTAAGATCTGGATCACGCGGCGGATCTCTTTTTCCCTGCCGATGACCGGATCCAGTTTTCCCTCTTTCGCGAGGACTGTGAGATCACGACTGTAGGCATCCAGTGTCGGTGTGGCACTCTGTCCGCCCCGTGTCTGGCGTCCCTGCGCCAGATCTTCTTTCCCTGCATTTCCATCCTCACCCATCGCAGACAAAAGATCAATGTAGACCTTCTGGATGTTGATATTCAGCGTATTTAACAGGCGGACCGCCACACAGTCCGATTCCTTCAACAATGCCATCAGAATATGTTCCGTGCCGATAAGCGGCGCATGGAACCGGACAGCCTCTTTATAGCTGTTTTCCAGCACATGCCGTGCGCTGGGAGTATAGCCGTCCCGCTCTTTGATCGTTGTGTTCTGATTGGAAGAGACAAGCTGCTCCACCAGAGCCATCAGTCTGTCAAGTTTTACCTCATTTGCCTCGAGGACCATGGCCGCGGTGCCGCTCCCCTCATCGATGAGCCCGACCAGAATGTGCTCGGTTCCGATCACAGGGGACCCCATATCCTCCGCCGCTTCACCGGCAAGAACAAGTGCCTCCTGGGCTTTTTCTGTATATTGTGCCATCTGTTCTTATTTCCTCCTGAACTCAATTTTCCATATCAATGATCTCCGGGAGACGTCTTCTCAAAAACTCCGCCCGGGCCTCGTCCAGTTCATCCTTATCAAGCGGATGATCCGCAAGACTCAAAAGATTCGCCGGTTGAATTCCCAGCATCAGACCATAGACAGAGCACGGCTCCTTCACCTTCAGGATCCCATCCGTGATTCCTGTCATGATCTGGGATAGAAACTCCATTCCATCTTTTCTCGTAAGGCGTCTCGCGTATTTTAAGACGCCGTAAGATTTATAACATTCATCAGCCGCCTGAACCGGCTTTCTCTGACTGTATTCTTTTCGCATCCGGCGCTCCTGAACATCCAGTTCCAGAGCTGCCTTTTTCACGATGTCGATGATCTCCCGCTCTGTCTGCCCCAGAGTTTTCTGATTTGAGATCTGGTACAGGGAACCGAAATTTTCCGCGCCCTCACCGTATACGCCCCGGACCTGAGTCCCGAAACGGCCCATATCCGCCACAAGGCTGTTAAAATTTTTGTTTCTGGACAGCATCGGCAGATGCAGAACCACTGCCGCCCGAAGCCCCGTTCCCACATTTGTGGGAAAGGAAGTCAGGTAACCGTACTTTTCATCGAACGCGTAATCGAACCGCCCGCTGATATAGTCATCGATCTTATCCGCCCGCTCGTATAAAGTTTCCAGAGCCAGACCCGTCTGCAGCGTCTGGATCCTCACATGATCATCCCCGTTTAGAAGGATCGCCAGGGATTCGTCCTCCGAGAGGATCATTCCCGTCGGATCTTTCTTCTTCA
>OBHX01003412.1_pt1 | contig 11334 bp, 7 predicted proteins | sample 1519331 | NCBI WGS metagenome assembly OBHX01 (sample SAMEA2602897, study PRJEB22501) | metagenome
ACGGCGAGTCGAGCATCGCGCGGCTCCAGGCGTTCTGGCACTCCTGCAGCTGGGGGATGGCCTCGTTCCAGAAGTTCATCTCCTCGTCGTAGAATTTGTCGCGGGTGTCAATGCTGTTGCGCACGCTGGCCAGCTGGGCGGCAGTGTCAATGTGTTTGTTGAGCGTTTCCTCTTCCAGGAAGATTTCGCGGGCCTCGGCGTAGGATTTTGCGTTTTCCAGCCGGGTGCGCAGGTCGGCGAACTGCTGCTTGACCGCATCCAGATCCGGGCGGGCATAGGGCATTTCTGAGAATTTCATGGGGTGTCTCCTTTGCTTGTTTTTGTTTGTATTATAACACGGGGAGGGAGCGGGTGCAACGCCTCGTTTTTTCGTCAAATCACCCACCCCGCCCTTTCTTTTTTGGCGGATTCGTCGATTGCGGATTTTTATACACAATGTTAAAATATAAATAATACCACTTTATAAGGAGCATCCCATGGACAACATAAAAATTCTGGAAGTAAAGCAGAGCATCTTTGCTTCCAACGACGAGCAGGCCGCCGCGCTGCGGGCTGATCTGAAAGCGAAGAAGGTGTTTCTGCTCAACCTGATGAGCGCACCGGGGTCCGGCAAAACCACGACGCTGCGCAGAACCATTGCAGCCCTCAAAGATGAGCTGCGCATCGGTGTGATGGAAGCGGACATTGACTCCGATGTGGATGCCCGCGCCATCGCCGGGACCGGGGCAAAGTCTATCCAGCTGCATACCGGCGGTATGTGCCACCTTGACGCCGAAATGACCCGGCAGGGGTTGGAAGGTCTGGGCACCGGGGACATCGATTTGGCGATTCTCGAAAACGTCGGCAACCTGGTCTGCCCTGCCGAGTTTGACACCGGCGCAGTGAAGAACGCCATGATTTTGTCGGTGCCAGAGGGCCACGACAAACCGCTGAAATACCCGCTGATGTTCCAGGTATGCGATATCGTGCTTGTGAACAAAATCGACGTGATGCCGTACTTTGATTTTGACCTGGACAAATGCCGAGAGTACGTCGCCATGCGCAACCCGAAGGCGAAGGTCATCCCCATCTGTGCCAAGACCGGGGAAGGCATCGACGAGTGGGCTGACTGGTTGAAAGAGCAGGTCAGAGAGTGGCAGAGGTAAAGGCTTCCCCCTCGGGGGAAGCTGTCCGCGAAGCGGACTGATGAGGGGCAAGTTTGCCATTGCCACCATTTACCGGACAGTCGCGGCACACCCGCCCCTCATCCGGCCCTGCGGGGCCGCCTTCCCCCTCAGGGGAAGGCTTTGGAGCATAAACGGAGCAACAACATAAAAAGGAGCACACCATGAGCAAACCCACTGCGTTCCCGCTGGACGAGAGCAAGCTGCCCTTCCGGATCCCGAAGGACCAGCCGTTCCGGGAAAATATCGCCAAGCTGGGCCAGATGATCACGGACCGCATCCCTGCCAAAAAGGGCACGCTGACCCAGGACGACCCCGAATACTGGGGCCTTGCGTCCATCGTGACCGACGAGATGGCCGAGGTTGCATTGAAAATGAAGGTCCGCAAGCCTATGACCCTGCCCGAGCTGGTCAAGGCTACCGGCAAGCCTGCCGACGAGCTGGAACCGCTGCTGCAGCAGATGGCTGTGGTCGGATTACTGGAATACAACTGGGAAAATCCCCGCCGGGAGAAGCAGTACATCCTGCCGATGTTCGTGCCTGGCAGCGCGGAATTTTTCAATATGAACAAACAGCAGATCGCCGACCACCCCGAGGTCACGGCCTTCTTCGAGCGGATGACCTTTTTGCCGCTGGAACACATCACCGCCATGGTGCCGCCGGGCGGCGCGGGTATCGGTATGCACGTCATCCCGGTGGAAAAGGCCATCGAGACCGAGAACCAGTCCGTAGACGTGGAGCATATCTCCCACTGGCTGAAAAAGTATGACGGCAAGTATGCCGCCGGGCCGTGCAGCTGCCGTATGTCCCGCGCCGCCATGGGCGAGGGCTGCGGCGACGACCCCGACGACTGGTGCATCGGCGTCGGCGACATGGCCGACTACCTTGTGGAGACGAACAAAGGCCACTACGTCACCTACGACGAGGTGATGCAGATTTTGCAAAAGGCCGAGGACAACGGCTTTGTACACCAGATCACGAACATCGACGGCGAGAACAAGATTTTCGCCATCTGCAACTGCAACGTCAACGTCTGTAATGCTTTGCGCACCAGCCAGCTGTTCAACACGCCCAACATGAGCCGCTCGGCCTACGTTGCCAAAGTCACGCCGGAAAACTGCGTAGCCTGCGGCCGCTGTGTGGAGTACTGCCCCGCCGGTGCGGTCAAGCTGGGCCAAAAGCTCTGCACCAAGGAAGGGCGCGTCGTCTACCCGCGCCAGGAACTGCCCGACGCCGTAAAGTGGGGCCCCGAGAAGTGGGCCATCGACTACCGCGACAAGAACCGTATCAACTGCTATGACACCGGCACGGCCCCCTGCAAGACGGCCTGTCCTGCCCACATTGCCGTGCAGGGCTACCTGAAAATGGCCGCCCAGGGCCGCTACCGCGACGCGCTGGCGCTGATCAAAAAAGAGAACCCCTTCCCCGCCGTCTGCGGCCGCATCTGCAACCGCCGGTGCGAGGATGCCTGCACCCGCGGCACCGTGGACCAGGCTGTTGCCATCGACGCCGTGAAGAAGTTCATCGCCCAGCAGGACCTGCACGCCGAGCACCGCTATGTGCCCGACGTCGTCCAGCCGTCGCTGCAAGGGCCGTGGCCGCAGAAAATTGCCATCATCGGCGGCGGCCCGGCGGGCCTGAGCTGCGCCTACTTCCTGGCGACCCAGGGCTACAAGCCCACCGTGTTTGAGAAAAACGAGCGTCCCGGCGGTATGCTGCGGTACGGTATCCCCTCCTTCAAGCTCGAGAAAGACGTCATTGACGCCGAGATCGACGTACTGCGGGAGCTGGGCGTGGACATCCGCTGCGGCGTGGACGTGGGCAGGGATGTGACGCTGGCCCAGCTGCGCGAGCAGGGCTACAAGGCGTTCTACATTGCCATCGGCTGCCAGGGCGGCCGCAAGGCGGGCGTGCCCGGCGAGGATGCCGCAGGCATTGAGACTGCCGTACACCTGCTGCGCACCGTGGGCGGCGACGAAAGCCACAGGATGCAGGGCAAGACCGTTGTCATCGGCGGCGGCAATGTCGCCATCGACGCAGCGCGGGTCGCCTTGCGCTGCGGGTCCGACGATGTGACAATGGTCTGCCTGGAGCCGCGGGAGAAGATGCCCGCCTCGGTGGAGGAAATCGCCGAGGCCGAGGAGGAAGGCACCAAAATCACCTGCGGCTACGGCCCGAAGGAGTTTATCGCCGAAAACGGCCATGTCACCGCCGTGGTGCTGAAAAAATGCACCGGTCTCTACAATGCCGAGGGCCGCTTTGCACCCACCTACGACGAGAACGACACCATCACCCTGCCTTGCGAGAACGTTGTGCTCAGCATCGGCCAGTGCATCGAGTGGGGCGACCTGCTGAACGGCGAGGCCGTAGAACTGGGCCGTGGCCAGGGTGCCGTGGCCGACGCGCTGACCTACCAGACCGCGCAGCCCGACGTGTTTGTGGGCGGCGACGTCTATACCGGCCCGCGCTTTGCCATCGACGCGATTGCGGCAGGCAAACAGGGGGCAATCTCCATCCACCGCTATGTGCAGCCCAACACCAGCATGACGATCGGCCGCAACCGCCGGGATTTCCACGAGCTGGACAAGAACAATCTGTCGCTTGGCGAGTACGACCATGCCCCGCGCCAGACCGCCGCGCTGGACGAGAGCATCGACACCCACCGTTCCTTCCGGGATGCGCACCTGACGCTGACCGAGGATCAGGTCAAAATCGAGACAGCTCGCTGTCTGGGCTGCGGCGCCAGCGTCGTTGACCCGAACAAGTGCATCGGCTGCGGCGTCTGCACGACCAAGTGCGAGTTTGACGCTATCCATCTGCACCGCGACCTGCCCGAGTGCAGCAAGATGGTCAAGAGTGAGGACAAGTTCAAGGCCATTCTGCCCTACATGGCGAAGCGGGAAATCAAGATTCGTTTCTCCAAAAAGGAGAAGTAAATGCACGAGCTGGGCATTGTGTTCCACATCATCCGCACGGTGGAGGATGTGGCAAAGCAAAACGATGTATCCCGCATCCGACGGGTGACATTGCAGCTGGGCGAAGTCTCCGGCGTGGTGGAGAGCTACCTGCAGGATTGTTGGAAGTGGGCCGCCGCGAAGTCTGAGATTTTACCCGGCGCGGTGCTGGCGGTGGAGACCATCCCCGCCGTGACTCTCTGCGAGGACTGCGGGCAGCAGTACCCCACCGTGCAGTATGGCCGAATCTGCCCCCACTGCCGGAGCGAACATACGCATCTGGTGCAGGGGAACGAGATGATGATCAAAGAGGTGGAGGCAGTAGAATAAAAGCCTTCCCCCTTGGGGGAAGCCAAGAAAAGGCGCGTGTGCGAGAAGTTTTCGCACACGCGCCTTTTTCTTATTTCTCCCCTTCGGGGAAAATCACCTTATTGACGAAGAAGAAGATCACCATGGACACGCCGCCGTTCAAAACCGTCGTGCCGATGTTGTAGATGAAGTCCGGCACCAGCAGGCCAGCCACCGCCACCCAAACACAGTTGATGGAGTTGACGATGCAGGTAATGATGCAGAACGCCGCCACATACCAGGCAATTTGCTTGCCCAGGCTGCCCTTGCTGCGGAACACGAAATTGCGCTGGATCGGGAAGTTGATGCACTCGCCAATCACCATCGCGATCATGTAGGCGCAGAAGTAGGGCAGACCGCCGTGGGCGGCATCGTAGCCAAGGATGTTCCACTGGAACGTCTCGCCAAAGAGCGTTACCGGGATGCCCGGCCAGCCGAAATCCACGACCGGCAGGCTGCTGAATGCGGCGGGCAGAAACTGCAGAAGCAAGTATTTGAACACCGTAATTAAGTTTGACACGATGACGAACAAGCCGCCCTCACGCACCCACTTGGCAGCGGCGGGGTGCTTAGCCGCAAAGGTATTCCAAAATTGCATGGCTGCATCTCCTGTCAGCTGTTGCGCAGACGGTTTTCCAGCTGCGCGTTCAAAATCACGTTCTTGACGGCCTCAAAAATCACTCGCACCAGGCCGATAACCCAAAAGCCCTGCACTTCCATCACGATACCGTCCACCATGCCCATGCTGATGGCACCATTGGTCATTTTGGCCAGTGCGCGCAGCGGCATGTTGTACTGGAACAGCACATTCAAATCCGGCTTGCCTTTTTTGTAACTGGCGTTCAGCAGCGCGGTCAGCACCGCCCAGACCAGCCAGCCCAGGGGGCTGCGTCCATGGTTCAGTTCGCCCAGCGTCATGTTGCGGTCAATTTTGACCCGGTCGTCAGGGATGGGGCGACCCAGCAGAGTCTCCAACTCGGCGTCGGGTACGGTTTGCACCTTGCCGCTCTGGTAGTGCGGCAGCGCCTTCCCGGCATAGGGATTCAGCGCGTCGGTGCCGATGACCTCGACCGCAGCGGTCAGGCGGATGTCCGCAGAGCTTGCCCCTACGCGAAGCTCATACGTGCCGCCCTCCACCTCCCAGCTGTCGGTGCGGGTATTCCAGTAGCGGAACGCCTTGTCGTCCAGCGTCAGGGTCACGGTCTTGCTCTCCCCCGCTGCCAACTGCACCTTGGCAAAGGCTTTCAGCTCCTGTGCAGGGCGGAAAATTTCAGCATTCGGCTTGGCCACGTACAGCTGCACAATCTCTGCCCCGGCGCGGTCGCCGGTGTTGGTCACGGTCAGGGTCGCGCTGTGGGCGTCGGCATGCAGGTCACTGTACGCAAACTGCGTATAGCTCAACCCATGGCCGAAGGGGAACGCCACCGACACCCCGGCGGTCTGGTAATAGCGATAGCCGACGTACAGTCCCTCGCGGTACTGTACGGTGCGGCCAGGGCCTGCAAAGTGGTCGCGGGCGGGGGTGTCGTCGTAGGCGTTGGCCCAAGTCTCGGCCAGCTTGCCGCCGGGGTTGATTTTGCCGGTCAGCACGTCCACCATCGCGCCCGCGCCCGCCTGGCCGCCCAGTGCGCCGTAAACCAGCGCTTTGCAGTGGGCCAGCCACGGCGTTTCCAGCGAGGCACCGGCGTTCACAATGACCACCGTGTTGGGGTTGGCTTCGCGCACGGCCTGCAAAAGCTCGATCTGGTTGTCGGCCAGCTTCATATCGGCGCGGTCCAGGCCCTCGCTCTCCTTGATCTCGTCCAGTCCCAGGCAGAGCAGCACGGCGTCCGCTTCTGCGGCCAGGGCGACGGCCTCGGCCTGCTTGGCGGCATCGGGTTTTCCCTGGCGGTCAAAACCCGGGGCAAAGCCCACACTGTACAGACCGCTGTCGTTCAGACAATCCAAGAAGGTGTCCACTTTGATGGAGTTGACGGCGCTGGACCCTGCACCCTGGTAGCGCGGCGTCTCGGCAAAGTCGCCGATGACCGCCACACGCGTGCCCTCGGCCAGCGGCAGCAGGGCATCGTCGTTTTTCAGCAGCACAACACTCTCCCCTGCCGCGCGGCGGGCCAGCGCATGGTGGGCGTCGGCGTCAAAACTGCGGCTGTGGCGTTCTACGGCGGCGTGGGTGTCCAGCACCAGCGTCAGCAGCTCATCCAGGCGGGCGTCCACATCGGCCTCGATAATTTTGCCGGACCGTACGGCGGCCAGCAGCTCCCGCACGGCGTCCCCGCCGGGGGCGGGCATTTCCAGCGTCGAGCCGTTTTTCACGCCCAGCGCATGGTCATTACTGCCGCCCCAGTCGGTCACGACCGCGCCGTCAAAGCCCCACTCCTCGCGCAGGATATCCTGCAAAAGGTGGGCGTTCTCGTTGGCGTAGATGCCGTTGATGAGATTGTAGCTGGACATGAGGGCCTTGGGGTGCGCCTCTTTGACGACGATCTCAAACCCGGTCAGGTACAGCTCCCTCAGCGTCCGCTCGTCCACCACCGAGTCCGACGCCATGCGGCGCAGCTCCTGGCTGTTGACGGCGAAGTGCTTGGGGCAGGCGGAGATGCCTTCCGACTGGATGCCGCGCACGTAGGCGGCGGCCATCTTGCCGGAGAGATAGGGATCCTCGGAGAAATACTCAAAGTTGCGGCCGCAGAGGGGACTGCGCTTGGTGTTCAGGCCCGGCCCCAGCAGAACGGCGACCTCCTGCGCGGCGGCCTCCTCGCCCATGGCCCGGCCGATTTCCTCGCCCAGCGCCGGATCCCAACTGCACGCCACGGTGGCGGCCGTGGGGAAGCAGGTGGCCGGCACGCTGGGGTTCAGCCCCAGGTGATCCGCCGCCCCGGCCTGCTTGCGCACGCCGTTGGGGCCGTCAGACAGGGTGATGGACGGCACGCCTGCGTTTTTGTAGCCCCGCGTCGTGAACACGGTATCGCCGGACAGCAGGGCGCATTTTTGTTCAAGGGTCAGTTTAGAAATAATGTCTGTGTGTTTCATTGTACGATTCTCTACACCAAAAAGCGGGTGTCACACGGGCTTTGCGCCGTGTGCAGCACCCGCCTTTGTTGATAGCCGGTTTTTCTTTTATTTATGCTGTACGGGGATGGTAGAAATCAGCCCGGTCACAATGGTCACAATGATGGCGGCCCCTGCCACAACGAACGGCGTTTCAAAGCTTGTCGTGTCGATTGCCGCAATCACGTTTGTAATCGTGTACAACTGATTTGCCAGGAACAGCGCCCCCGCGGCCAAGTAGCAGAAATAAGAGGGGAACACCAGCAAGCTGACATTCTTAGTGGAGGCCACGGCAAAAAGCAGGATACCCGCCACAAGTAAGGCAATCACGAACGGCATACCGCCCAGCATCAGGCAGCCTACGATGGATACGATTGCAGCCACTGCGCTTACACAGCCCACATAAAAGCCGATGCCTTTATCTTTCAAGATGTTCTTCATTGCTTATCACCCTTTCTTAGCGGACGAAGTGCGTTTTTTCTCATCCAGCACGACCAGTGCCATATATGCTACTGCCAACACGGAGAACACGACATCCATTGCGTACAGCGTCGTCTGCCACCAAGCAAGAACCTTGACCACATGGGAATTTTCGCTTGCGCCATTCATTGCAGCCGTCTTGGATGCAGAATACAAGATACGATGGCAAGCCTCACGGATTTCATGCTGCAAGTCAACATCATCCGGCACATAGTCAATCAGGTTGGATTCGCCAATACCAAGCCACTGGTCATTGCCACCGCGCAAACCACTGCGGGGGTTCATCCAGCTGCTCTCACTGCCAAAGAAGAAGTTCAAATCCGTTTCCACGCTGCCCTGGAAACCCCACTCATTGCGCAGCAGGTCAGTGCAGAGCGCCGGGTCACCGCCTGCCCAGGTGAGACCAATACGGTTGAAGGAGCTCATCAGAGAAAGGACATTGCCCTGCTTGATAACGTACTCAAACTGACGCAGGTAAATTTCACGCATTGCCTGCTCACTGGCAAAAGTGCTCAGACCATGGCGCTGCGTCTCGGAATCGTTCAGTGCAAAATGTTTCATAAAGGGGCGGATACCCTTGCTCTGGCCGCCGGAAATATCCGCCGCGCCAATCATGCCGCCAAGGTAAGCATCTTCGGAGTAGTACTCGAAGTTACGGCCGCTGTACGGCGTGCGGTGGGTGTTGCATGCAGGTCCCCACCAGCCCTCTGTATCCGTCCACAAGCCATCCTCGCCCACAGAAGCGCCTCGGGCATAGGCCATATCCGTGCTCCATGTAGAGGCAATCACAACCGACGCGTTGTAACCAACCGCCAGCGTATCCGTAGTCGTTTTATCGTTGCCGGGTTCTTCTTCGTAATAGCGGCCCGTCAAACCCGCAGGGCCGTCCTTATCGACCGTACCCTTGAAGCCAATGGAAGAAATTGCTGCCGTCTGCTCGCAGCCCCGCGTAACAAGGTCAACCTGTTCCTGCATGGTCATCTGGTCGAGCAGCGTGTTCCAACGGTCATCATCGAAGCTCACGTCTTTCAGCGAGACAAGCGACACACCGCTGTCCACGCCGTAAGTAACAGGCGTACCGTCCGACGGATTTGCCGTGTAGTTGTTTTGCAAAGCGGCAATCATTTCATCGCTTGCAGCAAGGGTATCATAGCTGATGGGCCAGGTACCCTGCCAATCATTGCGGGTTAAGTAGGTGACAGTATCCGGCTGCCAGTAGTTCAGGTCAGCATCCTCAAACAGCGGCTTGATTTCGTTGCCGGAGTTTTCGTCTGTATCGTAAACGGTGTAGGCAATATTTTCGGCTGCGGCCTTGTCCGCCGTGCCGTCGCTGTCCATGCCGTCCTCCACCGTCTTGCCCTTGGCAGCAAGGATATTGTTCAGTGCGTCATGTGCACCGTTGCCGATGGCAAAATAGTAAGTACCTGCATCCAGCACATACGCGCCGGTGCCGTCCTCATCAAAGCTGGCAACGTCACGCAGGCTTACATTGATAGTGACCTGCTGGGATTCGCCGGGTGCCAGCACGTCGGTTTTGGCAAAGCCTACCAACTGGACGGATGCTTTTTCGATGCCGCCCGCAATGTAGGGCGCCTGTGCGTAAACCTCCACAACGTCCTTACCGCTGTAGGTGCTGCCGGTATTTTTCACGGTCGCATTGACGGTGACATCATCGCCGCTACGCTCTACGCTATCCAGGGTCTGTGCAAATGTGGTGTAGGACAAGCCATAACCGAAGGAGTAAGCTACCTCATCCGCATAATTCCATTGATTGTCCGCAGATTTGAAAACGCCTGCGCTGCCGTTGGCATTGCCCTGGCCGAGAATCGTATCCTCGTAGCGGGTCTCATAATATTTGTAGCCGATATAAATGCCTTCCGGTTCGACGATATAATAGGCAGAGTTATCGCCCGGCGTCGTCTCGCCTTTGCTGTTGGTCATCGTGACAAAATCAAAGTCAATCATCTCGGAATCGACCGTAGCATTGGTGTACTGGTATGCACCACAGTTCTGCATAGCAGGTGCGGACAGCGAGGACTTTGCATAGATATCTGCCAGCTTGCCGGAGGGAGAAACCGTACCGTTCAGGATATTAGCCACACCGTGCAGACCTTCCTGGCCCGGGCCGCCAATCCACAAGATAGAATCAATATTGTAATCGTCAACCCAATCCATAGCCAGCGCGTTGGAGCTGTTCAGCAGAACAATCACCTTGCTGAAATTCTGCTGTACATAATCCAGCAGCTCGCGCTCAGAATTTTGCAGTTCCAGGTACTGGGACTGTACATTCAGGTCTGAGCCTTCGCCGCCCGCGCGGGAAAGAACTACGATAGCCGCATCGTTGTAGTCACCGCAGGAGGCCTTGACATCCGCCGGGAAATCTGCCGGGGAAGGTTCAAAAACCTCTGCGCTGAAACCCGGCGTAATGTCATCGCTTGCTTCCACTTCCGGCTTTTCCAAGCCGGAGTAGTAATCCCAAAGCGTGTTGTTCACCTGGAACCCGGCATCCTCCAACGCAGCCTTCAATGTCGGCGCTTTGCTGGTATCGATACTGCCGGAACCCGAACCGCCGTATACAATATTGGCAGAGGAATACGAGAACAGGCTAACTTTTGCACCGCTTGCCATGGGCAGTGCGCCGTCATTTTTCAGCAGGACAGAGCCTTCTTCCTGGATGGCAACATTGACCTGCTTTGCGTGGTCGTAGGCATCTTCCCAAGAGGCAAAATCGCTTTTAAAATACTCGGTGTCCCCTGCTTCACCGTCCGTCACAAGTTTCGTCGGGGAAGTTCCCAGCGTGCTGTGTACCTTGGATGCGTTTGCTTGGGTCAAAGCGGTGCCGGTCAGCGACACTGCCATAAGCAGTGCGCTTACCGAAGTACCGGTACGCAGCAGTGCCGATTTTACGTTTGCGTCCATTGCTCATTTTCTCCTATCTTTTTGCGCGGTCCCGGGTCCGCAGGGTTTATCTCGCGGGGAGCGTCCTCTCCGTTTCTGGCACTATTGTAGCATACCTTTTGAGATTTGGCACAAAATTTGCATAACCTGTCGTTTTGGGCACACAATTTGTAATTGTAACAAAAAGATTACAAAAAGTGTAGTGCAAAGCGCACAAGGCGTAGCTGTGTTTCTTTGTGCAATGTGCTGCTGCTGCGGGTACGCGGCGCGGGCGGAGCAGAGCCCCGCCCCTACGGACCGCGAGACAGAGTTGTAGGGGCCGGGCACGCCCGGCCCGCAGCCTTCCGGCAATTTCCCGTTTTCCCATCCATCTCCCCAACACAAAAATTTCCCCCGCCGTTTCAACGCGGCGGGGGATGCTTCATTTATTCATTCGTGGAGAT
>OBHX01003413.1_pt1 | contig 11334 bp, 11 predicted proteins | sample 1519331 | NCBI WGS metagenome assembly OBHX01 (sample SAMEA2602897, study PRJEB22501) | metagenome
GCAGATAAAAAAGAAGATTGAAAGGTCAAAATTATCTCAGCAAGATTATTTATTAAAGTGTGCTTTGGATAAAGAAATTATTGTAGTAGAAGATTTACAAAAGATATTTATAGAACTAAAAAGGCAAGGAGTTAATTTGAATCAAATTGCAAAAGCAATTAACAGTGGTGAAATAAATCATGTATCAGAAAATACATTAAAGGAGTTCCAAGAGCTATGGCAATCGTTAAGGCTATTAATTCAAAAAGTTCAATAAAAAATATTATTAACTATGTGTCAGATAATAATAAAACTGATGAAAAGTTAATGAGTGGTAAGGATTGTTCAGCAGACCCAAACCAAGCCATTGAAGATATGACAATGACAAAGGAACTTTATAATAAAACCAATGGCAGACAGTATAAGCATTTTGTACAAAGTTTTAACCCCAATGATGATATAACACCAGAAAAAGCCAATGAAATCGGCAAGGAGTGGGCAGAAAAGTCGTTTAAAGGGTATGAGGTATTTATCGCAACACATACGGATAAAGAACATTTGCATAATCATTTTGTCGTTAATTCTGTCAATTATGAAACAGGTGAAAAGCTTAGATATTCAAGCAGAGAGCTACAAAGGTATAAAGAGATTAGCGACAAAATATGTGAACGGGAAAATATTTCACGAACACCAAGTGACAGCAAGGACATAACGACTTTTGACATGAAGAAATATAAGGCGATAGAGAAAGATTTTAAAGGACAAAAGAAAAGCTATATAGTAGAAATCGGTAAAACGGTAGAAAAAAATATACACATTTCAAGAAGTAAGGAAGAATTTATAAATAACATGGGGAAAGAAGGTTATAAAGTGAAGTGGTCAGAAACACGTAAAAACGTGACTTTTGAAGATAAAGAAGGTAATAAGGTGAGAAGTGAAAACTTAGCAAAGACCTTTAAACAGGAAGAATTTAAGAAAGAAGAAATGTTAAAACAGTTTGAAAAAAATATGAATAATGAAAAACAGATTGCAGAGGATCTGCAGATTAAAGAAGAAAAATTAAATACTTTGAAGGGACAAGTTGCAGAACTTGAAAAGGTTAGAAGTCAATTAAAGATATTGAAAGAGGAAAAGGAAAGATTAATATCAGATAATACAAGGGATAAGGGGCAGATTGAAAAATTAAAAGATTTAATCAGTAAGGAGAATGAAAAGAAAAAGGGCTTAGGCTTAGGAATATTCAAGAAAAATAAGATAGAAAAGCAATATTGTGATGACAGAATCAATAAATATATGGGTCAGATAGAAGTAATTAATAATTCATTAATGCCACAACCTAAGTTAACACAGGCACAGTCAGAAGTAGCAGAAATAACAGAGAAGATAAACTGGACAATACAGAAGATAATTGAATATAACGAACAGATAAAACAACAGAATGAGCAAATTAAAAAAGCAGAAGAATTGCTGGAAAAGGAAAGGCAACAGAGAGAAATGGAAGAAGGGGAGAAAAAAGAACGTATACCAAGTAATTTAAGAGATAAGGACAATCAAGAGAACAAGAAGAAGGTAACAAATAAGCAACAGAATAAGGCGATAATAAATAGAAGTTCAGAACATGAAAGGTGATATATAAAATGGGATTAAATGTAATTGTAATAGTTATAAAAATGTTATTTAAATTTATAAAATTTACTGGATTTTATTTTTTGATTTTAGGATACATGGCATTAGATTATGAGGAATATAAGTTTAATAGAGGGGAGTTACCAACATTTATAAGCCATGAAACAGGGCAATTATTGGTTTTCATAATAATTGTAATTTGTATGTTATTATCAATAATCACATTATTACAAAATATAATAAGACTTGCAAAGCCTGATTTTAGCTTTTTAAGTCTTATATTAAACCATAGGAAGGTAAAGAAAAAAGAAGTAGGGGAAACTTTCGAAAAGATAGACAATAGCTTTAGAGGGCTTGAGAGTGGCATTGTATTTGGTAAGATGAAGAATGAGTATTTAGTTATGGCAGAGCATACAGAGGGGCATATAATGGTTGTAGGTGGTCAAGGAAGTGGAAAGAGTACGACAGTAGCAATACCCACACTTTTAAATTATAATAGTTCAGCTTTTGTTATAGACATAAAGGGGGAGCTTGCAGAAGTAAGCAGAAATTTCAGAGCAGATATGAAAATATTTGACCCATTAAATGAAGATAGCCCACATTATGACCCATATTTAGTATTAAAAGAAGGGGATAAGGTTCAAGGAGCGAGAGAAATAGTCAATTCTATAATTCCTATTGGAGCTGATGAAAAAGACCCATATTGGAAGCAATCAGCCCAAAATTTGCTTACATCATGTATATTACATTTTGAAAATGAGGGAAAAGATTTCCCGACCACTTGCCAGTACATAATGAAAACCCCTGTTAATGAGCTTGTAGAGCGATTAACACAAAGTCCAGTAGAAGAAGTTAAGTTATTTATAAATCAATTTATAGGCATAGATATGAAACAGTTGGCAAGTATTTATTCAACTCTATCCAATGAGATAATTCTATTTGCTACTGATAAAGATATTATAAGGAGCTTGAAAAGAAATAGTGATATGATAAGCCCTTATGATTTAGAAAATTATACAGACATATTTATTAAAATAACTGAGGAAAAGCTTGAACAATGGAAAGGCTTATTAAACCTTATAGTAAGCCAACTTTTGAAGAGCTTTGAGAAAAGACAAAATAACCAGGAAAGAAAAATATTATTTATGATTGATGAATTTGCAAGAATAGGGAAAGTAAAGAATATAACAAACGGTCTGGCAACTTTGAGAAGTAAGGGAATACAGATAATGTTGATAGTGCAGAGTTTAGCTCAACTTGATGGAATATATGGAAATGATACAAGAAAGGTAATAACAGATAACTGTAATTATAAGATTGTATTAAATGCAAATGACGTAGATACACAAGAGTATTTCAGTAAACTTGTTGGAACAGTAGATATTGAAAAGAAATCAAATTCAATAAATAATAGTAATTTTAATTTATCATCAAATAGAGGGGTAAGTACTTCGAGTGAGGAAAAGAGAATAATAAAGCCTGAAGCCTTTGCATATCTTCAAAAGCCTGTTGTATTTACACCAAAGGGATTTTTCAGACCCGACAAAGTCAAATGGTATGAGGATAAAATATTTATAGAAAGAGCTGAAGTATAGTACCTTTTGGGGTGGCAATTATAAAAATAATTCATTTCTTGTAAATTGCAAGGGCTACGCCTTCAAAAAAATAATGGCCGCAGCATGATCTTCTTCGAAGAGATGCAGCAGCCATTATTTTTTTGAACAATTGACAATTCATTTCTTATTTTTTATTAAGTGATAGTCAAAAGGCATAACAGTGCTGAATAGAAAGAAATTTACAGAAAAGAAAATTATAGAATTTAGTATGATTAATTATACTCATTTATGAATGTTTAATTGAATACAAAAAAAAATACTTGTTATGTATTCAATTACGGGTTAAAATATAGACAAGTTGAAAAATTTAATAAAAAAATAAGTCCTCAGCTCTTATATATTAAGCTACCAACTTAGTATATAAGCCAAAACTTAAATGTGCTACCAACACATCAAGCCGTTAGAGAACTCTATCTATAGCAATATTTCAAATGTACCGACATACAAGAGAAACATTAACTATATATATTCAATTTATGAGATTATCTTAACAGATATAAATGTAAATTGCAATAAGTAAGATTTAGAAGTTTATAGCCTTTGTGTATTGGAAGCAGTACGCAAAGGCTTTTTTATTTGATAAAAATTAGAAGTATATTTATTTTTTCATAATTAATTTATGAAAATGAAAGGGGGTGAGCAAAGTGACAGAGGAAAGCAGTATCTTATCAAATAACAAGGTATTAGCAATATCATTATTGACTTTAGCAGTAAACATTATGACTTTTATAGTGCTTGTAGCTAAGTAGTACGAAAGGGGGAGCTTTAAAAAGCTCCTTGGAATACATAGAATTCATAAATTAATTTATGAAAAGAAGGGCGTATATGAAAACTTGTAAAAATTGCAAAGAGTTTATTAAAGATACTGAAATATGCAAAATACATTCGTTGATGATTCATGATAAAACAGTAGCAACCTATTGCAGTAAATACAATGAGTCAAGATGTTTACATAAAGGGAAAGTCCAATGTATTAATTGTTCAAAGATGAACCGATATGGATGGTGTGCCATAAAAATGAGATGTTTTACAGAGGAAGAACAGAAAAAAGAACGTACATGCATTAAATATTATGCAAGGAGCTTTAAAAAAGCTCATGTAAAGAAGAGTAAAAAGAAAAAATAATTTATTTATTAATTTAATATTGAGAGTGCCGACACAGTATGCACTAAAAAATATATCTGTGGTGTAGTGAGCCGATACAAAAGGATAGTCACTCGCATTTTCATAATACATCTTATGTTATGATTATGTGTCGGTGGGACTTCACGACGAAAACCCACAATAAAAAAAGAGTTCGGGGTAGGGTTAAGCATAGTTGAGGCAACTAAACAATCAAGCTAGGATATGCAGTAGCAGACCGTAAGGTCGTTGTTTAGGTGTGTTGTAATACATACGCTATTAAGATGTAAAAATACGGATACCAATGAAGGGAAAAGTATAATTTTTGGATGTAGTTTGTTTGTTCATCTATGGGCAAACTACGTCCAAAGCCGTTTCCAAATCTGCTAAAAAGTATATCCTTTCTAAAATCAAAGTCAAGTATGAAATCATAAATAAAGTTTAATTTTGAAGTTATTATGATATTATGTTTTTCTATTAAAATAAATTAAGTATATAGAATAGTTTAATAATAGTATATACTTAATGTGATAAGTGTCTGACAGTGTCACAGAAAGGATGATTGTTATGGATTATAAGCTTATGGAGCTAGATGATCTAGCAGAGTATATTAATTTACAGTTAGAAAAGGGAAGAAACTTTACTGAAGTAGCTGGGGAAGATTTTTCATGTAATGAAAGTACACTTAGAAAGAGATTAACAGCAAAGAAATTATATAAAAGAATAGGCAATAAGTATGTGAGACAATGTCAGACTATAGATGACAGAAGCAAAAGTTCAGATGGAAATAACAATGTCAGACAAAGCGTCAGACAAGATGTCACAGACGGAAATATTGCAGAAATTACTGGTGATATAAAGTCGCAAAGTATCACAGTATCACCAAGCGATAAAGAAAAGTTTTTGGGACTGATAAGTAATTATGAATTGATAATGAATATGTTAGATAATTATAAAAATAATGAAGATAAGTTTAATAGAGCTAATGGGTTAGTTGTAGAGCTGCCAGTAGAAAAGAAAAAAGATTTTAGAATTACATTAAGATTAAATGATGTAGTTTATGAGGAATTTAAAGAATTTGCAGATAAAAATAAGCAGTTTACAGTGAAAGAATTAGTAAGCCAGGCTTTAAAAGAATTTATACAAAAGTATAAGTAGAAATAAGGATTAATTTCAAAAGAATAATACATTAAGAGAATAAACAATGATATAATAAATTTACTCAATATGATAATAGTGAGGTGATATAATTGGATAAAGAAATGTTAGAGGCATTAAGAGCAATGTTCAAAGAAGAATTAAAGGCAGAGCTTGAGCCAATAAAGGCAGACATTAAAGAAATTAAAAATAAAATGGATTCTGTATATGACCAGACGGCAGATTTAACAGAGTTTAGAACAGAAACCAAACAAGGAATAAGTGACATACAAAGAAATTTAAATACTATGGAATTAGTGACATCTAAGAATTGGAATGATATTGCACAGTTAAAGTCAATAAAATAGTATCTTTATAATATTTGAGTATCAATAATGGTACTCTTTTTTTTACATTTTTATATGTCATACATATAAAATACAATGTATTGTATTGCAAATACATATTGAAAAAAGAAAAATAGAAGCATATAATAAATATATAAACTATAAATACAAATACAATACAGTGAAATACAAATGCAATACATAAAAAATACATTTGTAATATAAATGTATTACAAATGAAAGGGGTGCTGAAAATGGCAGATATTAAAGCAACAAGTTTCAGAGTCAGTGAAGATGACATAGCAAAATTTAAGGAATTTGCAGATAAGGAAGGTTATAACCAAGCCGAGGCATTTAAAAGCATAATGCAGACTGTTGAAATGGCTAAAGCTAAGAATATGATTAAGGATAGAGCAAAGGAAATAGAAGTATTTCAGGATACTATAAACAATCTTATGAGTATGTTTTTAAACAGTCTCAATGTTAATCAGACATCAGAAGAAAGAATAAGAGAGGAGTTAAGCCAAGAGCTGCAGACTAAAGATAATACAATAAGTAATTTGCAAAAACAATTAACAGAGAATGAAAATGATATAAAACGAGTAAAGGAGCTATCCGCAAACCGTTATGAAGAAATTCAAAAATTGTCAGCAGCAGGAGTTAAACAAGAAAATGTAAATAGAGAATTACAAAAGACTATTGATAAATTAAACAGTAACAATGATTTGTTGCAGGAACAGTTGAAAGAATATAAGCAGTATAAAGATGATTATAAAAAATTAAACAATCAGTTGGATCAGTTAAAAGCAGAGCATGAGGAATTAAAGAAAAATAACAATAAATTAAATAATGATAATGAATTATTAAATAATAAAATTAGTGCTAATAGTGATATGATTGAATTTTATAAAAATGAAATTGTTAGTAAAGATAAGGATATCGATAATTATAAAAGTGATATTAAGGAATCAGATATTAAGTATAACAGCCAAATAAAAGAATTAGAGGCTAAATATAATACTAAGATAGAAGAAGTTAAAGAGGAACATGAAAAGGCGTTAAATGACCAGTTGAGAAATAATATAGATAACTTAAATGCTAAACATGAGATTGAATTAAGTAAAAAAGATTTAGAAATACAAAAGTTAAAAAATGAAATAGAACAGTTAAAGAGTAAACCGAAGGCTACAAGAAAAACAGAAAAGTAGAAATTTAACTTAATTATTATAAATACTAAACAAAAGCAACGATTTTAATGCTTATAAATGGCTTAAAATCGTTGCTTTATTTTTAGTTATTTCGCTAAATAATATTTTTACGAAATTTTTGATAAAATAGGATTGGTATATAATAAATTAAATCATTAATACTATTAATCCAACTATTGCAATGATACAACCAATAGATTCGTATAAATAAATGATATTTTTACTTATTCGATATTTATAAAATGATTTAGAAAGTTGACCAACAAATAGTATACTGAATAACTCATATGATATATTATGTTTTAATAGATAATATAGAAAAATCAATAATATAATATATGTTGTTATAACAATGTTACTAACATTGTTAGCGTTTTTATTTTGTTCATTATTAGCTTTTATTAGATTTTTTATTGAAGATTCTTTTTTCATATATTACTCCTAAATTATATTTAGATATTTAAGAAAAACAATTTTCTTTAATATCTTTAACACCTGAGATTTCAGCAGCCAAATTAACCAATGCACTTCCACCCGCTTCCATTTTCTCTGCCCAGGTTGTGGCACCGAGTAATAATGCAGCAGCTTCTTTGACCCCACCTAATGCTTTAATATACTTTTTAATTTTTAATAATTTAGCTCCAGCAAAGATACCTGAACCAAGCGCCCATGCAATAGAACCAGCACATTTTGTTATTTGCCATGCTGATGGGTCAGCAACTACAGGGAAAGTAGTATTTTTGCTGAAATTAATGGTTTGCACTAATTTATTTTCATCTTTTATTTTATATTTTGTAGAGACTTTATGACCATTTGCATCATATGCCCAAGGCTTGTCAATAATACCTGTAATAATATTTTGATTATTAACAATAAAAATTTCACCAGTTGAATATTCTTTACCTAAATATTCAGCATCAGTTACTAGTTTAGATCCTTCTTCTAAATCAAAAGAAAAAGTATAGTTTTTGGAAGCATTTTCATCATTAATAGTAACTAAAGTTCTAACTCCTTCTAGCCCATCAGCGTGTATTGGTTGAGCACCAAATGAAACTGAAGAATCATCACTTGTATAAAGTACAGTTCCATTACTACTAATATTGGAATCAGATGATTCTAATGGTAATTTTATACCAAAAGATTGATCTTCATTATAAGCAGGAGTAAGAGTAATTGGATTTGATGAATCTCTAGGAATTTTAATAGTTGAATTTTCACCATCAGATACGGCTATATAGTTTTTGGTTTCTTCTATATTTGATGAGATATCATCAGTTCCAGTAGTACTTTCAATATAATTAATGATTGATGATTCATTAGATTGAGCTGCATTAGCGTTTATACTTGGAAGTAATGAAGTTGTTAGAGCAGCAAATAAAATATATGATGTTATTTTTGAAATTTTTTTTATCATTCTAAAAGTCTCCTTTAAATTGTTCTAAGAAATTTTCAACTTGATTTTTATCTTGACAGTCATATATTTGTTCAATATTACCATTACTAAAAAGCAATATACTTGGTACAGATTTAACATTAAGCAAATGTAGATAATCTCGTATTTCTTGTTTTTTACTTGCTGTTGCTTCAGTATTATAATAAAATATCGATTTATTTGTTTCAGATAGTATATTTTCTAATTTTGGCATGAAAGTTTTACAATCAGGACAAGTTGGTCTGCCTATATAAATAAAAAAGCTCTCTTTATTTAATATTTTTTCATTTAAAGCATCTTGACTTATATCTAATAATAAATTTTTACATGAAAAACTAGATATTTTAGAATTAGATTCTAATGTGTTTTTATAATAATTATTTACAACAAATAATCCTGTTAATAAAAACAAAATTATGAACGGAATTATTAAATACTTGATTTTTACTTGCTTAAAACTCAAAATGGACCCTCATTTCTATTACATTGTTTTTTGTTAAGGTTGACTTTACATAATTATCCGGATAATAAGAGATATTAAATTAAGTCTATAAATGTTCTATACATCCAATATAACATAAAATGAATTAAATGTAAAAAAAAATAAAATATTCCAATTTATTGCTATATTTTATAAAATCAATCAAATGATTCAGTTTTTACATTTTCATTATTAAATTGTGATTTAAAAGCATTGGCTTTTTCAACAGTATCAAATCCAATACTAGCAAATATAGCACCAATTTCAATTAATCTTTTTGTACGAGCTTTACGCTCTTTTTCTTTTTCTCTAGCAATTAATGAATTTTTTTGGGCTTGAAGTTGTTTTATTTTTTCATCAAGTTTAGTTATCTTTTCTTTATTATCAACCATGTAAATCACACCTTTCTATAAATATTATAAGTATGTAAAAATATGTTTTCAACTACAGGAATAATAAGCTTAAGAAAAATATATAAATATTGTAAAAATTTTAAATTAACGATAGAATTATGAGTATGGGCAATCCCGTAGTGAAAACTGAAGGGCGCACTTATACCCCACTTTGGGAAAGTGGGAGTGCGGTCTTTTCAGACAGAACTCTTGCAGAGGGCAAACGAAAAATTAAAAATTTTTCTTATATAGTAAGGTGGTATAGAAATGTCAATTTATCATTTTGGACAAATGAAAGTAATAAGCAGAGGAACAGGAAGAAGTGTAATTGCATCAAGTGCATATATAAGTGGTGAAAAATTATACAATGAATATGATGGACTTACACATGATTATACAAGAAAACAAGGAGTCGTTTTTTCAGAAGTAATGTTACCTGAAAATGCAAAAGATGAATGGAAGAATAGACAGATATTATGGAATGAAGTTGAGAAAATAGAAAAGAGTAAAGTAAGCCAGTTAGCACGAAGTTTTGAAGTTGGTTTGCAGACAGAATTTACACTTGAAGAAAATATAAAGTTAATTAAAGAATATGTGAAAGATAATTTTATAGATAAGGGAATGTGTGCAGATATCTGTATACATGATAAGAGTGATGGAAACCCTCATGCTCATGTAATGCTGACTATGAGAAAAATTGATGAACAGGGAAAATTTTTACCCAAGGCAGAAAAGCAATATCTATGTAGAAATGATAAGGGTGACGAAAAATATCTTAATTCCAATGATCTTAAAGATGATAGAGATTTTGGAAAAGTATATAAGTGCAGATATAAGAATGATTATAAAGAGTTAACTAATAGAGAATTGAAAATGGAAGAGTATAAGAATTATAAAAAGATTTCTAAATATCCACTAGATAAAAAAATAGATATGTGTTCTGACTGGAATAATACCAATAATGTAGAGCTATGGCGTGAAGATTGGGCAAGAATAAATAATAGACTATTTGATGAAAAAGGATTAAATATAAGAATAGATCATAGAAGCTATGAGAGGCAGGACATTAACAGAGTACCAACAATTCATGAAGGATATGGGGCAAGGCTTAGAGCTAAGAATGGAAAAGAATGTGACAGAATAGAGATCAATAGATACATAGCAAATCTAAATGAGAAGATTAAAGGGTATGAAAATGACATTCATAAATTAAAAAATGAAATGATCGAATTAAATAGAGACATGGATGTCAAAATGAAGGCTGGCAGAGAAGAAATAAGTTTAGAACGTCCTAAAAGCTCATATAAGACAACAGATAGTGATATTAAAGAAATACTAAAGAAACTAAAAGAAAAGCTGTCAGATAAAGCAAATAAGCATTTAGGAGTAGACAGAGCATTAAAGTACATTGATAAGAGAAAAATAAAAACAAATAATGATGTGAAAGTAATTAAATCTCAACTAGCGACTATAAGAAACAATTATGGAAACCGGATTGATGTAATAGATGATTATATTAATAGAATGAATTCAATTTATGATAATATTTTAAGAAAGAGTAGAGAGGTCAATTCATTAGAAAAGGAAGTTGGAGAGCTTGGAATATTTAAGTTTAAACAGAAAAAGTATTTGAATGAAAGAATTGAAGAATTAAAAAATGAAATTAATGGATTTAAAAAATCAGAGTTTTATCAAAAGGATATAAAATATACTGACAAAATAGAAGAACTAAAAGGACAGAGAAAAGAATGTTTAGAAGTCTTGAAAAAATGTGATAATGAAAATAGCATATTATATGATATTGAAACATTGAGTAAAGATAAGAATAAGCTCCTTGGCAATTTAAATAAGGATAGAAATAATGATATTAATTTTAAGGTGAAAAGACATTCAAATGAACTAGAGCTTTAATTTAGAATATGCCTTTTGAGGTCAGAAGTATAAAAATAATTCATTTCTTGTAAATTGCAAGGGCTACGCCTTCAAAAAAATAA
>OBHX01003414.1_pt1 | contig 11331 bp, 9 predicted proteins | sample 1519331 | NCBI WGS metagenome assembly OBHX01 (sample SAMEA2602897, study PRJEB22501) | metagenome
TTGCGGATGTAGTTCATCGGTAGAACGAAAGCTTCCCAAGCTTTAAAGGCGGGTTCGACTCCCGTCATCCGCTCCAAGCGTCTCAACGATGAGGCTTTAGACCCCAATCATTCCAACGATTTTCAATTTTGTAGGCACTTGCCCAATCACACGATTTTTATCGAATTGTTGTCATCGTGTTGTCACGAGGTGTGTAAAAGAGGATTCGGAGAGTGGTTCAGACTCAAAATTTTCCCGTGTCCAATATCTCTGCTGCAGTGATCTTGCTGCTGATAGATGTTGCCACGTCATCAAGATCGGTGTCGAATAGGTCCGCATAGGTATCCAGCGTCATGGCCGCATTCTTATGGCCCAACATACGTTGTACGGCCTTGACGTTGGCTCCGGAGCAGATGAATCGGCTCTACGAGTGCGGCAGTTATGCAAAGGCCAATGACTCCACACCGGATTCCAGTCATCTGGAGAAGCGCGTCATGCGTCTGCCGCCGATAGCGATAGTCGAAATGAGAGCCGACAAAATACGGGTCAACAGGGAGCATGGCGGCGATCCGCGCCGGGCCCACGGCATGTTCCTGCGTGCCAAACTGTCGGCGGCCTTCCGCTTGCTTGAAGACTCGCTGTCATCCGAAATCATGCAGGAGGACTGGGAACTCGCGGGCATGATGATGCGTTACTCGCGTCGATGCTACGAGGAGAACCTGCAAGAGTATAGGAATGAGAACCTCAAACGACGCGCGGACTATAAGGAGGAGGACGAGCTGGTCCGCGAACAGGTCGATATGCGTTCCCAGCTCGCCACCGAGGAGCGCATCATGGAGGTACTGTCCAACTCGCCGAAGCCATCTGTGTCCAAAGGGGAATTGACCCGTTCCCTGTCCAAAAGACAGAAAGCCAGTCTGGATGCCGCTCTGGAGAACCTGATGGCTTCAGGAAAGATCAAACACAGGAAGGGCATGAAGGGCGGCCACTGGTATTCGCTTGCGTGAGCGACCTACCGACCTACCCGCCTACTCACTACTGCCGTAAGGGTTTCTGCGACCTACCGACCTACCTGCGGGAATCCAAGGTAGGTTGGTAGGTTTTTGGGAATAGACCAATTCTGACCGACGATTAAGCCCCGGCTATCGAAACTGGAACATGGGAAAGCCATGACCCCCAGCATGACGCACAGTGTGGGTGTCGTCTACTTCTACTGGTGTGTGAATCTGCGTACTTGGTATTGTTGAAGGCTATATCTACGGTTTTGAAGAAGGCATGGCATGATGAATAGCGGAGCGCAGCGCGCGGAGTTGCACAAAACGATTTGGAGTATCGCCAATGTGCTGCGCGGCTCAGTGGACGGCTGGGATTTCAAACAGTATGTGTTGGGGTTCCTGTTTTACCGGTTCATCTCCGAGGACATCACCTCATACCTGAACGAGTACGAGCACCAGGCCGGCGATGTGGATTTCGACTACGCCAAGCTGGACGATGCCACGGCCGAGCAGGTGCGTAAGTCGATGGTGGAGGAGAAGGGCTATTTCATCCTCCCGTCCGACTTGTTCGCCAACGTGCGCAGATGTGCCGATGCGGACGAGAACCTGAACGAGACGCTGCAGCGGGTGTTCAAGAACATCGAGGGCTCAGCCATCGGCTCGCGTTCGGAATCCAGTCTGCGCGGCCTATTCGACGATTTGGACCTGAACAGCCGCAAGCTCGGCGACACCGTGGTGGATCGCAACGCCAAGCTGGTGAAGGTGCTCAACGCCATCGGCGATCTGGACCTGGGCACGGAGAGCTTCGCAGACAACACAATTGATGCGTTCGGTGATGCGTATGAGTATCTGATGACCATGTACGCGGCGAACGCCGGCAAGTCCGGTGGCGAGTTCTTCACGCCGCAGGAGGTCAGCGAGCTGCTGACCCGGATCGCCACCCATGGCAAGAGCGAAGTGAACAAGGTCTACGACCCGGCGTGCGGTTCTGGTTCCCTGCTGCTGCAATCTATCAAGGTGCTGGGCAAGGATAAAGTCCGGCAAGGGTTTTTCGGCCAGGAGAAGAACCTGACCACGTACAACCTGTGCCGCATCAACATGTTCCTGCACGATGTGAACTACGACCATTTCAACATTGCCTACGGTGACACGCTGATCAATCCACAGCACTGGGATGACGAACCGTTCGAGGTGATCGTGTCCAACCCTCCCTACTCCACCAAGTGGGAGGGCGATGACAACCCCACACTGATCAACGATCCGCGATTTGCCCCGGCTGGTGTGCTTGCGCCGAAGTCGAAGGCCGATCTGGCGTTCACCATGCACATGCTCTCCTGGCTGGCGGCTGACGGTACCGCGGCCATCGTCGAGTTTCCCGGTGTGCTCTACCGCGGCGGTAAGGAGCAGAAGATCCGCAAATATCTGCTGGAGGGCAACTTCATCGACGCGGTGATCCAGCTGCCGCCGAACCTGTTCTTCGGCACTTCCATCGCCACCTGCATCATTGTGCTCAGGAAATCGAAGACCGACGACAGCGTGCTGTTCATCGATGCGTCGGAACGGTTTGTACACGTCGGTAACCAAAACCAGCTTTCACCCGACGACATCGCCGCCATCATGGATGCTTATGTGAAACGCGAACCGGTTGAGCATTTCTCCGCCGTTGCCTCTCTTGAGGACATCCGCAAGAACGATTACGTGTTGTCGGTCAGCGGCTACGTGCAGCCCGAAGACACGCGAGAGAAGATCGACATCGCCGCACTCAACCGGCAGATCTCCGACATTGTGGCACGAGAGAACGAACTTCGTGCTCAGATCGACGCCATCGTCGCGGATTTGGAAAACTGATGTGAGCGACCGACAGATGATACCCACAATCGGAAAAATCGAAACCAAGAGGGAGCACTATCTGCCACGGTTTTTTCTGCGCCATTTTGTGGATGATAAAGAAAAGATTTCATACGTCACGCGAGCAGAAAAGAATCGAGTGGTAAGACACGCCCGTGTGGAAAACGTAGGCGTGCAGAAACGCTTGTATGAGACGGCCTGCTCATCAGGAGAAAGCGGAGATTATTACTTTCCTAATTACATTGAAAAAACGTTGTCGTTAAGGGAAGACAATCTCAGCGGGGAGCTTGACTGGTTCTTGCATACCGTATTAAGCTTGAGACCAAGTGATCGTCTTGAAGATAAAGATCTCAATCGATTGGCGAGCTTCGTTTCAGTTTTTATTCCCCATATTGTTTCTCGCAGCCCGGAATCGGTGAGATATGCGACGAATCGCGCAGGAGACGTGTTTGAAACAATGCGTGAGCTGAATATGGGCTCAAGCGAGAAATTGAAAGAACTTTACCGCGAAACACAATCAGGAGAAGAATTTGACGAGACGCTGGCATTTGATCCTAAAGCGATAGCTGAGCAGATTTCCCTGTGGATGCAAATATTTCCAGAAATCAGTAAGGATGAGGATTTTGTTCGTGCTTCCTCGTTGCATGAAGCCGTGGAATATCTACGAGATTGCAGCATGCTCGTATTAACGACCTCATTGGGGCATCCGTTTATTGGCATAGATAAACCGATCCGCACAGTCATAACTGGTAACTTGACAACTTTGTACTATCCGTTAAGTTCGCAGGTCGCAGTCATCTTAACGGATGATGGTCAACACACCTTTGAAAAAGATCGGTCAGCTATAGACAGCTCAAGGATTTCAATGAGGTTGCTTTTAATGATGGCAACTGGAATCTAGTGTTTTGTGAGCGGTCAGATTATCTAAATGCATATTCAGGAATTGAGGGAACTAGCAATGAGCAAGATTGATGATTTAATTGCGGAATATTGCCCGGACGGGGTTGAACGCAAGCCTCTGGGTGCTATTGCGAAGTTATACCGGGGGAATGGCCTGCAAAAGAAGGATTTTACGGACAAAGGCATTGGATGCATCCATTATGGTCAGATTTATACGCGATACGATACTTTTACGTCTCAGACCATTTCGTTCGTAGACAAGAAGCTCGCAGACAAACTCCTCAAAGTCCATCCAAATGATTTGATTGTGACAGCCACTAGCGAAAATCTTGAGGATGTATGTAAAGCAGTTGCCTGGCTGGGTGGATCGGACATTGTGACTGGCGGCCATTCAATTGTTGTTAGACATCATCAGAATGCGAAGTATCTTTCTTACTATTTCCAAACGCTGGATTTCTTTCAGCGTAAGCGCGCATATGTGCATGGAACCAAGGTAATGGAAATCAAGAAGGATGACTTGGCAAAAATTGTCGTTCCCGTTCCCCCATTGCCGGTACAGGAGGAGATCGTTCGGATTTTGGATTCGTTTAGCTCGCTGGAGGCGGAGCTGGAGGCGGAGCTGGAGGCGGAGCTGGAGGCGCGGAGGAAGCAGTATGCCTATTACCGCAACGAACTCCTCACATTCGATAGAGAGAGAGTCCAATGGCTAAAACTCGGAGAAGCGGCTTTTATCAACAAAGGCACGTATATTACGAAAAAACAGGTTATTCCAGGGAATATACCAGTCATACTGGGGGGTGTGGAGCCTGCCTATTGGCACTCGGAGTCTAATCATGATGGCGAAGGCATAGTGATCTCGCGCAGTGGGGCAAATGCTGGGTTTGCAAGTTATTGGAATGAACCGATATTTGTCTCTGACGGTTTTGTACTAGATGCAACGCCTGGGATTGACATGAGATTTCTTTTCCATGTGTTGAAGAAACAACAGGCAAAACTGCATTCAATGAAACGCGGTAGCGGTGTGCCCCATATTAACTCCAAGATGCTTGCCAATAACGTGGCTATCCCAGTGCCGCCACTCGAAGAACAGCAGCACGTCGTCTCCATTCTTGACCGCTTCGACAAGCTCACCAATGACCTCAGCTCCGGTTTGCCCGCAGAAATCGAGGCCCGGCGCAAGCAGTACGAATATTACCGGGACCGTCTGCTGTCATTCGACGAACTTGCCGTGTGACGTTCCATCATAGAGACAGTTGAGTGGTGTATGGTCAGCTGCCGGACTATGGGGATGCATAGCATGGTTGAGACGCGCCGCAGACTTTTCAAAACGTGAGGACACGACTAGCATGGCAGATAACAGCAGCTCCCTAAGCCTACTCACAGTGCTCAAACCAGGGGGCTCTTCTCATACTGGGGCGGAATCCAAGCCTGCGAAGACCATCGACCAGATGATTGCGCTGATGTCGGATCGCGGTTTGGCGATCACGGATGAGGCGAAACTACGGCAGGTACTCTTTGACTGCAATTACTATCGTCTCTCGGGCTATTTCCGTTCATTCCAAGTCAACCCAGCGGCTGGCGACAACAGGTACAGGCCCGGCACCCGGGACGTTGACTTCCTCATTCCCTACATGATGGACGAGGAACTGCGCAACATCATCCTCAAGGGCACCGCGAAAGTGGAGCTCACCCTGCGCTCAAGGTTCGCATACCTGCTGGCATCAGACGGCAATGCCTACACGTATATGGATCCCGAATCCTATCAGAGTGTGCGCAGCAAACGCGGCGAACTGTTGCGTGACAATCTGCTGCGTAACATGAGCAAATGGATGGGAATGTCCAATGAGGTGTGCATGCGGCATTACCGGCGCAAAGGCGGACCGGTGCCCGTGTGGGCGGCCGTTGAGACGTTCCCGTTCGATACGCTTTCCCGGATGCTTTCCCTGCACGCGGATGCCAGGGCGCTCAGGGAATTGTACAGATCGGTCGGATTGCACACCAATCTGCGGACTTCCTCGGAGGTCGTGCATGCCATGGTTTATCTGCGTAATCTGTGCTCGCATCATGCCAGGCTGTGGCATCGGGAGATGGTCATTCCATCGCCTATGACGCGTGACATGAAAACCGCGTTCGCTGATTTCGAATACGGCGAGAAATCCGTGGCATCGTCGCTGCTTGCGCTCATATATCTTGTGCGGAATATCGAGGGCGACGATGGCTACGCCATGGTGATTCGTCGCTTCCTCGACTCGAATGAGACATACGCCTCTGGAATCAGGACGGCCCTGCATTGGGAATAAGCCGCAGGATCCAGGAATCCCATATGCGCTGCGGAATCCGAATTCCTTTGAGTAGGATGGCGGATAAATACGGATGAAGAAGGAGCCCCTGATGACGGAGCGGTCGGATATGGATCTGCCGGATGGCGGCAAGTCGTACAAGCTCGTGGCCGAGGGCGCGGAAAGCACCGTGGTGGCCGAATACGAGCCTAGCCACGGCCGTGAGACCGCGTACCAAAGCGAAGCGGATCTGGAGGAGGAGCTGCTGCGAATCCTCGAATCCCAGGGCTATGAACGACTTTCCGCGCATACGGAGTCCGAGCTTATCGCAAACCTGCGCACCCAGCTTGAGAAGCTGAACGATGTCCGGTTCACCGACAATGAGTGGTCGCATTTCTTCCACGAGATCATCGCCTCTTCGACGGCGGGCATCGAGGACAAGACCCGGCTGATCCAGGAAGACAACATCCAGATCCTGAACCGTGACGATGGCACGACGAAGAACATTCGTCTCATCGACAAGGTACATGTTCACAGCAACCGCCTCCAGGTGCTTCACCAGTTCGAGGAGGAGGGCGGCAGCCATCCGACCCGGTATGATGTGACGATTTTGGTCAACGGCCTGCCGTTGGTGCAAATCGAATTGAAGCGGCGGGGCGTGGCGATCAAGGAGGCGTTCAACCAGATTAACCGTTACCAGCGTGACAGCTTCTGGGGCGGATCGGGACTCTATGAGTACGCCCAGATCTTCATTATCTCGAACGGCACGCACACCAAGTACTACAGCAACACCACGCGCTTCAAGCACATCCATGAAATGGAAGGCCGTCCCGCAGCCGGCCGTTCGCAGAAGAGCTCCGACAGTTTCGAATTCACCAGCTGGTGGGCCGACGGGCGCAACTATGTCATCGCCGACCTGACGGGTTTCGCCAGGACTTTTCTCGCTCGGCATACACTGCTCAATATCCTGACGCGATATTGCGTGTTCACCGCCGAGCATGACCTGCTGGTGATGCGCCCATACCAGATCGCGGCCACCGAACGCATCCTCAACCGCATTCTCATCAGCGAATACGATCCGAAGAAACTCGGCACGCCCGAGGCGGGCGGGTAAGTGTGGCATACCACCGGCAGCGGCAAGACGCTGGCTAGCTTCCAAAAAGCGCAGCTCCCCACCCACACAGACGGCGCCGCACAGGTGCTATTCGTCGTGGACCGCCAGGGACCCGACTCCCACACCATCAAAGAATACGAACGCTTCCAAAACGGCGCGGTCAACTCCAACAAGAGCACCAAGGTGCTTGCCGACCAGCTTGCCAGCCCCGACGCGAAGATCATCGTCACCACGATTCAGAAGCTTTCCTCATTTATCCGCGGCAATCCCAAGCACGATGTCTACGCGCAGCATGTGGTGCTGATTTTCGACGAATGTCATCGCAGCCAGTTCGGAGAAATGCATACTGCCATCACCAAGCATTTCAAGAACTATCATCTGTTCGGGTTCACCGGTACTCCCATCTTCGCCGTGAACGCGAAAACCGGTGGCTCCCCCGACCTGCGCACCACCGGACAGGCGTTCGGCGGCTGCCTGCACTCATACACGGTGGTGGACGCGATCAAGGACGGCAACGTGCTGCCGTTCCGTATCGGCTACGTGGACACGGTGCGCCGTAAGGAAGGCGTCAGGGACGAACAGGTGTACGGCATCGACGCGGCCAAGGCGCTGAGCGACCCGCGGCGCGTGAGCGCGGTCACGTCGTATGTGCTCGACCATTTCGACCAGAAAACCAAGCGGCAATCCAGCTACATGCTCAAGGACCGGCGCGTCCGCGGCTTCAATTCGCTGTTCGCGGCTGATTCCATCGGCATGGCAAAGCAGTATTACGCCGAGTTCCAGCGCCAGCAGGCCGAGCGCGGTGGGGAACCGTTGAAAATCGCCTTGATCTACAGTTTCGCGCCGAACGAGGCCGACCCCGGCGAGCAGGGCTTCATTGATGACGAGGACTTCGAGACCGCTGGCCTTGACCAGTCATCACGGGATTTCCTCGACACCGCGATCTGCGATTACAACCGAACGTTCGGCAGCAGCTTCAGCACGGCCTCCGACCAGTTCGAGAACTACTACAAGGATCTGTGCCTCAGGCTCAAGAACCGCGATCTGGACATGGCCATCGTGGTGAACATGCTGCTCACCGGCTTCGACGCCACGACGCTCAACACCCTGTGGGTGGACAAGAACCTGAAGCAGCATGGCCTGATGCAGGCGTTCAGCCGCACCAACCGCATCCTGAACTCGGTGAAGACCTTCGGCAACATCGTCTGCTTCCGTGATCTGCGGCAGGAGGTGGATGACGCCCTGGCGCTGTTCGGAGACAAGGACGCCAAGGGCACGGTGGTGCTTAAGCCATATGTGGAATATCTTGCTGCATACAACGAGAAGGTCTCGCAACTGCTCAAGCGGTTCCCTCTGGGCGAGGAAATCGTCGGAGAACAGGCGCAGAAGGATTTCCTCACCCTGTTCGGCTCGATCCTGCGGCTACGCAACATCCTGCAGGCCTTCGACGATTTCTCCAATGATGATGTGCTGAGTCTGCGCGACCTGCAGGACTACCAGAGCCTGTACATCGATCTCTACCAACAGCGGCGTTCGCATGAGGAAGCCGACAAGGAAATCATCAACGATGACGTCGTCTTCGAAGCCGAACTGGTCAAACAGATCGAAGTGAACATCGACTACATCCTCGAACTCGTAGCCAAATACCATGACGGGCATATGGAGGACAAGGCGATCCTCGCCGATATCGACCGCACCATCATGTCTTCGCCAGACCTGCGCAGCAAGAAAGACCTCATCGACTCGTTCGTCGAGTCCCTGTCCTCAGGCGCGGACGTGCAGCGCGACTGGAAGGAATACATTATCCGCAAAAAGCAGGAGGAGTTCGAGCGCATCGTCAGCGAGGAGCGCCTGAAGACGGGACTGGCCGAGCAGTTCATCATCGACTGTTTCAAGGAAGGCTATGTCGACACGGACGGCACCAGAATAGTGTCGATGCTGCCCCCTGTGTCACGCTTCGCGCCGAGCAACGCGTACGAGCTGATGAAGAGCCGAGTCGTCGAACGGTTCCGCCAATACTTCGATCGCTTCATCGGAATGTGAGGGAACGGCCGTCCCAGGGGCCGAAACGGAATGAGGACACCGGGGGACCATACTTTTGGCAATCGGGGCTCCGCAGAAAAATCTGCGGAGCCCCGATTGCCATCTAAACCAGCAGCTTGTCCAACGTCCAAACTGGTCTCCGCTTTCTTGATGGATGAGAGGATGACGGGGATGGAGCGCGAGAAAGCGGAGATAGATGTGGCACAGGGGCTGTACTGATGGCCGTGGTCAAACTTGGGAACAAGGTCAAGACGAATCTTCCGGATATGATTCGTTACGTCATCAATCCCGAGAAGAACGATGGCGGCAGGCTCGTATACGCGAGCTACAGCAGCGAGCGGCATGACGCGAACATGCTCGCCGAACCGATGATCCGGGACCTGGAACGATGCGCGAATGGGCTGCGCAAGGACGGCGTGCTCGCCCTGCATCTGAAGCATTCGTTCAGTCCCGACGAGCATGTGAACGCGGAACAGGTGCATGAGCTGGGCGTCATGCTGACCGAGGCGATCACGGGCGGCGACTACAAGTATGTGGTCTCCCCGCACATGGATCGGCATCACCTGCACAACCACATCGTCATCTGTGCGGCGAACCGAAGGACGGGAAGAAAGATGCGTCTGACCCGCAGAAGCATCGACCAGTGGCGCGCGGTCAGCGACGAACTATGCCGTCGTGAGGGCCTTGCCGTATTGGAGAATCCGAAGGTCGAAACCGCTGAATCCAGAGTTCGGGATGAACGCGAACGTCTTAAAAACGAGCGGAAGCGGATACGTGAGGACATCGCCAAACAAGTCGAACGGGAATCGGAGCGGATGCGTCGGCGTCTTAAGGAGAGCAGCGACAGGCAGCGTGAGCGTGACAAGCGCATCCTCTTTGCCTTGTGCCTGGGTGTGTGCTCGGCCGTGGTGCCGATGTTCGCCGTCGTCATGCAAGGACGCTGGCAAGCCTTCGCCGACTCGTTGCTCGACTGGCTTCGTATGTGTGGGAGGCAGCTCGCGGTGGTCGGCCAATGGCTTGCGGATATCGATGCGCGGCTGGATGAGATCATCCCGAGCGGATGGTGGGATCGGCCACTCGTGTTTCTGCTCATGCTGCTGTTGGCAGCCGTGGTCTGCGGCATGCCTCTGCTCGTAGCAGGCGGATATGCGGTGGCTGTTTTTACGACGATGAGAGGCTGGCTTACGGAAGGAACCCTGGGAGTCCATATCGTTCTTTGGACGTTGGCTGTCATGGTGGGCTTCGTCCTGGCCGACCGTCTCGCCATGATCCCGCACAATCCGGTGGGCTGGCCCGCTTGGTGGATTCTTCTCACTGTTGCCGCGCACCTGATCTATCTGGCGAAGCTGGCGGGCCCAATCAGCCGATTCATTAGGAACAGCTAATGCGATGGACCATGCGGTACATGAGAGAACGCCTCGAAACGATTCGTTCCCAAATTGTTGTCACCATGTTGTCATACAGTGCTGTAGTCAAGCGGTTAAAGCCGCTAAATCACTGGTATTTAACGGCTTTATAGCATCGGTCAGGTAGGGTTCGACTCCCGTCATCCGCTCCATTCGAAACCCTTGGAATCGTTGGAATTCCAAGGTTTTTTCTATTGCCGTAAAAGACCCGTGAAGTCAACTTCGCGCCGCGCAACTGTCGGTTGCGTCGCAAAATTTGGTTGCGAATCGCAATGCAACCGAAAGATGGTGGCGTGGAACGCGACGCTTATGCCAAGCTGTTGCTTGGCAATCGCCAATAATCGCAAGTCGAGGCGATATGGAAACTCGACGAAAGGGCGGACATGAGTTTCAAAGAGAATCTGCAGTATCTGCGCGGTTCGCGCAACATGACGCAGGAACAGCTGGCAATGCTGCTGGGCGTTTCCCGGCAGGCAATTTCGAAATGGGAGTCCGAGAAGGCATACCCCGAAATGGACAAGCTGCTGATGCTTTGCGACATGTTCGGCGTGACGTTGGATGATTTGGTCATGGGCGACGTGCGCGCGTCGGCGGGCTGTGGGGGTGCGGGACGCGTGGACTTGGCTGCTGATACGGATGGTGTGGCCGCGTCGGTTGGGGTGGCCGACGCTGCTGTTGGCGCGGTTCCGGGGGTAATCGGGTAGATCGGAAAAGCGTCGTGTAGGGAAAGAGTGTAGATCTCGGTGGGCGCCGTATCATTAAAAAAA
>OBHX01003442.1_pt1 | contig 11260 bp, 10 predicted proteins | sample 1519331 | NCBI WGS metagenome assembly OBHX01 (sample SAMEA2602897, study PRJEB22501) | metagenome
CCTATGCGCAAGGTGCCCGGCATCCAATTGGATGCCGGGCACCTTGCGCATAGGGGATGCGTCATCTCAGGCCGCACGCAATGTCATGTCTAGAATCACTCTGGTGCCACCATCACGCCCATGTTCCCAGCGCACATTGCCACCGAAGTCGTTGGTGACGAAAGTGTTAATGATCTGCGTGCCAAGGCCTGATCCTGAGGCCTTGGCCATGCCGTTGCTCTCCTCCTGGTCCATGCCGTTGCCATCGTCTTCCACCACGACATTAAGACATTTGCCCTCACGCCCCACCGATACGGTGATGTGCCCCTCCTTGCGCCCATCGTAACCATGTTCCACGGCATTCGTAATGAGTTCGGTGAGCACCAACGACAACGGGGTGGCGTCCTGCGCGGGCATCTTGCCGAATTTGCCCACGAAGTCGATGGTGATGTGTTGGTCCCGCATCGAGGCCAGGTCGACGCTCATGCGCAGCAGATTGGAAATCACCTTGTCGAAATCCACGTTCTCGTCGGCGGTCTGGCTGAGCCCCTCATGCACCATGGCGATTGTCTGCACGCGACGCATGGCCTCTTGCAGCTCCTTCTTCACCTCTTGGGACTTCGTCTTACGCGCCTGCAGTCTCAACAACGCAGACACTGCCTGCAGGTTGTTCTTCACTCGATGGTGAATTTCAGAAATCGTGGCATCCTTCGTCTGCAACTCCACTTCCCGGCGGCGCAGTTCGGTGATGTCACGGCACAATACAATGGCGCCCGTGCGCCCATGGCCGTCCATCAACGGCATAGAACGGATGGAGACCACTGAGTGATTCGCATTGAGTTCGGAATCCACCGGCGCCTTGCCCAACAGCACCAACGGCAAAGATTCCGGCACCGGATCGTTCTGGTGAATGAGACCTGCACCCACCTCACCGAGGTTCTTACCCTGCATCATGTCGACCATACCCAGACGCCTGAAACAGCTGATGGCGTTCGGCGATGCATACGTGACGTCGCCATCCACCGTCAGGCGCATGAAGCCGTCGGACACACGTGCATTATGCCGTTGGTTCATCACGGCATCGCGGTATGGGAACTGCTCGCGGGTGATCATGGCGAACAGCTGGCGCCCCACCTCCAGACTCTCCCATTCATACCGGCCATTGGATTCCCGGTTCTCCAGATTCGTCTCGCGGAGCACCAATCCCAAGGTCTTACCGTTGTGACGGATGGGCGCATAGGTGTTGCAGATGTTCATCCCATCGATATGCTGCAGATTCTGCGACCTGTAGACGCCATCATGCTGCATGGCGGCCTCACATTCGTTCCTCATCCATGCATCGACCTGCTGGCCCACCACATCGTCCACCCGCATGCTCACCACCGTGGATGGCCTGCACTGCTCGGCGAAGATATAGCTTCCATCGCCTTTCTGCAGGATGAGCAGAAGATCGGCGAAGCTCAGGTCGGCGATGACCTGCCAATCCGCCACCAAATGGTGAAGCCATTCCCGATCGCTGTCGTCGAAATCCGGTCGCGTCGCGAGTATCTGTGAAAAATCAGCCATGGCTTCATCATAGCCAGCAACGCGCACAAGAACAGCTACGCATATACGCAGTGTAAGGACGTGCCACCTGTCATTATGCTACGGTATCGTAACTTACGGTAGCGTAGGATTGGAGGTAGGAAGGAGACGGCATATGACACCGGAGCAAGTCGAACGCAAGCGCGCAGCCGTGATCGAGGCCCGTGAACAGGCATTGGAGGCGAAGGCGAATCTGGTGCGTACGAAAGCGCATGCCAAGGCCGAGAAGATTCGTCGCAAGGCCGACAACAAGGCGAAGAGAACGATAGCCAAGGGTGAGGAGCAGGCCGCCAAGCTCGAGGGAATCGCACCTCGGGAAATCGAGCGCAAGATCCGCCTCGATGTGCATGGGCGAGAGAAGCCCGCCATGCGCGGTTGGATTCACGCAGGCGCCGCCCCGTTGGCCATCGCGGCTGGCATTGTGCTCATCTGTCTGGCCCATGGGGCGGCACTCAAATGGGCTTGCGCCGTGTTCATGGCATCCTCTGCATTCCTGTTCACGAACTCCGCACTATACCATCTCGGCGACTGGTCGCCCAGGGTCACCGACGTGCTGCGCCGCATCGACCATGTCAACATCTTCCTGCTCATCGCCGGCACCTATACGCCTGTCTCCTTCGCCCTCGACGATTTCTGGCGCAAGGCGATCATCATCGGCATGTGGTCCTGCACACTCATCGCCCTGATCATTCATGTGGTGTGGATCAATGCACCGCGTTGGCTCTATGTGCCGGTCTACATCATCTTCGGCGTCTCCGGCGTGGCGTTCATGGGCTTGTTCTGGACGTCACCGGTGGCCGGTCCTGCTGTGGTATGGCTGCTACTTGCCGGCGGCGTATGCTATATCGCCGGCGCCGTCGTCTATGCCAAACGGTGGCCCGACCCATGGCCGAAAGTGTTCGGCTTCCATGAGATATTCCACATCGGCACCGTGTTCGGGTATGCCTGCCATGTGGTGGCCATCTACTTGGTCGTATGCCATCTGGCCGCCCTCGCCTGACGGGCCTCTCTACCAGCCGGGAATATGGGAGGGCCCGCGAACACATGCATGTGTTCGCGGGCCCTGCCATATTCCCGGTATCAATTCAATGGCTCGGATTCCTTGATCGTGACCGAGATCTCACGACCGTTCGGCGCCTTGTATGTGACCACATCCCCCACCTTGTGGCCGATGATTGCACCGCCAATCGGCGACTCAGGGCTAATCACATCGTAATCGGTGGCCACCGTGATGTCACGCGAACCAATCACGTACTGCATCTCATTGCCACCCAACTCGATGGTGACCAACGAACCATTGCCCACCTCGCCGGCCTTGGGCGCCTCTATGATCTTAGCATTGCGCAGCTTGACGATGAGTTCGTTGATACGCCCCTCATTCTTGCTCTGTTCCTCGCGCGCGGCCTGATATCCGCCGTTCTCCGAGAGGTCGCCCTCTGCGCGGGCCGCGGCGATGCGTTCGGTGATCTCGTCGCGGTATTCACCCTCGCGATGAGCGAGCTCCTCCTTCATCTTGTCGTACGCCTCCTGCGTGAGCAGCACGACCTTTTCTTCCTGTTCCATATGACCCTCCATATGACGCGGCTTATGCCGCCATTGTACAGCAAGGGCACCGGCATTCCACCGGTGCCCTTGAAAACCCGTTCGCTCAGCGCGTGGAGATGATGTCCACCACGAACACAAGCGTGTCATCGCCGCCGATGCCGGCCTGAGGCGCACCGTTGGCCCCATAGCCGTATTGCGGCGGAATCGAAATGAGCAGACGCGAACCAACGTTGTGCCCCGGCACGGTCTGGTCCCAACCCTTGATCACCTGTCCGACGCCAATGCCGAAACTCGCCGGATGGTGCCTTTCGAAGCTTGAATCGAACGCCTTGTCGTTGCCCCACACCTGACCATGGTAGTTCACGGTCACCGTGTCGCCACGACGTACAATCGGCCCGTTGCCCTCTTCGAGCTCCACGACCTTGAGCCCCTGCGGGGCCTGCTCACTCGGGAATTCGATTTGCGGCGTATCGCCGAATGCTCCCTTGACCACAGGCATATCTGTTGCCATATCAGTCTCCTTTGCTCGGAATACCACAGCCTAGCATACCCCCGTCCTAGCATATGCGCGCATTTCATTCACCGCCGCACGCAGGCGCTAGCATTCCACCACATTCAAGGCGAGGCCTCCGGTGGCGGTCTCCTTGTATTTTGCCATCATGTCTTCACCGGTGTCTTTCATCGTCTTGATCACCTGATCGAGGGTGACGATATGCGTACCATCGCCGAGCATGGCCATACGCACTGCGGATATCGCGGTGTTCGCCGCTATGGCGTTGCGTTCGATGCATGGAATCTGCACCAATCCGGCGATGGGGTCGCATGTGAGTCCCAGATGGTGCTCCATGCCAATCTCCGCGGCGTTCTCCACCTGCCGAGGATTTCCCCCGACCACAGCGCACAGGCCAGCCGCGGCCATGGAGCATGCGGATCCCACCTCCCCCTGGCACCCGACCTCGGCTCCTGAAATCGAGGCATTGCGCTTGATGAGGTATCCGATTGCCGATGCGGTGAGCAGGAACTTCTTCACCCCCGCCATATTCGCATTCGCGATGAAATGCCAATAGTACATGAGCACTGCGGGAATCACTCCCGCCGAACCGTTCGTCGGCGCGGTGACGATGCGTCCTCCCGCCGCGTTCTGCTCATTGACTGCCAGGGCGAACAAATCAACCCAGGCCTCGTTCGACGACTCGAGCTCCCGCACGCTGTCGGCCGCCGGCTGATTGAGCAGGTCTCCGCTGCCCGCAAGCCGGTCATACATGGCGGGTGCGCGTCGCGGCACATTGAGCCCACCCGGCAGCACCGCTTGCCGGCTGGTGCATCCTTCATGGATGCAGTCGCGCATCGTGCGGAACACCGTTTCGATATGCCGGTCGATCTGTTCGGCAGGTCGTATGGCAGTCTCATTCGCCCAGACGACCTCGTCTATGCCCAAACCGGTACGTACGTATATGTCGATGAGCTCGGACGCCGTGGAGAATGGGTAGGGCAGCCCAGCCATGCTGTCACCTTCCACCGACAACGCGGTCTGCTCGCTCATCTGCTCCTCGGAATCACGCTGCACGGCTGGGGGGACTTCCGCGTGAATCGGCACAAGCGGATCCGTGGCCAAACCACGTTGGATGAATCCACCGCCGATCGAATACCACACCTGTTCGAGCAGTTGCTCACCGTGCTCGCCATATGCCGTGAACCGCATGCCATTCGGATGCGCGGCGAAACGTCGCCAGTGGTCGAACTCGATATCGCGTCCATATTCGAATGCGATCTCGTGTTCGCCGTTCAGATTCAACGTGCCACGCTCATCACAGATCTCATGGATGCGCGCGAGATAATCCGTATCCACCGTCTTCGGCTCGTTGTTTTCCAACCCGACCACGGCGGCACGGTCAGTGCCATGCCCGAGTCCGGTCAATGCCAACGACCCATAGAGCGTGACATGCACACGGGTCACACGGGCAAGCAGATGCCCGTCTGCGAGCGCCTTCGAGAAACGCTGTGCGGCGAGCATGGGGCCCACGGTATGCGATGAGCTTGGGCCCACACCAACGGAGAACATATCGAGCACACTGAACACACACGGCATTGTACACGCGTCTGCGAGCGACAAGCCGGTTCAGAGGGGATCAGGCATGCACGGACTGGTACATCGCCGCGAATAGGAAGCCTCCAGCGATGGCGAGCAATACGGTGATCACACCGATGGCGATCATCACCTTCGTGTATTTGGCGAGGCGCTCACCCAGCGTGGATGCGAAGAAGAACGAGGCAAACCCGAGCATCGCGCCATTGACACCGGCGACTATGGTGTCATGGTGCGACACGGTTTGGCCGAGCACCGGCCCCGCGATCATGTTCATGAATCCGAGCACGACCCAAATGGTCCACACGGCGAAGCCGACGGCACCGATAAGCGAATAGACGACCGGCTGCAGTTTGCGCTTCATGCGGTAGGCGAACGATTCAGCGCACCACAGCAGCGCGAAGCCCACGACATATGCGAACGCGACGGCGAGCAACATGGCCACAAGCACCCATGAACCAATCGGGAACAGACCGGGTGTGAATGAAAGGTAGATCGGTGAGCATACGAGTTCGCACACACATAGCGTGGCCGCGATGATGATGGCCTGCACGAGCATGACCGGCATGCCACTCTCCCCGTGCACTTGGACGGAGCTACCCGCAGGAGTGACTGTGGACTCGTGCGTATTCGATGCCTTGACTGCGGTTCCCTTGGATGCCATGTTCCTCCCATGCCCTGGAGCGTGATCTGTCATATGAGTGTAGGGAACAGATGTATCAGGCAGTTTTCGAACATGCGAAGAACCACAAGGTTCTCACAGTACGGACATATGGCCGTACTGCATGCCGTGTCTGGTGAGGAGGTGCCCCTGGCGGGACTCGAACCCGCAAGCCGAAGCGACCGATTTTAAGTCGGCTGCGTATACCATTTCGCCACAGGGGCTTCGGGGCGCACGCGTCCCGAGACAGACATTATGTCACACTCACCTGATTTACGTCGATCACGGGAGTGCGCCATATCGGTGTTCAGTGTTCTGTAGGGCGCTCGTTGCAGGTCTCAAGCGTCCTGCGACCCAGATCGATGATGAGCCCGTCAAGCAAGCCGTGCTCGCTGGCCACGTAGGAATCGATGTGCTGGCCGTGGTCGAGCAATGCAGCCTCGGCCACGCGGGCAAGCACACGGTTCCACACCAGCGCGCCGCCGCCGACAACGTCGATACGTCCAGGATGGATGGTCTTATGAGTGGCACGTTCCGCACGGGTCATATTGAGGAACCGATCATCGACGGCGAACGCGGTTTCGAAGTCCATGCGCACACCGTCCACAGCCACATGATTGTATTCGGTCAGTCCCATGGCGAGTGCCGTCATCGTGGTCACGGTGCCGGAGACACCGACTATCGTATGCGTCCTGCCGGCAGGCACATGTCGGAATGCCTCGGTGATATGCCTGTCGATGTCATGAACTGCTTCGTCGATCTCCTGCTCGGTCGGCGGATCGTGATGAAGATGGCGTTCGGTCATACGCACCGAGCCAATGTTCATCGAGAACGCCGCCTGCACCTTCGTAGCTGGAAGCGTATCGCCATCGCCACCAAGCACCAGCTCACATGAACCACCACCCAGATCGACCACCAGATATGGGGCCTCGACGTCAGGCAGCGATGAAATGGCACTGCTGGCTGCCAGGAAACTCAGGTCCGCTTCCTCGGTGCCCGAGATCACCTCGGGGCGGACTCCCAGAATGGATTCCACCGTGTTCTCGAATTCCTCGCGATTGTCGGCATCGCGTGTGGCGGAAGTGGCCACGAAGCGAATGGCGTCCACCGCATGCTCATCAAGAACGTCCTTGAATTCGCGAACGGCGGCATAGGTGCGTTCCAAAGCCTCATCGGAGAAGCGGTGAGTCTCGTCGACACCCTGCCCCAAGCGCACCACGCGCAGCATTCGCGGCACGACGTCAGTGACCCCATGCTCGTCGACCCGCGCGATTTTGAGTCTAATCGAATTGGTTCCGCAATCGATTCCGGCCACTGTCACTGCAGTCATCTCTACCTCCCTCTCGAGTCACGCATACGGCCGATGCCGTCAGCGTGTCTCTTGTCCGTCGGATTGCGCCCGCACACATCGGCATACCGTCGGATCGAACTCATTGCGCATGCGTTCCAATGCCATATCGCCGATCGGGTTGACGCCGGGGCCCATGACCAGCGACTGTGCCACCAAGGCGTGCAAACACTTCACACGCACCGGCATGCCACCGGCGCTTATACCTTCGATGTGCTCCTCACTCTCATTCAGCCGTTCGGCAAGACCGTGGCGGAATGCCAGGTACGCGGCATGCGCCCTCTCGTATTGAGCACGCAGATTGGTATCGTCGGCAAGCATTTCGTTGTATTGTCTCATGAGTCCATCGGCTTCCAGATGCGATACGGCCTTCACCGCCTCCGGACTGGTCAGGTACATGGTCGTGGGGAATGGAATGCCACCGGGCAATACAGGCCCTGTGATCACCACCAGCGGGGTGCCGTCCCCGACGCAACGTGCTCCGACAGCCACCATGCCACGCGGATACCTGCCAAGCTGGGTCTCGACGGTGGCGATGTCATTCTGCGTCGCCGGGTGCTCCATGACCCGCTGCAATGTCTCTGCGGCCAATGTCTCTATGCCGTTGGCGTTCCGGCCTTCTTTGCTCATGCTTCCTTCCGATCTTGGTCAGGGAATCGAACGGGCCATCGCCCGCATGGTGTGTGGGTATGTCGAATGCGCTACTGCCCTGCCGAACCGCCATCCTGCGGGGCATCGGTGCCCGCGGTGGCATCAGGGTCATTCTGTTGCCGCGATTCGGCGGTGTTGCCATTATTGGTGGCATCGGGTTTTCTGGCATCCGATTCCTTGAACGAATAGGCGAGCTCACTGTACCAGGGCAGGTTCGATTGGCCCGTTTCCGTGTTCGCATTGGCATCGGACTTCGGCTGTTCGCCGCTCACCGCCTCGGGATGCTCCACCTTGATCGCCTGCTCCCCTGGGAACACATACCCGAGCCGTTCCCTGGCCTGGGCGGTTACGTATGCAGGGTCGTCCCAGCGGGCGATGTCGTTTTCGAGATCCTTCTTCTGCGCCGCGAGCACGGCTTCCTGCTTCTTGAGCGAGTTCAGCTCGCTCAGATTGATCGCATACGTGTGGAATGCGGAGATGATCTGGATGGAGCCCACCGCGATGACGAACAGTGCGATGAAGAATGCGATGGGGCCGGTGTTCGCTCCCTTCGTGTGCGTCCGCTCCTTCTTGGACGAGGAGGGCGCAGACTGTGGTTTCGAAACATGTGGCCGCTTGCTCATAGGAACGAAAATACCCGCCGCATTCGACGTGCGGCGGGTATTAGCGAATAAGGTCCCTAAGGACGGGTCACCCGGTCAAACCAGAATGCGTTTCGAATCACATGTACTTCCGGCATGCCTTGAATGCGCTGTAGCCAGCGTATTCGGCGGTCGAACCGAGCTCTTCCTCAATCTCGAGCAGGCGGTTGTACTTGGCGATGCGCTCGCCACGTGCCGGGGCGCCGGTCTTGATCTGGCCGGTGTTCTTGGCGACGGCGAGATCGGAGATCGTGGTGTCCGGCGTCTCGCCCGAACGATGGGAGACCATGGAGGTGAAGCCGTTCTTGGTGGCCAGCTCGATGGCGTCGAGGGTCTCGGTGACGGTACCGATCTGGTTCAGCTTGACCAGCAGGGAGTTGGCGGCGCCGAGCTCGATGCCCTTAGCCAGACGTGCCGGGTTGGTGACCAGCAGGTCGTCGCCGACGAACTGCAGACGATCGCCGAGCTTGGCGGTGATGGCAGCCCAGTCTTCCCAGCCTTCTTCCTGGAACGGATCCTCGATGGAGACGATCGGGTACTCGTTGATGAGGTTCTCGTAGAAGTCGAGCATGTAGCCGGCCTCACGGTCGTCGCCTTCGAAGTGGTACTTGCCGGTCTCCTTGTTGTAGAACTCGGAGGAAGCCACGTCGAGGGAGATGCCGATCTGCTTGCCCGGCTCGTAGCCGGCGGCGGAGATGGCGTCCATGATGTAGTTCAGGGAGTCCTTGTTGGACTTCATCTTCGGAGCGAAGCCGCCCTCGTCGCCGAGGCCGGTGTTCAGGCCCTGCTTCTTCAGGACGTTCTTCAGGGTGTGGTAGACCTCGACGCCAGCCTGCAGAGCCTCGCTGTAGGTGTCGAAGCCGTACGGGGAGATCATGTACTCCTGGATGTCGGTGGCGAAGTCAGCGTGAGCGCCACCGTTCATGATGTTCATGTTCGGAACCGGCAGGATGTGGCCGTTGGTGCCGCCGATGTAGCGGTACAGCGGCTGGCCCGCGGACTCAGCGGAGGCATACAGAGCAGCCAGGGACACGCCGAGGATGGCGTTGGCGCCCAGACGACCCTTGTTCGGGGTGCCGTCGAGCTCGATCATGACCTCATCGAGAGCGCGCTGGTCGGAAGCATCCATGCCGATGACCTTCGGAGCGATCTCTTCGTTCACGGCCTTGACGGCATTGAGAACACCCTTGCCCTGATACACGGACTTGTCGCCATCGCGACGCTCCCAAGCCTCAGCTTCACCGGTGGAAGCACCGGACGGAACGAGGCCCAGGCCCTGAGCACCGTCTTCGGTGTCGAGAACGACCTCAACGGTCGGGTTGCCGCGGGAATCGAGAATCTGACGCGCGTAAACGCTTTCAATTACTGCCACAACTACTCCTTATAAACGTTAGGTTGTGATGACAATGCCAAGAATAGTGCGATTTATGGACGTATGCCAAACTTTGCCCGCATGTTCCATGTGAACGCTCACACTCTTTTTTGCATCCCATTGTCATTGACGCGGTGTCGGTTTCCAGTCCAGATCGTCAAGCAATTGACTGGTCCATCCGACCACTTCGTCCGAGCTCATCGGCTTGGAACCAAGCGAGCCTGCGAATGGAGCCGGTACCAGATACGTCTTGGTCAACGGCCGGGACTGGATGCCTTTGTAGATTCTGGCCATGCGCATCTGCACGGATTCACGCGGCTCGAACTTCGACACGCGCACGTTGCGTCCTTGCGCGATGATCTCGGAAATGCCGAGCTTACGCGCCTTGAACCGCAACCGCGCCACGTCGAACAGCGCCTCGAAATCGACGGGCGGCTTGCCGTAACGGTCGGTGAGTTCGTCGCGCAGCTCGTCGAGATCGTCTTCGGTGCGTGCGGAGGCGAGTTTCTGGTACGCTTCCAATCGCAGTTTGTCCGAATCGATGTAGTCGACGGGAATGGACGCCTCGATCGGCAGGTCGATGGTGACGGCAACCGATTCCTTGCGTTCCGGCTCCTTGTACTGTTCGACCGCTTCGGACACCATACGCACGTACAGGTCGAAGCCGACGCCTTCGATATGGCCGCTCTGCTCATCGCCCAGCAAATTGCCGGTGCCGCGCAATTCGAGATCCTTCATGGCTACGTCGAAGCCAGAGCCGAGCGCGGTGTTCTGCGCGATGGTGGCGAGCCTGTCATGCGATTGCTGGGTCATCGGCTTGGTCGGATCGTACAGGAAGTACGCATACGCGCGCTCACGTCCACGACCGACGCGGCCACGCAGCTGATGCAATTGGCTCAAGCCGAAGCGGTCGGCATGGTCGACGATCAGCGTGTTGGCGTTGGAGATATCAAGGCCGGTTTCGATGATGGTGGTGCATACCAGCACGTCGATGTCGCGATGCCAGAAGTCGCGGATCACACCGTCAAGCTGTTTCTCCCCCATCTTGCCGTGGGCTATGCCGACATGCGATTCGGGCACGAGCTCGTGGATTTTCGCCGCGATGGACGAGATGTCCTGCACACGATTGTGCACGTAGAACACCTGCCCACCACGCAACAGCTCGCGCCGGATGGCGGCGGTGACCTGCGCGTCCTCGTAAGCGCCGACGTAGGTGAGCACCGGCAGGCGATCCTCCGGCGGCGTGGCCAGCGTGGACATTTCGCGGATACCGGTGACAGCCATTTCCCACGCGCGCGGGATAGGCGTTGCCGACAGGCTCAGCACGTCCACATTGGTGCGCAACGCCCTTAGCGTCTCCTTGTGCTCGACGCCGAAACGCTGGTCCTCGTCG
>OBHX01003448.1_pt1 | contig 11248 bp, 8 predicted proteins | sample 1519331 | NCBI WGS metagenome assembly OBHX01 (sample SAMEA2602897, study PRJEB22501) | metagenome
GCAGACGACCCTGCTCATCCTTGGTGGCGTCCGGATACTGCTCGGTCTTGACGAAGTCCTTGACGGTGATCAGGCCGGTCAGGTGGCCTTCCTCGTCAACGAGCGGCAGCTTCTCAACCTTGTGCTGGGCGAGCAGACGGTGAGCGTCGTCCTTGGAAATGTTGGACGGGCCAGTGACCAGGTTCTCCTTGGTCATGACATCCTTAACCTTCAGGGTGTCGTAATCCTCGGAGGCGATGAAGCGCATATCACGGTTGGTGATGATGCCGACGAGCTTGTTTTCCTTGTCCACAACCGGCAGACCGGAGATGTGGAACTTGCCGCACAGCTTGTCGAGGTCGGCCAGAGTGACCTCGGGGTTGACGGTCAGCGGGTCGGTGATCATACCGGACTCGGAACGCTTGACCACATCGACCTGAGCGGCCTGGTCGTCGATGGACAGATTGCGGTGCAGCACACCGATACCACCGTTACGAGCCATGGCGATGGCCATCTCGGACTCGGTCACGGTATCCATGGCAGCGGAGAGGACCGGGGCCTTCATCACGATCTTGCGAGTCAGATGAGTGCTGGTGTCCACTTCGGAGGGAATGACATCCGTCTCGTTCGGCAGCAGCAACACATCATCATAAGCAAGGCCGAGCTTGGCGAAAATCGGAGGAAGGGGAGCATACGCCGATTGGGCGTTCAATTCATCGAGGTTTGTAGCCATACAAACACTATATGAACACGCGCTGACCTTCACGACACACGCTTGTGAGCGCTCACTTATCCGCTGCCGGGTCCTGCACCTCACCCGCCTGCGAGTCCCGCGAATCCGCAGGCGAATCAGTCATCGAATCCGCTGCCTGAGAGCCAATCGAATCCCGGCTCTCCCCTACTGCAGACTGCGACTTAACCGTAGCATGCTGCGCGTTCTTGCGTGCGGATTCGAGCGTCAGGTTCTCGGCTTGGATCTCGGGAATACGATGCCGCAGATAGGGGTACATCGTGGCTATGGTCAGCACCACCACGGCGATGGGCATGCCCACGGCCACATGCTGCGCTTTGAAGAACAGAATCGTCAGCGAACCGAATGCGATCAGCGCGGCCCATCCCCACAGGATCAGCACGGCGCCACGCACCGAATGCCCGATCTTCAGCATGCGATGGTGCAGGTGCATACGGTCCGGATGCATGGGCGACTGGCCTTTGGCCAAACGCCGCACAATCGCCAGACACATGTCGAGCACAGGCAGGAACAACACCAGAATCGGCAGCAGAATTGGCATGAACACCGGCAGATAGATGCTGGCATGAATCGAGGCCGGGTCAAGACGTCCGGTCATCACAATCGAAGCGCAGGTGATGAGATAGCCAAGCAGCATCGAACCGGAATCACCCATAAACAGTTTGGCGGGATGCCAATTATGCAGCAGGAAGCCCACGCAGATACCCACCATCATCACGTCGATCAGCGTGGCCAACGAAGCATAACTCGGGGAAGACCGGGCGATGATATACGAATAGGCGGCGAACGCTATGCCACCAATCGCCACGATACCGGCCGCCAGGCCATCGAGGCCATCAACGAAATTGACCGCGTTAATCGAGGCGACAATCAGGAATGCGGTGATCGCCATGGACAGACTCGGCGAGGCGGTAATCAGCGAACCGCCCAAAGGCAGTGAGATGATCTGCAATCCGCCCCAAGCCACGAATACGGAAATCAGCAGCTGACCGGCAAGTTTCAGCATCCAATCGAGATCCCACAGGTCATCGGCCATGCCCAGCAGACTGATCATGATGCCGCCGGCAAGAATCACCCACATCTGGTAATTGCCGTTGAACAATCCCGAGAGAAAAGGCAGCCGACTGGCGAATACGGTAGCCACGGCAAAACCGATCAGCATGCCAAGGCCACCCATGCGCGGCGTGGGAATGGTGTGCACGTCTCGGGCACGCACCTCGCCAACCGCACCGATTTCGATGGCGACGTGGCGAATCAGCGGAGTCACCAGCCAGGTGACGCCACCGGCGATGGCGGCAATCAGTAGGTAGATTCTCATGCGCCGAGTCCACCGCCGTTGAGGTGGAGGGCCTTGCGAATCACGTTTTGGGCGATGACGCCTTCACGCAGGATCTCGATGCCGTCGCGCGCGTACGGATCGGCTTTGACGACGGTGCTGGAGACATGGCCTTGGGTGGGACCGCCGTCCAGATACAGGTCGACTTCGCTGCCGAACGCGTCAACCGCCTCCTGGACGGTCTGCGCGCTTTCGTCGCCGGAACGGTTGGCGCTGGACGCGGCCAGCGGGCCAGTCGCCTTGAGAATCGCGAGGCACAGCGCCGAATTGGGGATGCGGATGCCTTGCGTGCCGGGGCGACCATCGGCGGTGTCGGCCAAAGTCTCCAACGTGCAGTCGGGCCGGGCTACGGCAATCGGCGAGAACGCGCCAGGCAGAAACGCCGCCGACAAACGATTCAGCGGGGACGGCAGGTCGAGACCGAGCTCATCAAGCTGGTCGGTGGATGCGAGCAGTACCTGCAACGCCTTATAGCGCGGGCGACGCTTGAGCCGGTAGATACGGTCGATAGCGGCCTTATTACGCGGATCGCACGCCACTCCATATACCGTATCCGTTGGAATGACGACCAATCCACCATCCCGGATGACACGCGCCGCCTGTGCCAGCGATTCATCCGTGACTTTCAGCGTTGTTCCGCCTTCCACGCTCACGCCACCTCCGTTCGCTTGTGTATTCACAATCTACCATTGCACCATTGCGCCCCGACTTGCATAGTTCATCATCGCTCGTTTGCCGTACTGCCGTTTTCCGATTCGCCCCACACGCACAGACCGTAGATACAATGAGTCCATCCATGCTCTTTCGCGAAATTACAGGAGTGTTCAATGAGCGAAATCAATGCTGAATCCACCACCATGCCTCCCGTCGAACTGCGTATGCCGCGCGCCAGCGAGCGCGAGGAGATGCTCGCCGGCAAACTGTACAATTCGGTAGACCCTGAATTGAATGCCCTGCGCGAGAAGGCCGGCGACCTGTGCGCGCGCTTCAACGCCGCGTCGCGTACCGATCATGCCGCCCGTGCCGCGATTCTCGATGAGCTGCTGCCCGGCCACGGTGCCGGCCTTGACGTGATGGGGCCGATTTTCTTCGACTATGGCTGCAACATCACCATCGGAGAGCGCGTGTTCGCCAACTTCAACTTCACTGTGCTGGATTGTTGCCCGGTGACGATTGGCGACGACGTGCTGTTCGGCCCGAACGTTTCGCTGCTGCCACCGATGCATCCGTTGCGTTGGCAGGATCGTAACGTGAGGCAGGCACCTGATGGTTCCGCATACGACTGCGAGTATGGCAAGCCGATTGTCATCGGCTCGAACTGCTGGTTTGGCGGCAATGTGACGGTAATCGGCGGCGTGACGATCGGCGAGGGTTGCGTGATCGGTGCCGGCTCGGTGGTGACGCGCGATATTCCGCCGCACACCGTGGCCGTGGGTAATCCGGCCCGTCCGATTCGCGAGATTACGGATAAGGATGCTTCCGCGCTACAGTATTACGCGCAGTGATATATGAATGCTCCCGCTGGCGAGCTGTCAGCGGAGCTGACTGAGGGTGGTTGCCGGAAATCTCCGATAACCACCCTCAGCCTCACTTCGTGAGGTAGCTCCCGCCAGCGGGAGCATAGTAATGTGAGACGTCACGCGCCGAGGTACGCCTTGCGCACCTTCTCGTCGTGCAGCAGGTCGGAGGCCTTGCCCTCCATGGTGATCTTGCCGGTCTCGAGCACGTAGGCGCGATCCGCGATGGACAGGGCCATCTTCGCGTTCTGCTCCACGAGCAGCACGGTGATGCCACGCTTGCGCAGCGTGACGATGATGTCGAAGATCTCCTTGACCAGCAGCGGGGACAGACCCATCGACGGCTCATCCATGAGGATGGTCTTCGGATGGCTCATCAGGGCGCGGCCCATGGCCAGCATCTGCTGCTCACCGCCGGAAAGCGTGCCGGACAGCTGGCGGCGACGTTCCTTCAAACGCGGGAAGTAGTCGAACACCATCTCAAGATCCTTACCCAGACTGGACTGGTCTTTGAGACTGAACGCGCCCATCTCTAGGTTCTCCTGCACGCTCATGCGGGTGAACACGTGGCGGCCTTCCGGCACATGGGCCATGCCCAGCGTGACGATCTTGTTCGCATGCGTTTTGAGCAGATCGTGGCCATCATAGGTAATGCTGCCGGATTTGGCAGGCACCAGACCGGTGATGGTGTGCAGGGTGGTGGTCTTGCCGGCGCCGTTGGCTCCGATCAGGGAGACGATCTCGCCGTCGTTCACCTTGAGGCTAATGCCCTTGACCGCGTCGATCGCGCCATAGGAAACGCATAGATCCTTGATTTCCAGCATCAGCGCGCTCCTTCCGTCAGTGTCTTGGCAATGCTTGGCTCCGGTTCCGCCTTGGTGGTGGAATCGCCGTCCGCGTCATCGTTGTTGTCGCTGCCCAAGTAGGCGGAGATGACCTGCGGGTTGTTGGCGATCTCCTCCGGCGTGCCGGATGCGATGGTGCGGCCATAGTCCAGCACCTGGATGCGCTGGCATACGCTCATCACCAGGCTCATGTCATGTTCGATGAGCAGGATGGCGATACCGAAACGGTCGCGGATCGTGTTGATGCAGTGCAGCAGATCCTCGGTTTCGGTGGGGTTCATGCCGGCGGCCGGCTCGTCGAGCAGCAGTTTCATGCCGGTGGCCAGGGCGCGTGCGATCTCGAGCTTGCGCTGCTGGCCGTACGGCAGGTTGGCCGCCTGGGTGGTGGCCAGTCCCTCGAGGTTGAAGATGCGCAGCAGGTCGATGGCCTTCTCGTGCATCTCGTTCTCCTGCTTCCAGAAGCCCGGGGTGCGGAAGATGGCGCTGCCCATGTGGTAGGTGAACGACTCATCGAAGGCGACGAGCACGTTCTCCTCGACGGTGAGCTGCTTGAACAGGCGGATGTTCTGGAAGGTTCGGGCGATGCCGGCACGCACGACCTGATAGGTCTTCTTGCCGTTCATCCGGGTTCCGTCCAGCCAGAACTCGCCTTCGGTGGGCTTGTACACGCCGGTCAGCAGGTTGAACACCGTGGTCTTGCCGGCGCCGTTGGGGCCGATCAGGCCAATGAGTTCGCCCTTGTTGATGGTCATGTTGAAGTTGGACACGGCTTTCAGACCACCGAAGGTGATGCCGAGATGTTCGGCTTTGAGGATGGGCTGGGTTGCGTCGCTCATCGTGAGGCCTCCTTCACGGTCTTGTCGTCGGACTGGTCATGCTGCTTGGCGCTGGCCGCGGGTTTCGCGCCCTTGCCGGCGGCGCCGCGGAACAGCATGCGGTTGACCAGACGCGGCAGTGAGAACTCCCAGGATCCGAAGATGCCCTGCGGGCGGAAGATCATGACGAGCACCAGCACCACCGAGTAGGCGAGCATACGGTAGTCGGCGAAGGCGCGCAGCAGCTCGGGCAGGATGGTCAGGCCGATGGCGGAGACGATCGAGCCGGTGAGCGAACCCATGCCGCCGAACACCACCATGATCACGTAGTTGATGGAGTTGAGCCAACCGGCCATGGTGGGGTTGAGCGAGCCGATGTACTGGGCGAAGATACCGCCGGCGATGCCCGCGAAGAACGCGGAGATCGCGAAGACGAGCACCTTGAGGTACGTGGTGTTGAGTCCGGAGGCGCCGGCGGCGATCTCGTCGTCGCGGATGGCCTTGACCGCACGGCCGTAACGGGAGCGGCCGAACATGAAGAGCACGACCACGGTGACCACCATGATCCAGAACACGACGTACAGGTTGGCGGTGCGTTCGATGCCGATCAGCGCCTGTCCGGCGGCGCCCTTGTCGAGGCCCATGCCGCCGGCTACCTTGAGGTTCTGGATGATCACGCGGATGATCTCACCGAAGCCCAGCGTGATGATGGCCAGGTAGTCGCCGTGCAGTCGCAGGGCAGGAATGCCGATCAGGATGCCGAACACGCAGGCCACCACGCCGCCGATCAGCGTGGTGAGCAGGAAGCGGGCGGTGGAGTCGATGGCAATGCCGGCGGCGACCATGTATTTGGAGGTCAGTGCGGCCACGTAGGCGCCGATGGCCTCGAAACCGCAGCAGCCCAGCGTCAGCTGGCCGAGCACGCCGATGGTGAGGTTCAGGGAGGTGGTCATGATGATGGCGATGCACGCGGTCATCATGATGCCCTTGATGTAGGAGTCGGCCAAGCCGGATTCGCACAGCGCCATCACGATGCCGAACGCGGCGAGGATGCCGATGAAGCACACAAGATAGGACTGTTTGGTGGAAAGCATTGTCTTCTTCATCTGATCAGACCTTCTCCCCTTCGTTCTTGCCCATAATGCCGGACGGTTTGACGAGCAGCACGATGATCAGGATGGCGAACACGATGGCGTCGGAGAACGCCGAGGTGATGATGCCCGCCGTGATGGTGCCGATATACGCCTTGGTCAGGCTTTCGATCAGACCGATGGCCAGACCACCGATCATGGCGCCCGGGATGGAACCAATGCCGCCGAGCACGGCGGCGACGAACGCCTTCAGGCCCAGCATGGCGCCCATCATAGGCGAGACCTGCGGGTAGGCGGCGCAGTACATCAGCGAGGCGACCGCGGCCAGACCGGAGCCGATGGCGAATGTCAGGGCGATGGTGGAGTTCACGTTGATACCCATGAGCACGGCGGCCTCCTTGTCTTCGGAGACGGCGCGCATGGCCTTGCCCTGCCTGGTGAATTTGACGAACAGCTGCAGGCCCACCATGATGACCAGGCCGATGACGATGGTCAGCAGGGTGTCTCCCGGCAGCTTGAGCTTGCCGAACGCGATGGACGGCAGGTGGAAGATGGTCGGGACGGTCTGGAAGTCGGCGCCGAAGATGGCCTGTGAGCCGTTCTCCAGCAGCAACGACATGGCGATGGCGGTGATCAGGGCGGTCATGGAGTTGCCCTTTTCACGCACCGGCTTATAGGCGGCCTTTTCGACGATCACGCCGACGGCCACGCATACCAGGATGGCGGGAATGACCGCCACCCAGGCGGGCAGTCCCATGGCCACGATGGCCGGAATGGTGAGCATGAGCACGTAGGCTCCGACCATGATGAAATCGCCGTGGGCAAAGTTGATCAGTCGGATGATGCCGTAGACCATGGTGTAGCCCAATGCCACCAGCGCGTACACGCTGCCGATTTTCAGACCGTTGAACAGCTGGCTGATGAACATGATGATCTGATCGGTCATAGCTCCCCCTTTCTATCAATGTTGTGGTTCTCTACCGCTGCGCGCGTAGAGATATTCGTATGTCTTGCGATTGATGGCGCGATACGCCCGCGCCTGGCGATATCCGCATATCGACGGCTGTCCTTATGCATCCGAGCCCATGAAAACACGAAAGGGAGAGGACCGGCAAAACCGGTCGCTCTCCTGTTCATGCGGAAGTCATGCTAGGACATCGTGATTATGCGGTGGGAATTCATGGAATTCACTTGGGCTGCACGGTGGTGTTGTACACCGGCTTGCCGTCCTTCATTTCCAGCACGGTCACGGACTTGGTCGGCGAGCCGGACTTGTCCATGGTGAACTTGCCGGTCACACCGTCGAAGGTCATGCCGGCCACGGCGTTGCGCACATCCTCACGGGTGGCGTTCTCGCCAGCCTTCTCGATGGCCTGCTTGATCATGTAGATGGTGTCGTAGCCCAGAGCGGCGAACGTGTTCGGCTCGGCGTTGTTCTTGGACTTGTAGGACTTGATGAAGTCCTGCACCTTGGTGTTGGTGTTGTCGTCGGCGGAGTAGTGGGTGGTGTAGTAGGTCTTGTTGTACTGGGACTTGTCACCGGTGAGCTTGAGGCCATCGTATCCGTCGGGTCCCATCACGTAGCCCTCGAAACCCACGGAGCGGGCCTGCGGGATGATGTACGGGCCAGCCACGGAGTAGTAGTACGGAGCGTAGAGCAGCTCGGCGCCGGAAGCCTGGATCTTCTGCAGCTGGGCGGAGTACTCGGTGTCGTCGGCGGAGGAGGAGCTTTCCTTGTCCACCACTTCGAGGCCGAGCTTTTCGGCGGCCTTGGCGAAGGCCTCGCCCACGCCGGAGGAGTACGGATCGCCGGTGCCGTAGAGCACGGCCACCTTCTTGACCTTCAGGTTCTCGGCGGCGAAGCGTGCAGCCACCTCACCCTGGTAGGAGTCCTTGAAGCAGGTGCGGAACAGGTAATTGCCGGTTTCGATGGAGTCGGAGGTGGCGGCCGGGGCGATGGTGACCAGCTTGGACTGGTCGGCCAGCGGGGCCACGGCTGCGGTGGTGGCGGAAATGGTCGGGCCGGCCACGGCGAGCACGTTGTTGTCGCCGGCGAGCTTGTTGTAGGCGTTGGAGGCTTCGGTGGCGTCGCCCTTGTCGTCCATGGACTCGAGCTTGACCTTCTTGCCGTTGATGCCGCCCTTGGCGTTGATCTCGGAGACCGCCAGCTCGAAGCCCTTGACCTCGGCCTCGCCGTAAGCGGCGGCGGTACCGGAGTTGGTGGTCACGGTGCCGATGGTGATGGAGTCGCCGGAGGCCTTGGCACCGGAGCTGGAGGAATCATCCATGCTGCCGCCGGAGCAGCCCGCGAGGGACAACGCCATAACCGCGGCCGCGCTGGCCGCAACGAACTTAGTGGAGAACTTCACGTTCATCCTCTTCCTTCTTCCTTGGGATATTTCAACATCGTTCATCTGTCAACCAACGCGCGGGATGTGCGCGTGAGACGTTCCACTCACATAATTCGCATACCACAGAACTACATCACACGGCTTGTGACCGTCATCCACGTCTCTCTCATCCGATGTTTGTCGCGGACTGTTATAACCAGACCGGCTTTGAACCCGCAATAAAGTGTTCTTATTATGAGACAGCGCAATTACGGAAACGAGAATGCAATCCCAAGGAAATGTGGGATTCGTGGGGCTTAGGACACTGCAAACAGGTAGCGGTCGCGACCCGTCCAGTCCTGGCCGGTCGATGCGGCAGCGAATCCGGTGGCCCTGGCAAAGGCCACGAGACGATCCCCCTGGGTCACGTCATGTTCCATGACAAGCACGCCCCCAGGCTTGAGAAGACGGCAGGCCCGCTCGATAATGCGCTCGGGAATCAACGTACCGTCCATCGAGCCGCCATACAAAGCCAATTCCGGATCCCAATCACGCACTTCCGGCTGCTCGGGAATATCGGTCTGCGGCACGTAGGGGGGATTGGTGATGACGATATCGACGGTGCCGTCCAATTGGGCCAATGTGGCGAAGGACGTGGCATCCGCGATTTCCAGATGGTAATTCGAGGCAATGGATGGGTACTTTTTCGCGGTTTCCGACAGATTCCTTCGCGTCCATTCGGCGGTGTTCGGCGACAGCTCCACCGCCCACACCTGGCTGCCGGGCACCTCGCTGACAACGGACAGCCCAATCGCGCCGGAGCCGGCGCACAAATCGACCACACAAGGATGGATCATGCCGTTTTTTGTCAGCCAGTCAAGGCCGGCCTGCACCACGGTTTCGGTTTCCGGACGAGGAATGAACACTCCGGGACCGACCTTCAGGTCAAGGTAGCGGAAAGGAGCATGCCCGGTGATGTATTGCAGCGGCTCGCGCTTGGCACGGCGGTCGAGCATGGCACGGAAGACGGCAAGCTGTCCGGTTGTGCCAAGTTCCTCCCCCATAAGCAGAGCCCTGTCGACGTCGCGCAGTTCAACGCCTGCCGCCTCGGCAAGGAGCAACTTGGCATCATGCTCAGGCGTCTCAATACCCGCTTCGCGCAATTGCGAAGAGGCTTGGTTGATGATGTCGGTAATAAGCACTGGCGGTCTCCGTTGATCGGACATTAGGCTCCCCTCAGTCAGCTTCGCTGACAGCTCCCCTCACAGAGGGGAGCCATCCGGCAAAGTCATTTCTGATTGGCCAGACGGTCGGCCTCGTCAGCTTGGATGTCGGAATCGATGACGGCCTGCAGGTCGCCGTCGAGCACGGCGTCAAGGTTGTAAGCCTTGTAATTCGTGCGATGGTCGACGATACGGTTTTCCGGGAAGTTGTATGTGCGGATTCGCTCGGAGCGATCAAGCGAACGTACCTGCGAGTGACGCATGTCGGCGGCCTCGGCGGCCTCCTGCTCATGCTTCATGGCCAGCAGGCGGGACTTCAGTACGCGCAACGCGGCGGCACGGTTCTGAATCTGCGACTTCTCATCCTGCATGTTCACCGTGATTCCGGTTGGCAGGTGGGTCATGCGCACGGCGGAATACGTGGTGTTCACGGACTGGCCGCCGGGGCCGGAGCTCATGAAGATGTCGATTTTCAGGTCTTTCGGATCGATCTCGATCTCGTCGTCATCCTCGTCGGCCTCGGGGAACACGATGACGCCGGCGGCGGAAGTCTGGATACGGCCCTGCGATTCGGTGACGGGGATGCGCTGCACACGGTGTACGCCGCCCTCGTACTTCATCGAAGCCCACACGCCGTCTTCGGGAGCGGGCGTGCCCTTGGCGCGGATGGCGATCTGCACGTCCTTGACGCCGCCGAGCTCGGTGGTGTTCTCGGACTGCACGTTCACGCTCCAGCCACGCTTCTCGGCGTAACGGGTGTACATGCGCAGCAGGTCGCCGGCGAACAGTGCGGCTTCCTCGCCGCCGGTGCCGGCCTTGATCTCCATGATGGTGTCGCGCGCATCATCCGGGTCACGCGGGATCAGCGCGGTGCGCAGCTTCTCCTCGACACCGGGCAGTTCGTCTTCAAGACGCTTGGCTTCCTCGGCGAAGTCGGCGTCCTCGCCGGCCATCTCCTGAGCGGCTGCCAGATCGTCCTTCACCTGCAACCAGGCTTTGTAGGCACCCACGATGGCACCCAGTTCGGCGTGACGACGACCCAGCTTGCGCAGCTTGTCCGGGTTGGACACGACTTCGGGGCTTGCCATCTGCTCTTCGATGGACTGGTACTCCTCAAGCGCGGTTGCCGCCGCCGGGAACTGTTCGTCTGCCATAACACACTTTCTTCTGTATGGTGCTGTTCTGTTCGATTATTCGATTGCGCAGGTCAATGCTGCAACAAAACTTGTCAAAGAATACAAAAAACGCCAGTCCTCGATCGGGTATGCCGGAGCATGCCAAATCGAATCGGACTGGCGTGAAGTATGCTACTTGCTCTTCTTGCCGTAGCGCTTCTCGAAGCGAGCAACGCGGCCACCGGT
>OBHX01003452.1_pt1 | contig 11239 bp, 8 predicted proteins | sample 1519331 | NCBI WGS metagenome assembly OBHX01 (sample SAMEA2602897, study PRJEB22501) | metagenome
ATTCGATTCGGTTATGACCGAGGAGGCAAACCGCGAGATGGGTAACGAAATCCTCACACGGGACAGCCCCGGCTTCGGGCCGGCAAAAGGCTATGAGCCGGGTCATGGACAGCCGTCCTTCGACAAGCAGTTCGCCCGCGACTGGCTCACTTCCCATCCGGGCAATGACTGGACACTTCCTCAGGAGATCGTCGATAAGACTATCGCGAAATATCTGGAAGCATATGAGATGATCACCGGGAAAAAATTAGAGGCATAACCCCCACAAACCTCCGCCTCTGAGTTTCCCTATTTAGTTCCTCATTTTTACGAAAAAAGCGTCCGGAATCCATCTCTATGGATCCGAACGCTTTTTTCTGTTGTTCTGTCTTCACCCGCCTGAGGGACACTGCCGCTTTCAGGTCCCTGTGATCTTCTTATTTTAAAATATCCTGTCTGCAGATATGGCGGATCTTTTTCTCGTCCAGTCCCCCGCACACCTCCCCAACAAAAACTGCTGCCCCTTCCCAGGCGGGCTTCGCGCCGAAAATATAATAGGGATGAAAATAACCGCTCCCGACGCCCCGAAACAGGGCACGGGCAGACCTTTCTCTGCAGACTAGCTTTTTCCCCCTTATGCGTCCTCCGCGGCGGACCGTCTCCTGAAATGGGATTCCGAATTTCTTCGCAAGCTCCTCCGCATACTCGATAAACACCGGATTTGAAATATAGCTCTTATCCATCCTGCGGATCTGGACACCGCCCCGCATATGCCCCTGAGTCTGGGCTGCACTGAAATAGAAATCATCCGACGGGGAGCCCTCAAAGACAATCGCCAGGTCTGGACGGACAATCTGGGATGTGACTGTGGCACCTCTTGTTCCAACTTCCTCCTGAGCCGCAAACGCTCCGGTCACCCGTACCGCCAGCTGATCCTTCTCCCCGCACAGACGGGTCATGGTGTCGATAATGCATGCACAGCCTGCACGGTTATCAAACGCTTTTCCAAAGCAGAGGTCACGTTCCTCATCGTAGGAAAATGAAACTTCCGGGACTGCCGGATCTCCGATGGAAATACCGAATACTTCTGTCACTTCTTTCCTGCTCACCGCGCCGACATCCACGCTCAGTGTCTCAATACTCAGCGACTGGGAAGCCCGCTCTGCCTCATTCATAAAATGGATCGGCTTGGAAGAAATAATTCCCCGTACAAGTTTCCCGCTTCTGGTCCGAATTATCACTGTGTGCGCCGGAAGGTTTGTAAGGATCACTCCACCGAGCATGAGGATCTCCAGACTTCCGTTTTCTCTGATACTCTGTACCATAAATCCACATTCATCTGTATGGGCATCCAGCATCACAACCGGTTTCTCCGGATCCTCACCGGGCATACGCGCATAAAGGTTATTCATCGCGTCATTTTCCAGCTCCAGACCTTTGCAGTACTTCGCAACCGTGCGGATTACATCCTCCTCAAATCCGCTCGGTCCAAACGCATCGCAGATCTCCCCAAACATCTTTACATTCATACTGATTCCTCCTATATTTTAATTTTAATTCTTACCTTTTTCCATTGATGGCCTCCAACGGCTTGTTTTTTCAGGATCCAGATTATTTTTCCTGTATCTCCGATGGAGCAACACCCGCAATTTTTTTAAATGTGTTAGAAAAATACGCAATATCTTTATATCCGACTTTTTCTGCCACTTCGTACACCTTGTTCCGGTGGTCCGAAAGCAATTCCACTGCCTTTTTCATCCGGTACCGTGTGAGCCACCCCATCACCGTATATCCTGTCTCTTTCTTGAAGCAGTGGCTCAGGTGGCCTTCGCTGATCCCCACCGCACCTGCGATCTTCGCCACATTGATCGTACTTTCCCCGTAATGAGATGCCATATAAAGCACCGCGTCCCGGACGTATCCGGTAAGTCCCGCGGTATTCTCATCGAATGGAAGGCAGAGCCGGATCATCGTGGCATTGGTCTCCGGTCCGTCACCTTCCAAAGCGTCCGGATATTGCCCCTTCACCGGTGCCTTATCCAGGACAGATCTGTTCAGACCGGTACCTCTTCTCTTCTCCCGATCCGTCTCGATCCGCTCTTTTGCCCTGAGGATCGCGCTCTCCAGCTCCCCGTCCTCGAACGGCTTTAGCAGATAATCAAATGCATAAAGCTTCAACGCCTCTCTGGCGTAGGAAAACTCGCTGTACGCGGTCAGAAAGATCACCTGTACCGGATTTTTCTCTTCCCGAAGCTTCTTTAACATCTCAAGACCGTTCATCTTAGGCATCCGGATATCGCAGATCATCAGGTCCGGATTCTTTTCATGGACCAGTTCCAGCGCGTCTAACCCGTTTTCCGCCTCACCGACAACCTCGCAACCCAGCGAGGCCCAGTCCGTCTCACCGACAATGCCCATCCGGACGAACCGCTCGTCATCTACAACGATCACCTCTATCATAGTAGCTCCCCTCTTCCCTTTTTCCATTCCCCATCGGTCATCAGGATCTGTTTTCCATACTGGGCGCAGGCTGTCCGGAGCCATTCACCGGTATTCTTATCGTTACCTTTGTTCCGCCTGCAGCCAGCCGCTCTGCCCTGAGACCGTAGTCTTTTCCATAATGAAGCCGGATGATCGTATCCACATTGTAAAAGCCGATGTGGCCATTCTTCTGTTCCTTGTCCCGGTTTCCGAGCCGTCGGATCACTTCATCGCTGATCCCGCATCCGTCATCTGAAACCTCGATCACAAGCTCCTTCCTTTCCAGATATGCCCTGACAAAAATATGTCCCTCATCCGCATCCGCCAGCCCATGGATCACCGCATTTTCCACAATGGGCTGAACGATGAGCTTTGGAACCAGGATCTCCTCCGTCTCAGGAGCGATCTCATAGCGGAAATCAAACTTTCCGTTAAACCGGATCTTCTGGATCTTTGCATAGCTTTCCACCAGTGTCATCTCTTCCTGCAGCGTGATAAACTGGGCGCTTGAGATGCTGGTCCTTAAGATCTTCGCAAGCTTTGCCGCCAGCGTCGCGATCTCCGGAATATGGTTCGCCTTCGCCACCCACTTCATCGTATCAAGGGTATTGTAGAGAAAATGCGGATTTAGCTGGGACTGCATCATGGCGATCTGGGTCTCGTTCAGCTCCTTTTCGCGCCGAACCCGCTCCTCCATGTAGGAGGAGATCCTCTTTGTCATGATATTAAAATTTTCCGCCAGCTCCCCAAACTCGTCCTGACGTTCCATGTCCACATGGGTATCCAGATTTCCCTCCTGAACCTCATCCATGGCATCATGAAGTACATGGATCGGCTTGGAAAGAAAGGAGCTGATCCCGATCGCGACACCAACACTTAAAAGAAAGCTTCCCGCGGCCATGAAAAGAAGAACTGTATACATGGATCTCGTGGTATCACTTGTAAAAACATGGGGACGGATCAGAACGCTGTAAAGCCCTGTATCCCCTAACTTTGAGACGTAAATACTGTTGTTGTTCCAAATCTCCGTCAGAGATTCCCCCTGTAAAAATCGGTTTCTCAGAACATCTCCGACCGTCTCCCCCGATGCTGTGCCTACGCTGTACACAGTCTCCAGAAATCCATTGAGGATACAGATTCCGTCCTGACCGCTGTATGTACCGGAGAGCGCCTTCGCGAAATGCTCCGCCGTCATTGTGGCCACAAAATATCCGGAACATTCCTCCGAATTTCCGGTCACCGCTCTGGCAAACCGCAGGACCTCATCACCGCCAATCTCCAGATCACTCCGGATGATCAGGTCATTCGGATGGGCATGGGCCTCTCTCAGGATCCCCCAGTATACCGGCAGTGTCTGTCCGTAGGTACGGTTTCCCGTAGAGTACAGGCAGGAGCCATCCGCATTGTAGAGATGAAATCCCGCCATCTCACGACATGCAGCGGTCGCCCCGTACAGACTGCGATACACTTCATTCTTCTTTCCAAAGCTTTCTTTTTTCAGCGCCTCGGCGACCAGCGGATCCGTACACAGTTCCTCCGCCGCGTCATGGTAAGCGTCAAACAGCGTCATCAGCTGCTGCTCTACCGCACCGGCAAGCTCCATATCCTTTTTCTCAAAATCTCTTCCGACCTTCACCTTAAACATCTGGATCAGAAACACACAGCACACGATCAGCGGAAGAACAGACACAGCGAGAAAACTCACAAGAAGCTCACGCCGGAAAGATCTCTGGATAAAGTTCTTCATGATCCACCTCCGTTTCCTGCCATGAGCGCCGCCCATCTTTCCAAAATGGATTTCTGGTTTTTTACTGCCCATCCAAGATCGAAGTCCATGATCGAGCCCTCTTCCTTCTGATCCGGGGTAATATCATCGCGGACCGTCCGTCTGTAAAGCTTCTCGACAGCCAGTCTCTGGACATCAGGACTCACGATAAAATCCACAAAAAGCTTCGCGTTTTCTTCATGCTCCGCACCCTTGATCACCGCGCATCCGTCTGCCACCGCGCTGGTTCCCTCCCGCGGATAGACGATCGAGATCGCCGCGCCGCGGTCGATATACTTTTTCGCAGTTTCCTCCAAAGTCAGACCAACCAGATATGTTCCCTCTGACACCTCATCGAGCACGGCACCTGACCCCGCCGCCATCCGGCGGCCGAGCACTCTGGTAAACTGTTCCAGAACCTCGTTTTCACGCATCGGCAGGACCTGAATCATCGTCTCCAGCATCGTGCAGCTGCTGCCGGATCTTCCCGGATCCGCAAAGGACACCTTTCCGTCCCAGTTCCCGTCAAACAGATCCTCAAATCCCCGCGGGGCGGAAGCCGCGTCCACCAGCTTATTGTTGTAGATCAGAACAATGGGAAGCTCCGTAAACGGAGTCCAGACATGATCCTCAGTCCGGTATATACTCTCGATATGATCGCTCTGGGTACTCTCGTATGACACGAAGCAGTCCTTAAAGACCTCATAGCTCTCCACACCTCCGCCGAACATCACGTCACGGGATCCCTTTTCCCCCTCTTCCCGGATCCGCTCCAGAAGCTCCGTCGTTCCCCCGGGAACCACTTCTACCCAGATTCCGGTCCGCTCCTCAAACTCCTTTATGATCGGCGCATAGACCTCCTGCTTGTGGGAAGTATACACCGTAAGCCTCTTCTCCTCACTCACCTTCTCCGGTCCCTGTCCGCTGCTATGCCCTGCGACACAGCCCGCCGCACTCATCGCCGCAACTGCAATTCCAAGGAATACCGCCCATACGTTTCTCTTTCCCTTCACTCCCCGAAATCCCCCTTTTGATTCCGATCCGATTGAATTTCTATCGATAACCCTTTTCCTGTAATCCCATTCTGTTTCGTCGCTCTTTTCAGTCTATTCTAACATATTTTCCCGAAAGAAACCATAACTTTTGTATAATAAAAAAACCGCCGCACCTCCCACGATTTCCTAACGGAAACCATGTTCAATACGACGGTTCTTTCACCTGACTCCGCGTGAACACTAAGAAACAGGAACGCCTGCCCCTATTTATTATGAATTATTTACTTTCTCATCTCAAGAACATCCGCAAATGCCTCGATAGCAGTTGCAGCCTGTCCGAAGTCTCTCATCTGCTGGTCAACACCAAGCTTGATGTGCGGGATACCTGCGTTGTCGAGAGCTTTCTTGAGGTACGGATACTCCATCTCCTCCGGATCGCAGAACTGCTGCATGAAGAGTACAAGACCCTGAGCGCCGCTCTTCTTAACCATGTCAGCTACGAACTCACCACGGCGGTTCTTGGAAGACTGCGGATCGTAAAGAAGGACATCGTAGTCCATGTTTGCAAACTGTTTTGCAAGAGCTCTAAGAGCATCCTGCTCGTCCTCCGGAACGTCTGTACGGAAGGAACGGCTCTCATGAGCAACATCATCAGCTGCAATCGCGATGTTGTTGTTCTCGAAGATCTCAAGAAGCTTCGGGTTGTCAACGATGATACCGGATGTAACAACCTTTGTTCCCTTCCAGTCACATACCGGAAGAGCTGCGAGCTCTTTGTTTAACTCTTCGAGTTTCGCTGTGTATTCCGGTTTCTCCATGAAGAAGAATGCCTTTAATACTGCGGAACGCTTTGTAGGAGTTACAACGTCACAGTGCTCGTTAGCGAGTTTTACGAACTCACGGCGGGCTGCACGGCTCTTGTTGTAAACCTTGATTGCGTCAAGGATCGCATCGTTGGTGATCTCGTGGCCACATACTTCCTCGAGGTCAGCCTTAACGTTTGCGTACTCCTCCTCACAGAACTTAAGTCCGAACTCTTCGAAACGGTTCTGCGGATGAGCAAGGAAGATAACTTTCATCTTGTCGCCCATAGCAACACGGAAGTTCTGGCTCATCGGACGTAATGTATCACAGATTGTTGGTGTGATGATTCCGTCTAACTGATCCATAGTTCCGTCAAGGAGCATCTCAAGTGCGAGCTGAGCGATCGTGCAGTAGAAGGTTGCACAATACTCTTTTGCACGGCTGATCGTCTTGTTGTTGGAGCCCCAGATTCCCATCGGAACCATGCCTGCAGCGTATACAAGCTCTTCCGGAGCGTAGTACGGGAGAACGCCGATGACCTTCTTGCCCTGTGCTTTATATTCAGCAAGCTGCTGTTTCGGAGTTGCAGCTTTTACCTTAAATTCGTCAAATAATGCGTTGATACTCATGGTCTATTTAGCCTCCTTTGCCTGGATGTTTGCTTCCATAGCCTCTACAAGACCCTGTACTCGTGTCTCGTACTGAGCAGCATTGAAGTTACGCGGGTCAGCCTGGTCACCATCGAATCCTGCGCACGGAATACCAAGATCCTTTGTGAAGCGACGCTGCATCTCTGCCATGTAACCGGACCACGGCTTACAGCTTCTGTTGTAGTGAACGAGAACGCCATCTACCTTGTTGTCACGGCAGATGCCTTCACGCCATGCAACACCCTGCTCGATACATACAGAGTTCGGTGCTTTGTAGTAAGCACGTGCCATCTCATCCAGACCATTGTATACGAAACCGAATGCCGGTGCGTATACAACTGCTGTTACGTTGACGCCGTTAGCCTTTAACGGTTTGAACAGTGCCGGAAGCTTCGGCCAGCACGGAATACCCTCGAACATTACACGGTATTTCTCCGGGAACGGAGTTGTTGTCTCGCCCTTAGCGATCGTCTCGTCAAGGTCTTTTTCTAACTGCTCAAATGCCTCAGCAGCCTCAACTCTTGCACGTGCGGTTACAACGTCAGCCATATGGTTGAACAGGTCGAAACCACTGTACGGAGCCGGTTTGTACTGTAAGTAATCACAGACTTTTAACCATGCCTTTGCTGTACGGTTTGCGTTCTCACATGCATGCTCGAACTTCTTCTCGTCGAACTTCTTGCCTGTGAGTTCCTCTAACTGCTTGATTGCCTTATCAAACTGTCCACGAACATAGCGAACATTCTGATCAGCAACATCAACAGAGTTGTTGTACGGAATATCGATCATGATAAGCGGAATGTTGCACATACGAGCGATGTTCTCATACCACTTTGTCATACAGTTACAGATGTTGTTGCAGCAGAGAACAAAATCCGGCTGCGGGATCTGCATCTGACGGATCGGGGAGATTGCTGCGATGCGGCGCTCTTTATCCGGTCCATCCGGAAGTTTTTCAAGCTCAAGAAGGTTTACAACCTCAAGATACGGAGTCTGAGTCTTCGGATCTTTCTTCGGCTTGCCAGTTGCCTCGTCGATCACTACGTTACCGTCAGCATCCTTTAACGGCTTACCTGTGCTCGGATCGATGATATATTCACCTGTCTCCGGGTCAAACTTACGAGCAACACGGACACCAGCTGCATATGCAAGGCTGATACGTGCATAACCGCAGATATCGTTATCGTAACCCATATCCTCAGCTGCCTGGCACATAAGCTCACCGTAACGGTTTGCTGCGATACCAGCTGCCTGGTTCTCCGGGTACATAACGTTTAAATCAAATGCTGCTGCGAGCTCGCACGGGAATTTGGAAGAAGACCATCCAACTAACTCGCCTCTCTTTTTGGCCTCACGCGCGTCTTTATGAACGTCGTCTACGACTTTACGCAGCGCAAGAACACCAGGGCTAACCTGCTTTGCCATAATAAATATCCTCCATTTCTTATCAAACATGACTGCTTATGTTATTTACAGCCATAGATCTGCATAAACTAATAATGATTATGCGCGGCGGCTTGCTGCCTGATATGCATATAAAGCTGCACCAAGCGCACCGTTATACTGTGTCAGAGGAGATCTGTGGATCTCACAACCAAGCTCATTCTGAAGAGCCTTGACTACACCCTCGTTCTGAGCAACTCCGCCAGTCATAACGAGTGCCGGAACAACTCCGATCCTATGGGCGAGTCCAGTGACACGGTGAGCCACGGAGCGGTGGATACCCGCGATAATATCGCACTTATCGGTTCCCATCGACAGCTGGCTGATAACCTCACTCTCCGCAAACACGGTACATGTGGAGCTGATCTCCACTCTCTTCTTGGACAGGGAATCAAGATGTCCCAGATCCTGGACCTTAACCTCAAGAACGCCTGCCATAACATCCAGAAATCTTCCGGTTCCGGCAGCACACTTATCGTTCATCTGGAAATTGGTCATTGCACCGTTATCAATATGAAGGACCTTAACGTCCTGACCGCCGATATCAATGACGGTATGAACGTCAGGGAACAGGAAGTAAGCTCCCCTTGCGTGGCAGGATAACTCACTCATCTGTTTGTCTGCAAAATTCATTAAGGAATTACGGCCATAACCTGTTGCCAGGGTAAAAGCCACATCCTCTTTTTTCATGCCTGCGTTTTCCAGCACTGCGTCGATCGCGCGCTGGGGGCCGCTGGTACCTGCACCTACATCGATCAGGGATTTCGCTACGATCTCCTGGCCATCCTTAAGCATAATGCATTTGGAAGCCGTGGATCCAACGTCAATTCCCAGGGTGTAAATTGCACTCATAATAACCTCCGGGTATACTGAAAATGTAAAATGAAACTGGCTTTGTTATACCAGTATATCCAGGCCAGAGAAAGACTCCCCCGGCCTGGATACATATCATTTTACTCTATCCTTCAGTCAAAATCAAGCCTTGTGAGCGTCGTTCCACTCGCGGATTGCACGCGGTGTTACCATCTGGTGCATCGGGCAGATAGACTTCGGATTCTGGTAAGCAGCCTCTGTAAATGCCTGGATGTACGGACGGATATCTGTCATGTCAACGATCTCATCTACCATACCAACCTTAGCGCAGTATGCCGGACGGGACTTTTCATGATACAGCTGGATCATATCGTTCATCTTCTTGATGATCGGAGCAAGATCCTCTCCTGCCTTGCTTGCCTTAACAAGCTTTCTGGAGTACATAGCGTTTGCAGCGGTTTCACCCGGCATTACATAGTACTCACATGCAGCTGTACCAAGGGAGTATACGTTTGTATTGTTACCCTGCGGTCCACCAAGTACATAGTGAGCAGCAGCGCTTGCTTTACGAAGAGTAATTTCGAGAGACGGAAGCTTGGAGTTCTCGATGGAGTAGATCAGGGACTGACCTAAACCAAGTAACTCAGCCTTCTCTGCTTCGTCGCCTACATCGATACCTGTTGTATCCTGTAACCAGATCAGCGGAATACGGTCACGAGCACATAAGGTTACGAACTCGTTCATCTTAATCAGACCCTGACGGTACAGCTTTCCGCCGATACCAACGGAGTTCTGCTTGTACTCCGGATAGTTCATAAGAAGACCCTGAGTATTCGCGATCACACCAACTAAAAGTCCGTTAACCTTTGCAAGACCTGTTACCATCTCCGGACCATAGCCCTTCTTGTACTCATATAACTGAGAACCATCGAAGAGACGACCGATTACGTCGTAAATGTCATACGGACGTTTTCCGTTCATCGGGATGATGCTGTAAAGATCTTCTGCCGGAAGAATTGGTCTCTGCGGATCATCAACACGGAAGAATTCGAGGTTGTATGCCGGAAGGTAGCTGATGTACTTCTTGATGCCTTCGATTACACCGTAGTCGTTCTCGTAAACCTCACGGAAGAATCCTGTCTCATTGTAGTGGATCGGAACGGAGCCCGGAGCCGGAACATGCTTCTTGCTGTTCTCGATCTGGGCAGCAACGATCTGCTCAGCAGCTTCCTCGTCGATATATCCCTTCGGGTTCATACCGGAAAGAATACCAGCGCCGCCGACTGCCATGTTAGCCTGGCTGTGTGCGATCAGGATTGTCGGGGAAATGCTGTGGTATCCGCCGCCGGCCGGGTTTGTACCGTAGATGCCTACGATTACCGGAATGCCTAACTGGTTTAACTCAGCATTACGGAAGAACGGAGTACCGCCGCCGCGTCTGTTCGGGTAAACCTGATCCTGATACGGGAAGTCTACGCCTGCGCAGTTTAATAAGTAGATTAACGGAAGATTTAACATCTTAGCAGCATCGGAACAACGGATCAGGTTCTCTGCCTGGCCCGGTTCCCATGTACCAGCCATCTTCTTGTTATCGGAAGCGATAATATAAACCCATTTGCCATTTACACATCCGAGACCGTTGATGATGTTTGTGGAACCCATCTTGTTGTCGTTCGGGTTGAAAAGGCTGTTTAACGGGCAGAATGTTCCTTCATCTACAAGAGCGTTGATACGCTGCATTGCGGATAACTGGCCACGCTCGTTTAACTTCTCTTCTGTTGTGATGCCGGCAGCAAGGATCTCAGTAACTTTGTCATGGATCTGCTTCTCGATCTCTTTGATCTCTGTCTCGTTTTCCGCATTCGGATTAACTAATGCCTTACCAACGGTAGGCATGTTCTGGAAATATTTCGGCATGGAATAGTAACCCATGTTCTTCCTCCTTATATACGCGATCGCTGCGGTCAGCGGTTTTTGCCAGTCACTGACCGCGGCATTTTATGATTTCATTTTAAATCGTTTTGGTTTCGATTACTTTGTTTCCTTCGGAACTTTGATGAACGCCTGACCTGGGTCGATCTCTTCACGAATTACGCGAATGATCTCCGGATCCGGACCTTCCATAAGCTGAGCTCTTGTGGTATCGATCTCGAAACCTGTGTTCTCCTGAACCATTTCCGGAGAGGAGAATGGATAGTAGTAAGCAAGGTACATTCTCTTGGTCTCTTCGTCGAACTTCATGATACCAAGATCTGTAACTACCATCTGCGGTCCACGGTTGCCCGGAAGACCTGCTCTCTCACGTCCGC
>OBHX01003453.1_pt1 | contig 11238 bp, 9 predicted proteins | sample 1519331 | NCBI WGS metagenome assembly OBHX01 (sample SAMEA2602897, study PRJEB22501) | metagenome
TACATTGGTACAGTCTCCTATTTGAGCTGTTGTGACAATAGATACAATTTCACTCATCTTTTCTTCTTCTATATCAACTATCATAACTTCATTTCCAAGTTCAACAAATTTTCTAGCTAAATGTCTCCCAAAACGTCCGATTCCAATAATTAATACTGATTTCATTTTAATTCTCCTCTATCCTCTGATTCTTTATTCTTCACATCATTGTGATTTTGTATTTTAGAAAATAAAATTTTATTTATGTTACACATGAACCTTAAAATTATAATCTAGAAATCACATAGTAATTTCCACATCAATTATCAATTACTTACAATGAGTGCCCGAAACAGGCATCAAATGTTAATTTTTAATTGATATATAATTAACCTATAGATATTTTTTCAACAGGTTTTCTTATAGGTATATATTCTTTCTTTTCAGAGAAAACCAATGCTACTGATAAACTTCCTACTCGTCCAAAGAACATTAACAACGTAATTATAAATTTTGATAATGAATTTAAGTCTGGTGTTATTCCTGTTGACATTCCAACTGTACTTAATGCAGATACAACCTCAAAAAATACTTCCTTAAGTCCAAAAGGCTGAAGTGCACATATTAACAATACAGCTAATGCACAACACATAAAATAAATAGTAATAACATCATATGCTTTTTTAATTACATCACGTTCTAATCTTCTGTTAAAAACATTAATATCTTCTGTATGTCTTATTGAAGCTATTAATGATAGTATTATTACTGCAAAACTTGTTGTTTTAACTCCTCCTGCTGTAGAACCAGGACTTCCTCCAATAACCATAAGTATAATTGTAAGAAGTATTGATCCTTCTGATAACTCTGCTATATTAACTGTATTAAATCCAGCTGTTCTAGGTGTTATAGATTGAAAAAATGATGCTAGCCATGATTCAGTAGTTCCCATGCCTGCAAAAGAATTTGTTCTTTCAATACTATAAAAAATAATAGCTGGTACTATAATTAATGTAGCTGTAACTACTAGTACTATTTTTGTATGTAATCTATATTTGCAAAACTTTAACTTATTAGTGAAAATATCTTCCCAGACTAAAAATCCAACCCCACCTACTACAATTAAACTCATTATTACTAAATTTACAACTATGTCTCCGCTATATAAAGTAAGTGATGAACTTGGTTCAAATCTTCCCATTAAATCAAAGCCAGCATTGCAGAATGCTGAGATTGAGTGAAAGACTCCATTATAAAGTCCTTGTTTTAATCCCATATCTGGATAAAATCTTAAAGCTAAAATTATTGCTCCTATTGCTTCAAATATTACAGTTCCAAATAATATATGTTTTGTAAGCCTAACTATTCCTCCAATGTGAATAGTACTAACAGATTCTTGAAGCATTCCTCTTTCCTTTAAACCTATCTTTCTTTTTAGCATTAAAGAAAATAAGGTTGCTATAATCATAAATCCTAGACCACCAATTTGGATAAGACTTAATATTACTATCTGTCCAAATAAAGAAAAATGAGTATACGTATCATAAACTACAAGACCTGTTACACATGTAGCAGATGCTGATGTAAATAATGCATCTATAAATGGAGTTGCTTCTCCTGACCTTGATGATATTGGTAAAGTTAACAATAATGCCCCAATTAAAATAATACTCATAAAACTAATTGCACTTATTTGACTATAAGTAAAATTAGGTTTTTTCAATTTATGCATTTTTAATTTTCTCCTTTATAGCTGAAAGACATTGTTTATTACAAATATTGCTTATGCTTATTCTCATAACACCATATTCATCAATTATTCTTTCATTTTCAAAATCATTACACACGGATATTACACTTTCTATGTTATACCACTTTCTACTTAATGCACATGCCATTAAATTATCTAAATCATCATTAAACAAAATTATCAAGCATTTATAACTATTATTTAATCTTTGCATATTATTGTCATAGATAATGTCATATTGTATATTATTTGTGTCAAGGTAACTTTCTATGCTTTTAGTTACTTGTTTATTTCCCATTATAAGAACTTTTTCTTCATTTCTTTCAACTGTTGAGCTTTGATTAATTTCTATAAATCTGTCCACTTTTTTTGTTCCATAAATTCCAAAAAACAAAATAAATAGAATAGATACTATCACTATAATATATCCCATGCTTTTCATCTCCTATGAGATAGTGTATCAGCTTGGATATAAATTTTGTGTTAATATTTTATTATTGGCGTTAATATTTTATAAATATTATTGGTAAATTTATTTCTCCTTAAAACAAAAACACCTATAAAGTTCAGCGAAATACAAAACATTCCTGCCCTCTATAAGTGTATTTTATTATATATTATAAATTTAATTTATTTCTTAAAATATCATATAGAAATCCTTAATTGTTACATTGTCTGAAGAATAATTAGTAATAACAGCATAGTAATAATCACTTTATGGTGTAACATATGTATCATCATAAGTCTTATAACTTAAAGTTTTATTATATCTACCAACATGATCTGAATATGGACTTATGATAACATTAATTTTAGCTGCTCTATCAAGTTTATATATAATTGTCATCTCTGTTCCTTTACTTGCATATAAACCATAACTTGAATTTTTAGGCTTCAACATTACTGATTGTCCATTTTTTAACGTTATATAATCATCAACTAAATCCACCCTAGGCATCATTTTATTTTCTACATTTGGTGAAAATATACCTTCTGATTGAATTCCCCCATCTGAATCATATATAACATAATCCCATGCATCTACATTAACTTTATCCTCTTCACTCCTTTCTTCATTTACATAATTTTCTTCACTTTTAACTGTATCCTTTGATGTTGCAGCATATGCTGGTAATGAGCAAATTGACATTGTAGCTAAAAACAAACTTAGTAATTTGTACCCCTCCCCAAAAATTATATTATAATTATCTCTCCATTTTTAAATGAAAGATAATCTGAACTAGCATTAACTATATAAATGTAATATTCTCCATCTTCATCTATTGTTAAATTATATTCCCCATATAAATTCTTAAATTCTTCACCTTTAATCATTTCTCCATTTTTTATATATCCTATAATAGCAGTTTGATTTTCAACTACTTGAGACTTATACTTTTCGAAATTAAATTTTATATTTTGCCCTTTTTTCAAATTCCATCCACAATCATTTTCCTTAGTGAATATACCTATACTTCCATTTGTTTGTATAATTTCTGGTGTAATATATATTGAATTCTTTTCTATTGTCCGAAATGCATTGATTGATGCACAATCTAAATTTATTTCCGGTTGCATTTTTTTTATTATTTTATTAGATTTTAATGTATCTGTAACATTCTTAAATTCACCATACTTTGTTTCTGTTTCAATTAATTTTTTATTTTCTTCTGTTATATATGCAGAACCATTTATTGAGATATTATTACACCCAGCCAATAAAAATATATATAAATTATCACTACTGTTTAAACATTGATTAAAATTTCCATTGACAAATTGTACATGGTTATAATTTCATATGTCACCATAAATTTATACGTGAAAATAGCCAGTAACCTTTGATTTAATGTAATTACCACAAAACAATAAAACCAAAGGAGGTTACTGACTACGTGGTTGATTATATCAAATTATTCGATAAAATTATAGAATTTATTAATTGGGATACTTTGAAACATACAGCATTTAAGTTAAATACTGATAATAAAGTTTCAAAATTTTTCACTAAAGATCATCTAAAATCAATGATTTATCACCATATCTCTCAAAAAGATAGTTTAAGAGATTTAAGCTTTGGTATATCTATGTCTAGCAAATTAAAAGAAACCGTAGCAAGCGTTAGCTTGAGTACTTTATCATACCATAATAATAAAAGAAATTATGAAGTGTTTTTACCAGTTTTATATGAACTCATTAATAAAGTTTTAAGTACAGGTTCAGTAAATGAGTCCTTAAAGCGCTTTGGTTCAATTAAACTAATAGATTCTACTACCATAAGTATGAGCTTAAATCTTTACCAATGGGCACTGTTTAGGTCTACCAAAGCGGGAGTAAAAATCCATACAAGATTTGATTTGAATAAAGGTATTCCCGATGCATTTGTTGTTACAAATGCTGTCGAACATGATAAAACTGCTATGGATTCCTTAATTGATAGTAGACATTGTATCTATGTATTTGATAAGGGTTATTTAGATTATGAAAAATTTGATCAATACACTAAAGACGAAAAATATTTTGTAACTAGATTAAAGCATAATGCAGTAGTTACCGAAGTCGAAGACTTAAAAATAAGTTATAGTTATGAACGCCTTTTAGATGTAGGAACTAAAATAATCTGTGACAAAATAGTAAAGCTTGGATCTAAATATACTTATCAAACAAAACAAGAATACCGACTTATAAAAATTGTAGATAAAACAGGTAAAGAGCTTACATTTATAACAAATATTGATGATCTTCTTAGTGAAGAAATCGCGTTTCTATACAAAAAGCGTTGGGAAATAGAACTTTTTTTCAAGTGGATAAAACAAAATTTAAAATTTAAAACTTTTGTAGGGCGATCATTAAACTCAGTGATGATTCAGATAATCACTGGGATTATGACCTTCGCAGTATTTAAACTTATAGAACCATTTATTCAAACAAAAACTACACTAATTGAAATAAAAAGAGCTATAAAAGCTAATCTCTTTGAGATTTACGAAGCTGATAAATTCAATTGGTCTTATATTTTCAATAGTTCCTAATTCTAAAGTGAAGATATAGCATTAATAAGAAAAAATATCCACCCAAAATTCTGTTTTCATATTCAATTTTATTGGATATATATTCCACATAGGATATTACACAATTTTTGAGAAAGTCAATGGTAATGTTAACTATTAATTAAACAGTAGTGATAACTAATTATAGTTTGAATAATTTAGCTATACATGGAATATATATTCAACTTTACTATAATTGCAGAAATACAACCATCTCCAATTGCTGAAGTTCCAGAACAACAAATATTCCCTATTTCAACCACTTATAAACAAGGTATCTATTCACTTTCTTTGTTCAATTGATATGAGGTTCCTGCGAAATTATAACTCAAAATGCCACTGCTGCCTTAATAACAGCTGATAGTATCGGTAAGCTTATGCAATTTATACACTTAGATGAAACGGATGAAATTGTAAAACTAGGCACTCTTCATGAGGGAGATATTGGGATAGTGCTCGGCACTGGAGAAGTAGTTGTTTCTCCCTTTAAATAACTACTTAATGTAGCGATTGTAATCACTCCACACATTACATTAAGATTATCCTTTCAAATTTTTTACATGATTAACTTATACTATCTACAATTTGTTCAATTTTAGAATTGCGTAAAAAAATATTTTTTTATCTTAATTTATTTAATAATAAAATTTTGGAATTCCTCTTTTATTATCCAAGCCAGGTATAATTGGAGGTATAAACATATTTTGTCTCACTATTCGACTTGATTCAGTAGTAGTAAGTTCTGCAATTCTTGTTACTCCAACATAAACATCTGATATCTTATACCACGTTGCATAATCAACTACTCCTGTTTGTGGTAATCCAAATATTTGTTGGAATGTCTTTACTGCCTCTGCAGTCTTTGGTCCATATATTCCATCCTCAGCAACTCTCGGAATTAATGGGTAGTTTCTTGCTATTCTATTTAATTGACTTTGAATAGTCCTTACAGCAGAACCAGATGAACCAATAGTTAATGGTCTACCTGGATATGATTGAGGGCTTCCAGCAACTTTTTCAGCTGTAACTAATTCAATGTTATTTCCATAATAATATCTCAAAATCTCATATGGTACCTTACCTTGTACTCCTAATTTCTGACTACCCCATTGACTCAACCATTCGGGACAGCTAACCCGCTTTCCATCACAGTATTGTGTTAAAAGTGGCTGCTTCCTTCCAATCCTTCGTACGTATGTGGAAAAAATCTCATCGACAATTTGACTTATATTATCATAGAAATTTCTACCATAAGCGAATGCATGATCATAAGCTGTAGAGCTTGTAATATCAAAGTTTTTTCCTTTACCTCTATACCACTCAGTATATATTCTATTTAATGTAAAAGATATAATACAAAAAATATTTGCTCTTATTGCTGAATTTGTCCAAGTTGAATATATTTCGCATGAAGCAACATTTTTAATGTAATCTTTAAAAGGTACTTTATAATTTGGTGCTGATGGATCATCAGGAACTCCTTGATGAACAATAATATATTCTGGTACTATAGGTTGAGGTAATACAACTCCTGAGGTTGGCGGTGGCAGTGGTTTCTCTGGATCCTCTGGTATCTTAGGAGGATAATCCCCGTTCAAAGTATTGGGTGGTATATTTATAACTTCTTGTCTCATACCTCCTCTTCCTAAATTGTTTTCTAAATTAACTACTTGATAAGCAATTTGAGTAGGAAATACTTGACATCCCCTTATTATTACTGTATCGAATCCATCTCTTTCTACAGTTAGATCATATAAACTATATGGAATCTGATTAATATTCGGATCTAAAGAATATTCTACAGGTGGTGTTGGCAGCTCTACTATTTGAGTTAGTCCAACTACATCTGTAACTAACTCAATATTATTAACATTTTCAAAACCTGTTGTTCCACTAACAGTTATCCTAGCACCATCAATGGGAATATAATCATCACCTCTGAAGCATTGAATCTTTAATCCACCAACGTCTGCTCTAAAATTTCCATTACTTCTATTATTCATAAATTTCCTCTTTATATTTTTTTTCATAATATTATATTCTATAAAAGTATTATTTGTTACTATCACTTCTTTCTGTTTTACATATCGCCTAGATAAAATAGCATTTAAGTCAGCTTGAAGTAAATTGAAACTATTAAGTGCACATACTTCGCCATAGCCCCATAATGGATTGGGATACGTTACATCTGTACGTCTTCTCTGAGCACCTTTTAATAAATAATACTTCAATCTTTGTCCAAAGAGATATAAATCATTTCCTTTGATTATCCCCCATTGCATCATTAATGCGCATATTCCTGCAACTTGAGGTGCTGCCATTGAAGTACCTGTTTTACTGTCATATCCTCCATTTGGTACTGGTCCAACTATCTCTTCTCCTGGTGCGACTAAATCAGGTTTTACTAAATTCCCTCTATTTTGTGCTCCCCGTCCGCTAAACGACGATAGATTGTTAGTTCTATAATTATAGCTCCCTACTGCAATAATATTGTCTACTGTTGCTGGTATCCCTAAAGTATTATATTGGTTTGGTTCTAAAAATTTTGTCGCTGGATTAAGCCCTTCAAGTACTGGGAGCCATATTGAATATTCGCCTAAATATTCATTCAAAACATTTATTTCCAATGCCCATACACCTTCAGCAAGAAATCCAGTTCTAGCAGAAAGTATTATTTTTATTTCACTATTTAGTTCAAAAGGTTTTGGACCTGATACATATATATCATATCTATTACTTCCTATAGTTCCTTGAATGTATCCTTCCCGTATAGTAATATTTCCACTACTTTGACTCATTGGGTTTATTACATTAATTGATATATCAGGTAAAATCGGCTTATATAAATTCATAACAATTGACTTCTCTTCACTTGCAATATTAAAAATTTTCCTTTGAGTTTTTGTTAGTTCGCCTCCAACATGGTGTCCAGCATCTCCTTCATTACCAGCTGCAATAACAATAGCTACTCTCTCTAGGCTTTGAACCGTTCTAATATATTGCTCTAATAGACTACTCCCATCGTGAGCTCCATCATTTGTACTTAAGCTAATATTAATAACTAAAGGCATATTTAGTTCTTTGCTTCTATCTAGTAGAAACTTAATTCCCTGCATAATCTGTGAACTTAAAACTGCAGTTCCTCTTGCTGCTTTAACCATCGCTATTGATGCATTAGGCGCTGCACCTCTATACATAGGGTTTATGTTACCACCAGCACATGCAATTCCTGCAACATGTGTTCCATGTCCCGTATTATCAATAGACGGAACTATCGAATATGGATTAGAAGACTTTATTGCTTCCTCTATCATTTGCTTATTATAAATATTTCCACCAGTACTTAAATCATAGATATATTCTATCCTTGTCGTACCAGCAGTATTCATAAATGCTGGATGTGTATAATCTATTCCTGAATCTACAAACCCAACTAATACTCCTTCACCTGAAACATCAAAGTTAGGAGCTAATTGGGCAATACAAGAGACTCTATTACTTTCCTGATCTTGTTCATACAGACTCTTTGGCAGTTCTATATACTGAATTGCATTACTTAATGATAATTGCTCTAACTTTTCTCTAGGTATATTAACTACAGCAAAATTAAATCCTAGATCTTGAAATTTTCCACCTAATCCTTCAATGAATGCTTTTGTTTGTTCTGGAGTACCCCTATATAAGATAGTAAGTTCTAGATTATTATCTTGACTTTGATATTTATATCCAAGCTCATCCAATATTTCTTTTGGTACATTAGTTAATAATCCTATTAATACGTCAGCTTTAGAAGAAACTTCTCTTTGTATCTCAGCCATAACAACCACGCTCTAAATTAATATATATAAACATACTATGCTGACAACTATCTAGTGAAACAATTAAGTATGTAACCCTCAAAAATATTTTTCCTAGTTCCTTTTTCTCATAAACTCATACACATGAATCTCTCCCATACGACTTTTAATAAATTCAAAGTACTCATAGTGACGATACGAAACTAAAATTTTTGCCTTTTAGAATGGTTCAACACAAAAAAATGTAACACTCAGTTCTTGACAGTGTAAAACTGAACTTATTTGGGTATTGATCCTTTAGAATTTTGTAAAAAATAATGCTAACCTGGATATTATATGGAATGTATATTTTAATCAAAAACACAAAAAATAGACTGAAGTGAGGTGTTAGTATGAAAATCAATAAATTTTTAGCAATTTTTTTAATATCAATAATTGCATTTACAGAAACCCCAAAAGCTCTTGTTAAATCAGATGTTTATAAACAAGGTATTTATGACATTTCTGAAGCAAACCCATTTCGTGCTACAGCTAAACTTGTTAAAGCAAATGGTGGCATTACAAGTTTAAGTATAGTTGACTCAACTGGTAATCAAAAATTTTATAACAGATTCGATACTGAAAATGAATCTATAAATTTAGGTTTTATTAATAATGCTGATCTTATAGCAATAGTTGGTAAGGGGGAAATAGCCATTACTTTTTCTAAATAAATAGAAATTTAACATATAGTCCATTCTTTTGAATAAGAAAATCCTTTTTTATTATTGAGATTGTTGCGTACATTAGCCAAACTTTTCTGCGAAACTCTTCTAATCCTTAATTTATCTTATAGTGATCAGAAAAGAATAAAACCTAGTAATTTCAATGGTTTATAGGCTTATAATAGGAAAGTTGGCTTAAGTAAGATTCAAGTTAAATACAATAAAAATATAAAAAAACAAGAGAATATAAAATGGATCCTGTGTCAAGGACACTATAAAAAAAGTGTTATGAAGCTAATAAAAGATGATTTCTATATTGTTTAGGAGTCATCTTTTTTAGATTCCACTGATATCTGTAATTATTATAATAGTTGATGTAGTCATCAATCATATCAATAAGTTCTTCAAGTGTATTACATGATTGAAAGTCTATTTCATCTTTCATATGCCCGAAGAAGGATTCTTGAGGCGCATTGTCCCAACAGTTGCCACGACGAGACATTGATTGACCAAGATTATTATCCTTTAGAAGTTTTTGGAATTTTGGACTAGTATAATGGAATCCTTGATCTGAATGAACAAATGCACTTTCATGTAAGTCATCTTTATGGTGCGTTATTAATTTATTTATAGTAGTTATAGCAATATCAAGTTTTATAGAATCTGAAACATGATAAGCTAGAATATCGTTGCTACTACCATCTTTGATGGTAGACAAATAAGCCATATGATTATTTCCATATGGCAAGTATGTAATATCCGTCAATAATACCTTTCCCGGCACTCCTTGCTTAAAATTACGTTCTAATAAGTTTGGAACTACTGTATGTTCTTTGGTTGCTTTTGCCATTCGGCGGTACGGGTTGGCTTTTCTAATAGGACATTTAATATTATATTTTCTCATAATACGTTGAATTTTCTTTCTACTATAAATTATAGAAAGCTCATTTTCTAAAACCATTTTTATAGAACGGGATCCTTTGCTATAACCTTTGTAATTATAAGCCATAAGAATATTGTCTCTAGCTTCCAAATCTTTATTTTCCATTAATATTTGATTATCAAGTGTATTTAGATAATTATAATATCCCGAGCGTGAAACATTTAAAAGATCACAGAAATATGAAACCATATTTTTATAGCTATTATTAGTGATAGTTTCATATATTAACTTAAATATCTCCTTACCTTCTAGATTTACGCTGCTGTTTACCAGCCTCCTTTCTGTCACGTCTAATTTTTTTAACAGTTCTAATTGCTCCTCTAATAACTTAATTTTAGCTTCTTGTTTTTGAATAATATCATCTTTAGATAATTGCTTTTCACTTGGTCGTCCAGAGTTTTCTTTCCTAGTATCTCTTAATCCTACAATACCCTCTTTTCTATAAGATCTTATCCATCTAGCTGCCGCTTGTTCGTATCTTCTTTGTCCAAGGATTTGTGTATCAAAACCAGCGTCATTAAAAATAATTTTAGGTGTTTTTCCTTTTAAATATTCTTCTATAAATAATCGCTTAAACTCGTCAGAGTAAGTTATAGATTTTTCACTTACTTTAACTACATAAGGATTTTCATTCAGTAATTCAATAGTTTCTTTATCAAATGTTATCTTACTCATGTTTTTCCTCCAATATAGATATTATTATTATACAAAAAAGTACCTATAAACGAGACACTTTTTTTCAAAGTGTCCTGTTCATAGGTACCATTTTATTGACGCCTTTGTCTTTTTTTATTAATTATTATCTTTTTATTACTATATCACACTTTTAATATATTAAATATGACATGTAGCATAAAATTATTTGTACTCCAGCACACTTTTATTAGAACTATTGTTAATCAATAAAAATAAGTAATAACCTAAGCTATTACTTATATATATGAATGTGTAGCTATGAATATTTATAAATAACTCTATTTCTTAACCAAAAGAGCTACATTTTCCACATGCTTTG
>OBHX01003466.1_pt1 | contig 11212 bp, 10 predicted proteins | sample 1519331 | NCBI WGS metagenome assembly OBHX01 (sample SAMEA2602897, study PRJEB22501) | metagenome
CGATCCGATAGCCGTACGACATGCTGACGAATGTGTTACCGCGAAAAACGGCACTGTCGCGGTTACCGCGCTCGCCCATGACAAAACCACGCACGGCCACCGGCAAAATCGTATACGGCCATCGGTGAAATCACGCCGCAAACCAGTCAATAAGGTGCTCGACGATGTGTTCGCGGCTGAGACCCGTCTGGCTTTTCATCGGGTCCACGCGTTTGACCGCTGATTTCACCGCTTTGTCTGACATCTTCTCGCGACTGGTGTTGAGCACACGGCTCATCTTGGCCGCATCGATGTCATATGCCATGGTCACATGGTGCAGCACCGCGCCGCCTGAGCCTACGGGGAAGCGCCGCTGCGCCGCTCCCCCGATCTTGCCGTACTGCGAGGCGATATCATTGAGGCCCGCGAACCGCACATCTAAACCAAGTTCGCGCAGCGCTTCGACCAGCCACCAGTCACAGAGCCGGTAGGATTCTTCGATGCTTACGCCCTGAACGAAATCGAGCGGCGCATACAGAGAATAGGTAATGGTGTTGCCCGGTTCGATAAACATCGCTCCGCCGCCCGTGCAACGGCGTACCACGTCGAAGCCGAGCTGCTTGGCAATGTCCAGATTCACCTCGTCCTGGGCCGATTGGAAACGGCCGATGACCACAGCCGGGCCCGCCCACTCCCATAATCGGATGGTCGGCTGTCGTGTTCCTGCTGCGACTTCACGCGCCCAGGTCTCGTCAATGGCCATTTGCTCGTCCGGAGTACGCGGATGGCCGTGGATCACGGTGAGTTGAGGCTTGAGGGCGTTCCAGCGCTCCCGGTATTCAGAGCTTTTGTCGGGCTGCTTGGTTTGTGTATTGATGGATGCTGGGATGTTCGGCGCATCGGGGCTGCCCACCCCCACCCGCTGCGCTGGAGCCCCCGCCAGCGGGGGTAAGTTGCTGCTTACGGCTCGGCTGTATGCGGTTTTGATGGCAATTTCATCTGTGCCGATAATTTGGCAACTAGGATGGGCGTCCAATACGGACCGCAATGAATCATCGCTAATTAGAGCTCGTTCCAGGTCATGCAACAAAGCATGAGATTCGGCATCCGAAACTGATTCAATAAAGAAATCACCGCTGATATGGCATGACTGTGCGGTGCCGTCATCATCGACGGATACGGTCACGGCGACTAGTTTGCTGCCAACGGTTTTGCATTCCCCATGTCGCATTTGCATGCAACTCAGTATAGAGAGTTTTCTGGCTCCCCTCAGCGAGGGGAGCCAAGTTTGAGGTCACATGCGGGCCAGAATGTCCTTGCCGACCTGGTCGGTGGAGCGCACGGTGGAGCCGAGCTCCTCGATGTCCGCTTCGACGGCGGTATGGATCTTCTTGGCCGCATCATCAAAGCCGAGATGCTCGAGCAGCATGGCGGCGGAGAGGATGGCGGCGGTCGGGTTGGCCTTGTTCTGACCGGCGATGTCCGGAGCGGAACCGTGAATCGGCTCGAACATGGACGGGAACTCGTCGGAGGCGTTGATGCAGCCGGAGGCGGAGTAGCCCACGCCGCCCACCACGGAGCCGGCCTCATCGGTCAGAATGTCGCCAAAGAGGTTGTCGGTGAGAATCACATCGAAACGGCTCGGGTCGGAGACCAGGAAGATGGTGGCCGCATCAATGTGCTGGTAGTCGTGGGTGACCTCAGGGTATTCCTCGCCGACCTTGTCGACGATGCGCTGCCACATATCACCGGCGTTGACGAGCACGTTCTTCTTGTGCACCAGGGTGACGTGCTTCTTGCGCTTCATAGCGAGCTTGAAGGCGTAACGCACCACACGCTCCACACCGTATGCGGTGTTGATGGACACCTCGGTGGCCACCTCCTGCGGGGTGTTGCGGCGCACCGCGCCGCCGGCACCGCAGTACAGACCTTCGGTGCCTTCACGTACCACCACGAAGTCGATGTCGCCGGGGTTGGCGAGCGGCGAGGTGACGCCCTTGTACAGCTTGGAGGGGCGCAGGTTCACGTACTGGTCGAGGTCGAAGCGGAGCTTGAGCAGCAGGCCGCGTTCCAGAATGCCGGCCTTGATGCGCGGATCGCCCACGGCACCGAGCAGAATCGCGTCGTTGGCCTTGATGCGCTCCTCTTCGTCCTCGGGCAGGATCGCACCATCGCGCAGATAGCGCTCGGCACCCAAGTCGAAGTTCTCGTACTCGAAGTCAGCTACGCCTTCAGCGGCCTTTTCCAAAGCCTTCTGAGCCCACGGAGTGACTTCCTTGCCAATACCGTCGCCGGGAATAACGGCGATTTTATATGTCTTTGCCATAGTTCAAGGAGCCTACTCGCGCTATCACCTGCCGGCCCGAACCCGCTCAGCTAGTGGACATGGCCTAATGAGCGAGCCCCATCACATCCATGCACCAAGCGTTCTCATAGGAAACCTCTTCCCATTGCTTGTAACGCCCGGATAGACCGCCGTGACCGGCCTCGACCTCAATCTTGGCCACCGCGTCCACGCCGGCGGACTGCAAACGGGCCAGCCATTTGAGCGGCTCGACGTACAGCACGCGGGTGTCGTTCATCGAGGTGGTAATGAAGATTCTCGGGAATTGCGCGGCGGCGACCGCGCCGGTGGCAGCCCCATCAGCACTGCCGTCACCGGCAGCCTCGTCGTTGCCGCCCTCGAGCACGGCGACCGGCACATTCTCGTATGGCGTGTACGACTTCATATACTGATACACCTCAGGGTCATGCAACGGGTCTCCCCATTCGTCCCATTCGGTGACGGTCAACGGCAAGTCCGGGTCAAGAATGGAGGTCAACGCGTCCACGAACGGCACATCCGCCTCAACACCGGCGTAGCATTCGGGCGCCATATTGGCAATCGCGCCCATCAGCAGACCGCCAGCGGATCCGCCGTTGGCCACGGTGCGCCAAGCATCAGCCAAATGCGCCTTCTGCAGCGCGCGTGTGGCGTCCACGAAGTCCTCAAAGGAATGCTTCTTGTTCAGTCTGCGCCCCTGCTCATACCAGGCGCGTCCCATTTCGCCGCCGCCACGAATATGCGGCACGGCGTACAGCACACCGCGATCCAACATGCTCAGACGAGAGACCGAGAACCCCGGATCGGAGGAAATCTCGTATGCACCATATCCGGTAATGAACATCGGCGAATCCTGCGCCGGGCAATCGCGGTGCCAGACGAGGGAAACAGGAATGCGTTCGCCGTCGCGCGCGGTAATCCACACACGGCGTTCCATGTAATCGCGTGGATTGAAGTTGCCCAACACGGTGGCTCGCTTCAGCAGCGCATCTTCACCGGTGGCGGGATCGATTTCGTGCAACTCGCCCGGGCGGGTGTAGCTGGCGAACGAGTAGCGCATGCGCGGCGCCTCATACGAGGGGTTGCCGCCGACGCCGATGGTGTACAAGCGCCGGGTCTCACCGGGCAGGTGGTCGTCGCTAGCACCATCGGAAGATGACGTGTGATCCGTGGGGGCCTCATCTTCGGTCCACAAGATTTCGCCATGATCGCCGGTGAAGTTTTCGCGATCGTCGGCAACCATGTCCCAGTCGTCCTCCAGGGCAGGCGGCAGCAATTCCGTAAACCGCCACGGCCGTCCGGCCAGGAAGTCGGCGGCAGCCGCGCTCTTGGTCATGTATGCCACGTGCGGCTGGCCGTCGGCACGGTAGCTCAGGGACACAAAGTTGCGATGCAACGCAATGCCTTCGATGCCCAGACCGTGGGCACCCTGCAATATCGCCGGATTGACGGCGTTGAAGTATGCCTCGGTAATCGGCTTATCCGGCTCACCATGTTCACAGCCGTACGGCGACCCGGCGGCAATGCACACGCCTTCGCCGAGTCGGTACGGCGGCTCATGGCCACGCATGTCAATGACGTCGATTTCGAAATTCGGATTGGCGGCGTTGTGATAGACCACGGCGAGTGGCACATCCGCACCGTTCTCCCCCGCGCCTTCAAAACAGGCAAAGCTCACATCATATTCAATATCGTTCTGACGCGGAATGAAAGCTTGGAATTCGCCTTCAGGCGTGGCCACCGGCAGCATCAGCACTTCGGTGGTGGTTTTGGAACCGGTGCCGATCACGATATTGCGCTCATCAAAACTGATGCCAACGCCCACCCAGAACCGTTCATCGGTTTCTCGGTACACGCACACATCCGATTCGACCGCCGTGCCAACACGATGCCGCCACACAGCGAGCGGCCGCCAGGAATCGTCCAATTCCACCCAGAACACCCATTGGCCGTCCGGCGTGAAGCATGCGCTGCCAATGCCGGTGAACTGTTCGGGCAGTTCGCTGACCGGCTCCCCGGTCTCCAGCCCGGCAAGGTCGCGAATGCGGAAATCATATCGTTCGTCTCCCGCAACATCCACGCCGTACAGCATCCAACGGCCGTCCTTGCTCAGATCCAAGCCGCCGAGCCGGAAGAAGTCATGTCCCTCGGATTCCTTGTTCGCATCAAAAACGACCTGTTCACCGGGCATGGAGCCGGGCGCGCCTTGCGGATCCACGACCGGCGGGTCCCAGTCATCGGCATCGCGCACGGGGATGCGGCATTGCACGCCATACTGTTTGCCCTGCTGCGTGCGGGTGAAGTACCAGTAATCATTGACGCGCGTGGGAACCGACATATCAGTCTCTTCCACATGCGATTTCAGCTCTTCAAACAACGTATGCCGGAAATCCGCCAGATGCGCCATGCGACGCTCGCAGTACTGGTTTTCGGCAGCTACGTAGCTGCGCACATCATCGGAGTCTTTGTCTCGCATCCACTCGTAATCGTCTTCGAAAACGTCACCGTGGAATTCGCGGCGCTTCGGCTCGCGCTTGGCGTAAGGCGGCATCGCGGCCGCGGCGTTTGTGCTCTCGTCAGTCATACCACGCGATTATAGGCGAAGCACCGCACCGGGACGCATTCAGTGTTCATCACGCCGCGCCTATCGCAACACCGTCTTCAGATACGGCAGCATGGTCTTCAGAATGTTCGAGCCGGTGGTGCCGGTGAATACTGGCACATCGGTTACCGGAGTCGGCTGGGTCGAGGTGAGCCCCGTCACCGACGCCAATCCGGTTGATTCGCGCGGGCTCAACTCACGAATGACGATCGCCAGTACACGTCCGGGATATCTGCGGGCGATGGTGGCGTACGTGGTCGGGTCTTTCTGCCCGTCATCGCCCACCAGAATGAACTTCATGTCTGGGAAGTCGGCCATAAGTTGTTCGGCAAACTCAAGTTTGTGCTGGGGGCCGGTGGGTACGAAGGTCTTGGGCCTCGGGTCGAGGTCGCGCAGCAGCAGCGGGCCTTCGGGAAAACCATGGTCAGTGATGAAGTTGCGAATCGAACTCTCCACATTCCAGGGCGATGTCGAAAGATAGAAGAACGGTGCGCCGGGGAACAAGTCGGCGATGCGGGTGAACAGCACGCTCATGCCCGGCACGGAGGCTTTCTTCTTGGGGTCGAGGAACAGCAGGTTGTACGCGGCCTTCCATGGCACCGGGGCCTGCGTGATCATGATGGTGTCGTCCACATCGGAGATGATGCCGACTTTGGCACTGGCGGGGGGGGGGTATAGGGATGGGCCCACGGGGGTTTGGGTGGGCCCGCTGCAGGAGACGCGGTGGGGGTGCGGCACCCCGAGATGCTGGTCCCCCAGGTGAGAGAACACTCCGCGATCGGAGGAGGCGTCTTCTGCTCCCGGGACGGCGCGTGCGGGCCCCCTTTCCATATCACCCGCTACGTCGATATCGCATACGCGTACATGCCGTAGGAGACGCGATGGATGCCGGGCACCAGACGATGCTCGGCCACGAGGTCGAGATATCCGGCGGAATCGGAGATGGCGTATTCGCTGCCGAGATCGCGCGTGCGGTCCACCTTGTCATAGACCTCGGAGACGCCGATCTGCACGGTGTTGAGCGGCATGTCATCAATGCTGGCCTGCACGTGGGTGCGCGGCGCGGGTATGGCAAGCATGCCGCGGATGCCGCGGATCAGTTCGCCGGATTGCGCGTGCCTGGGGGCGTATACCGTGCGGCAGATCAGACGCGAGTAATCGCCGGTGCCATAACCCACATAGGGTTCCACTCGCGGATACCAGTCCCATTGGCGCACCACCTGAGTGGAGATGCGTGACCATACGCCGAACACGCGGGTGACGGCACGACGTATGAATCGGGTGATCGGCGGCTTGACTTCGATGCGCTCACGCTTGGAGGGGGTGTCGAACGTCGTGGCAGCCTTGCGTGCGGGAATCGGCACGGTGGGCATGTCATCGGAATGTTCAGCGTTGCTGGCATTGTCGGCACCATTGGCGGATGCCTTGACGTCAGAGACTGGCGCGGTGGCGGACAGCGCTGCACTGCGAGCAGCAGCATCCCAAGGCAGTCGCTTGCCTGCCGCCTCAAAATCCTCGCGTGGGCTTCTCATAGACACCAATATAGGCCATACGCCTCATTTTCTTGGCTCCCCTCAGAGAGGGGAGCTCAAAAGGAACTACCGCACGACCTTCGCGTATTCGTCGGCGCTCAGCAGCTCCGGCTCATCGTCGTCAAGCTCAACCTTCAGCAGCCAGCCTTCGCCGTACGGATCGCCGTTGACCACGGACGGGTCGTCCGCCACGTCACGGTTCACATACTTGACCGTACCCGCCACGGGGCTGATCAGCGGCTGGACGGCCTTGGAGGATTCAAGCTCCACGATCTCGTCGCCGGCCTCCACACGGGCGCCAGGCTCAGGCAGATCCACAAACACAAGTTCGCCAAGCTGGTCGGCGGCGTATTCGGTAATGCCGATGATTGCGGGGTCGACCGAACGGTCCACCCATGCATGTTCCTCGGAGTATTCGAGGTGGTCGGGAATGTCGAGATTCAGCGGCTGTTCGTTTTCGTTGTCATCACTCATAGTCATAAGCCTAACCTATCTTCGCGGTCCGTCACAGCTCGCGACCGAGCCATTCCTCAATCATGTAGCGGGCGATGGTGGCGCGGCCCGGCGCCGCCATACGGCCGGCGATGAGCTCGGCCGTGTATTCGTCGCGTGTGACCCATCGCGCGGTCATGGTCTCCTCGCCGTCCACACGCACGTCGGTGGTGATCGCATGTGCCTTGAACGCCATCATCAGCGAAGCCGGGAACGGCCACGGCTGCGAACCCAGGTACCGCACCTCGCCAAGCTTGATGCCGGTCTCTTCCATGGCCTCGCGGCGGCAGGCGTGTTCAAGGTTCTCCCCCGCCTCCACAAATCCGGCGGACACCGAATACAGCCTCGAATCCTTCCATGCCGCGTTGTGTTGCAGCAGCAGACGGTCGTGCCCGTCCACGATGGCGGTAATGACCGCCGGCTCCACGCGTGGGAACAGCACACGGTTGCCGTCCGCCTCGTTGGTGCATCGCTGCGCCCATCCGGCGAGCGCCGGCCGGACCGCCGCGCCACAGGTGGGACAGAACCGCTGGCGGCTGTGCCAGATGCTTAAGGTGATGGCACTGGTGGCTTGCCCGGCCTCGCGCGCGTTGGAGTGAGGGGCAAATCCGCGCAGGTCCACCCAGTCGAACCGGGTCACGGCCTGTTGCAGCAGCGTGGGCTTCGGGGCCAAGGGCTGTACGGGCGCGCCGACCGAATCATCGAAGGCATCGTCCGCACCTTGCCCGGCCGAATCCGGTACACCGAGCGGCCCGGCGATTTTGGCTGCGGCTACGCCGCCATTACCCTTGGCGTTTCCCGGCTGCCGTATTCCGGCGGCAGCACCTCCGCTGATGCCGTTCTTGCCCAGCGCGCCGTCCACAGTGCCGGAATCCTGGGTGCCGAGCACGCCGCCGACGGCACCGCCAACACCGGCAATCCCGCCAACACCGGGAACGCCGGCTTCCGGCACGCGCGTGATATCCACGGCGACCACGGATTCGCCGCGCGCCCCGACATAGGAGCCAAGGAACATGGCGACCGCTTCGGGGTAGCGTGCCAGTTCGGCGGACACATAGGCGCCCGGCAACGTGGCGAGCCGCATTTTCACGTTCTCATAGTCTACAAGCTCGCCTTGGCCGCGCGGTACGGCGACAAGTCCGCCGCGCGTAAGCACGACTTTGGTGGTCGGCTCGGCCAGCAGCTCGTCGATCAGGCCGGGTTCGCTTCGCCGGTCCACCTGATAGTCGATGTCGCCTTGTGCGAGCGGCAGGAACGGCAGCGCATGGGTCAGTGCCAGAGGCGGGAAATGAATGTCAGCGGTCATCGAGGTCTCCTATGCGTTCTTCTGCGCGCTCTGCACGCGCTTGACGAGCGAGAGCAGTGCTCGCGCCACGGTATCCGGATGTTCGACGGCACTGAAATGGCCGCAGTCCGGAATATCGATGAATTCAGCGCCGGTGATTCGTTCGGCGAGCGGCCGCATCACACTCGGATTGCTGGAGGGGTCCAGTTCGCCGGATACCACCAGGCTCGGTGCGCTGATCGTTTCCGGCACCGCCCCCAGTTCAGGACGTCCGTAGGTCATGCGCTGACGCCAAGCCAGACCAGCCGGGTTCTGTTCGTTGATCCAGCCGGTCATGGTCGCGATGAATTCAGGAGTCTTCTTGACGGTGGAATCGCCATCGGCCGGTTGCGCGAAGTGCATCACCGGTTCGACCGAGTTCGTCTGTTCGGCGGCGTCCGCCATCTTCAGTCGGTTCTCTCCGCCCACGCCGTCGGACGCGGCCATCGTGTCGCACAAGGCCAGTCCGGCCACCGTTTCGGGGTACAGGCGCTGGATGTCCATCGCCACGTAGCCGCCCATCGACAGCCCGACCCAAATCGCCTGCTCATAGCCGGCGGCCTTGATCAGGTCCACGTAGGCTCCGGCCAGGCGATCCAACGCCTCGCTGTACGCGCCGTTCGCCATGCGGGGGCCCGAATCGGCGTCGCTCGGCACCGGGGATGCGCCGGAGCCGGCCATGTCCGGAGCCCAGATCGGGAAGTCCGGCACGTCGTTCAGGTCGGCGAAGTCGGCGAGCGCCTTCGCGCACACGTCCCACATGCGGTGGTCCACCGGGTAGGCGTTCATCAGCACCACCGGCACGCCTTCGCCGTCGCGGTAGATATGATTGGCCAATTCGATTGCCATGAATTACTCCTTCACATTCGCGCCCCACTGGCGGAGCTGTCGGCACAGTCGGCTGGGAGCGGTCTCAACGCGGACCGCCCTCCGTCGCTACGCGCCATCCCCTCCAACGGAAGGCAAAACAACTGTCAGATTCCGGCCCAGGCCAACGCCTGTCGCACGATGCGCCCATGGCCGTTGACCATCTGCGCCACGAACGTGTCCATTACGTCGCTCTTGGGATCCACCCATTCCACATCCAGCGTCTCATCCTGCGGCTTGCAGTCGCCGGCGATAGGCACCATGTAGCACAGGGCGATGGCGTGCTGGCGCGGATCGTAGTATTCGCTCAGTCCCGGCGTGGGGAAGAATTCGGCCACGGTGAATGGCTGGAGTCCGACCGGCAGCAGCGGCAGGGCGATGTCGCCCAGGTCCTTGGCCACATTGCGGGCGATGGCCTCGCGCAGCGTCTCGTGGTACAGCACACGGCCGGTGATCAGCGTGCGTTCGATCGACCCGTCATCGGATACGCGCAGCAGCGAGCCCACCTGGGAGATGCGGCCCATCTCATCGGTGCGTACGGGCACGATCTCCACATACGCGATGGGCATCTGATGGCGCGCCCGGTTGATGTCGGACGGCCCCAGCCAGCCCGGCGGGTTGCCATGGCCAGAACCGCCTCCGTGGATGAAGTCCTCGGGCGTGATGTTGTCGAATTCGCCGCGGCCACGGCCGGCATCATAATCGCCCTCGTCGGGCACTTCATCATTCATGACTGGCATGCATCCCATTATTGCGCGTCACAGCGCGCCGCGCGTCACCTTCCAGCGAAATCTTGGGAAACGTTTGGCCGGCGGCGGAAAATACGACACAAATGTTGGGTGGTGCTGGGAAGCTGGTAGCCAGCAGGGAGCCGACGGCCACGAACCGCACGGCTCCAAGCGCCAAGACGTATTGCATGAATAAGGCAATCGCCCGGCGGCCACGCACGAGGGCCGTACGGCGACGCCAAGGAAAACACAAAAGAAGGGAACATCATGGCAACCACCGCCATCACCTCCGCCGATTTCGAGAAGACCATCACCGACAACGAAATCGTGTTCGTTGACTTCTGGGCCACCTGGTGCGGCCCGTGCCGCGCGTTCGGCCCGATTTTCGAGGCGGCCTCCAACGAGCCGGAGAACGCGAACATCGCCTTCGTCAAGGTTGATATCGACGCCAACCAGGATCTGGCCCAGGCCGCCGGCATCCAGGCGGTGCCCACGCTGATGATCGCCAAGCAGGGCGAGGTCATCTTCCAGCAGGCCGGCGCGCTGCAGGCCGCCGATCTCGACGATCTGATCGCCCAGGCCAAGGCACTCGATCTGGCCGCCGCCAAGGCCGCCCAGTCCGGTGCCGACCAGCAGGCCTGAGCCTGATTTTCCTTCATCCACTGCGCCGCCTATCATGGTGGTCAGTGTGAAATCCGATCAAGGAGCGCAATGACGAGACATGCCAAGCCGACCCGTATGCTCAGACCGTTGAACAAGCGCCAGTGGATGAAGATCGCGGCTGTGGTGGCCGCGGCAGGTCTGCTCGGCGCGGCGGGATTGGTGTCGCGCAGTTTCTACCATGCTGATGATGTGAAGCCGATTTCCACCATCACTTCGTTCTCCGCCACCGATTCGGCCGCATCCCGTTCTGCCACTCGTGGCGCAATCAACAGCGCCGACAAGAACACCACGTTCGTTACGGTGAAGATTAATGGCGATTCGCGCGTAGTACTTGGCGAAAAAGCCAACATGACCACCGTCAAGGACGTGCTGGAGACGGGTGATATCACGCTTGACCCGGATGATGCCGTATCGCCCTCGCTGAAATCCAAGGTCACCGAGGCCACCGTGGTCACCATTAATCGCGCGGATGCCGATGTGGAGACCAACGATACCGAGATCGCCTTCAATGAAGTGCGCAAGGAGACCAGCAGCCTGCCCAAGGGTCAGGAAAAGGTCGAGACCGAGGGCCAGAAGGGCATTATGGAGACCACCTCGCTGATCAAGCGAGCCGGCGACAAGGTCATCTCTTCCAACGTATTCGCCTCATGGGTCAAGAAGGCCCCGGTGGATAAGGTGATCCTGGTGGGCACTGGTTCCACC
>OBHX01003472.1_pt1 | contig 11202 bp, 8 predicted proteins | sample 1519331 | NCBI WGS metagenome assembly OBHX01 (sample SAMEA2602897, study PRJEB22501) | metagenome
GCCGTGTGAGCCGCTGTGTGCGCGGTTAGGGGCTGGGGTGGCGTGTGTACCCGCCGCGGGGATATTCAGCCCACACAGGGCGAATTCCGGGACGGCATAAAAACGGCAAATACGCCGCCGTGACCCGCGGGCGTCCAGCGTTTCGACAGCATGAAACGCACGCCGAGGGTAGTGATATCACCCCCATGCAGGAACGCCGAAAAAGCGCTGTGTGCAGGAGGGAACAGCGTGTCCGTCGGCGCAGAGCACCCACTCTGAGAAAGCCGTTTTTTCTGCTGAAATAAACCCCGCGCCGGGTTGTTCCGACACAGACAAAGCGGCCGGAGGGTAGTGATACCACCCCCACACAGAAATGCCGAAAAAATGCAAAACGGGAGTTTAATCACCTCCCCCAACAGGGCTCCCGCCGAAACCCAGCGAAGCGGTTTCGGTGGGAAGAGGACGAGCGACAGAGAGAGCGAGTCCTGCCGCTTGCGGCGGGACGAGGGATTCGTCGTCCGCTCGGACGACGGCCAGCATCGCATTTGTCTGGTCTGCGGCGAAGCCGCTGCCCTGCCAAATGCACTGGGCGGGGCATGGCCCCACACCCCATTTCCGGGCGGAAGCCCACACCCACTCAAAGCTGCGAGCGTTTCTGCGGAAACGCTTTTACCCGCCTCCGGCGGCGCAGCTTCAAAGGGGGGACCAGTCCCCCTTTGAGGAATTCCCAGCTCTCCGAGGGGGCAAAAGAAATAATTCCAGAAAGGTAATCCATTATGAAAAAAGATATCAAATTCAGCACGCGCATGGCGTTCGCTGACCGCGAGAAGATCATGGCACTGGCGGCGAAGACCCACATGTCCATGAGCGACTACGTCACTGCCTGCTGTCTCGGAAAGCGGATCATCGTCATCGACGAGCAGAAGGAACTGCTCCGCCAGCTCAAGGGCATCGGCAGCAACATCAACCGCCTCACCGTCCTCGCCAACATGGGCAAGGTGCAGGTCATCGGTCTGGAAAAAGCTGCCGGTGAGCTGTCCGAGGTCAGCGCCGCGCTGCGGTCAGTCATGGAAGGGCGGTGAGCCGTATGGCCATCGTACATTTTGTGAACTACAAGCGGGGCACCCAGTCCCGCGCCGCCATGCGCGGCGTAATGTGCTATGTCATGCAGGAGAGGAAAACCGCATGGGAGGACGGGCCGCTCGTCAGCGGCATCAACTGCCAGCCGCAGAGCGTCTACGATGATTTCCTGAACACGAAGCTGCTCTACCACAAGGACGGCGGCGTGATGTTCTACCACATGGTGCAGAGCTTTCCGAAGGGCGCGGCGGTCGATCCCCGGCAGGCCCACGAAGCCGCACGGCGGCTGGCGGAATACTTCGACGGCTGCGAGGTGCTGGTCTGCACCCATGTAGACCGCGAGCACATCCACTCCCACTGCGTCATCAACTCCGTCAATTTCGACACCGGCAAAAAGCTGCACATGGCGAAGGAACAACTGCAAGAGTTGATGCGGCGCAATGACATGATCTGTCAGGAGATGGGCCTGCCGGTCTTTGAGCCGACCGCGCAGCAGGCCTGCGGCATGGGCGGCGCGGAATACCACACGGCTCTGAAGGGGCAAAGCTGGAAGCTGCGGCTCATGAACACCATTGACGAGTGCATGAAATACGCCGCCGACAAGGACGCCTTCGTTTCCCTGATGGCATCCGAGGGCTATGCGGTGCGCTGGGAGAGTGGCCGCAAGTACATCACCTACACCACGCCGGACGGACTAAAATGCCGTGACAGCAAATTACACGAGGAAAAGTATTGCAAGGAGGCCATGGAGCATGAATTCAGAATACGCACAGAGCTCGTCAAGAGAAAACTCCGTCGAGCAGCGGAAATCGATGGAGGAATTGAAACGGATGAATCAGCCGAGCAGCGCACCGCCGGCTGCGCCACAGCCAATCCAGCCCATTGTGATCCAGTGCGACCTGCCGCAGGCGATGAGCAAACTGGCGGAGCAGGCAGGCGGAATAAACTGGGAGCTGGAGGAAATTCGGAAGACCCTGCCAGAATTGAAAACACGCATCGACCTGACGCCGGTGCAGCAGTCTCTGGCGGAGATGCAGAGATCGCTGACAGAGATGAACAAACTGCTGGAACGGGTTGGGAACCTGAGCGAGAGGTATTCCTCCAAGTGGATCGACTGGCTCCCGGACTTCAGCCTGCTGGTGGCCCTCAAGTGGATCATGCTGGTGCTGATCCTTGGCACGGCGGCGCTGGCGGGCTGGTATGGCGCGGCGGCGATCCGCAGTCTGTTCCTCTGATGCCCGCCGTGGCCGGACTGACCGCTGCGGGGACATTGATGGACGAGGATGAGGACGCCGAGGAAAAGCGGCGGCGCATGGAGGCGAAAATCGCCGCTGAAAACTTTGGCGCTGCGATTGGCTTCGCCGCAGGCGCGGCTATGGCGGTGAAAGAAAAATTGGACGAGCAGTCTGCGCGAGAAGAACAGAAAAAGCAACAGCATGAGCAAGCGATGGGAGGATTGTAAAAATGGCAAGCATCAAGCAATTGGACGAGCGGCGATATAAGATCACCGTCAGCAACGGTTACCGGCCCAACGGCAAAAAAAACAGCAAGGCAAAGACGATTCAGATCCCGCCCGGTGTTCCCAAGCGCGGCATCGGGCAGTATGTTGCCCACGCCGCCGAAGAGCTGGAGCGCAGCTTCAAGACCGGCTACGCTGAGGATGGCGAGATGACCTTTGAGGAATTCGCCTCCCGCTGGCTGAAGCGGCAGACGAAATACGCCCCCAGCACCATCGCCGCATACTGGCGAATGCTGGAGGTGGTGTATCCCATGATCGGCGGCATCCGCCTCAACAAGCTCCGACCGATGGCACTGGAAAATATGCTCTCCGCGCTGCGCAAGCGCAAGCATCACGGAAAGCTCATCAACGAATCCACTGTGCAGCGGTACCTCTCCGTGGTCTCCGCCGTGCTCAGCGATGCCAAGCGCAACGAGATCATCGAGAAAAATCCCGCGCGGATGTTAGACCTGCCCACGCCGCAGCGCACGGTGCAGCGCATCCCCACGCGAAGCGAGGTGGAAAAGCTGCTGGACACGCTGGCAAAGGAGCCGCGGCACTACCGTCTGTTCTACCTGCTCTCCATGTACACCGGCTGCCGCCGGGGCGAGCTGTGCGCTCTGCAATGGTCGGACTTTACCGGCACGCAAAACGGTCTGCTACTCACCGTCAGCCGCTCCCGCAGCAGCGTTCCCGGCAAGGGCATCGTGGAGGGCAGCACCAAAAACGGCAAGAGCCGTGAAGTCTATCTCTCCTCCGACCTGCGGGGCATCCTCCTCGCCTACAAGCGCCGCAAGCAGATGGAGGCAGACAAGCAGCGCCGCAAGCTCAGTCCCTATCTCTTCGCCGACGAGCAGGGGCAGCTCATCCACCCGGACACCTTCACCAAGCGGCTGCGGAAGATCTATGCCGCCATCGGCTTTCCGCGGGAGTACCACCTTCACACCCTGCGGCACTACTTCGTGACCTCGCTGCTGCACTGCGGCGTAGACAAGCAGACGGTGGCAGACCTTGTCGGCCATGCGGACACTGGCTTTCTGGAGCGCACCTACTGCCACCCCCAGCAGGCGCAGAAGGAGCAGGCGGCAGGCTCCATGCTCACCATGCTCCGCCCGGACGGCGGACAGATTTTCAATCTCGCCGCCTGTTCTCCGAAACGGCACAGCGCATGATTGTTGCTTTCGTAGAAAATCATTTTTTCTCAAAACTAAGGATAGCTTTACCGATGCGCTTGCGGTATGTTGTGCTTACAAAATAAGCCTCAACTGTACCGAGGTCAAATGAAAGAGAGGTCATTTTTATGGCAAGCATCCGCAAGCGCGGCAGCAGCTATCTCATCGTGGTCTCCATGGGCTATGACTACAACGGCAAGCGCATCAACCCCCGGCAGAAAACCGTCCACCCGCCGGAGGAACTGACACCCAAGCAGGTCGAAAAGTGGCTCAACGAGCAGGCCGTCCTCTTTGAACGTGACTGCCGCCACACGCCGCAGCCCGTCCAGCAGCTCACGCTGGCAAAATACATCGACCTGTGGCTGACGGACATCGCTCCCGGCAAGCTGGCGAAGTCCACCATCCGCCGCGACCGGCAGGACATCGAGCGCATCCTCCCGGCATTGGGTCACTACAAGCTCACCGAGCTGCGGCCGGAGCACTTCCGGAATTTCTACGCCGAACTGCGAAAAGTCATCCGTCCCGACACAAAAAAGCCACTCTCCGAGTACACCATTGAGGGCGTGCACGCTACGCTGTGCAGCATCCTCTCTGATGCCGTGGAGGGTGGCTTTCTTTCGCATAATCCGGCGTGGCGCACCTACCGCTACGCCGGGCGCAAGTGTGAAAAGAAGATCGCGGACGAGGAAACGGCGCAGAAGATCATCGCCGCGCTGGAGGGCGAGAGCATCAAGTACGAAACCTACTTCAAGCTCATCATCGCCACAGGAATGCGGCGGGGTGAGTGCTGCGGTCTGAAGTGGTGCGACATTGATTGGGAGCAGCGTTCCATCCACATCTGCCGCAACGCGGTCAAGGTGACGGACGAGGAGATCTTCGTTAAGGAACCCAAGACCCGCGCAGGTGACCGCTATGTGTACTTCTCTGCCGAGATGGAAAGTCTCCTGCGGGAATATCGGCAGGAGTGTGCATACCTCACCGAGACCTATGACCAGCGGGAGCTGACCGATGATGACTTCCTGTTCCGCCGTCAGGGAGCGCAGCTCCCTATGACGCCCACCACCTTCACCTACCGCTTCAAGCTGATCCTCAAGAAGAACGGCCTGCCGCAGGAGCTGAACGTCCACTCCCTCCGCCACACCGCCGCCAGTCTGATGATCGCAGGCGGTACGGATGTTGCAACGGTGGCGGGCATCCTCGGCCACAGTCAGCCCTCCACCACACTGGACATTTACACACACGCCTTCGACAAGAACAAAAAGGCCGCCAGCGCCGACTTGCAAAAGATGTTGGAAGTATGAGCAAGTTACCCCTCATTCGTCCGACAGCATCTATATCTCACATTGTGCAGCTCGCCATTTTCCTGTTCAGGTACCGCTTTCCGCCGCTTTTCAATTACCCTTATTCAGCTTGCACAGCCGGTTGCGCTCCACAAGCGCAGCACTCGTCCGCTTGCAGAGAGCAAGCGCCGCCGCGCTGTCGCCGTCGGTCACGGCCTGTTCCAGCTCATCCATCAGGGATGCGAGCTGCCTTTCGTTTTCGGCGATCGCTGCGCTGGAGATTGGGTCGCTGTAGCGCAGATCCTCCGCAAGGCTGCGTACGGCGGCAGTCACATCTGTGCTGCTGCACTGGTTTACCAGCGCAGCGGCGCGTGATTGCAGCGCACGCATAGCGGACACGTCCTTTTTCAGCTTCACATCCTGACGCTCAACCTCATCCCGCATGGCATCGGCAGCAATGAAGCCGACCGCCGCCGCGCCCAGCATAACAACATCAACGATCAGTGGAATCCACAGGGGGAGCTTCGCGGCGAAGATCATCATCAGGATACCGAAGGCCAATTGGACGAGCATATAAATGATGCCGACATTCGCCACCGGAAAGCCGTAAAACTTGCTTTTAACGCTTTTCCCCTTCGCAAATGCAGTGTGCATCACATATAACTGTACGGCAATCGCAACAACGCCGAACACATAGGACAGCCAAAACACGCCGTTTTTCACAAACGGCGGCGCAAACGCGACTACGCTATAGACGACAAGAATCACGCCCAGAGCGACCCAACTTCTCGCACGGTTTTTCATTTTTGATCAATCCTCCTTGTAGCTCTCCAGACCCGTCTCGATCTGTTCCAGCCTTGTCTCGATATCACGGCGGCGTATACCGGCAAAAATACCCTTGAGGCTGGCAAGCTCTGTCTTGAGGGCATCCCTTTCCTGCTCCAGTTCCGCACGGCGCGCTCTGCGCGCAGCAAGCTCGCGTTCCTTTTCCGCCCTGGCAGCCTCCTGCTGGGCAAGCCTGCGCTCATCCTCAGCTCTCTGCTCGGCAAGTCTGTGCGCTTTGGCTGCCTTCCGGGACTCTTCAAGTTCCTCCGCCAACGTGTCGATGCTGTCAAAAAGCTTCCATTTGCTCGTATCGCACTTATTCTTTGTTTTGTCGCCAGTTGTAATGACCGTTCCGTCGGCACACAGCCCGACCGTTTGTCTGTCGCTACACGCAACTGCAACAATGTTTTCCCAACGACAGTTGCTTACGTCGCACTGACCATACATATTCCTTCCCGTCGCAACAACGGTACCATCCAAGCGCAGTCCAACCGTATGATAATAACCGCAGTCAATTGCTATGATGTCCCACCATTTCCCTAAACTGCACTCATCTTCATCAGCCCATTTCGTAATCGTCATGTTACATCGCCAGTCCCCTACACTGCACCGACTATCATCATCACATTCCGTCGCAACGACCGTTCCATCTGCACACAGACCAACGGTATGACTGTCTCCACAGGCAATCGCAATGATATCCCGCCAGCCTTTCACATTGCACTCACCATAGTTATTCCATCCTGTTGCAACAGCCGTACCATCTGTGCACAGCCCAACGGTACGGCTATTGCAACAGGCAATTGCTGTGATATTCCGCCAGTCACCCACATTGCATTGACCGTTTTCATTGTCTCCCGTCGCAACGACCGTTCCATCCGCATGCAAGCCGATTGAGTAATTATCTCCACAGACAATAGCCGTTACATTCTCCCAGCTTTCAACGTCGCGCTGACTCCATCCTGTCGTAATGACCCTGCCGTTCGTCTGTAATCCTATGGTAGCCTTTCCCGTACAGGCAATTTCCACAATATCTCGCCATTTGCTCACATTACATTGACCGTCTTTATTGTCTCCCGTCGCAACGACCGTTCCATCCACACGCAAGCCAACTATATGATCATAATCGCCGGCAATCGCCACAATATCACACCAGCTGCCCACATTGAATCTACCCTCACGCTCTCCCGTTAGGGCGACCGTACCGTCTATACGCAGTCCCGCAATATATCCTTCGCCCATAACAATCCGTTTTTTCGCCGGTTCTATTAACTTTCTCCTCGCTTCCAATACGCCTCGCATCTTCTGCCGGTGCTTCCGATCCTCTTCAATGGCAGCCTGACGATCCTGCTCCCACTGCGCCAACATCTCCGCGGTCTCGCCTGCCGCAAAGCAGAGGGCCTTTTCAATATCTCTGCTCTCATTGACCTTCCACTTGACATTTACATAGGCAGAATGTAGCTCATCCTGTGTGCGCATCTGGTTTTTGCTCATATAGCTGTACAGATACGCCTCGCCACACTCCGGGTCGGCGTTGAGAACCTGCTCGAGCAGTTCGCCTGCTTTTTTCCATTGTTTCTCGGCGCAGCACATCTTCGCACGCTTGAGCAGACTCTCCTTGGTCGCCGCGCCCTCCACCGTGACGCTGCCACCCTCGACCTGCACCTTACCGGTGACCTCCACGGTCCCCTCTACCTTGACGGTGCCCTTGATCTCCTGAATTTTTGCCTTTGCCCACTCGGTGGAATACTCCATGCCGCAGGAATCACACTCAAAAATGCCGCCGGGCTTCCCGACCAGCTTGCCGCCGCATATCTCGCACTGTAATGCAGCCATATCAGTTATCCTCCCTCTTCTTCCCACAATTGGGGCAGAAATTGCTCATGATGTTCTTTGTACCGCAAGCGCAGTCCCAGCCCCTGGGCGGCTCGGGCTTCCTCGCGCCGCAGTTGGGGCAGAAATTGCTGGAGATGTTCACCGCGCCGCAGTTAGGGCACGTCCATCCGCTTTGTAACGCGGGCTTCTTTGCACCACAATTAGGACAGAAGTTGCTCGTAATATTATTCTGTCCGCAGGCACAATTCCAGCCAGCTTCCACAGGAGCTACGGGAGCTGTAGCCTGCTGACCGCTAAACATGGGAGACACTGCATCCTTTGTCATGCCGATCACGCCACCCATTGCACCCAAAGTTACGCCTAACCCGGCAATATCTCCGAGGGCGCTTCCACCGCCTCCGCCGTTGGAGCCCATTTGCCCCAAACCGGCAGCATAGGCCTTTTGCACATCTGCCTGCAAAACATCCTTTTCCGAGTAGCCTTTGGCCCGCATGATCTCTGCCTCGGTCAGGCCAGCCATGCGCTGCGCCTGCGCTTCCGCTTGTGCTTTGATGACTGTTCGCTCAGCTTCTCGACGCGCGACTTCTGTCTGCGTGGTCTGACGTTCCAGCTCCACCTTGCGCTGGGCAGCAGTGATAGCGGCCTTGCTCTCCTCCTGCGCGGTACGATAGGCAGCTTCACTCTGCGCCTGCACAGTCTTGATAGCCGCCTCTGCCTGATAGGTGCGGGTCTGAAGCATGACCGTGTGCAGCTCGCGGATGCGCTTGAAGTTGGGATCTTCCTCCGGCAGCACCACATGGGTCACATAAAACTGCGGAAGTGTCAGGCCGTACTCTTCAAAGCCGGGCTGGAGCTTTTCATGAAGCAGCGCGGAAATCTCGTTTACGCGCTCATCGATCTCTAAAAGGTCGATCTGCTGCTCCTTGATGATGGCGGGGAGATACTGCTTGACTGTGTTGGCAATCAGAGGACGGAAGGAGCTTTGCACAGACCGGGTAAAATTCTCGCGGTCATCCCAGGCAATGCCCTTTTGCGTGCCCACCAGCTTCACGATCAGCTTGCGCGAATTTTCCACCTGTAAATTCAGAGCACCGGAGGCCCCGATCTCCAGCGGGGCGCTGGTCAGCGGGTCGATAAAACGGATCTTGTCCGGCGTGCCCCATTTAATGGCCATTTGGACAGCCTTGTTGATAAAGTAGACCTCAGAGTGGAAGGTTCCCTCTGTATCGGTGGGCAGCTTGTAGAGCTTTTCCAGCAGAGGGAGCTGCTGGGTCTCCAGCGTATAGCGGCCTGGACCAAAGAGGTCCAAGGCCTGACCGTCGCGGAAGAAGATCGCCTCCTGGCTTTCGTGGACGATGAGCTGTGAGCCGAAGTTGAAGTCCTCGATTGGGTGCTTCCACACCAATGTTTCGTTGTCACCCTCATATTTGATGACGCTGGCGAGGCCATCCTTTTTGATCTCCTCGCTTTTCAGACGCTCGGCGATATCGTTCACATGGTCACAGACCGGGCAAACATATGTACTGGCTGCTCCGCTCGTCTGCAAGCGGACGCCGCACTGTGCACACGAAAACTCTACAACTTTGTTCTGCTCCGCCTGGGTATTGATAGGGCCGTGGCAAACCGGACACTGGGCCTTTGCGCCCTGGGACTGATCAAAGACCACCTCATTGCCGCAGTGCGGGCATTTCCGGGCTGTCAGCTTGTCAGTGCGGACATTGATCGTATAACCGCAGGAGCAGTCGATCTTCTTGCGGGCAAAGAAGCCCGTTTTCGCCTCGGCGAATTTACCGCAGTTTGGGCATTCGATGACAAATCGGGACATAACAGTTACTCCTTCTTATTTGCTTTTACACGCATCTGGATATCTTTGATAGCCTCTTCGTAAAATGCTTTATGGTCCGGCTCTCTTGTCCGAAATCCCATATTTTCTACTTGCACACCATATGTATCAAGCAACGATTGTTTCAATTCATTTCCGAAAGATGGCTCATAAAAAATAACTTTTCCATGCGCTGCTGTTTCGCGAAATTTACGATTCAGCAGCCACCACAGATCAAATTCTGAGAAATCAAACCCAAAGCCAAGTACGTACACATCTCCCATAATGAACGCATCCAACCAAGAGTCCAATATCGGAGGTAAACCATCCTTTTCACGCTCAAACTGTTTGTTTTTTCGCCCACTGAGTTCGTTCTGATACCGCTGTAATAAATTTCCGTAATAATAGTGTCCCAAAACAATACTACTAGGCTTTCGTACCTCTCCGTGAATATGCCATACTCGCGATGTTTTTGCTTGATTGTTCACTTCGTTGTAGGTATGCAGCAAATATTTGGGCTCGGCCTGTTTGACTGCATCGGTATGTCTCATCAGAGAGGTACAGTTCCTGCCATCCTTTGCAATTTTGGAATTCGCAACGCGTTCCAGCTCATAGCTGTAATTCGTCGTCAGTATTTCGTCAAAGCCAATATTCAGGAGGGCTTGCAGGGGCTGCCTGATTTGCTCCAAAGCGTTTTTATCGCAGCCGTAAAACAAATCGGGAGAATCTTTGATTGCCTGATCGATGTGATTGCCCGTAGCAAGAACGGCCAGCAGCGGATACGGAACCTTTTCCATAACGCTTTCATCAAGTGCAAGACTTTTGTTTGACTGGATTTGCTGGAGCAACTTTGTCCATCCGGTTGCACCGCCGGATTTATTCAGCCCGTTTCCTAAAAGCAAGACCTGCGGAAATCTCAGATTATTCAACATGCTTCCCTCACTTCGGCACCTTAATATTCGTCCAACCGGACACATCGCACTGACCGAACTCATTGTAGCCCACTGCGACTACCGTACCATCGGCTTTCAGGCCAACCGTGTGCCAATATCCCGCAGAAATCGCCACAACATTCCTCCAATCAGCCACGTTGCACTGGTCGTAACTATTGTCGCCCACTGCGACTACCGTACCATCGGCTTTCAGGCCAACCGTGTGACATGTTCCAGCAGAAACCGCCACAATATCCCGCCAATCAGTCACATTGCACTGACCATACTCATTGCTGCCCACTGCGACTACTGTACCATCGGATTTTAGACCAACTGTGTGGCCATATCCGGCAGAAATCGCTGCAACATTTGTCCAATCATTTACATCGCACTGGCCGAACTCATTGTCGCCCACTGCGACTACTGTACCATCGAATTTTAGGCCAACCGTGTGGAGGCTGCCAGCAGAAACCGCCAAAATATCTCTCCAATCAAACACTTCACACTGGTCATAATTATAGTCGCCAACCGCGACTACCGTACCATCGGCTTTCAGGCCAACTGTGTGGCCATATCCGGCAGAAATCGCTACAATATCTCTCCAATCAGACACCTCACACTGGCCGTCCGTATTGTCGCCCACCGCAACTACCGTACCATCGGCTTTCAAGCCAACCGTGTAATACCCAACAGCAGAAATCGCCACAATATCTGTCCAATCATTGGAAATGTCAAGAAATGTGCAGTCGGGAAATACCCAAAATCTGAAAAGCACGGT
>OBHX01003475.1_pt1 | contig 11197 bp, 5 predicted proteins | sample 1519331 | NCBI WGS metagenome assembly OBHX01 (sample SAMEA2602897, study PRJEB22501) | metagenome
CGATGACCCAGCTGTCCTTGGCAATCTCGTTCTCGCCCTTGGCATCGCTGAAGTACTTGCCGCAGCCAGAGCAGGTGTAATACTCACTGTTGCCCGCCTCGGTGCAGGTAGCGGCCTTGGCCTCGGTCTTGGTCAGCTTGTGGCCGGTAGCCTCGATAATCCAGCTGTCCTTGGCGATCTCGTTCTCGCCCTTGGCATCGCTGAAGAATTTGCCGCAGCCGGAGCAGGTGTAATACTCGCTGTTGCCCGCCTCGGTGCAGGTGGCGGCCTTGGCCTCGGTCTTGGTCAGCATGTGCTCGTGGAGCTGCCAGGTCAAAACGGGATAGACCCGGTTTTCCACATGGGCAAACGCGCTGCCCAGCTGGACGGCAAAGGCCGCGTCGGCCATCTCGGCGGCCGTCTTGGGCGTGCCCGCAGCGGCAGAAGCAGCGCCCGCGCAGCAGCCTTTCAGATAGAAGCTGTTGGTGGCCTTGTCCGCAGCGCCGGTGTTGATGCCGCCGATATTGGCCGTGCCGGAGATGGCACCCACATTGAAGCAGTTCTCCGCCACCGCCAGGGAGTTGGCCGAGGAGCTGGCATTGATGCCGGCCACCAGCTTGGTGCCGGTGATGTTACCGGTGTTGTAGCAATTCTTGATGGTGCCGGTCTTTGCCCCGCTGCCGGCAATGCCGGCCACGGTCTGCTTGCCGGTGACATGGGCCGCGTTGAAGCAGCCGTCGATGGAGTAGGCGCCGGCGGCGTAGCCCACCAGGCCGCCGATATAGCTCTTATCGATCGCCGTCACGGTGCCGGTGACACCCAGGTTCTTGATGGAAGCGGCACTGATATTGCCAAAGAGGCCCTGGTAGTTATTGGTGGAGTTGATATACAGATCCGTGACCATATGGCCATTGCCGTCAAAGGAGCCCTTGAACGTCTTGGAGCTGCTGATGCCGATGGGCGTCCAGCTATAGCTGTTCAGGGAGATGTCCCGGGTCAGACGGGCGCTGTATTTGGCGCCGGTACCGGCATTGACCTGCTGGGCGAACCACGCCAGCTGCGCGGCGGTGGATATCTCATACACGCCGTCCACCAGCGCAGGCTCGGTCTTGGTCTTGCCGTCCCAGGTGGTCTCATCCGTCGGGCGCAGGACAACGGAGATGGACTTGCGGCCGTTATCGGCACTGCTCACGGTGAACAAGCCATTTTCCCGGATGCAGCCGTCCGCCTCCACCAGGTAGGAGTAGGTGCCGAAGCCCAGGCTGTAGACGCCGTTCTGAGCGGTCTGCTCAACGCCGTCGGAATCCTTGAGAATGAACCGGTAGTCCGCAGCGCCGGTGACGGTGAAGTCCACCGTTGTGATGGGCATTCTCGCCACGGAAATGTCAATGTCGCACAGGCGCTGGAAGGCAAAGGCGACCATGACCGCGTTGAAGTTGGTCCCCACGCCCACGTCGGTCATGTTGTACATGGCGCCAAAGGGATTGGCCGCAGAATACATGGAGCCGAACACATAGCCGTTGGTGGCGGTGACGACGGTGGTATCCTTCCCCTCCTCAAAGGAAACATCCTTGGGTATGGTAAAGGTGACGGAAGAGGAATCCATCTGCTGGTACTGACCGGTGGTGCCCGTGATCTCCTGGCCGGCCAGGGTATAGCGGGGATAGAAGGTGGTGGGGTTGAAGATGCCGGAGATCTTGTTGACGGAGCGGTACAGGCCGTCAAAGGTGACACGCACGGTAGAGCCGGGCATCACGGGCTCGCCGGGGTAAGAAATATTCTCCACATGCACATCGATCCCGGCCACCTTGACCAGCTGGTAGCTGTACTTGCCGGCAGAGTCCGTCATGCGGATGATGACGGTGCCGCCGTAATTGTTGGCGGAATCGTTCATGGCCTGCAGGGGGATGGAATAGGTGCCGTCCGCCGCCGTGAGGGAGGAGAAATCGAACACGGTGCTCACCATGGTCTTGCCGTCGGTCAGGCCGAAGGCGTACTCCACCTTGACGGCGTCAGAGGTGGTGAAGGTCAGTGCGGGCTGGGCATCGCTGCGCAGGTAGTACCAGGTGTCATAGATATAATCCCAGCCGTCCAGACGGGCGTTGGCGGCGAAATCGCCGTTGAAGGGCACGTTGGCCACGGCGCTGCCCAGCTCATCGGCCACTACCGCGAAGGCCACGCGGTCGGGATTGGTGGCGGGATAGTAACCGGCATGGCTCTTATTGTTGCCGGTGTCCATGTCCATGGCATCGTAGCGGACGGCGAAGATGCTGGTGCCGCCGTTGGCGGAGATGTCCGCCCAGTTGTGGCGGGCGTTGCCGCTGTCCACCTGATTGCCGGTGATCTCGGCGGTATCATCCACGAAGGAGATGTCCGCGGGGCCGGAGAGCTTGTTCCAGACGAAGTCCGGCTCCACCATGATATTGCCGGCGTCGGAATTGATCAACTCCCACATGCGGTAGGCACGGATGCGCTCGGTGCCGCTGCCCAGGGCCTTGGCGCCGGAGGGGCTGACAAAGACCTGCAGGTCCGCCTCATCGCGCTTGATGGTCTGGGTGCCCAGCTTGGTGAAATCATGGCTGAGCTTATCGGTATTGCCGCTGGAGAAGTCGAAGCTCATGCTCGTGCTGGAGGAGAGGGAGTTCAGCCAGCCGCCCCGGGTCACATACTCCTCCTCGGTGTCGGTGAGACGCCAGGTGTAGTTGCCGTTCTGCTTGGAAACGGCGTAGACGGCGGTCTTGGTGCCGTCGCCCTTATAGGACCAGTCCACGATGGGCTTTTGCTGGGAGGTGTTGAAGTTGTTGAACTGGAAGTACAGGCCGAAATCCGCCCTCTCCGGCACGGTGACGGTCAGCTCAACGATCTGGCTAATCTGCAGCCTCTTGGTCTCGACGTCGTATCCGGCCGTGAGGGTGCCGTTGATGGCCTGGTTGAAAATGTAGTTGTCCGTGTCGGTGGGATACACATAGGTGTTGAACAGGCAGGCATTGCCGCCGGCATAGAACAGCGTGGGATAATAGGTGTAGTTGCCGCTTACATAGGGCGTGCCCATGGTGGCATCGCACTGCATGATGGGGCAGGTCACGCGGGCCGTGTAGTCCTCCGCGCCGAAGTAAGAGCCGCCGATCATCTTGTTGGAGGCATAAACCGACAGCAGACGCAGGTAGATGTTCGTGCCGCCGGCCATGGCGCCGTCCACGTTGCTGTCGGCGGGCAGCTTGATCTGCATGCCGCCCAGGGGGATGTCATAGGCCTCGGTCTCCGTGTTCCAGCCGAAGCCCTCGTAGACATACCAGCCGCCCTTGACCGTGGCATACTGCATGTTATAGGTGCCCTTTTCATCCATGTAGCCCTGGGCCGCGTTCTCATCGGCGGCGAACTGGCTGTTGAGGAAGGGGACGGGGTTGTCATAGTCGGCAATGGCGTGGCCGTTTTCATCCGTGCCCAGGCTGGGATAGAGCTTGATGATGGGGTACTTGCCGCCGTTGGTGCTGTAGTTCTGGTCCCTGCCCAGGTAGAAGGTGGTGTTGAAGTCCAGATTCTCCGCCAGATCCACCGTCAGCTCCAGGTTCCAATAGTTGCCCTCGTCGGCAGAGGAGTTGGCCTTGATGATCTGGCCATTCTTATCATACTCGTAGCTCTTGGCATAGAAGCGGTAGTTATAGACGCCGGGCTCGTTCTCCGTCAGGGAGATGGTGGTGGCACCGAACATGGCACTGGCAAAGCTCAGCTCCTCGCTCCAGGTATTGCCGCCGTCGGTGGAGCGCTGATAGAAGTAGTTGGCCTGGGAGCTGCCCATGGCACCGGAGCCGGTGATATAGAGCTTGTCGCCGTCGGGATCCTTGAAGATCTTCCCGCTCTGCAGGTCGCTGAGCAGATAGGCGGTGCCCACCACCACCTGGTCCTTCACGTCCTGCACACCCTCGATCAGCCGGGGGGCGCGGTCGAATTTCTTGCCGCAGGTGTCGCAGATGCCGTCGTCGTTTGCATCCGTGTGAGAGATCTCCTCCCCCTCTACCACCAGGTCGCAGGTGGCCGGGGCCAGGCTGGCAGATTCACCGGCATCCATCTCCATGCCCACCAGGTGGTAGGTGCCGGGGGCCAGCTTGCTGGTGTCCAGCTCAAAGTTTCCGTCCACGGTCTCGGACACCGGGGTCGCCGTGGCGACCCGCTCCCAATTCTGGTTGAAGCAGACATAGGTAATGGCATCGCTCTCGCCCACAGTGAGGAAGGTATCCGTTCCGCCGTCACTGACGGACTTGGTGCCGTATTTCAGGCCCGTGAAGCGCAGGGCGCTGCCCTGCTTGACGGTGAGGGTCTCCGCAGGCAGCTTGCTGCCGGATGCTCCGATGCAGCAGAAGGCACCCTTTGTATAGAAGTTCCAGTCGCTGAACATGGCCACATCCATGACGTCGCCATCGGAGAGCAGCATGTAGTCCGCCGTAGCGCCCCAGCCGGGGCTCATGAGGGGATAGCGATGGTTGCGGTAGTACATGAGGTTCTCGTCATGCCCCCAGAAGTTCTGCATGTAGGTGCTGGTGGCGCTGCCGGAGTACTTCAGGGGAGAGTGCCCCTCGTCATAGACGTTGGCTTCGTTCAGGATGTTGCTGACGCCCATGTTGAGCGGATCGCCGAAAAGCTGATCCCGGGACGAACCGGTGCCGCACTCCGACTCAGGCAGGCCCAGATAGTACCGCTCCAGCAGGTAGATGAACAGGTGCATGGCGGTGGGCCGCTTGATCACTTCCGTGCCTACATAGGCGCCCTGGCCGTTCTGGGTGGCATAGCGGTAGAAGTCCTGCAGGCCATAACGGGCCAGGTCGAAATAGGGCACCGTCACCTGCAGGTGGGACAGGGGCGTCTGGTCCTTGTCCGTGCCCAAAAGGGGGATGCCGTCGTTGGAAACGGTCACATATACCGTGACCTTATCCGCCGGGGTCTCGTCGTAATCATACTGCTTATTGTCGGTGATCTCACCGGCAGTGACGGTGATGTGCAGTGTGATGTCGGCGGTGGTGCCATCGCTGCCGCACCGGGCCGTGATGGTGGGGGTGTACTCGCCCTCTGTGGGACAGGTGAAGTAATACACGCCGTCCTTAATGGCCGTGGTGGATTTATTGGCACTGTCGTTGGTTACGGAATAGGTGAGGCTATGCCCCTGGCCGTCCGCAAACACATTCTTCAGCTCCAGCTGATACTGCGCGCCCTGGGCCACCTTCACGGCCTCCTGCTGGGTCGCCTTGATGTGTCCGCTCTGGGCAAATGCCGCAGGAATGAGCGAGAAGAGCATCACGACTACCAGAAGCAGTGACAGAATCCTGTGGGTTAGTTTCTGTTTCATACTGACCTCCTTACACAATTCTGTATGCAAACGCCCCGGGGGCGAAGAAAAGGGATTGCGCCGTTTTCCGACCGGAAAACGGCCACCTGACGCGGCAAAAAATACCGGTCTCCCGCAGCGGGAGCCGGTGCATTCCGGGCAGGAAAATGCCGTACCGCATAACGCCGGCACACACTCCCGCCCTCCATCACAACGAAGGAACGCCGCTGCAGACGAGTTCTCAGCCGTGCAATTCTACTGCCCTCGCGCCCCAAGGCGTTCCGCCTTCCGTACATGACCTACCTTCTCAGGAGCGTGCTCCCAATGGCGGTGTTACCCAGCGGCTTATGCCGTTTCGGTCATTTCCTTGCGCTCACAGTGCCGTCCGCGGTGGGTTTCCGACCCAGATTCCTTTTATGCTGCAGCCTGGCCGAAAAAAACGGCCTTTACGGCATGCAGCTACCCGGCGTCACAGAACTCAATACCTGTTGAATTTTACAGTTACAGATAGTATATCGGAGATTCAAGCGAATGTCAATAACGCAACCACCCGGGTTTTTCACATCCGTCCGTGGCATTACAACTCTATAAGCATTCTACGGCGTGCGCTCTTCGCCCGAATATAGCGGCAGCCCCTCACGAGGATCGACCTCATGGGGGGCTGTTTCGTATAGATTGGTAGGTGCCCACCCATAGCAGCAATATCATATTGTAACTGCTGTCAGCATAAACGGAAAGCTTCAATATAGCAAACAGTTTTGGATAAGAATTTGTTGTAATCCTATAAAAGCGGCATATTCTGCCCTGAAAAAAGCCCGGGCACCGCAGATCGGATTCACCGGCCTGCCGTGTCCGGGACTGCGCCCGCCTGCACTCTCCCCTGCTCCGTGATGACGGCGGGGGTGCGGGTATCGTGGGGCTGCCGGGGGATATCCGGGCGGGGAAGCGCCCGGCGGCACAAAAGCAGCGCCCCGCCCGCATAACGGGCCAGAAAGCGGGCATAAAAACCGCCGCCCCCGCCCCGCCGCCAGCCCCCCGCGGGGGCACCCCCGCAGGGGACCAAGGACAGGGCGGTGTCCGCCCCGGGCACCTCCCGGGCACCGGCCGGCGGCTCGGGGATGCCATAGGCGCCGGGCCTTAGAATAGACAGATCCCGCACCTGGCGGCACTCCATGATACCTTTCCCGGTGCACAGGGGGACGCACAGCCGCTTTCTGTCCGCCAGGATCTGCCGCAGCAGAGGCATGGTGTCGATCTCCCGGCCCCGGCCCACAAAGGCGAACACCGTCCGGGCAAGGCGGTACTCCTCCGCAGACAGCACATGGCGGATGATCGCCGCGTCCGACGCCTGCTTTTCCGCCGCCGTCAGCCCCCGTTCTACCGCCGTTAGAGTCCGGCGCAGGGCAGTTTTTTCCAGCTGTGTCGTGTCCATAAAATGCTCTCCTATCACGCTGAGAGCGAGAAACCTTTGGTTTCCCGCTCTCAGCGTGTCGAAAAAGTCTTTTCGCCCCACTGCCTAAGTTTTTGAAACTTTGAAAAAGTTTCAAAAACTACTGATTTCAATGGCGAGGGACACCCTTCTTGGGTTTCCCTCACACACCCTTCCTTACCGGTATCGCAAATATACCACTTTATCGACAGTCTCTGAGCGGGAAACCATTTGGTTTCCCGCTCTATACTTCGTTTTTATGCCAATTTGGAAACCAGAGCCTCCACGGCCTCGCTCAGCGCCTCCTCGAAGGAGGGGTGCGGCCGCATAACGGCCAGCAGCTGCTCCGCCGTCAGGTGATTGACCATGGCGGCGCTCAGCTGGGAGATCATGTCGCTGGCGTGCTGGCACATGAGCTGTGCACCGACGATCTCATGGGTGTCCTTCCTGGCCACCAGCTTCATAAAGCAGCGGCCGGGATCCTCAATGATGGTGCGGGCGTTGCTGAAGAGGGTGCACTTAGCGGACACGGCAGGAATCCCCTGCTCCTTGGCCTCGGCCTCGGTGAGACCCACCACGGCGATCTCCGGAGCGCTATAGATGCAGCTGGGAATCACATTCAGATCGGTGCTGCCCCGGCTGCCGCACATCCGCTCCATACAGTCCGTGCCCTGGGCGGCGGCCACATGGGCCAGCTGCACAGCGGCGGATGCGTCGCCGATGGCGTATACACCAGGGATGCTGGTCTGGTAATTCTCGTCCACCAGCAGGCGCTTGCCGTTGAGCGCGGGGGTCAGACCGGGCGCAAACAAGCCGTCGAAATACGCCCGGCGGCCGATGGCACACAGGACCTTTTCGCCGGTGACGGTCAGTTCCTTGCCCTTCTGGTTCAGATGGACGCACAGGCCCTCCGCCGTCCGCTCCAGGGACTGCACCATGGCGGAGGTCAGCACCTCCACCCCCTGCTTTTTCAGAATCTGCGCCAGGTTCTGGCCCAGCTCACGATCCAGCTGGGGCATCAGATTGGCCATGCCCTCCACCAGCGTCACCCGGCAGCCCAGGTGGCTGTAGAAGGTGGCAAATTCCACGCCGATGACGCCGCCGCCGATGATGACGATGGAGGCATAGGGCGTATCCGTCCCCTCCAGCAGCTCGTCGGAGGTCATCACGCCGGGCAGATCCAGCCCGGGGATGGGCGGGCGGACGTTCACAGAGCCGGTGGCGGCCAGGATACGATCCGCCGTGTACTTGGTCACGGCACCGTCCGGGCCGGCGACATCCACCCGGCCGGGTGCGGCGATCTGCGCCGTGCCCTCGATGACATCCACCTTGGCCCCCTTGAGCAGAGCCTGGATGCCGCCGCGCAGCTTCTCACTGACGCTGCGCTTGAAGGCGAACATCTCGCCCATGTCATAGGTGATATCGCCGCTGTGGACGCCCACGGGAGCGCCGTTGACGGCATCATAGTAGACCTGAGAGGCGTGAAGCAGCGTCTTTGTGGGGATGCAGCCCCGGTTCAGGCAGGTGCCGCCCACCTCGCGCCGCTCCACAATGGCGGTGTGCAGCCCCAGCTTGGCCGCGCGCAGCGCGGCGGTATAGCCGCCGGGGCCTGCGCCGATGACGATCAGCTGATAGTCAGACATAGTAGTTTCGTCTCCTGTTTCTCAGATGTTTTGCGCCCGGATAAGAGCACAGAGATCCTCCTTGACCTCCTGGGGCACTGTGGCGGACATGGTGGCAGTGCACAGCGCATCGGCAGAAAAGGCACAGCCGTTGTAGACCGCCTCCAGTCCATCGGGCAGCCGGGCATCCATGGCATCGGTATACACCGCCGCGTCCCGGCAGGTACCGCTCTCCACCCGCAGGTGCAGACTCACCTCGCCCCAGGAGAACTTATCCCCGCAGGCAAAGTCCAGCGGCGCACTGCGGCCATAGACCCAGTCCCGGCTGCCAAAGCGCGCGCACAGCGCGTCCAAGGCGGCGCGGTCGAAATCCTCCTGGCGCAAAGGCGTGGCCGACAGGCCATAGACCTCCTCAAAGGCCCGGTTCATGGCCTGGGCCATCTGCGGGATGGTCAGACCCGGGCACAACTCCCGCAGGTTCACCACCCGGGCACGGACGGAGTCCACGCCCTTGCTGGCAATTTTAGCGGTGGAAGGGCTGAGATAGCGTCCCATCTTCGTCATGTCCGCGTTCACCAGCAGGGTGCCGTTGTGAAAGGCCCGGCCGTTATGGGAATAGAAGGAATTGCCGGAGAATTTCCGGCCCTCAGCCAGCAGATCGTTGCGGCCGGACAGCTCCGCCCGGAAACCCAGCAGGCGGCAGGCCGCTATGAGGACCTGCTGCTGCCGGGAGAGATCGTAATTTTCCTCGGTGACGCTGAAGGTGAAGTTCAGATTGCCCAGGTCGTGGAACACCGCGCCGCCGCCGGAGAGGCGGCGTGCCAGCACGCCGCCCTCGCTCTCCAGGAGGCCCGTGCGGCACTCCTTCCAGGCGTTCTGGTTGCGGCCGATGACCACGGTGTTCTCATTCTGCCACAGGTAGAGGATGCAGGCATCCTCCGCCACCGTCTCCGTGAGATACTGCTCCAGCGCCAGGTTGCGGTAGGGGTCTGTGCCGCTGCCGGAATAGGTGTAGAGCTTTTTGATCATGCGTTTTTCCAGCGCAGAACAGGCTTACGGGCCGCCTGCACCTCGTCGGGCCGACCGATAGGCATGTTATGGGGCGCGGTGTGCATGGACTCCGCATCCTCGAATGCCTTTTTATACAGCTTGCGCAGCACGTCGGCGGCATGATCCAGAGTCTCGGGGCCCTCGGTCTCCGTGGGCTCCAGCATCAGGGCCTCGTGGACGATCAGCGGGAAATACATCGTGGGCGGATGGATGCCCTCGTCGATAAGGGACTTGGCCACATCCAGCGCGGAGACACCGGTCTCCTTCTTCAAGCCGCTGAGATCCAGCACAAACTCGTGCATGCACAGCCGGTCGTAAGCGGGGGTGTAGGTGCCCTTGAGCCTGGCCATGAGGTAGTTGGCGTTGAGAACGGCGTTCTCCGCCGCCTCGGGGATGCCCTCCTTGCCCAGGGTCAGCAGGTAGGCCAGGGCGCGCACCACCACCAGGAAATTGCCCTGGAAGCTGCGCACCTGGATATGGCCCGGCTCCTCCGCCAGGGCGCTGTGGGGCAGGAACTCCTTCAAAAATGCCTTGCAGCCCACTGCGCCTGCGCCGGGGCCGCCGCCGCCATGGGGGGTGGCGAAGGTCTTGTGCAGGTTCATATGGATGCAGTCAAAGCCCATGTCGCCGGGGCGCACCACGCCCATGACGGCGTTGAGGTTGGCACCGTCATAGTAGCACAGGCCGCCGGCCTCGTGGACCAGCCGGGTGATCTCCAGAATGTTCTTGTCAAAAATGCCCACGGTGTTGGGGTTGGTGAGCATGAGGCCCGCGGTATCCTCGCCCAGCACGGCACGCAGCGCGTCCAGATCCACGCAGCCGTCGGGGCCGGAGGCGATGTTCACCACATCATAGCCGCACATGGCGGCGGTGGCGGGGTTGGTGCCGTGGGCGCTGTCGGGCACGATGATCTTGGTGCGCTTCTTATCGCCCCGGGCATCGTGGTACTGCTTGATGAGCAGCACGCCGGTGAACTCACCGTGGGCACCGGCGGCGGGCTGGAAGGTCATGCCGTCCATGCCGGTGATCTCGCAGAGATACTGGGCAGTGGTGTCCAGCACCTGCTGCATACCCTTGCGATCCTCCGCAGGGGACAGGGGGTGCACGCCCGTAAAGCCGGGCAGGGCCGCCATCTCCTCGTCGATGCGGGGATTATACTTCATGGTGCACGAGCCCAGCGGATAGAACCCGCAGTTGACACCGTGGACCTGCTTGCACAGCTCCGTATAGTGGCGGGAGATGTCCGTTTCGCTCATCTCGGGCAGAGCGGGCTTCGTCTCCCGCTGCAGGGCGGCGGGCAGAGACACGCTCTCCACATCGCAGGCGGGCAGAATGGTACAGCGGCGTCCGGGGACGCTCTTTTCAAAAATCAGCTTCATTTTGCCAGCACCTCCTTCACAGCGTTCACAGCTTTATCCAGCTGCGCCCGGGAGACCTTCTCCGTGGCGCACCACAGAACGCCGTCCTCTCCTACGGGCAGGCCGCCCAGAATATCGGCCTCTGCCAGGGCGGAGAGAACTTCCTCGCGCTTGGGCATATGGGTGACGAACTCATGGAAATATTCGCCGGTATAGGCCAGGGACACGCCGTCGATGGTGCACAGCTCCCGAGCCAGGTAGTGTGCCTTGGCCATGGACTGCTCCGCCGCCTGGGCCATGCCGTCGGGGCCCATGGTGGCCATATACAGGCCGGCCGTCAGGGCGCACAGGGCCTCGTTGGAGCAGATGTTGCTGCTGGCCTTTTCCCGGCGGATGTGCTGCTCCCGGGCCTGCAGGCTCAGCACATAGGCCCGGCGGC
>OBHX01003477.1_pt1 | contig 11193 bp, 9 predicted proteins | sample 1519331 | NCBI WGS metagenome assembly OBHX01 (sample SAMEA2602897, study PRJEB22501) | metagenome
GCAGCAGCCGCAGCACGACCCAGCCCGCGAGCAGCGCGAAAATGAGCCACTGCCAAGCAAGGCGCGGGAACAGCGCCTCCGCCGATGTGCTCCAATAGGCGGTCCAGCCGTGCGGAAAGAGCGCGCAGGCCGCGGCAAACGCGATGAGCACGAGCAGCGCGTCCTCCGGCTTCAACTCCCGCCGCGCCGCGATGCGCACGAGCGCATAGAGCGGCAGCAGGATCACCGCGGCGTACAGCGTGAACGCCAGCGCGAAGCCGAAGCGGCCCGAGGCGGCCAGCGCGCTCAGTCCCTGCCCCACTGCGCTGCCGGGGAATCCGGCGACGGAAAAGGCGTCGCCCTCGAAAAACCACAGGGCGAGCGCAAGCAGCGCGCAGATGAGCGCCTCCGCCAAAAGTAAGGTCTTAATCCGGTCACGTTTCATATCGCACCTCCAGAATTATTGTTTTGCGATAATTTCTATCGTCAGCGTAGCAGAAGAATTATCGTTTGTCAATAATTTCTGCATTTTCTTTTTGTTTTTCAAAGCGCGGCACAGTTGTTTTTAAATAAATGATAAGTTTGCTTTTTTCTATTGATTATCCCCGCACAATAGACTATACTGTAGCTGTCATATCATGCAATTTCTGTTGCTATTGCTCAAAAAAGACAATCAGGAGGACACCAACAATGAAGTACAATCGCACCTACAACTTCTCTGCCGGTCCCGCTATGATGCCGGAGCCCGTGCTGGAGGAAATCCGTGACGAGATGATGAACTACCGCGGCAGCGGCATGTGCGTCATGGAAATGAGCCACCGCTCCAAGGTTTTCCAGCAGATCATCGACGAGGCCGAGGCTGACCTGCGCGACCTGATGGGCATTCCCGACAACTACAAGGTCCTGTTCATTCAGGGCGGCGCTACGCTGCAGTTCGCGGCTGTGCCTTGGAATCTGATGAAGAACGGCAAGGCCGTCTACGTCGAGACCGGCGCATGGTCCAAGAAGGCCATTGCCGAGGCTAAGAAGTACGGCGAGGTCATCGTCGCCGCTTCCTCCAAGGACAAGAACTACAGCTACATTCCCGACTGCTCCGATCTCGACATTCCCGACGATGCCGACTATGTCTACATCTGCGAGAATGAGACCATCCACGGTGTGACCTGGCAGCAGCTCCCCAACACCAAGGGTCACGTCCTTGTCTCCGACCAGAGCTCCATGTTCCTCTCCCAGCCCTGCAATGTCAGCGATTACGGCATGATCTATGCGGGCGTGCAGAAGAACGTCGGCCCTGCCGGTATGGTCATCGCCATCATCCGCGAGGACCTCATCCGCGAGGATCTCGATCCCAAGATGCCCATCTACATGCGCTATGACACCCACGCCAAGAACAACTCCATGTACAACACCCCGAACTGCTGGGCGATTTACTGCTGCGGCAAGGTGTTCAAGTACCTCAAGAGCATCGGCGGTCTCGAGGTCATGCATCAGCGCAACATCGAGAAGGCCAAGGTCATCTATGACTTCCTGGATTCCTCCAAGATGTTCCATGGCACCGTTGAGCCCGAGTTCCGTTCCCTCATGAACATCCCCTTCGTCACCGATTCCGCCGAGCTCGACGCCGAAGTCGTCGCCGCTACCAAGGCTGCCGGTTACGATAACCTCAAGGGCCACAAGAGCGTCGGCGGTCTGCGCGCCAGCGTTTACAACGCCATGCCCATCGAGGGCGCTCAGGCTCTCGTCGAGTTCCTGAAGAAGTTTGAGGCCGAGCACACCAAGTAAAGGAAAATTTCTTAAAAGGGGGATACTATCCCCCTTTTAGATACCCCCTCACCAGTGAAGCGTTCACTGGTGCCGCCGCCAAAGGCGGCTGGGCCAATGTATTTTTGTGACGCACATGTCGTCACAAAAATGATTTAATATTATTTAAGGAGAATTTCGTTATGCGTATTCTTGTTACCGACGGTATGGATAAGGGCGCGATCGAGAAGGTTCGCGCGATGGGTCACGAGCTCGTTGAGCAGTTCTACGAGCCCGACGAGCTTGGCAAGGCCCTGCGCGACTTTGATGTCGCCATCATTCGCTCCAAGACCAAGCTGCGCGCCAAGCAGATCGACGAGGCCAAGGGCAGCCGCTTCAAGTGCGTCATCCGCGCCGGTGTCGGCCTCGACAACATCGACGTGCAGTACGCCAAGGACAACGGCATCGAGGTGAAGAACACCCCGAAGTCCCCCTCCGAGTCCGTTGCTGAGCTCGCTATGGCTCACATGTTCTCCTGCGCCCGTTACATCTCCATCGCCGGCCACTCCATGCGCGAGGGCAAGTGGGAGAAGAAGGCCTACGGCAAGGGCATCGAGCTGACCGGCAAGACGCTCGGTATCGTCGGCTTCGGCCGCATCGGCCAGAAGCTCGGCAAGATGGCCAAGGCCATCGGCATGAACGTCATCGCGTTCGATATCTTCCACATCCCCGGCATCGAGGAAGAGCTCGGCATCCCCTATGTTGAGATGGACGAGCTGCTCGCCAAGTCCGACTTCATCTCCGTCCACGCTCCCGCTGTCGACGGCGGCGCTCTCATCAACGCTGAGCGCATCGCCAAGATGAAGGACGGCGTCGTCATCATCAACACCTCCCGCGGCACCAACGTCGACGAGGCTGCGCTTCTTGACGCGCTCAACAGCGGCAAGGTCCGCGCCGCCGGTCTGGACGTCTATGCCGACGAGCCCGCGACCAACGTTGCGCTCTACTCCCACCCGATGGTCTCCTGCACGCCGCACATCGGCTCCGCGACCGTCGAGGCTCAGGGCCGCATCGGCGAAGAGCTGGTCGAGATCATCTCCAAGATGTAATTTATCGCTCACGCGAATGGCAAAAAGGAAGAGCCGTCGAAAGACGGCTCTTTCTTCTTGTCCTCGTGCTCGGCACGGCATATCTCCACGTTCTTTTTCATAGGATACACCAACAAAACTGTGCTGAGGTGTACGATATGGAGCGCAACCAGAACTATGTGGAGCTGTGGGGCGTCGCCGCAGGCGAGCCCGTCTTTTCGCACGAGAACCATACCCGCCGGTTCGACAAATTTCCCCTGCGGGTCGAGCGCCTGTCAGGCCAGAACGACGTGCCCGTCATCGTGGCGAGCGAGGCACTGCTGCGCGTCTGCCCTGTGGAGGAGGGGCAGAGCCTTCGCATCGTCGGGCAGCTGCGCTCGTTTAACAACAAGAGCGGGCAGGGCAACCGGCTCGTCATCACCGTGTTCGCCCAGAGCATCGAGCCGGGCGACGGCTCGTACTTTAACCGCATCCTGCTCTCGGGCGCGCTGTGCAAAAAGCCCGTGCTGCGGCGCACGCCGCTCGGCCGCAGCATTTGCGATGTCATTCTGGCAGTCAACCGCCACTACGGGCGCGCGGACTACTTACCCTGCATCGCCTGGGGACAGACCGCCGTGCAGATCGCGGGCATGGACGTCGGCGAGCGATTGGCGCTTGAGGGCCGCGTGCAGAGCCGGACCTACACCAAGCTGCTCGAAAGCGGCAGTGAGGAACGCACGGCGTTCGAAGTGTCGATCATGCAGCTTTTGGACGAAGAAGAAACGGAGGAGACCGCCTTATTATAGGCGGTCTCCTCCGTCTTTTGCTTATAGCCCGCTCTCCTATTCAAATAATTTATCAGTGCATCCCTTTACAATTTTAAGGCGCAGTGTTAGAGTTTTTCGTGCTATATATTCTATTAGATTTTTGAAATTTAAAAACGAAACACGGAGAGAGAAATGGCAAGAATTTTTTTACTCAAGGGTGACATCGCCAACCCCGGCTATGTAGACATTCCCGACGAGGCGACCACCATCCGAGAGGCGATCTACGGGATCGGCGGCGGCATTCCGAATGGGAAAAAGTTTAAGGCGGTGCAGATCGGCGGCCCGAGCGGCGGCCTTCTCGTCGAGGAGCATCTCGATCTGCCCCTGCACTTTCAAAAGCTCAAGCCCTACGGCGTGCGCCGCGGCGACAGCGTCATCACGGTGCTCGACGAGGACCGCTGCATGGTCGATGTCGCGTGTCGCTTTATGCAGTACACGCAGACAGAGTTCTGCGGCAAGTGCGTTCCCTGCCGCGAGGGCACAAAGCGCATGAACGAGCTGCTCTGGGCCATGCGGGACTACCGCCTCAGCGAGTCGGACTTTCATATGCTCACCGACCTTGGCGAGATGATCTCAGTCACGGCGTTCTGCAATCTGGGCCGCAATTCCTACCACACGCTGGAGACGGCCATCAAATACTTTCCCGAGGAATTCAAGGATCACCTGCGCGGGGACTGCGCGCTCTGCGAGCTTGACCGCGAGCCGATCGAGCCGGGTGGACTTCCCTATAACCGCATCCGCCTCGAGATCGACCCGAGCATCTGCCGCGGATGCAGCAAGTGCTCGCGTTCCTGCCACGCCGAGGCCATCACGGGCGTCATCAAGTCGCCGTTCGTGATCGACCCGGAAAAATGCGTCAAATGCTATACCTGCATCGAGGCCTGCCCCTTTGATGCGATCCAGGAGGTGGAGATCGATGGCTAAGGGTATTATGTATGTCGACAACATCCGCGTGGAGTTCGACGACGAGCCCACGATCATGGATGTCTGCCGCAAGGCGGGCGTGGAAATGCCGAACTTCTGCTTCCACTCCGACCTTTCCGTTTACGGCGCGTGCCGCATGTGTATGGTCGAGGATCTGGACACCGGCAAGATCGACGCCGCCTGCACGACCAAGCCGAAAAACGGCATGCGCATCCGCACCAACACGTCGCGCCTTCTCAAATACCGCCGCATGATACTGGAGCTGATGCTTGCCTCGCACTGCCGCGACTGCACCGCCTGCGAAAAAAACCGCTCCTGCCGTCTGCAGGAGATGGCCGTGCGCTTCGGCATCCATCACGTTCACTTCAAGGATACGCGCGAGCATGTACCGATGGACTTTTCAAGCCCTGCGGTCACATTCGACCTCAACAAATGCATCCTCTGCGGCGACTGCGTGCGCGTGTGCAAAGAGGTCCAGGGCATGAGCATCCTGCACTTTGCTGGCCGCGGCCCAGGGCTGCACATTGAGGCAGGCGACGACCAGCCCATCTCGACCACGCACTGCGTCAGCTGCGGCCAGTGCGCCGCCGTGTGCACGACCGGCGCCATCACCGTCAAAAACGACATCGGCGCGGCGTGGCGTGCCCTGCACGACCCGCAAAAGCGTGTCGTCATCCAGATCGCGCCCGCCGTGCGCGTCGCCATCGGTGAGGCCTATGGTCTGCCCGCGGGCGAAAATGTGCTCGACAAGCTCGTCACGGCACTCAAGATCATGGGTGCGGACGAAATTTACGATACGATCTTCGGCGCGGACCTCACGGTGCGCGAGGAATCGAAGGAATTCCTCCGCCGCCTGGAAACGGGCGAAAATCTCCCGCTGATGACATCCTGCTGCCCGTCCTGGGTGCGCTATGTGGAGCAGGAGCGCCCGCAGTTCATCAAGAACCTGTCCTCCGCGCTCTCGCCTATGCAAATGTTCGCAACGGTCTTAAAGGACAAGTACCGCGAAAAGGACGCCGCCGACGGCCGCACGACCTTCCATATCGCCATCATGCCCTGCACAGCCAAGAAGATGGAGGCCGGACGCGAGGAATTCCGCCGTGACGGCGTACCGAACGTCGACCTCGTGCTGACCACGCAGGAGGTCATCAAGATGATCAAGGAATCCGGCATCCGCTTCCAGATGCTCGAAAAGGAGTCGCCCGACCTGCCGTTCGGCATGGGCAGCGGCGCGGCCGAGATCTTCGGCACCTCCGGCGGCGTGGCGGAGGCGGTGCTCCGCTGCTGCCTGCCCGACAAGAGCAAAAACGTCCTGCGCATGCTCGAGCACAGCGGTCTTCGCGGCACGGAGGCCGTCCGCTTTGTGACCATCCCCGTTAACGGGCGCGACGTGCGCGTCGCCCTGGCCCACGGCCTTGCCAACGCGGCAAAGCTGCTCGATCAAATCGAAAACGGCGAGGTCGAGGTCGACCTGGTCGAGGTCATGTCCTGCCGCACCGGCTGCGTCGGCGGCGCGGGCCAGCCCTACGCGCTGATGAGCACCAAGCTCAAGCGCGCCCACGGCCTGTACGAGATCGACCGCAGCGCGATGTTCAAGCGCAGCGAGCGCAACCCCGTCCTCGACGCGATGTATGCCGCGGGTCTCAATGAGCGCGCGCACGAGCTGCTGCACCACGAGTACAAGGACTGATCCCCTTCATAAAAAGCCGGCCGTGTGTCCACGGCCGACTTTTTCGCCCGACTCATTATTTTTTATAATGCGTCTATTGACAAATTAAGATATTTCCACTAATATATTTTTGAAAATGTATTACAAATTTGAATCGGAGGACAGCCATGGAAGTCCGCAACCTGGTCACATTCTTAAAAGTCACGGAGCTCAAGAGCTTCTCCCGTGCGGCGGAAGCTCTGGATTATTCCCAGTCCGCCGTCACGGTGCAGATCCAGCAGCTCGAGCGCGAGCTGGGCGTGCAGCTCTTTGACCGCATCGGCAAAACGGTCTCCATCACGCAGTACGGCAAGGACTTTGTCTCCTACGCGCGCGACGTGGTGAGCGCCATCGCGCGTGCCAGCGCCTTTGCCTCGTCGGATTCCGAGCTGAGCGGCACCGTGCGCGTCGGCACGCTCAATTCTCTGCTCACCGCCTCGTTCTCTAACATCGTGCCGCTCTACCACGAGCGTTTTCCGCACGTGCAGATCAGCCTGCACGCGGGCAATATCGCCTCCATCACCGAAATGCTCGTCAAGAATGAGCTCGACATCATCTACACGCTCGATGAGCAGATCTTCGACACGCAGTTTGTCAAAGTCTTTGAAGCGCAGGAGGACGTCGTCATCGTGACGAACACGGAAAACCCGCTCTCTGCCCGCGATGATGTGCACCTTGCCGACCTTGTGTCGCACCCGTTCATCCTGATGAACCACGGCAACCCCTACCGCGACCAGTTCGACCGCGAGCTTGCCCGTCAGGATCTAAGTGTCGAGCCGTTTTTGGAGCTCGAGAGCGACACGCTCGCGCTCAAGCTCATCCGCGAGAATCCAGAGTATCTCTCCGTGCTGCCGCGCTACACGGCGAAGATGAGCATTCACAAGGGCAACCTTGCCATCATCCCTGTGGCCGACTGTCAGATGAGCCAGTGGCGGCAGGTGCTTTATCACCGCAACAAGGTCATCACCCCGCAGATCCAGGGCATGCTCGACGTGATCTTAGAGGTCGCGAAAAAGCCGTTTTAAGCAGAATCTCACAAAAAAGCACAGGCGCGCTTTCGCGCGCCTGTGCTTTTTCACTTTACTGTGTCATTACGGCGCAAAATTTGCAAAAAAAGAGTGCAAAATGCAAATCGGCGCGGTATAATAATGGGCAAATTCCGGCGTCCGCGCGCATCGCGCGCCCGCTTTGATCGGAGGGATCACGATATGAGAATTGTCGTCAAGGTCGGCACATCCACGCTGGCACACCCCACGGGGCGGCTGAACATCCAGCGTATGGAAAAGCTGTGCAAGGTTTTAAGCGACCTTAAAAATATGGGACACGAGATCATCCTCGTCTCCTCTGGCGCCATCGCCATGGGCTTTGGCAAGCTCAACCTGAGCGAACGGCCGAAAGACGTGCCGACGAAGCAGGCCTCCGCCGCTGTCGGCCAGTGCGAGTTGATGTACATTTACGACAAGCTCTTCACCGAGTATAACCACACCGTGGCACAGCTGCTCATCACCGCACCGGATATCGAAGAGGGCGGCGTGCGCAAGCAGAACTTCCACAACACGCTCGCGCGGCTTTTAGAGCTCGGCGCGCTGCCGGTCATCAACGAGAACGACACCATCTCCACCGAGGAGTTCGGCATCGGCGACAACGATACGCTCTCTGCCATCGTGGCCGTGACGATCCAGGCGGATCTCCTCATTCTGCTTTCGGACATCGACGGGCTCTTCGACGGAGACCCGCGCAAGAACCCCGACGCGAAGCTCATCGACACGGTGGAAAAGATCGACGAGCACATCATTTCGCTCGGCGGGGGCAGCGGGTCGAATCTCGGCACCGGCGGCATGGCGACCAAGCTCCGCGCCGCGCAGATGGCGACGGCAGCAGGCTGCGAAATGGTCATCGCCAACGGCCAGTCGCCCGAGGTACTCTACGATGTGGCCGCGGGCAAGCGCGTGGGCACAAGATTTTTGGCAAAGAGGGATGAAGCATGACAACGATCGAACTTCTGGAACGCACAAAAGCTGCCTGGGGCAGCATCCGCAGCGCAAGCGCCGAGGAGAAGGACCGGCTGCTGCTCGCGATGGCGGAGAGCCTTGAGGCCAACAGCGAAGATATCCTGCGCGAAAATGCCAAGGACATGGAGGCGGCGAAGGGCACGATCTCCGACGTGATGCTCGACCGTCTCGCCCTGACGGAGAGCCGCATCCACGCGATGGCCGAGGGCATCCGCGCTGCCGCGGCGCTGCCCGACCACGTGGGCCGCGCGCTCGCGCAGTTCAAGCGCCCCAATGGTATGACCATCACCAAGCGGCAGGTGCCGCTCGGTCTGGTCGCCATCATCTACGAGAGCCGCCCGAACGTCACGTCGGACGCCGCGGCGCTGTGCATCAAGAGCGGCAACGTCTGCATGCTGCGCAGCGGCAAGGAGGCCTATCGCTCCTCTCACGCCATCGTCACAGCGCTCAAGGCGGGCGTTGAGTCCGTCGGCGGCGATTCCGACATTGTCAACATCGTTGAGGATACAACGCATGCGAGCGCGCAGGTATTGATGACGGCGGACGGCCTTGTCGACCTGCTGATCCCCCGCGGCGGCAAGGGGCTCATCCGCGCGTGCGTGGAAAATGCAAGCGTTCCCTGCATCGAGACCGGCACGGGCATCTGCCATGTGTACGTCGACAGGGACGCTGACCTCAACATGGCGGTAAAGATCATCGAAAACGCCAAGACGAGCCGCCCGTCCGTCTGCAACGCGGAGGAGGTCTGCCTTGTCCACCGCGACATTGCAAAGGAATTTCTCCCCAAGCTCAAGGCCGCGCTTGTCGACAAGCGTAGGGAAGCGGGCCTTGTCCCCGTCGAGCTGCGGCTCGACGAAGCCGCGGCGGAGATCATTCCCGGCACGCCGGCAACGGAGCTCGACTTCGACACGGAATTTCTTGATTACATTCTCGCCGTCGCGGTCGTAGATGATCTGGATGCGGCCATCGCACATGTCCAGCATCACTCGACGCACCACAGCGATTGCATCGTGACCGAGAACCAAGCCGCGGCCGACCGCTTTGTCGACGAGGTCGACAGCGCGGCGGTGTACGTCAACGTCTCCACCCGCTTCACCGACGGCGGGGAGTTCGGCCTCGGCTGCGAGATGGGCATTTCGACGCAGAAGCTCCACGCGCGCGGCCCGATGGGGCTCGACGAGCTGAGCACCTATAAATATGTCATCACCGGCAGCGGCCAGATTCGATAACAGGAAAGGCGCACACTCCGATGTACCACAACGACAAAAAGTACGCATTGACAAACTGCGTGCTTCTCGACGGCTCTGAGCACATGGAGCCGCAGACGGGCAAGGCCGTCTGCATCGACGGCGAGAAAATCAATGAGATCGTCGACGCACAGCATATCCCCGCAGGCTATGAGGCAGTCGACCTCGGCGGAAAATATGTGCTGCCTGGTCTCATCAACATGCACGTGCACCTGCCCGCCTCGGGCAAGCCGAAAAAGAAGGCGAGCGACCCCAAAAAGCTCGTCAAACTCATCACCTTCTGCGCGCTGACGAACAGGATCGGCGTCAACATGTGCGAGGGCTACGCCAAAACCGAGCTGTTCTCCGGCGTCACGACCATCCGCACAGTCGGCGGCGTCGCCGATTATGACACGAAAATTCGCGACCTCGCCGCGGCGGGCAAAATTCTCGCCCCGCGCGTGCTGGCGTCGAACATGGCGGTCTCCGTCCCCGGTGGGCACATGGCGGGTTCGCTCGCCTATGAGGCGCACTCCGCCGAAGAGGCCGCGGCGCTCGTCGAAAAGATCGCCGCCGAAAAGCCCGACCTCATCAAGCTGATGATCACCGGCGGCGTGCTGGACGCCGAAGTTGTGGGCGAGCCTGGCGTGCTGCGCATGCAGCCCGAGCTTGTCAAGGCCGCATGCGACAAGGCACATTCGCTCGGCATGATCGTCGCGGCGCACGTTGAGAGTCCTGAGGGCGTGATGGTCGCGCTGCAAAACGGCGTCGACTCCATCGAGCATGGCGCGCAGCCAAGCGATGAAATGATCACGCTCTTCAAGCAGCGCAAGGCGTTCCAAATTTCGACCATTTCCCCCGCCCTGCCCTACGCGCTCTTCGACCGCAGCATTTCGCACGCGACGTATGAGCAGCAGGAAAACGGCAAGATCGTCTTCGACGGCATCGTCGCGCTCGCAAAGGCAAACCTCGCCGCGGGCGTGCCAGTCGGTCTCGGCACGGACGTCGGCTGCCCGTACATCACGCATTACGACATGTGGCGCGAGCTGCACTATTTCGTCAAATACTGCGGCGTGACGCCCGCGTTCGCGCTCTACAGCGCGACGAAACTCAATGCCCGGCTCGCGGGCATCGGTGATCTGACCGGCAGCATTGAGGCGGACAAGCAGGCCGACCTGATCGTCTGCTCCGGCAACCCTCTTCAGAATTTGAGCGCGCTGCGTGAGCTCGACATGGTCGTCAAGGGCGGCTATCGCATCGACAAGCCGCAGATCAAGAAGATGGATGAGGTCGAGCGCGAGCTCGACAAGTTCCTGTAAGCGCTATGAAATACTTGGTACTATCCGACTCGCACGGCAATGTCGACAACATGGTGCGCGCGGTAGAGCTCGTAAAGCCGCAGGGCATCATCCATCTTGGCGACGGCTGGCGCGATGTCGAGGAGCTGCGTGAACTTTTCCCCAGCCTGCCGCTCGAGCAGGTCCCCGGCAACTGCGACTTCGGGCGCTTTGAAGCGCTTGAGCGCGTGCTGATTCTGGACGATCACCGCGTGCTCATCGCGCACGGGCACACGTTAGGGGTGAAGACCGGACTTCTCCGCGCGCAGTACCGCGCGCTCGAGATGAACGCCGACATTCTGCTCTTCGGCCACACGCACGTGCCGCTCGTGGACGCGGCGTCGCGGCCGATGATGATGAATCCCGGTTCGAT
>OBHX01003490.1_pt1 | contig 11160 bp, 9 predicted proteins | sample 1519331 | NCBI WGS metagenome assembly OBHX01 (sample SAMEA2602897, study PRJEB22501) | metagenome
CTGCTTCCAGCTTCCGTCTTTGCCCATGCGGAGCAATTCCCACATGGCCTCATTGTCGCTCAGGCCGCCCTTTGTCTGGTACAGGTCGTCTGTCAGTTCGTCCAGCACGCTCTGGTTCCCTGCACCGGACGGCTTCCAGTCAGCGGCCTTCTCCTGACCGTCCGCCGGGCGAAGCAGGTCTTCCGGCAGCGAGCCGCCAGTTTCTTTTTCGTCCGTATTTTCGTTCTTTTTCGGTGTGTTCGAAACTGCAGTGCGCTCCGGATAGAACTGGAAGGTCCCCAGAGACTGCGTCTCATTGACCACACAGCCCAGCACACGCACACCGGATTTATCCAGCTTTTCAATGGCATCCTGCAGAGCGGGCAGCGGCGTCGCATCGTAGCGCACCACAAACAGCACATTGTTCGCCAGTTTGTTCAGGCGCAGCACGTCCGAGGAACGACCCACCGACGAAGCGTCGATGACCACGTACTCGTAGGGCTCCATGATTTTTTCCAGAAGCTCGAACAGCGTACCATCCAGAGGCACGGCATTGCGCTCCAGTACCATCGGCAGCAGGTCCAGAAAGCCCGTCAGCGAAACGATGGCCTCCTGTGCAGCAGACTCGCCCTTATACAGAGCATTCAGAGTCCGGCTGTAATCCACGCTCCGCAGAAACATTCCGCCCAGACTCGGGGCGCGGGTGTTCAGGTCCAGCAGCAGAGTGCGCTTTTCCATATCCGAAAGCTGCAGAGCCAGGTTCGCCGCCACCGTGCTCTTGCCCTCGCCGTCCTCGGCAGAGGTCACATAGAACCGGTGCTGCTTTTCCTTCGTGCCGAAGCGATTGGTCAGGATATATGCCGCCGAGGCAAAGTTCTGCACAGCTTCGGCATCCGAGCGGTGCTTTTCGCTCAGGAGCTGGGTATTCTTCTGGAAATAGCCGTCGTCCTTCGGGACATTGCCCAGCGTTTCCAGGCCCAGAACATCCTCCACGTCTTTCAGGTTCACCAGAGTGGGCCGCATAAGCAGTTCCAGAACTGCCATGCCCACACCGGCCATCAGGCCCAGCAGGCTGAAGATGATCCAGAGGCTGGCATAGCTGCCGCCACCCATCAGGTACTTTGCCTCCGGGGCGTCGATGACCGCCACCGAGCCCACCATCAGCGTCTCCGGCAGGATCGTCCTGCTGGCGTCCAGAATGGCGTTCATCAGCCGGATGCCGGCGTCCGCATTGTTCCAGCTCAGAGTGAGCTGAAGGACCTGTGTCTCGTTGTACCGGCTCACCTCCAGATTCTGGTAAACATCCTTCGTCGAGACCGACACAAGGCCTGTGCTGTCAAGGGCCGCCTGCAATACACGGTTGCTCTTCATCACAAAACTTGCTGCGTCTACCATATCCTCCGCCAGATGGAAGTCGTTGGTGCTCAGGTAGGAGGAGTTGTTGGTAAAGGCTCCCGTCGATGATTGGGAGGTGATGGCAATGGAGCAGCTGATCTCATAGCTGGTGTAGTTGCCCTGCAGATAGGAGACACCGCTGAGCGCGAATCCGCAGATGAATCCCAGCAGGCCCAGCGCCAAAATCATCTTCCAGCGCTTGAAGGCCGCATACAGCAGGTCTCCTACACGGAGCTGAACATTGTTCATCGTTTCTCACCGCCCTTTATGACTCTTTTTTGTTCGAATCTTCTTCGTTCTTTTCTTCTTTCTGGGCCTCTGCTGCCTTCCGCGCCTTGCGGCGGGCCAGCACGCCCCACAGGAATACCAGCAGCCAGATGACGCCTGCCGCGATGACAGCCAGCACAGCCAGCGCGATGGCACTGCGCAGCGTGAATACCGGCACGTTCCAGTTCTGTTGTCTTGCCGTATCCTGTACGGTAAAGTTATATTTCTTTGCGTTTTCTGCATTCGGCTCACCGCGCACGACATAGTAGCTGCCCTCGGTCAGGTCGGTGAACATCTCGCCGGAACCGTTGGTCGTCCAGGTCTGGATGAGCTGGTCCTGAGCGTTGTACAGCGAGAGCTGTTCGTCTGCCGTGTCACTGCGCAGGACCATATCCACTGCGTGGATGGACACCCGCAGCATCCGGTTGGTGATGGACAGAGCTGCCGTGCTGAGGCCGTCGATACGGCCATCTGCCGCCACCGTCATGGTGTAGTCCGTATTGTCCAGGCGGTAGTTCTCCAGCGTCTGCTGCTCACGGATGTGATAGGTCGTGCTCTTGTCCAGGTCGGTCAGCAGCACATTGCCTGCGGCATCGGTCGTCACCGTCTGAGTGATGCCAGTGCGCTCGTTGCTCACAGCAAAGGTCACACCTTCCAGCCCGGTGGAGTTCAGTTCATCGGTGACGCTCAATGCGATTTTGGTCTTCTCTGCGTCGATCTCATGCAGCTCCGGATCCTCGCCGTTCTTCTTCTCCACCTCGACATTCAAATCTTCCTGCATGGTGGTGTAGTAGTTCGGTGCGGTCTGCTGCTGCACGGTGTAATTGCCCAGATACAGCTCCTTGCTCTCGCCGTAGCCGTTCTCATCGCAGACGATGGTATCTGCATACTGGCCCTGCGTATAGCGCACCGTGCCGTCCTTGGTCACGATGTCCTCAGCCGCGATGACGCGGAATGTACCGCCGCCCACAGGCAGCTGCGTCTCGGCGTCGTTCATTTGGATACGGATGATGTTTTTGCAGGGCGACAGCCGGATCTGCACCACATAGGGGTCGGGCCAGTCGTACATCCGGTTCACATCATAATAGGTGTCCCCCGCCGCATCGTAGCCCTCCGGCTCGGTCAGCTCGTGGAAATAGTAACTACCCTGCCAGATCTTTTCCGGCAGATAAAAGACGCCTTCCTCGGTCGTCTCATAGTCGCGGTAGTTGATTTTTTCCGGATAATAGGTATTCAGGGTCTGCAGGCTTCCGTTCTGCAGATGGGTCGTATCGGTGCGGTACAGCTCGAAGGTAACGCCCGCTTCCGGGATGCGCCGCTCCGTCTCATCATCGACCACTTCTACGAACACGGCGGTCTTAATGCCGTCCTCGCCGTAGCCGCCTCCACCGCCGGTCTGGATGATCTGCTGGTCGAACTGACCGTTGCCGTCTCCATCACCGTCGCCGGTGCCGCCGTCATAGTACCAGCCGCCGGGGTCGTTATTGTTCCAGCCGGTGCCGCTGGACGAAGGCCCTTCGCTGGAAACGGAGGACGCCTCCTCATAACCGGTGTAGTCGCTCAGAAGATAGAGACCCAGCAGCGCAATGATGAGCACCAGCACAAACACAAGGCCGCTCATCATATCGGTGGCCGGCTGCCAGAAGTTGTACTCCTCATTCGGTTTCTGTCTGTGTCTTTTCATCCTGCGTGCCCCACTTTCAGAATCTTGGCGAACTCATCCACCGACAGCGGTCGGGAGAAGAAATAGCCCTGTCCCTCGGTGCAGCCTGCCTTGCGCAGCACATTGAGCTGCTCTGCGCTCTCGATGCCCTCTGCCAGCAGGTTCAGCCGGAGCGTCCGGGCTTGCACAAAGATACCGGGCAGTGCGTTCGTCCGGTTCTGCATCTCGGCGCTGCACAGGTCGAGCTTGAGCACGTCGGTGCCGATGTCGCCCAGAGCACTCAGCTCCATATAATTTCCGTCAAAGCCGTCCAGCACGACCCGGAAGCCCATCTGCTGCAGCTGAGCCACTGTCTCGCTCAGAACGTCGTGCGTTTCCAGATAGGCAGTTCTCGAAATATCAATGTCCAGATATTTCGGCGGGATACGATATTTCTTCAGCATTCCCGAGAAGAATTCTGCCACATCAATGGCCAGAATATCAGTCTTGGTCACGTTGACCGTAATAGGCATTGGACGGACACCCTCGTCGATCCACACCCGGATGGTCTTGCACACTTCCTCCCAGATATACTGGTCCAGCTTCGTGATATAGCCGTTGCTTTCCAGTACCGGGATGAACACTGCGGGCGAAACGACGCCCAGTACCGGGTGGTTCCAGCGCACCAGCGCCTCGGCACCGATGACCTTGCGGGTGTTCAGCTCATACCGCGGCTGCAGGAAGAAGGTGAACTCGTTCTTGCGCAGGCCGTCCAGGATCTGCGGCATCAGTACGCGCTCGTTGCCGCCGTTTCCGCTCATGGCTTCGCCGGTCAGAGCGCCATTGCCCGTGTTCTTGGGCAGACGGTCCAGCAGTTCCAGGATTTGCCGCACCTCGCGGCGGCTGCTGTAGCGGGCCTGCTCGTCCGTGGTGGGGATGACCGTCTTGTGGAACTCTTCGAGGAACAGTCCCGTCTCGCGGTTCATGATGTTCCTCAATACATTATTTATAATATTAAACAGGATAGACAGGATAACGCCTGCAATGGAGGTATAGAATGCCGTATCGATACCGGCCAGAATGGACTGCACGCTGCCCAGAGCGGCCTCCACCGTGACGAAGCTGATGTTCCGCAGGCCCAGCAGCAGACCCACGAAGGTACCCAGAATGCCGAGGCCCGTCAGGGTGCCGGGGATCTGGGCGATGACGCCTCGCCATGTGTACAGCGCAAGGACATCCTCGTTGAGGACCTCATCGATGTCGCTGACGATCTGCCCCGTCTCCCGCTGGTGCTGCACTTTCTCGCGGTACTCGCCAAACAGCTTGTCCAGCCGCTTCTGCTGGAAGAAGCGCTCGATCCGCAGCGCCGCGACCCACGCCGAGCTGCCTTCGGTCCCGGATGCCTTGCGAATGCTGTTCTGTCCGTTCAGCAGTCCGCCCGTAAACGAGATCGTCGGCAAAAGGCCATAGATGCACCCCGCCAGTGTGATCATACACATAAAGCCGACGATGACCATGGAAAGCAGGTCCGGAGAATACGCTGTGAGCACAATACCGCTCACAAGCAGCACTGCCACAGACAGGTAGGAAAACAGCCTCATACTTCCATCCTTTCTCACCATTGAAAACACAAATTGAAAGCGCAAAAAGAAAAAGGCTGCAATAGTATCTTCCCCAAAAATAAGGGAAAATCCTTTTGCAGCCGAACCACCTTTTGGTTTTATAAAACAACTTCCAGAAGGCTTCAAACTTTGCGTCCTTGACTCACATCAAGTTTGCCCAGATAATTCAATTATATTAAAGGAGCAAAGTACCCTTACGATTACAAAAGACGCACTACTCACCTTATTCTAGTGCTTATGATACCATTCTTAAAGTTCAAAGTCAATACAAAATCTCTTTTGGCAGACTTACTAGCAATTCAACTTTTTAATGCAACAGCAGCAGCGTTGAATTGCATATCGCAAATATGCTGTTATCATGTTGCGTTATATTCTTGACTTGCGATAGATTCGGTACTATTTGGTTTTTATTCTACCACGCTTTTCTCTGCCGAAAAGATGCCGGAACGCAAAAAGCCCCCGGAGAGCCTTGGGCAGCTCTCCGGGGGCAAGTTCTATGCACCGGTGTTCCTCACACCGATGCACAGGCATTATTCAATTTCAATGAGGTTGGGATTGACCGGCAGAGCCTTCTGCTGCTGAGGTGCAGGCAGCATGATGTGCAGGATGCCATCCTCAAACTTTGCGTGGATGTCCTCCTTCTTCACGGTGTCACCCACATAGAAGCTGCGGGCGCAGGTACCGGAGAAAGTCTCGCGGCGCAGGTAGCGGCCCTCTTTATCCTTCTCGTCATTGGAGTGGCTACGGACGGCCTGAATGGTCAGGTAGCCGTCGTTCAGCTCCATCTGAACGTCTTCCTTCTTGCAGCCGGGCAGATCAACAGCAACGTCATAGCTGCCGTCGGCGGTCTGCTTCACATCGGTCTTCATCATGTTTGCACCGCGCTTGCCGAAGGTCTCACGCTCTTCACGGTTCATCGCACGCTCCAGCGCACCATCGTTCCAGAACGGGTCAAAGAAATCATCGAACAGGTTTTCATGAAAAATAGTCGGCATAAACATAAATCATTCCTCCAATCCCGGCGTTCGGGTCGGGTAAAAAATTTATGAGATGTGCATCAGGAGCGGAGTCTTCCCGGGAGCCTTGCGGCTCCCTCATGCCCCTCTCTCCTGAGCACGGCTTAGTTATAGCACATGTTTTTAGCACTGTCAAGCATAGAGTGCTAAAATTCACAAAAGAATAATACTTTGATAAAATCTCATACAATCTTTTCAAAAATCAGTCGTATCATCGTCTTTATGCAGCAAAAGCGCCAGGCACACAGTCAGCATAGCGGTCCGGCCAGAGAATCTCATTATATTAGCGATAACTCTGCTCCCCTGTCATATAGACCACCATTTTCTATAAGCAGAAAACGATTCTGAACCCCCTCTCCCCGTTCATACTGTATAGAAGAACGGTTTTGGAGGTGTTCCGTATGCTGTTGACCCTGCTGCAATTTTTCGCGTCCAAATTCCTCGTGCTTGCGCTCCATCTGGAAGCGGGCAGTTTCCCCCGCCCGCTGAGTCCACAGGAAGAGATCAGGGCCTTCGCCGATCTGCGGGCCGGTGATTCATCCGCCCGGGAAAAGCTCATCCGCCACAATCTGCGCTTAGTGGCGCACATCGCAAAGAAATACTATGCTCTCCCCTCTGAGCAGGACGATTTGATTTCCATCGGCACCATTGGCCTGATGAAAGCCGTAGACACCTTCGACTCCACCCGCCGGGCGCGCTTCTCCACTTATGCCAGCCGGTGCATCGAAAATGCTATCCTCTCCCCAGCGCACTTTGGGATGGAAAAGAGAATCCACCTCTTTCACGCAATGACGCATCTACGTCAAAATGGATTTTTTGGAGCCGAGAGAGCGGTTCCTTTTTTTCTGCTTCAGAGGGTGTCATGTGAGGGTTGTGGTCTAACCCCTCTATACATCTTACAGGTAAGTTTGGCAGGCCCCCGCACTACCGTAGAGGCGCAGGCGTTCTACCGTATGTACCATTCTTACGCCGACATCCCGGACCCATGGGACCGTCTGCGTTGGTGCCGCTATGGTCTTGACCTGCTGCAAAAAGAGGTTGCTGCCATGGTTGGCATGGAGGAATGGCTCTATCGGGATCTGGAAAGCGGCATATTTCACCGCAGCTTTACGCCGGAACTTGCGGACAAGCTCGCCGCCCTTTACGGCATCCCGGTGGAGGACATTCTGGACGACTACACCCTGTTTCTGCACCGGGGCGGAGGAGACTTCCTCCGCAGATACCGGGAGGCAAAAGGCTGGAACCGTCAGCAGCTTGCCGACCATGCAAAGGTCAGCAGGACAAGCATCCGCTGCTGGGAGAGTGGACAAAAGACCATCAGTCAGAAGTGCTTTTGCCATCTGGTGGAAAACCTTGGTTCCGATTTTCCATCTATGCTTCGCATGTGAGGTATGGTAATTTTTCTCCGGCCAAACGAAAAAGCTCGTCTGCAAGCCACGATATGTGGCAGCGCAGACGGGCTTTCGTTATGGAATCATTCTGTTTCAATTATTCTGATATTCGCTCTGACTTACATGGCGTTCCGTAAAACACGCAGTCGTTCTTCAAACGTTGCTTTCCATGCCGGATGCTCGGAGAATACGGTGTGCTCCACCTGACGGACTTGGTTCAGTCCGATGTTCCGCACCGCTTCCACTGCAGCATCTTTTTGGCTCAGATGGCGTTTTCCCACGGTCAGACAGTTTGCGCCTTCTGGCGTGTCGTACTGCTGAAACGCCCGGTTGAAGTCCATCAGGTCGTGCAGACGGATGGGCTGATTGGTTTCGTTGTCTACCAGCAGACCCCAATTTTCCCAATGACGGTCGGTATTGCCCACCAGATAATCCAGAATGTTCATCATATAGTAGCTGGGAGCATCCAACTCTAAGATCTTATCCAGCGTGTTCCAATCATGGTTCGTGCAGTAGACGTCATAGGCTGCATAGGTCACAAGACTGTATCGCTGAGATGTCATGATTTTGCTGATAGAAACCGGCTCATTTTCAAACATCCCCTGCTCATACAGTACCTGATGGCAGTCAAAGCACCGGCAGATTTTGCTTGCCAGCACTTCACGTTCCACCGCTTCCCTGCCACCATCCTTGTAAAGATAGAAGCCATCCTCTTTTCGCACCCACGCCTTGGGGTACAAGCCGCCCGTAGACAGGTCATTTGCCAGAAGATGGGCGTTTGTCACCGTCATTTGGTGCCCCCGCAGCGCAATATCCACAAGCGCATTGCTTAAGGAGTGTGCGAAAAGGTTGATATCCTCGAATCGAATCTTCTCGTTTTCTTCTTTCACCCAGAACACATCCAGCAAAGACAGACAATGGTAGGATAATGCAATCTGTGCTCGTTCCCTGTCCGTAACACTCTGAGATGCACCGATACTGTTCAGGATTTCCTTGGCGTAGGTGCGATCCAACGTCAACATCCGGGAGGCGCACCAATAGTAAAAGTTCGTTACATTATTGATGCGCTCGTCAAAATCATCCGATTCCACCAGAACCAGATCATAGGGCATGAAATCCTCGAGGCAGACCCTGCATTCCCCTGTCGTGCTGAGTTGTGCCACACAGCTTTCCCGGTGCATGATCTCGTAAAACATGGTTTTCATCCCTCCCTGCGTTCTGTGTCTTGCTCTGTATTTATATTACCTTCTTTTTTCACGGGACGCAAGAGCTTTTACTTTTCAAAAAGCTTTTTCTGCTGCTCCATCAGGACGGTTTCGATACGCTCTTTCAGCAAAAAGCGGAACTGTTTTGGGTAATATGCAGCGTCAAATAATTTCCAGCCATTTGTGATCCTCCGCCATTCTTCCCTGCGTCTTTTCAACAAGCAGAACCGGGTCATATTCCGGAACGCCAACAGCATCCAGATAGTAATCCAAGCCCTTTCGTGTTTTCGGAATGCATCGGTCTGCCAGAAAGGCCAGGAAGTCTTCCCATGAGGGCGTTTCGTTCACACCAAACGCAGTATCCAGTATTTCGTCAACTTTGTTTTCGATGCAGATCTGCTCCGCTGTAAAATCTGCCAAAATCACGGTACACAACGTATCTCCGTCATAATATCGATATTCTTTCAGCTGATGTCCTTTCTGTTCTGCATTTCTGCGGAACAGTTCCGGGTCTGTGGATGCAAGCGGTCGGACGGTGATTTTTTCACCGTCAAAAGAAAGTTCCACGCGGTCCTCTTTTGAAATTCCCATTGTATGAAGCCATCCTGCCGAGAGATTGAGCGAATACTTTTCCGCATTCTTCCCCGCTGTTCCTCCGGCTTTCCTTCTCATAATTTTCACGCTGCGACGATCCATACTCTTCACCTGCCTTTGCAAATAAGATACCATATTGGCTGCCAACAATCAACAGTATTGTCAGCAGCATTTCAAAAAACTTATGTAACACAAAAAGCCCCACGCTCAACACCGCCTCTGAATCCGACCGTGCTCGGCCAGAACAGAAAAGCATATGTTGAGCGTGGGGCTTTGTTTACCGGCTGGGCTGCCAGCCGGGCTTTTGGTGTTCTTTGGGTTTGTAGGTTCCTTTGGTAGTATCGATCACCGCCTGCAGCAATTCGAGCTTCTGCCATGTGGGGCAGTTCAGACGGTCGATTTTTTCGATCACATAGTTGGCGTGGGCGGTTGCGACCCGTTTTCCGAGTTCGTCCCATCCCTCTGCGGTTTCCGCTCAGAACGTTCAGAGCCAGACTGACCAGCAAAGCCATATCAATGCGGAGCATTTCAGCCTTGCTGGCATAGCCCATAAAGCGTTCGATGCGGGATTTATCGATCGTGAAGATCTGCTCCAGAAGAATCATGGACGGTTCTTCAAAGGCCGGGTTGGAATCCACCAGCACATGGGTGGGCTGTTTTTTCTTCTTTTCCGTCCGGGTGGTAACAGTTGCAACGATCAATGTAGGCGAATGACGGTTTCCAATGTTGTTCTGCAGAACTACCACAGGGCGTTTCCCGCCCTGTTCCGAGCCGATATGCGGCTCCATGTCTGCATAGTAGATGTCCCCTCTGAGATATCTCCAATTGTTCGGTAACATAAAAATCAACCTCCTTTTTATGTAAGAAACAGCCGCCGCAGACGGATGCCACGACGGCTGTTGTTCAGGAGGTAAAACGAAACTGTCAGTTTTTCAGCGGCAGACTCATCTCACGGCTGGCACCGTTATAGATGCGAAGAATCTGCCGCATGTGGCGGTTTGCAGAACTGCCGGTGTCTTTCTGTGCCAGCTGCGTGATGGTTTTCGGATGTGTCCTTGCCAGCTGCTGCACCAGGCGCTCCCGGCTGTACTCGCCCTCGTACTCCGAAAAGTTTTCCGCAATATGAGCAACCTTTTCGACATGCAGAACACGCTGATATTCAGCGCACGGGATCAGCAGCGCACTGTTCACCATCTGATAGGCAAACTTGCATTCAGGCAAAGTGTTCAGGTTCAGATTGGAATTCATCATAACTTTTCCTCCTTTATGGTTTTCAGATAGTTTGTCATCCGGTCAAGCAGTTCAAAAATGGTTTTTCGACAGGTTTTATCGGTCAGAACCTCCGGGTGTTCTTGGAAAATAACATTCCACCGAAAGATAAACTCTTCCGTTGCTCCCTGCAGTTCGCACAGCATGATGGAGCCGGTTGCTGTTGCTTTATCCTTGTAACGGGCATCCACCGAGGCTTTCAGTCGGGCCTTGTCTTCTTCGGACAAGTGCCGTTTATGACCCTGTATGCTCTGAAGAAAACTTGGTGGCGCATTGCTGGTCGGCTCAATTTCCTCTTCCGGCGGGGACTCGGTGATCGGTGCCTGTACCGACGTTTCCGGCTGTTCTGCCTGCGACGCCGTGTTGTTTTCCGTTGCCGTTGGCTTTTTCTTCTGCGGTGCAGGCTTTGGCTTCGGTGGTGGCTTGCTCGGCTTCAGACGTTCGAGGACCGTATCATCACGGTCACTCTTTTTCTTCTTGAGTTCCTCAAGAATTGCCGGGCGCTCTTCCTTTGGAATTGAAGCAAGCGCTACGATCTGTTCATCCGTCGCCTTGATATGCCCGGTCAGGATCTCTTCCTGCGCACCGGGCACCGCTTCTTCTGCAGCATCAATGCCTCGTGAATACTTTTCGGCACGTCGTACCGTCGCAGACCCAACACCATGTTCTACGGCGATTCGTTCGCAAGTGCGTTTTTCTGAATGGTTTCTCTTAATTTGCCCCCCGCACCCCTGAGAAAGGGAAACATTCAGGCGTTGGATTTGCACCACTCCATTGGCC
>OBHX01003511.1_pt1 | contig 11101 bp, 5 predicted proteins | sample 1519331 | NCBI WGS metagenome assembly OBHX01 (sample SAMEA2602897, study PRJEB22501) | metagenome
GGGGAAGACCATATGCCCGTCTGGCGGAACACCGCCACACCGGCGAATCTTGTTAAAAGGGCGCTGAGGGCGCCAAAAAGGAATCCGGGTGACCCGTCCCATTCCCGTGGGGTAAAAAGGGGTGTAAAAAGCCCCGGGGGGGATGCTATCCTAGCCTATGCAGACAGCTACCGCCTCAAGGACGGCGCTGCGGTGGACACAAGCCAGCAGACCGAGGAAAAGGAGGACAAGAAGGACGGCGAGGCCAAAACCAGCAAGGCAACCCGTATCCTCTACCTGACCAGCGAACAGGCAGCCTCCCGCACTTACCCCTATGGGGAGTTCCTGGCCTCGGTGCTGGGCTTCTGCAACGAGGACGGCTCGGGTGCCTACGGACTGGAAAAATATTACGACGAGACGCTGGCCGGTACGCCGGGCCGCAGCGTGGCCGAAACGGATGCCTACGGTGAACCGCTGGCCAGCGGTCAGGCCGACGTGCATGAGGCCATCGACGGCAGCAACCTGAACCTGACCATCGACGAGAACGTACAGTCCATCGTCGAGGAGTACCTGACCGAGGCGATGAGCACCTTTACGGTCCATGGCCGCGGCAGCGCCATTGTCATGAACGTCAAGACCGGCGCGATCCTGGCGATGGCGTCCCTTGAGCAGTTTGACCCCAACGACCCCAAGACGATCACCGACCCCAAGATGAACGAGATCCTGGCCAAAACAGAGATCGACGCGGAGGACATTGACTGGCTGGAAAGCCGTCTGGGCGAGAAGGCCGTCAAGGACATCATTGCAGACGGAATCATCAGCCATGAAAAGACGACGAACGAGAAGGGCGAGGAGGTCTCCAGCGAGGCTACCCAGCTGCAGGGTATGATGCGCGAGGCCCAGTGGAAGAATAAGAACATTACCGAGCTGTATATGCCCGGCTCGGTGTTCAAGCTCATCACGGCCTCGGCAGGGCTGGACTCCGGTGTTATGAGTGCGGAGCAGACCTTCTACTGCGGCGGCAGCCTGACCGTCAATGAGGGCAGCGAGCTGTGGGAGCATACCTACCGCTGCGCCAACGGCGAGGTCCACTATGAACAGGACATGGCGGGCGCACTGAACCACAGCTGCAACCTCTGGTTCATTCAGGCGGCGGAGACGCTCAAGCCGCAGATCTTCTACGATTATATCCAGGCGTTCGGCTTTACCCAGCCCACCGGCATCGACCTGCCCAACGAGACCCGCTGGACCAGCGTCTACAACGCCGAGCAGATGGCAGAGGTCGATACAAACCTGTACACGGCGGCCTTCGGCCAGAACGAGTCCATCACCCCGATGCAGATGGCCACCGCCGTAGCGGCCATCGCCAACGGCGGCTACCTTGTTACGCCCTATGTCGTGGATTCCATCTCTGACAAGGACGGCAACATTATCTCCCAGACCGAGACGAACATCCGCCGCCAGGTCATCTCCGAAGAAGTCAGCCGGCAGCTGCTGGCCATGATGGAAAACAACGTCCACGGGGCAGGGGACTACCACTCCTGCGCCAACGCCTACGTGGCGGGCTACCGCATCGGCGGCAAGTCCGGTACGGCAGAGCGCACGGACCGCCATCTGCGCGGCGACGGCGACTATTATAAAATGATGAGCTTTGCCGCTGTGCTGCCCATCGATGATCCCGAGATCGAGGTTTTCGTCCTGCTGGATGACCCGCGCTGGGTCAAGGACTATGCCAGCCAGGTCGTGGCTCCCGTCGTCGGCAACATCATCAGCGAGATCGCGCCCTATCTGGGCATCGAGCAGGACGCTGACTACAACCCCACCGGCACTGTGACCGTGCAGACCTGCCTGAACTACACCTGGACGAACGCGCAGGTCGCGCTGAACCGCCTGGGCCTCAAGCATAAGCTGATCGGCCCCAGCAGCGGCAATATCGTCTACCAGTACCCCGTCGGCGGCAGCGTGGTGCCCGCGGGCTCCACCATTTACCTGTACACGGCCACCGACCAGAACTCGATGACCACAACGCCCGACGTCGTCGGCAAGACCGGCACCTTTGCCGAGCAGATGCTCAAGGCCGCCAACCTGAACGTGCAGTTCGCCGGCGACAGCAGCGGCAAGGTCGTGGCGCAGGACGTTGAGGCCGGAACCTCCGCTGCCTACGGCACGATCATAACGCTGACGATGGACAGCGGAGAGGATACCACCAATGACGCCCCGACGGTGACCGAGGAGATCGACCCGGCAAACGAGGAGGGGTAAGCATCCCAGCAAGGGCACCCGGGCTTTTGCGAAACGCTGCATTTCTGTATAGGAGGTCTTTTTCATGCAAACCATTCCTGCCAATCAACTGCTGGCCGGACTGACGCTGGCCGAGCCGGTCACCATCCGCGCCGTTGTGACCGACAGCCGCAAGGTCGAGCCGGGCTGCGTTTTTGTCTGCTTCCCCGGCGAGCGTGTTGACGGCCATGACTACGCCGCCGGTGCCTACCGGAGCGGCGCAGAATATATCATTGCCAACCATCCCGTCGAGGGCGTGCCTGCGGACCGCACGGTCATTGTGCCGGACAGCGGCAAAGCCATGATCCGCATGGCGTCCAACTACCGGATGCTGTTCAACCCCAGAATGATCGGCGTCACGGGCAGCGTCGGCAAGACGACGACGAAGGAGTTCTGCTACGCGGTGCTCTCCGCCTTCGGCAAGACCCTCAAGACCGAGGGCAACCAGAACAATGACATCGGTGTGCCCAACACGCTGTTCCGCCTGACCGACGACACCGAGTACGCCGTTGTCGAGATGGGCATGGACCACGCGGGCGAGATCGAGCGTCTGACCCGCTGTGCCCGGCCCAGCGCGGGCATCATCACGATGATCGGTGTTTCGCATCTGGAAAATCTCGGCACGCGCGAGAATATACTGAAGGCAAAGCTGGAGATCTGCACCGGCCTGCCCGACGGCGCACCGCTGGCCCTGAACGCGGACAACGACCTGCTGCCCACGGCAAGCATCCCCAGCCGCCTGCGGCCGGTCTGGTTCGGCATTGACGCCGCGAATGCCGATGTCCGCGCGGCGGATGTCGTCACCGGCGCAAACGGCACGACCTTCAAAATCGTCGATACGCAGTACGGTACGTTCGATGCCGCCATCCCGACAGCGGGCATCCACACGGTCTACGACGCGCTGGCCGCCTACGCCGCCGCGACCCGCCTGGGTCTGGACGCTGCCCGCTGCGCTGCCGCGCTGGCGACCTACCGGACGACGGGCATGCGCCAGCATATCGTGGAAAAGGGCGGTATCACCTTCATTGAGGACTGCTACAACGCCAGCCCCGACAGCATGAAGGCTGCGCTCTCTGTCCTCAAGGCACTGCCCAATGCCCGGAAGATCGCGCTGCTCGGCGATATGCTTGAGCTGGGCGGTGCGAGCGAGGAGGGGCACCGCCATACCGGCGAGTGGGCTGCTGACGCGGGCGTTGATGCACTCATCGCCTACGGCCCGCGCAGCGCCGCCATGGCCGAGGCCGCAAAAGTGCGCGGGGTTGCGGCGGTGCATTGCCAAACGGCGGAAGAAGTGCTACAATATGTACGGCAATTCGTGCGCCCCGGTGACGCTGTGCTGGTCAAGGCCAGCCACAGCATGGGCCTGGAGCAGCTGCTGCAGGAATACTATAAGGAATTGCCGCAGGGGTAAGCACCCCAACACACGTTTGGAGGAATCAACGGCATGGAGCAAATCTCATCCCTGTTGGCGGCGGCAGCCGTCGGCGGCTTTGCCATCACGGCGGTGGCGGGCAAATTCATGATCCCGGCGCTGCACCGGCTGCACTTTGGCCAGACCATCCGCGAGGAGGGCCCCACATGGCACAGCAAAAAAAACGGCACCCCCACCATGGGCGGCCTCTGCTTTATTCTGGGTATTCTGGCCACGCTGGGCATCGTCTGGGTCATGTACAGCCCTAAGCTGCCGGAGGTGCTTGGTATGCCGCAGCTGCAGGCTGGTATGCTGGTGCTGTTTCTCGCGTTCGGCTCGGGCCTCATCGGCTTTCTGGATGACTTCATTAAGGTCGTCAGGCATCGCAACCTCGGCCTGACCGAGGCGCAGAAGATGATTTTGCAGATCGCGCTGACCTTCGGGTTCATGTTCGGCCTGCACAGCCTCGGGCTGCTGACCACGCAGGTCCAGTTCCCGATTTTTGGGCTGGTGGACATGGGCTTGCTCTACTATCCTATCGCGTTCTTCGGCATCATCTTCCTTGTCAACGCCGTCAACCTGACCGACGGTCTGGACGGCCTGTGCACCGGCGTGACCTTCGTGTCGATGATCGGCTATCTGCTGGCCGGCAGTCTGCTGGGCTTTGTACATGTTTCGCTGATCGCCGCTGCCACGGCGGGTGCCTGCGCGGGCTTTCTGGTCTGGAACTTCTACCCGGCCAAGGTCTTTATGGGCGACACCGGCAGCATGTTCTTCGGCGGCATCGTTACGGCGCTGGCCTTTGTGATGCAGCGCCCCGAGCTGGTGCTCTTTTTCGGCATTGTCTACATCTGGGACGCGATGACCGTCGTCATCCAGCGCACGTATTTTAAGGCGACCCACGGCAAGCGCATCTTCCGCATGACGCCGATCCACCACGCCTTTGAGATGCGCGGCTGGCGCGAGGTCAAGATCGACGGCTTCTTTGCGCTGATTGCCGTCATCGGTGTGGCAATGGGAATTTTTTACATCTGTGTGGCATAAGCAGCGGGGCCGGGCCTACCCGGCCTCTGCCTGTTTCTGCCCCTAAGGGAGGTGACCGCCCATGAGCACTGCCGTGAGCATTGTGCGTACACTGCTGGGCCTTTTGTTTGACCATACCATCGGAAATATTGTGCGCATGATACCCATCATACGCCTGCCCAAGCTGGAGCGGGGGCCGGTCTCCCGGGGCTTTCTCGCCCTGCTGCTGGGCATTTTGTTCTTCGGGCTGACGATGCTGTTCTCGGCCAGCTATTCCAGCGCCTACGCCACCAGCGGTAAACTGTACAGTATCATTAAACCGCAGGTCATGATTGCAATTGTAGGGCTGTTCTTTATGTGGGTCCTGTCCAACATCAACTACCGCGCGCTGCGTCTGATGAGTGAGAGTCTGTACATCATCACCGTTGTGCTGCTGATCCTGACGCTGCTCAGCCCGGAGGACACCAACGGCACCTACCGCTGGGTGTATCTGCCGGGCGGTGCCTCCTTCCAGCCGTCGGAGCTGGCAAAATTCTCGCTCATGCTCTGGACGGCAGATATGCTGGACCGCGACTATGACAAGAAGAACAGGCTGTGGTACGGCGCGATAAAGCCTGCGCTGCCGCTGCTGCCCATCCTGTATCTGCTGCACAAGGAGCCGCACAACTCCGCCATGATCCTGCTCTGCCTGATTTTTGCCACGATGCTCATCTGCACCCTCTCACCCGGCCGCTGGCTGCTGCCGCTCGTTCCGGCGTGTGCAGTAGCCGGCAGCTACTTCCTGAAGGGGCTGGCCAGCGGGGAAGGCTACGCCGCGGGCCGTATGGACGCTGCCTGGGGCCTTGCGCCGCTGGATACTGCCGGTATGGGGTGGCAGACCCTTCAGAGCATCTATGCCATCTCCACAGGCGGTATGTTCGGCGTGGGCATCGGCGCAAGCGTGCAGAAGCACCAGTGGCTGCCCTACGCCGAAAACGACTTTATCTTCGGCGTCATCGGTGAGGAGCTGGGCTTCTTCGGCTGTGTTATCCTCATCGGTGCGTTTGCGGTGCTGCTGATCATGGGCATTATGATCGCCCTGCGCGCGCCCGACCTGTACGGCACGGTGCTGGGCATCGGCATCATCTCGCAGATCGCCTGGCAGGTGTTTCTGCATATCGCCGTCGGCACGGCACTGATTCCCAACACCGGCATCAGCCTGCCGTTCTTCTCCTCCGGCGGCACCAGTCTGCTGCTGCTGCTGAGCGAGATGGGCGTGCTGTTGAGTATCTCGCGCGCCGGAAATGCCCGGGAACAGCGCCTGGCAGAGCAGCACCGCGCCGAGACAGAACGGATGCTGCAGCGCACCCGCTACCGCAGCAGAGCCGCGCGGTAAGGGGGACGCCCGGCGCCCGCGGCACGGCGGGCACAGCTTATATTTTATTCTCATGGAGGTCCATCATGCGCGTTTTAATTGCTGCCGGCGGTACAGCCGGTCACATCAATCCGGCGCTGGCGATTGCCGGTGCCCTGAAGGCCGCGGACCCGACGGCGGAGATCCACTTTGCGGGCCGCCGCGAGGGGATGGAGTACGGCCTTGTCACCAAGGCAGGCTACCCCTTCCATCACATTGAGATCAACGGCTTCCAGCGCCATTTGAGCCTGGAAAACATTGGCCGCAACATCGTAGCCATCTGGCATCTGGCGCTGTCCGGCCCGCGCACCCGGAAGATTCTGAACGAGGTCAAGCCCGACCTTGTCATCGGCTGCGGCGGCTACGTCAGCGGGCCTATCGTCCGCGCGGCAGCCCGGCGCGGCATCAAGACAGCCATCCATGAGCAGAACGCCTTCCCGGGCGTGACCAACAAGCTGCTGGCGAAGGAGGTCAACATTGTGCTGGCCGCAAGCGCGGACGCAGTTGAAAAGCTCGGCGCGCCGGAAAAAACCACCGTCGTGGGCAACCCTGTCCGCCCCGAGGTGCTGACCGCGGACCGCGCCGCAGCGCGCGCCAAGCTGAACGCCGGAAACCGCACCGTTATTTTGAGCTTCGGCGGCAGTCTCGGTGCGGACCGCATCAATCAGGTCGTGGCCGACCTCTGCGCCTGGGAGAAGCAGACGCACCGGAATGTGTTGCACCTGCACGCCACCGGCAGCCGCGGCGTCAAGCTGTTTGAAGGACTGGAAAAGGAAAAGGGCTTTGCCCCCGGCGAGAACCTCGTCGTGACGGAGTATATCAACAACATGCCCCAGCTGCTGGCCGCGGCAGATCTCGTCATTGCCCGCTCCGGCGCACTGACGCTGGCCGAGCTCGAGGCCGTGGGCCGCGCATCGGTGCTGATCCCCAGCCCGAACGTGGCCGAAAACCACCAGTATTACAATGCCCTTGAGCTGCAAAAGGCCGGTGCGGCAGTCGTCATCGAGGAAAAGAACCTGACCGGTGACGGTCTTGTCAAAACTGTCGAGACCCTGCTGACCTCCCCCGGCAAGCTGGCCGAGATGGGCGCCAACGCCAAGACCCTCGGCAACCCGCACAGCCTTGATTTGATTACCGAAAAGCTGCTGAAGCTGGTCAACGGCTAAGCAAGGCTGCATACACCCTGTAGGGGCGAACATCGTTCGCCCGCCCGCTGCGACGAGCGTCGCCGGGCCACACCCCATAGGGGCGCATTCTATATGCGCCCGCCCAACGTACCATCCACCCACGGGCAACCGCCCCAAAATTCACCGGAAAGGAGCCGCTTATGGACCGCAACCAGCGCAGCCGCAGGCAAAAATCCGCAAACGGCTCCTACGCCCAACAGTCCCGCCGCAGTATGGGCAGCCGCTTGGGCCTTGAAAAAAGGAACGCCCCGCGCCCCAAAGCGCCGCCTGAAAAGGCCGCGCCTGCTCCCCATGCGCCCCCGCGGCAGCGCCCTGCGCAGGAGATCAATCCCCAGAAGGCAGGCTACCGCCCCGGCACGCCAAGGCGCACGCGCCGCGTCACACAGGCGGAGATCATACGGGCAAAGCGCCGCCGCCGTCTGCTGGGGGCGCTCGGCGTGCTGGCCGTGCTGGCCGTGGGTGCGTTTGTGTCGATCAACCTTCTGTTCAAGGTCACGATCTTCCGGGTAGAGAGCTATGACCGCTCCCAGCCCGTCGATACCGGCATCTACACGTCCGACGAGCTGATCGAGGCGCTGGGCATCGAGAAAAACTCCAACCTGTTCGCCTTCTCCACCGCGGAAAAGACCCAGCAGCTGGCGCTTCAGTTCCCGTATTTGGAGCGTGTCGCTGTGGAGATCCAACTGCCCGCCGCGGTCATCATCAAGGTCGAGCCCGCCACGGAGCGGTTCGCCTGTATGTACCCAGGCGGGTGGATGGTCTTGAGCGACTCCCTCAAAATTCTGCGCACCGACGTCAGCCAGCCGGACGGCCTGATTCTGCTGACCATGTCGCTGCCCACAGATTTCTCCCCCGTGGTGGGGCAGAACATCGAGCCCAAGAGCTATAACTCACTCCTTAGCGAGACCCAGCAGGCCACAGCGGAGACAGCGGGTCTGCAGGCCAGCGCACTGCAAACGCTGACCGAAATGCGGGACGGCCTGCAGGAGAACAACCTGTTTGACGGCACGACGGCGCTGAACATCCAGGATCTGAGTGATATTGAGTTCACCTACCAAAACCGCGTTCAGGTGCTGCTGGGCAGTGAGACGAACCTCGCCTACAAGCTGCGACTGGCCGCTGCCGCGCTGACCGACCCGGAAAAGGGTCTGGCCGCCGGTGATAAGGGCGTGCTCGACATCTCGACCCAGCGCAGCGACGGCGACATCCGCGCCTACTTCGCCCCCGATACCCCCGAACCGACACCCACCCCGGAGCCGACCACGTCCCCCGAGGAGGAGACCGACCCCGAAAGCCCCACAGAATAACCCCAACGCCCCGACAGAAAAGTCGGGGCGTTTTTTGTACAAGTCGACAGAAAAAATTGTATAAAAAACACCCCGCAGCGCCTTACATTGGGGATTGTTGTTGTTCACCGATTCAGAAAAATCCGCAACGCACATGTGTCTAACACATCCAAATTCTTTCTCCGTTTGTGATGAATTCAAACAGGCGATATTTCTGCGCATTATCGGTCGGCACCAGCCGAGGCCCTGCCCGTTGCAAAGTTGCCGTCTGTGGTCAAGGTGGCATTGTAGCAGTTGATGGCAGCAGTGTCGTGTTCGTACATCGTGGCGAGAGTAAGCGAAAACCAAAAAGGGCAGAGCAAAATTAGCGCGGATGCTATCAGACTATTGTGGAGAATGCAGGAAACTATATTAAGATAATAAGCAAAAAATCAAGGAGTTAACATAAAGTAGTCATAAAAGTGCTTGAAAGTATGCGACGAATTTGATTTAATCAGTATTAGAAGAAGATAATAGAAAGGAGATGTGTAGTGCATGTTGTCGGGAAAACAAATTGCCGAGGCAAGAAAGCGAAAAGGACTAACGCAAGAGGCCTTGGCGGCAGAACTTGGAGTATCGAGACAAACGATTGCAAAATGGGAACAAGAAATTTCAACACCCAGTGTTACAAATGCACATAGACTGATAGATATTCTAGGCCTACAGGAAATGGAGAATAAATCGTCTACCGAAGATGAAGGCAATGCAAGAACTGTTTGTAAAAAGAGATTAACAAAGAGATTGTTGATTGAACTTTGGGCAGTATATGTTGGGATAGCATTTCTCTGCTTTTTTTCTATTGGAATTGTGGCATTGTTTTTTATCCCTGCAATATCGGTTGTCCTAATATTAGTTGCTATTGTAGTGCAGGAAGTAAGGGGAAAGAAGACAGATTCACCGATGAAGATTCTTCTCGGCGGAATATGCTTTATTGGGCTTGCCATACTGGCAGTAGTTGCTATACTTGCAAGTGGGTTTGTTCTAAGAGAAAATTATCAACATAAAGCTTTTTATTCTGTTCCTGCTATACAACTAAAAAAATATTCGGCAATTAATGAGTGGATTGATGAATGCAAAACGATAGGACCTGATATTTATGGGCAATGTATTGAATTGCCGTCAGATAAGACAATCTGTCTCTATATTGTATATAGACATCAGGTGACGGACGCATCGGATGCAAGCCTCGTTTCAGATCCGCTACATATGCGATTCATTGCAAAATACCGTGGTGGTACTGAATATGATGGGGTGGATTTGTATTTTCTCCAAGGGAGAAGTAGTTATCAGATGCTTTTCTCTATTGACGGAAGTGAACCTTATTATAACAGTATGGCAACTGTTAATCCAATGCTTATAGATGATGTGAAGGCACTATTTAACAATCTGCAAGGAGATGAAAAAAATGCTTAAAAAGGTTAAAAAGATAGTTGCACTGATGATGTGAACTGCACCCCATTTGTTAGACAGTATGGTATACTATCTAATAAGTGGGGTGTTTTGCTATGCCAAAAGGAGTACCAAACAAACGATATACGCCAGAATTCAAAAAATGAACAGCACCCCATTTGTTAGACAGTATGATATACTATCTAACAAGTGGGGCGCTGTTCAACAAAAGACGCTGCGGGGCTTTTACTATGTTGTAGGGGTCGATGCTTGTCATCGACCTGCGGGCGGATGCAAACATTCGCCCCTACAATTTACAATGCAATCAATCAGACGTTCAGCTCCACATGCTGGCCCAGGTCCTCTTTATTGGCGTCCAGCACGGGCTGGATGACGTCGCGCAGGAACTCGGTGACCTGCTCGGCGCTGCGCCCCGTAAAGGCTTCGGGGGAGAGTTCGGCCTCGATTTCTTCGCGGGTCAGGCCGAATGCAGGGTCAGCCTCGACGCGGGCAATCATGTCGTTGGGCTTGCCCTCCTGCTTGACAACGGCAGCGGCGGCCACGGCGTGCTCACGCAGACGCTCGTGCAGCTCCTGACGGTCACCGCCCTTCTTGACGGCCTTCATCATGATGTTCTCGCTTGCCATGAACGGCAGCTCGGCCATGACGCGGGCACGGACGACCTTCGGGTAGACGACCAGCCCGTCGGAGACGTTCAGCAGGATGTTCAGGATGGCGTCAGCAGCCAGGAAGCCCTCGGCCATCGCAATGCGTTTGTTGGCGGAGTCGTCCAGCGTGCGCTCAAACCACTGGGTACCGGCAGTGATGGCGGGGTTCAGCACATCCACCATCAGGTAGCGGCTCAGCGCACAGATGCGCTCGCAGCGCATGGGGTTGCGCTTGTAGGGCATAGCGGAGGAACCGATCTGGTTCTTCTCAAACGGCTCCTCCATCTCCTTGAAGTTCGCCAGCAGGCGGATGTCCGTCGCCATCTTCATGGCGGACTGGCCGATGCCTGCCACGGCGGACAGCACATTGTAGTCCACCTTGCGGCTGTAGGTCTGGCCGCAGACCGGCACGACCTTGGTAAAGCCCATCTGGGCGCAGACGTCGG